>ERZ827490.73-NODE-73-length-159247-cov-61.912986_pt1 | contig 159247 bp, 129 predicted proteins | sample MGYA00519770_ERZ827490 | MGnify/ENA primary metagenome ERZ827490 (study PRJEB31778, sample SAMEA3449324) | human gut metagenome | biome: human gut; feature: human-associated habitat; material: faeces | place: United Kingdom | collected 2010/2012 ... | reverse complement strand
TAAGCTTTCTTTTTCCCCCGGTAGAACCGGGGGTTTTCAACTGTTGCGTAACAAAAAAATTATCCGCCGCACAAATTGCAGCGGATAATTGAGTTTTAGTCTATCAGATGTTCTTGAGCAGGTTCGGGAGTCCCTTGACAACGGCGGGGATCGCCTTGCCTATAAGGACGAGTATGCCGCGTCCCATAGGCTTCTTGTCGTTGAGGATATCCAGAAGCTGATGTCCGAGTTCCTCGCTGAACACACCCATGCTCATGGAGACGAAGTTCTTGACGGGAGTCTGGAGCGCGATGGAGCACGCCATGCCCTCGCTACCGACGAACTTGCGCAGCATCTTGCAGAGTTTCGCGCCGTTCTTTCCGCAGGCGGAGTCCTCAAGAGTGTTGGCGAATGTCAGATTCGGATAGTCGTGAATCTCACTTTCTGGAATCTCATGGCCGAGAAGAGCTTTGAACTGATCGTCCGGGACATTCATAACATCCGCCGAATAATAAGCGGGCATGGTCTCTCTGAGATCCTTGACGGGGGCGTCAACGGTGCTCTCGACCTTTACACTGCCCTCGAGGCGGATATCGCGGCTCGATGCGCCGACGAGAATCTTATAATTATCCGTCTCAACATGCCAGTCGCCGAGATCGACATCGTAGAACGCGAACGCGCGCTTGCTGAGCTCGATTTCGACTTCTTTCTCTTCTCCGGCCTTGAGGAAGACTTTCTTGAAGCCCTTGAGTTCCTTCTCGGGACGGAAGATGGTGCTGTTTTCCTGGGCAACATAGAGCTCGGCAACCTCTGCGCCGTCTCTGTCGCCGGTGTTCTTTATCTTGAAGGAGACCTTGAGAGTGTCGGTATCCTTGATGCTGTCCGCAGAGACCTTGAGGTCGCTGTACTCGAAAGTGGTGTAAGACAGACCGAAGCCGAACGGGAACAGGACGTTCTTCTTCGCGGTGTCATAGTAGCGGTAGCCGATATACAGACCTTCGCGATACTCGACAGTTGCGGTATGGCCGGGGAAGTTGTTGTAGCAGGGAGTGTCCTCTAGCGAGAACGGATAGGTCTCGGCAAGCTTGCCGGAGGGGTTGACATCGCCGAAAAGGATATCGGTGACTGCGCTGCCGCTCGCCTCGCCGCCGAGATAGCTGTTGAGCAGAGCCTTTGCCTCGCCTATCCACGGCATCTCGACAACTGCGCCGCCAGCAAGGACGACAACGATGTTCTCGGTGACTCCGCGTATAGCGCTGAGCAGTGCGACATGCTCGGGCGGAATGCGAAGATGGGTTCTGTCGAAGCCCTCGGACTCGAACTCGTCGGTAAGACCGATGAACAGAACTGCGACATCCGCTTTCTTTGCCGCCTCAACTGCATCGGCTATGTAAGTCTCGGGAGAATTTTTCTTCTCCTTCTTCGTCATCGCGTAGCCGTCGGCATAGATAACATCGATGCCCTCTTCGAACATGGTGTTATATGCGCTGTCGATTTTTATAGAGTTGACAAGAGAGCTGCCGGCGCCCTGATGACGCGGCTTCTTTGCCATCTGACCAATAACTGCGACCTTTGCCTTCTTGCTCAGGGGCAGGATATTGTCGTCGTTCTTGAGAAGCACCATGCTCTCGCGCGCAATCTTGCGTGCCGCCGCGTGATGCTCACCCGCATTGTAGCCCTTGCCGTCTGCAAGAACTTCCTTTGCGCGCATGATAACATCAACAACGCCGTCGACCATCTCATCGAGGAAGTCCTCGCTGATCTCGCCGCGCTTGACTGCGTCATATATCTTTCTGTTGCCGTCGCCGTTCGAGGTGGGCATCTCAAGGTTCTGACCTGCGAGCAGGCCGAGAACGCGGTCGTTCTCTGCGCCCCAGTCAGTGACTATCATGCCCTCAAAGCCGAAATCATGGCGGAGGACATCGGTAAGAAGCCACTTGTTTTCTGCGCCGTAGACGCCGTTGAGGCGGTTATACATGCACATGATAGTCCAGGGCTGAGACTCCTTGACGGCTATCTCATAAGCGGTGAGATATATCTCGCGCAGAGTTCTCTCGTCAACAACTGCGCTGACGGTCATTCTGCGGGTCTCCTGGCTGTTGACCGCGTAATGCTTGAGCGAAGTGCCGATACCCTTGGACTGAACGCCGTTTATGAACGCGGCAGACATCTTGCCGGCAAGATAAGGATCTTCAGAAAAATACTCAAAGTTTCTGCCGCACAGGGGCGAACGCTTCATGTTGGTTCCGGGTCCGAGCAGGACGGACACCTTCTCGGCTATGCACTCTTCGCCGAGGAGCTCGCCCATGCCGTAGATAAGCTCGGGATCCCATGAGCAGGCGGTCGTGGCAGCGGTGGGATAGCAGACAGCAGGAATGCCGCCGAGCAGCGCATCCATGCCTTCGCCCTTCTTATCCTTCTTCTTGGGCTCGTCCTTATCATGGGTGCCTACGCTGTTGCGTATACCGTGAGGGCCGTCGCTCCAGAGTATGGAAGGGATGCCCAGACGCTCGATGGATGCGGTGTGCCAATAGTCGCTGCCGGAGCAGAACGCGACTTTTTCTTCCAGCGTCATCTGCGAGATGAGATCTGCGTGTTTCATTAAAAAACCTCCAATTTTCACTTGATATTTATAAAAATGAGTTAGTTTCAAATGAGTCAACGCGTGTCGAACGCACGCCATATAAAGTGATTATATCATACATCCGAATAAAAAGTAAATATAAAACGGCAAAGAACTGCGCTCATTTAATACAAATTATCCGAAAAATAAAACTGCGGGCAACACTTTTCGGCAAAGTGTCCCGCAGTCCGATTAAAATAAAAAACTGCCATGGGATACCCACAGCAGTTTTTGTTATTCAAAGTTAAATTACTTAACCTCGACAGTTGCGCCTGCCTCTTCGAGCTTAGCCTTAGCAGCCTCAGCGTCGTCAGCAGAAACCTTCTCCTTAACAGCCTTGGGAGCGCCGTCAACGAGCTCCTTAGCTTCCTTCAGACCAAGGCCGGTGATCTCACGGACAGCCTTGATGACGTTGATCTTAGCAGCGCCGGCAGAAGTAAGGATAACATCGAACTCGGTCTGCTCCTCAGCAGCAGCAGCGCCGCCCTCAGCGGGAGCAGCAACAGCAACAGCAGCAGCAGCGGAAACACCGTATCTCTCCTCAACAGCGGAGACGAGCTCGGAAAGCTCGATAACGGTAAGGGTGTCAAGAGTCTCTAAAATGCTTGTAATTTTCTCGTTTGCCATTTTGAATTACCTCCAATTAGTAAGTTAGCTTTTTCTTTAAGCTTCGGCTGCCGCCTCTTCAGCGGGAACCGGGGTTGCGCCGCCCTTTTCAACAAGAGCCTGCATAGCTCTGGCGAAAGCGGCGATGGGTGCGTTGAACGCGTTGCAGACGGTAGCAAGAAGCACGTCCTTTGAAGGCAGCTTTGCAAGGCTCTCGACAGTGTCGACGCCTATGACCTTACCGTCCAGGAAGCCCTTCTTAACAGTGAAGGTCTTGCTGGTGCTTGCAAATTTGCAAAGGATGCGGGCAGCGGCGGTGTAGTCCTCCGCGCTGGTTGCGATAGCGGTTGTGCCCTCAAGAACATCATCGATATCGGAAAGCTCGGCCTTCTCGGCTGCAAGCTTGAGGATAGTGTTCTTGACGACTGCGTACTTGACGCCCGCCTCACGAAGATCCTTACGCAGCTTTGTGTCGTCATCAACAGTGATACCCTTGTAGTCAACGATAACACCTGCGACGGAAGAGCTGAGTGTGTCTGCAAGATCGCTCACGATCTGCTTCTTCTGTTCAAGAATTTTTTCGCTTGGCATAGTTTCACCTCCGGAAATGGTGGTTGCAAAGGCAAAAGGAAAAACCCTCTTCCGCAAGCTGGGAAAAGGGTTGAATATCTGCATAATACGCAGCTGTACTGCGCGCAGCTTCCTTTCCTCGGCAGGCGGTTTTCACCTTATGCCGGGCCTAAAGCCCGTTGCACCTGCTGTCTTTGGTTAGAACAGCTTTATTATATTAACACACGAACTGGCGCGTGTCAATAACTTTTTTATTCGGCAGAGCCCGCGTTGAGAACCTTAGAGGGGTTGATGCGGATGCCGGGGCCCATGGTCGAAGCGACGACGCAGGACTTGATATACTGACCCTTGGACGAAGCGGGCTTAGCCTTGACTATAGCGTCGAGCAGGGTGTTGAAGTTCTCACCGAGCTTCTCAGCGCCGAAGGAAGCCTTGCCGATGGGGCAGTGGATGATGTTGGTCTTGTCGAGACGGTACTCGATCTTACCGGCCTTAGCCTCGTTGACAGCCTTGGCGACATCGGGGGTAACCGTGCCTGCCTTGGGGCTGGGCATAAGACCTCTGGGGCCGAGAACCTTACCGAGACGGCCGACGAGACCCATCATATTCGGAGCAGCGATAGCGACATCGAAATCCATGAAGCCCTCGCCCTGGATCTTAGCAACAAGATCCTCAGCGCCGACGATCTCAGCGCCTGCGGCAGCAGCAGCCTCAGCGTCTGCGCCCTTAGCGAAGACGGCTACGCGAACCTTCTTGCCGGTGCCGTTCGGAAGAACGACAGCGCCTCTGACCTGCTGGTCAGCGTGGCGGGAGTCAACACCCAGGCGGATGTGGACTTCGACAGTCTCATCGAACTTTGCCGTTGCAGTCTTAACGGCTATGTCAAGAGCCTCGCTGGGCTCATAAAGGGCAGCTCTGTCAACAAGCTGAGCGCCCTGGTTGTATTTCTTACCGTGTTTCATTATAGTTTCCTCCCAATCGTGTGGTTAAATCGGATTCTTCCTCCCACAGGAAGCATCAATCAGCAACTGTGACGCCCATGCTGCGTGCGGTACCTGCTATCATGCTCATAGCGGTCTCGATGCTTGCAGCGGTGAGGTCGGGCATCTTCTGCTCGGCGATCTTTCTGATCTGCTCGGTAGTGATCGTTGCGACCTTTGTCTTGTTGGGAACGCCTGAACCGCTCTCGATTCCGCAAGCCTTCTTGATGAGGACCGCGGCGGGCGGAGTTTTTGTTACGAATGTGAAGGAACGATCCGCATAGACGGTGATGACGACGGGGATTATAAGACCCATGTCATTCTTCGTTCTCTCGTTGAATTCCTTTGTGAACGCCATGATGTTGACGCCGTGCTGACCGAGCGCGGGGCCGACGGGCGGAGCCGGAGTTGCCTTACCGGCGGGAATCTGCAATTTGATTAAGCCAACAACTTTCTGTGCCATGACTTGCACCTCCATAAGAATGTGGTAAATGTCGGGGAAACATCCCCTCCCACGGGAGCCGAAGCTCCGCGCGCATAAAGCGCTATAATAAGGACATAGAGTCCGTATTACCGGGATAAAAAATTACTTTTCGAGTTCGACCTGATCGAGCTCAAGCTCGACAGACGTCTCTTTTCCGAAGAACGCGGAAACGGAGACGGTAACAGTCTCGTTATCCATATCGATCTTCGTGACCGTGCCGGAGAAGCCCTCAAGGCGTTCATCAGTGATCCTCACGGTATCGCCCACCTTATATTCGACCTCAATGCTCTTCTTTTCAACGCCGAGCTTGAGAACCTCATCATCGGAGAGCGGAGTAGCCTTGCTCTCGGGGCCGACGAATCCGGTCACGCCTCTGGTATTTCTGATCACGAACCATGCGTCGTCGCTCATAGAGGGGACATTGTTCTCGTCATAGGTAACAGCTGCCTTGACAAGCACATAGCCGGGGAAGAGCTTGCGCTCAACTTCGCGCTTTTTGTCGTCCTTTATCTCGGTGACGATCTCGGTGGGGATCTGAACCTCAAGGATCTGATCCTGCATTTTACGGTTCTCGACCATTTTTTCGATATTTGTGGCGACCTTATTCTCGTAGCCGGAATAGGTGTGCACCACATACCATTTGGCATCAGCAGACATCGCGTTTTCCTCCGTTATAAGCCGAGACCCATCATGCTCAGGATCGCGGCGGCAGTTTCCTTGTTCTCGCCGGTCTTCTGGGCAAGCTCAATAAGCTTGGATACGAGGAAAGACAGACCCTGGTCGATGGCATAGATAACTACGCCGACAACAGCGACCGAAACGAGCACGACGCCGGTGTTCTTGAGAACGGTTTTCGCGCCGGGCCATGTGATCTTTTTGATCTCGCCTCTGAAGTCCTTCCAGAACTTCTTGAAGCCCTTTGCAAAACGCTGAAAGATGTTCCCGTTGGGATTCTTCGGTTTTGCGGCTTTCGCTTTGGACTTTTCAGCCTTAGCGACCTTCTGGGCAGAAGTAAGCTTGGAGTCATCGGTGCCTTTTTTGGCCTGCTTTTCAGCCTTGGCGACCTTTGCGGCGGCAGAGGTGTTCTCTTTTTTCGCCATTTTTATACCTCCCGACTTACTTTGTTTCTTTGTGGAGAGTATGCTTCCTGCAGAAACGGCAGTACTTGTTCATCTCCAGCCTGTCCGGTGTGTTCTTCTTGTTTTTAACAGTGTTGTAGTTGCGCTGCTTGCATTCCGTGCAAGCAAGAGTAATCTTTACTCTCATGACGGCACCTCCAATATCTTAGGATTTGATTAGCCTCCCTCTGAACCGGCCAAAAAATGAGGGCAGAAAAAAATAGCCCTCTCACAGAGGTATAATCAGTTTAGCACAGACATACCCGTTCGTCAAGTTTTTTCGCTCAAATCTTGAAAAAATTTATTTTTCGGCCGCCGCGAGGGCGATTTTGATATCCTCGGTGAGTATGCTGCGCATACGCACAGGGTATTTTTCGGGGTTTATCGCGCGCAGAGCCTCGGCTATCCTCTGTCTGAGTCCTGGCTTTGCAGCCGCTATGAGCGGCAGAGACTGGATGCACTGGCGAACTGTTGTCGCCTGCTCCGCGTCAACGGTTTTGAGAAGCCTGTCGATATTTCTGTCGATCTTCTTTCTCGAATCCCACGAAACATTCTTGGCTATGAGTACGAAAGCGCGGGTGCGCGCATAGGGGTTGCGGTCGTCGAGAAGCTTGAAGAGCTTATCGAGATGAGCATATACCTCCTTGCCTTTGCCCGACTCCGTTTCAAGCTGGCGCATGGCCTCGCAGCCTATTGCCATGCTCATGGATCCGAGCTTCGAAATGTTCATAAGAACTGTGTCATTATCCATATTGATATCTCCCTCTTCCCGCCCTTTCGGGCGCCCTTATTCCTTATATATAATAGGATTCCTGTTACGGCTGAGACGGTATATCCGGTTCTGCCGGAGCAAGACCTGCGGCGATCAGATTGGCTCGGTGCTCTTCCGCTGTTGCCGCATAGCGATAGACCCCGTCCTCTCCGACGCAGAAATACAAATAATTCGTATCCAGCGGGCTTATCGCGGACTTCACTGCCTCCGAGCCGGGGCTGCATATCGGTCCTGCGGGCAGTCCCGCGCACTTGAAGGTGTTGTAATACTCCTCATATTTGCTGTATATTTCCAGGTCGTCGCTCTTTATGTAGTTCTTTATGACCGAGTCGACATATCTGCCGGTCGAATTCATCTCGAGCTGCATACCCGCCTTGAGCCTGTTCTGAATGACGGACGATATCTTCGCCATCTGCGCGACATCGCCGCCGCTCTCTATTTCAACTATCGAGGCGATAGTGATTACTTCATCGACGCTCATGTTTCTCGCCGCTATCTGACGGCGCATCGGGGTGCTCACGAAGCTCTCCATGCTGCGAAGCAGTCGGCTTATGACATCGGCGGGCGCGGTATTTTTAACAAATGTATATGTGCCCGCGCGTATATATCCCTCAAGTGCAAACGCTCTGCCGGTCTTGCCCTGCGCGCCTATGAGCGGAAAATAGCTGAAATCGGTGTTGACCGCAGTGTTCATCAGCGCGCTGAACGAGGCGACTCCCTTTGCTTCGAGAATCGCGAACATATCCGCCATCGTTGCGCCCTCGGGGAGAGTGACGCTGACCGACTCGACATTGTGTCGCTCCGATGTTTCGCTTATCTTGTCGCCGTTTCGCAATGTCGTGCTAGGAGATTCAATGCCGTCCTGAACAGTCTGCACCGGCTGTTCAACGACGATATAGGTCTCTCCGTTCGTGTCCGTCTCGATTTCCGTCACCGGCATCTCTCCGCTGAGAGTATCCTCTGGGATATTCGAGATGTCGTAGGTGCCGTTGTAGACATAGTTGATCGTGGTATTGCTGCTCTCGGGTTCGGTCTGCACATCTTCCCTTGAACACGCCCACAGACCCGAAGCCACGCACATCACGAGCCCCAGGCAGACGATCACTTTGAGTTTGTCTTTCATTTTCTTTTTCCTCTCATCAGGCGCCAACGCGCCGCTCCTATATATCATCGAGCCAAGTGCCCGATATAAACAAATCAACCGCCGAACGGCGTTTGAACAAGGCGCTCGCGCATAACGAAGCGCACATAATTTATCGCCTTGTCTGCGCTGAAAGTCCAGCGCGTCAGCTGAGCCACCCGCTCGCCGGGTGCAAGCTTCAGCTGCTTTTGTTCTTTTGCGGTCGGCAGGCGAAGGACAATTTTCATATCGATCCTGTCAACATCGATGCCGTCGCTGTCAAGTATCGCGTGCGCCACCGACTTGTCCGGGTCGAGGGAACGCACGGTGTTATAAAGCTCCTCGGTAAAGTAACTGTCCTCAACGGCAACGGTCTCTCCGCCGGCGAGGCGCAGTCTGCTGAGTCTGCCGATTTTTTTATCCTGCGGAAAGTTCTTTGCAAGCTCGCCTTTCGGATATTCTAGCCCCGATGAAATGATTACGTTTCTTATCTCCATCCCGAGCCTTTCGAGCGAATAGGTCAGCGAGATTATCGGCTCAAACGCAGGCATCCACTTATTGGAGCTGACGAATGTGCCGACTCCGTGGCGCTTGTATATCCTGCCGTCATGCTCGAGCTCGGAGAGCGCGGAACGAACGGTCGCCCTGCCCACGCCGAGGGTTTTCATCAGTTCTTTTTCCGTCGGCAGTTTCGAATCAGCCGGATAGTCGCCGGAATCTATCATAGAGGTTATGTAATTTTTGACCTGCAGATAGAGCGGCAACCTGCTCAGACTGTCCATAGAAACTCCCCGATAAATTAAGATAAAATAAACTTTTTTAATATACTTGACACTATTCTAATATAATGCTATAATTTTGTCAAGATGTTCGGACAACCGAACAAGAATCACAAAAACACATAAAATCGCGGCTCTGCCGTCACGCGCTGTGCTTTTTCTTTCATATATACTTTTTATATATGAGAAGGAGCTCGGCGTGAAATGCGCACTGCCGCAGTCAAAGGGGAGATGAATATGGCTCAGAAAGTGCAGAAAGTCCGCAGCAAGCTTGAGAAAAAGGGTTACAGCGGGATTGAATGCACCGAAGTCGGCAAGTGCATCCGCCTCGAGGGCGAGATGACCGAATGGACCGACATCGTCAAAGCCGGCAAGGCTGCCGCCAAGTTCGGCTACAAGGGCGTGCTCAATGATATCTCACTCAAAGGATTCACCGAGCCCGCAATACGTGCGCCGAAATTCACCGACGGTTCGTTCGAGGGAGCTCAGCCCGATGTTCTCATCATCGGTGGCGGCGTCATCGGCTGCTCTATCGCAAGAGAGCTGACCCGCTACAAGCTCAATGTTCTGCTCGTCGACAAAGAGAGTGATGTCGCAATGCAGGCGTCGTCGAGAAACGACGGCATGATTCATCCCGGCATCGCGTCCCATGTCGGCACGAAGCGCGGCGAGATGAATGTGCGCGGCAACGCAATGTACACTCAGGTGTGCAAGGAGCTTTCCGTTCCGTTCGAGCGCTGGAGCAATCTTATACTCTACAGTGAGAAGATTTTCGGCTTCTTCTCACCTCTTGTGTTCAACTACCGCGAGAAGCACCTCGGCATCGAGGGCAGAAAGATAAGCCGCGAGGAGCTCCACCGCATCGAGCCCAACATAACAGACGAGGCTATCGGAGCGTTCGAGTTCCCGTCGTCCGGTGTGCTCTCGCCCTATAAATTAACAGTCGCGTTCGCTGAGAACGCAGTCGAAAACGGCGCAAAGGTCTCGCTCGATACGATTGTAACTTCAATCGACACCGAGGGCGACAGGATAGTCGCAGTACATACGAACAGAGGTACAATTCACCCCAAGGCTGTTATAAACGCAGCCGGCGTATTCTCGGATAAGATAGCCGAAATGGCGGGCGACCGCTTCTTCACCATCCACCCAAGAAAGGGACACCTCGCGATACTTGACAAGAAGCAGGGTCCGCTCGTCCAGAGATCGATGGGACTCATCGGACTCTCGCAGGCGACTTCGGACACCAAGGGCGGCGGCGTTATGCGCACGATAGACGGCAATGTTCTCGTCGGTCCCGACGCATTTGAGCAGCCCTACAGAGAAGATTTCTCGACAAAGCGTGAGAATGTCGACGCGATGCTCAACAAGCATCTCCCGCTGATAAAAGGCTTCTCGAAAGCCGATGTCATAACATATTTCGCAGGCGTGCGCGCCGCGACATACGAAGAGGAGTTCATAGTCGAGGGCTCCGAAAAGCTTCAGAATCTTATCCACGCCGCCGGCATCCAGTCCCCCGGACTCGCGAGCGCCCCGGCAATAGCCGAGGATATCAGCAAGATAACCGTTGACCGCCTCTCGAAAGTAATGAAGGTCGTACCCAACGAGAAGTTCAACCCGAACCGCAGAGTGACCCCCGTCATGGCGAAGCTCTCGGTCGCAGAGAGACAGGCGGCAATAGAAAAGAACCCCGATTACGGCATCGTCGTGTGCCGCTGCGAGGGCATCAGCCGCGGCGAGATAATCGACGCGATAAACTCCCCCGTTCCCGCGACTTCGATCGACGCGATAAAGCGCCGCGTGCGTCCCGGAATGGGCAGATGCCAGGGCGGCTTCTGCATGCCGCTGGTCACGGGCATTATCTGCGAGCAGACCGGCATGAAGATGACCGACGTCACCAAGAGCGGCGGCGACAGCAACCTGCTGTTTGAAAAGGAGGGCACCGACAATGACTGAACTCAGATATGATGTAATAGTCCTCGGCGGCGGCCCGGCAGGTCTTGCGGCCGCGATATCCGCGCACAAGAACGGCGCGAATGTGCTGCTTATAGAGCGCGAGCACAAGCTCGGCGGTATTCTCAAGCAGTGCGTACATGACGGATTCGGACTCATCCGCTTCGGCGAGCGTCTGACAGGTCCCGAATATTCGGGAAGATTCATCAGGGAGTTTCTCTCCCTCGGAATAGACTACAGAATAAACGCATTTGTAACAGACGCCGAGAAAAATTCTGACGGCTTCACCCTCACCGTTCAGAGCGCGCAGGGCATATTGATCTGCCGCTCGAAAGCCGTCGTTATCGCGTGCGGATGCCGCGAGCGCACCTCGCGCCAGGTATTCATCCACGGCGACAGACCCGCCGGCATATACACCGCCGGCACGGCTCAGTATTTTGTCAACATTCTCGGTCAGATGCCCACGCGCCGCTGCGTTATTCTCGGCAGCGGAGACATCGGCATGATAATGGCGCGCCGCCTCACCCTTGAGGGCGCGAGCGTCGAGGGCGTCTATGAGATAAAGGACACTCCCGCAGGTCTTGCGAGAAACGTCCACCAGTGCCTGCACGATTTTGACATTCCGCTCCATCTTTCCACCACGGTCACAAAGGTTTTCGGCGTCAAGCGCGTTGAAGCGGTCGAGGTCTGCCAAGTAAACGAAAAGATGCAGCCGATAGAATCCACCGCGCGCATCATTCCATGTGACGCGCTCATCCTCTCCGTCGGACTTCTGCCCGAGAACGAAGTGGCGCAGATGCTCGGAGTCAGGCTCGACCCCGCAACGAAAGGCGCGGTAGTCGATCAGACGCTGATGACGAATGTGCCCGGCGTATTCTCCTGCGGCAATGCGCTGCACGTCAACGACCTTGTCGATTATGTCTCCCTCTCGGGCGACCAGGCGGGCGAATCCGCCGCCGAATACTGCAAGGGTGAGAAGAAAGCCGCCGACAGAGTTCCTGTTGAATACGACAGAGCGAAGTTCCTCTATGTCGTTCCGCAGTATTACGACAAGGCGGCAAAGGACGGCATGACGATGTACTTCAGACCGCGCAGCGAGTTCAAGAAGCAGTCCGTCACCGTCGCGAGCGGCAGCGATGCGCTGATAAACAAAAAGTTTGCAAATCTTTCCTCCTCCGAGATGGAAGTCTTGAAATCCGAGAATATTTCGGATAGAATTACAGACAAGATAACCGTCAGCATGGAGGACATGAAATGAAGATAAAATATCTGGGCACGGCGGCAGCCGAGGGCGTTCCCGCGATTTTCTGCCGCTGTGGGGTGTGCAGAAAATCAAAGGCGGCGGGCGGCAGAAACATCCGCACCCGCTCCCAGTCGATAATCGATGACAGATTGCTTCTCGACTTTTGCCCCGACACTTTCATTCACACCCTGCGCGACAACATCGATCTTATATCGATAAAATCCTGTCTCATCACCCACGCGCACGAGGATCACCTCTATCCACAGGACATTCAGATGCGCCTGCCGGAATGCTTCGCGAATTTTATGGGCGAAGAGGTGACTCCGCTGAACTTCTACGGTTCGGATACGACGCTCCAATGGATAAGAGACATGGAGTGGTGCGATGCGCTGACAGAAAAGAATGCTCTCGCGCTGCACCCCGTAAAGGCGTTTGAACCGTTCGAGGTCGAGGGTTACACAGTGACCGCGCTCAAGGCGGATCACGACCAAAAGACCGACCCGTTTATCTATATAATATCAAACGGCGAAAAGACGATGCTCTACGCGCACGACACCGGATATTTCCCCGACGAGACCTGGAACTATCTCGAACGCAAAAAGCCCGTATTCGATTTTGTCTCAATAGACTGCACGGGCATGTTCGAAAACTACCGCCAGGGTCACATGGGACTCTCCGCCGACGCGGACGCAAAAGACCGCATGATAAAAGAGGGGCTTGCGACGGATAAGACCGTTTTCTGCTGCAACCACTTCTCCCACAACGGCAGAGCGACCCACGATGAATTTGTCCCCGCGGCGGCGGAGAAGGGCTTTCTCGTCGCCTACGATTCCATGGAATATGAGTTTTAACCGAAAGGACTGACACAAAGTGAACGTCACCGAAATGGTCTGTATAGTCTGCCCCAACGGCTGCCGTCTGAAGGTCAGCCGCGACGGCGACAAGATAGATGTTCAGGGCGCAAAGTGCAAGAGAGGCGTCGCGTTCGGCACGACCGAGCTGACAAATCCCACCCGCTCCCTGACGACTACAGTCGACACCGCGTTTTCCGATATGCCCCGCCTGCCCGTCAAAACGAGCTGCGAGATACCGAAAGAGCACCTGCTCGACGCCATGAAAACCATCCGCGCATTCAAGCTCAGCGAACGCGTGAACACCGGAGATGTCGTTATCAAAGACGTTTTCGGTGCGGATATAGTAGCAACAGCCGACATGAACTGAACATAAAGCTTATCAAGGAGGAAACACCGTGAGCAAATCAAAGAAGTTCGTACCCGATTGGTACCACGAGAAAGCACCCGAAAGATCCTACCGTTCCATTCTCAAATGGGGCGATCCCGAGGCGTTCAAAGCCCCGAACACAAAGCTCTATGAGCTGATGAAAGAGACCTTCCATATGACCGACGACGACTTCAAGGTCAAGCAGGAGATGGGTCTCGAAGAAGTTGATTATGATATCCCCTGCCGCCTGAGTGACGACCAGATAGCGGCTCTCGAAGAGATAGTCGGCAAGGCTAATGTCAGCACCGACAACTATGACAGGCTCTCCGTCGCATACGGCAAGACGATGGTCGACCTCATGAGACTGCGCAAGCACATCGTTGAGAATGTACCCGACGCTGTTGTCTATCCCAAGAACCGCGAGGATATAATCGCCCTCGTCAAATACTGCTGCGAGCAGAAGATACCGATGTATGTCTACGGCGGCGGCTCCTCCGTCACCCGCGGCGTTGAGGCAGTCAAAGGCGGCATCACGCTCGACATGAGGAAGAACTTCAACAAAGTTATCTCCTTCAGCGAGCACAATCAGACAATAACCGTCGAAGCCGGCATGAGCGGTCCGAAGCTTGAAGAGACCCTCAACAACGCCGTCTCGACCCTCGGCGCAAAGCGCGCCTATACCTGCGGCCACTTCCCGCAGAGCTTTGAGTATTCCTCCGTCGGCGGCTGGGCTGTCACCCGCGGCGCAGGTCAGAACTCGAGCTACTACGGTAAAATTGAGGATATCGTCATCAGCCAGGAGTATGTCACTCCTATCGGCATCATAAAGAGCGACGAGTTCCCGAGAAACGCGACCGGTCCTTCTATAGACCAGATCATGATGGGCAGCGAGGGAACATTCGGCATTCTCACTCATGTCACCCTCAGAGTTTTCAAGTATATGCCCGAGAACCGCAAGAAGTTCTCCTATGTTTTCAAGGATTGGGAGAACGGTCTCAACGCGGCACGCGAGATAATGCAGGGCGAGTTCGGCTTCCCGTCGGTCTTCCGTCTCTCCGACCCCGAGGAGACTTCGATAGCTTTCCGCCTCTACGGCGTTGCGGACACCGTTATTGACAAGATGCTCGCTGCAAAGGGCTACAAGGACGGCAAGCGTGTGCTCATGCTCGGCTGGAGCGAGGGTGAGAAGCACTTCAGCAAGAACGTCGCAAAGCAGATAGACAAGATATGCAAGAAGCACGGCGCAATGTACACCACCAGCATCGTCACCAAGGGCTGGGAGAAGGGTCGTTTCACCGATCCCTACCTGCGCGAGGACATGGGCGACTACGGCCTTATGCTCGACACCCTCGAGTGCTCGGTCAACTGGGATAACTTCACCAATGTCTACGAGAATGTCCGCCGCTTCTGCAAGAGCAGACCAGACACCATCTGCATGACCCACATGTCCCACTTCTATCCCCAGGGTGCAAACCTCTACTTCATATTTGAAGCAAAGATGAACGACCTTGACGAGTATCTTGAGTATCAGCGCGGCATCATGGACAACATCCAGAAGTACGGCGCGGCGATGAGCCACCACCACGGCATAGGCAAGATGACCGCTCCGTGGCTCGAGGCGCAGATCGGCAAGAACCAGATGGATATCTACCGTGCGCTCAAGCAGCACTTCGATCCCGACAATCTGATGAATCCGGGCGGAACACTCGGTCTCGATCTCCCCGAGGATCAGAAGAGAGACTTCATCAACAAGTAAAAATCACCTCCATTTTCACCGGAGAATGAGAACAGAGAGTGCCCTGCGGTTAAATTTCCGCAGGGCACGTCGTGTTTTTGCAATCAGAAATCGGAACGACCCCTGCGGTGCACAAGCCGCCGGGGTCGTTCCGAATATAGGAGATTTGTGGTTGTCGATTATGTACAGGTGCCGTCAGGACACCAGGCATAAGTCAAGGAGCGGGAGCCCGTGTACGTTAAACGAACCCCTGTTCGCTTGACGTGTGCCGCACTGCGGGTTTGCCGCAAAACACGGATCTTCCGCCCTCGTTTTATACGAGCACATAGTACACCATTTTCTCAAAAAATGGAATAGACTTTGTACAACTGGTAATTTTTGAGGACAAATAACCGTCTTAATTTCCTATGGAAACTTTTAATTTGATTTTTAATGGCTATATTGCATTTCTCAACTTTTTAAATTCGCTGTTTTCATTTTAGTAATTCATTCAAACCGAGTCTTTTTTCACTCCGCGCTGATTTTTCCGTAAATTTTATTCACCGGTATAAACAGCAGGAAAGTGAGCGCGGAATTGAGGCACGCTTTTATGAGGTTGAACGGGATTATCGCAGGAATGAGCATTTTGACGACCGCTTCGACACCCGTCCCCATAAAAATACCGGTGAACACGAGATTGAGCGGTATCATAACGAGTGTCATCAGCACCGAGCCGACCGCGAGTCCCGCCGCCATGCCTTTTTTGCCGCCGATTTTTTTGTACATCAGACCGGATGCCAGCACGAGCACGCCCGACGCACAGAAGTGCATAAGAAAGCCGATAATGTGGCTCGACGAGCTGACGGTAAACGCCTGGATAGCCGAGGTGATGAGCAGAATCACAAGCCCCGCTGACGGTCCGAACAGCATCGTGCCGATGAGCACGGGAACATCCGCAATGTCGTATTCGAGAAACGGCGCAGAGGGCAAAAGCGGAAACTTTATAAAATACACCGACACCACGGCAACCGCCGCGAGCATCGCCATGACCGTTATTTTCCGCAGGTTCTGTCTTGAGTTTTTCTTCATGAGTATCTTCCTCTCTTTATTTTGCAACCGGGAAGATGAAAAAGCAAAAGCCCCGCTATATAAGCGGGGCGCAAATGCATTTTTCGCATCCTCTTCCATCCGGACTTTACCGTCGGCTCCGGAATTGCACCGGATCAACCGCTCTCGCGGCTCGCGGGCTTCGGCTTTCGCCTTCACCGCCGGTGGGGAATTTCACCCCGCCCCTGAGATTGCTGTATATATTGTCGCACTTCGAAAGTGTTTTGTCAATAGCTATGCGGAACTTGATATTCGCCGCATCAAAAGTTTACACTTGATTCAAATATCAGGGTGCAGTTAATCGGACTGCTAAGCACTGTTTGCAGTCTATGGGTAAAATCCCGGACAGATGAGCACTTTATTCCGTTGTATTTCGCGCCGCCTTATGTTATACTTAATCCCGACAAACAAACGGAGGCTTTAATATGAATTTTACTCAATTCAATAAAAACGGCGGCGTCGAGGGCTTCTGCCTGATAAAGACGGTCGACCGCAAGATGACGGCAAAGGGCGTGCCTTATCTCGATCTCACGCTCGCCGATCCTGACGGCGAAATAAACGCAAAGCTCTGGGACTACAAAGAGGAGCTTCACGGCGAATTTGCCGCAAACGATCTGATAAAAGTTCGAGGAACGATTCAGCCGTTCAACGACTCGCAGCAGCTGAGGATAGAGCGCATACGCAAAGTGACAGAAGCGGACGGCGTGCGCATTGAAGATTTTGTCCCCTCGGCGGGCTTCTCGGGCGAGGCTATGTTCAACGAGCTGATGAAAGTCGCGGGCAATTTCAAGGACGAGGAATTAAAGACTCTCGTCACCGCTCTGCTCAATGAATACAAAGACAGGCTGCTCTACTGGCCGGCGGCGTTCAGGCTGCACCACGCGATACGCGGCGGACTGCTCTACCACACGCTCTCTATTCTCCGCATGGCTCAGGGAGTCGCGGATATATATCCGTTTATAGACAGCGACCTACTCTTTGCGGGCGTTATACTCCACGATATCGCAAAGACAGAGGAATTCGACGTCGCGCAGACCGGCATTGCCTCGGGCTACACGACCGACGGCAATCTTATCGGTCACCTCGTGCGCGGAGCGATGGCGGTTGACAGATGCGGAAGGAAGCTTGGCATCAGCGAAAACACGCTCATGCTCGTCGAGCACATGATAATCTCGCACCACGGCGAGCCGGAGTTCGGCGCGGCAGTGCGCCCGATGTTCCTCGAGGCGGAGATACTCTCCTCGCTCGACACGCTCGACGCGAAGATATATGAGATCGAGCAGGCGTGCAGAAATGTTCAGCCCGGCGAATTCACTCCCCGCCAGTGGGCGCTCGACAACCGCAAGCTCTATAACCATGACCGCAACCACGCCGATTTCAAGGCGGAGCTGATAAAATAAGGAGAGCCTATGGACTGGACAGAAATAAAGATAACAGTTGACACAAAAGATATCGACACCGCGGGCGACATTGCCAACATGGTCGTGCCCTACGGCATATATATCGAGGACTACAGCGACATCGAGCGCGAGGCGATGGAGATAGCCCACATCGACCTCATAGATGAGGAGCTGCTCGCAAAGGACAGGACGAAGGGCATTGTACACATCTATATCGACCCGCAGGATCACCCGCAGGAGGCTGCCGCCTTTCTGACAGAACGGCTCGCGGCGGCAGGGATAGAAAACGAGATTGACCTCACCCAGTGCAAAAACGCTGACTGGGAGAACAACTGGAAGCAGTATTTTCACCCGATAAAGATAGGCGAGCGCCTGCTCATCCGCCCGACATGGGAGGACGAATATGACGCCGAGGGGCGCGCAGTGCTTCACCTTGAGCCCGGACTCGCGTTCGGCACTGGCAGTCATGAGACGACCCGTCTCTGCCTTGAGGCACTCGAGAAAAACATAAAGGGCGGTGAAAAGGTTCTCGATGTCGGCTGCGGGAGCGGAATTCTCGCGATAGCCTCTCTCCTGCTCGGCGCAGAGAGCGCGACGGGCGTTGACATAGACGAGCTCGCAGTTAAAACTGCGGAGGAAAACGGAAAGATGAACGGCTTCGGCAGCGACCGCCTGAAATTCATCCACGGCGACCTCGCAGACAAGGTCAGCGGCAAGTTCGATATAGTAGTCGCCAACATCGTCGCAGACATTATAATCATGTTCTGCAAGACCGTACCCGATTTCATGGCGGACAACGCCGTGTTCATCACCTCCGGCATAATCGACATACGCGAGCAGGAAGTTGTTGACGCATTCGCCAAAAACGGATTTGAAATCATCGCGCGCCACGCCGACGGCGGCTGGCGATGCTTCGAATGCAGGAGAAAGAAGTAAATATACAAACAGTTCGAGGGACTGCACCGATGTGCAGCCCCTCGATTTTGATTTCAAGAGCTTTGTTTATATCAGGATTTCAATAGAAGGGACAGCCCTTGCGGCTGTCCGCTATCAGTGACAGCCGGTACAACAATTTTGATTTGTTTATACCCGGCTTATTACCCTCACGTCCCACCATAATCAAACTTTTACACTTCCCGCGCTTCGGCATTTTCTTTTTATTTGAAAAAGAAAACGCCTGCAAAAGAAAAGCAAACTCAGGGCTACGCCCCGAGACCCCGGCAACGCCACGCTGCAGTACATAGCTCGCGGCTCTCAATCGGTTGCTCGGCACATTCGCCCGCAAACGCGCCGGAGCTTGAACGAGTGCGGGCTCGTGCGTCTTGCTTCGCAAGCCGTTCCCTCGCTCCTCTAAGAGAGCTTTCAAACACTGCGATGCGGCTATTGAAAACTTGATTTTCAATTTTGACTGAGCCGCTTGTCTTCGCCCAGCAAAGGGCTACATTGATTATCTTATTTATTTTGCGGTTTTGTACTTTCTTCACCGACGGCGGCTGGCGATGCTTCGAATGCAGAAGAAAAAAGTAAACGCTCAAACAGTTCGAGGGACTGCACCGATGTGCAGCCCCTCGATTTATTAGGCCGAAAATTTATTTCATGCCCTGCTCGTAAGCTTCGATCATCTTCTTGACCATCTGTCCGCCGACGGAACCGGCCTCGCGGGAGGTCAGGTCGCCGTTGTAACCCTGCTTGAGATTGACGCCCACCTCAGAGGCGGCCTCCATCTTGAAGCGGTCAAGCGCGTCGCGTGCCTCGGGGACAACACCCTTGCTGGAACTCTTAGCCATTTACTTTACACCCCTTACTTTTTAAGACTTTGTTTGCGTTTGCATCCTTATTATTTTCCGTCCGCGCGTTTTTATAACTTTTTTCGAAGTGACAATGTTTGTCAAAAGTCCGGCGGTCACACTTGGTGATATTTATTGACAAATCGTTCCCGTTAAGTTAAAATAATATTAACATAATAAATAGTATTATATATAATCATATATAATATGTTCATCAACTAATATATCCCTGTCAACTGACAAGAGCGTATACGGTAAACGCCTATGCCGTTGTCAATTGACCGGAAAAGAAAGGAGCAAACCGTTATTGCAAACACAAAATTTTCCAATCATCACAACTTGATTCTCGAAAAGGTCCGCGAATCCGCGCTCTCGGTTCTGCCGATATTGGTCATAGTCGTGCTGCTGTGCTTCAGCGTCTCGCCGATAGACACGGATTTATTTCTGAGCTTTCTCGTCGGCGCGATTTTTGTTGTAGTCGGCATGGGTCTGTTCTCCCTCGGAGCCGAGACCTCGATGACGCCGATAGGCTCAAAGCTCGGCACGGCGATGACAAAATCCCGCTCCCTGCCGCTGATAATTATAGTCAGCTTCATCCTCGGCTTTGCCGTGACGATAGCCGAGCCCGATCTCCAGGTGCTCGCGCAGACGGTGCCGCATATTAATAATACCGTTTTGCTCGTGACGGTCGGCGTCGGAGTGGGCTTCTTTTTGTGCGTGTGCATGATAAGAATACTCACGGGCGTGCGCCTTCGCTGGCTGCTGATAGCGTTCTATGCCGTTGTTTTTATTTTAGCGGCGTTTTCAAAGCCCGATTTTCTCGGCATCGCGTTTGACTCGGGTGGCGTGACAACAGGGCCTATGACCGTGCCGTTTATACTCGCGCTCGGCGTCGGCGTTTCAAAAATACGAAGCGACGCAAAGGCGGAGTCGGACAGTTTCGGTCTCGTCGCTCTCTGTTCAATAGGCCCCATACTCGCGGTGCTTTTGCTCGGATTCTTCTATCCGAACGGCGACGGCGTTGTTGACATAAGCTCGGCGGCATATTCGAGCACGGGCGAAATCGGCCGCGCCTATCTCACCGCCCTGCCATCTTATATGAAAGAGATGGCGGTGGCTCTGCTGCCGATAATCGCGATATTTTATATTTTCCAGATTTTCTCACTCCGCCTCTCAAAACGCGAGGTCGCGAGAATAACAATAGGCGTCGCCTATACATATGTCGGGCTCGTGCTGTTTTTGACGGGCGTCAACGTCGGCTTCTCTTCGCTCGGCGCGGTGCTCGGCGCAAAGCTCGCCGAGGGCAATATGAAATATCTGCTCATACCGCTGTCGATGCTCCTCGGCTGGTTCATTATCTCCGCGGAGCCGGCGGTCGCCGTGCTCGAAAAGCAGATCGAAGAAGTCAGCGCGGGAGCTATTCCCGGAAAAGTTATAAAATACAGCCTTTCGGTCGCGATTGCCGCGGCGATGGGCATATCGATGATAAGAGTTATAACGGGTATATCGGTCATGTGGTTCCTCGTGCCCGGATATCTTATCGCCATAATCCTCTCGTTCTTCGTGCCGGATATCTACACGGCGATAGCCTTTGACTCGGGCGGCGTTGCGTCGGGTCCGATGACGGCGACATTCATGCTCCAGTTTATGATAGGCGCGTCAAAGACGCTCGGCGGCGATCCATTGAGCGACGCATTCGGAGTTGTGGCGATAGTCGCGATGATGCCGCTCATATCAATTCAGGCGGTCGGCGTGATATATGAAAGGCGCAAGAAGCCCGCAGAGAAGGGCGAAACTTTTGCCGACGACGAGATTATCGAGCTTTGGGAGGTGCAGACAGGTTGAACTACATAATGACTGTAATAAACCCCGACGCGCTAAAGAAGCTCTCGGATATCTGCGCCCAGCTTGAGATACCGATGTCCGTCGCCCTGCACGGGCGCGGGACGGCGATAGAGAGTATGCGCGATCTGCTCGGCATCGATTCGGCGGAAAAATGGATAGTCTTTTCAGTTGCAGGCGAAGAAAAGACGAAAGAATATATGAACAGGCTGCGCCGCACGCTGTATATCGGCGTACCCGGTCACGGCATCGCATGGGCTGTGCCCATCAAAAGCGTTGGAGGAGGAAAAATCTTGGCATATCTCAACGACGGGCGGCAGGATGCCCGATACACGCCCGAATTCAATTTTTCATATGAACTGATTGTCGCGATAGCCAACGAGGGGCGCACGGACGCCGTCATGAACGCGGCGCGCGCCGCGGGCGCGATGGGCGGCACTGTGCTCCACGGCAAGGGCACCACCTCACCCGAGAGTGAAAAGTTCCTCGGCGTATCGATAGCAAAAGAAAAAGAGGTTATTCTCATCGTCGCGCGCAAGGAGCAGAAAGCGGACATCATGCGCTCGATAATGACCCGCGCGGGTGCGGACACGGATGCGGGTGCAGTCGTGTTTTCCGTCCCCGTGAGCGAGGTCGCGGGATTCGGAATGTTCGACGAAACATAAAAAATAGACTTTGGGGCGGTGCTTCGGCGCCGCCTTTTGTCATGCAAAAAAAAATAAACTGCAATACAATTTTTTAATTTAATTTGTATATTGCTCATTAAAACTGCCGATATATTTGCCGTCCTGTATTTTGCCGCAAGTCAGGCTGAATATGCCGAAAATTCTGACACAAAAGCGCAATCGGCACAATTCACATAAACTTTCAACGATAGCGGAGCGTTTATGAAAGATTGTTCAATGATAGTTAATATGCAATTATATTTATGATCATATGTCAATTTTATTTCAAGCTACATTTGCACTTCTCCTCAAAATTTGAATGAAGTTTTATATAAATTGCATTTTTGTACCGCAGTACAGCTAAATTCACTTGATTTTCTTAAATTTTTGAAACTTTTATAAATTCACTTGCATTTTTATGCGCGGTATATTAAAATATTTGGCATTGGCGGCGGGATATATTTTTTGTTTTTATTTTTTGCCGCAAATCGTTTTGGGAGTGATAATATGAGCTATATTGACGACATGATACTTCACGTTCAGCAGAAGAACTCGACTCAGCCGGAGTTCGTTCAGGCTGCGACGGAGGTTCTCAATTCCATTCGCCCGGTTGTCGAGGCGAACAGGACATATCAGGATTGGGCTCTTCTCGAAAGGCTCGTTGAGCCGGAGAGGGCGACGGTTTTCCGCATCTCGTGGGCGGACGACGCGGGCAAGGTTCACACAAACCGCGGCTACCGAGTTCAGTTCAACAGCGCGATAGGTCCGTATAAAGGCGGTCTGCGCTTCCATCCCTCGGTCAACATGAGCATTATAAAATTTCTCGGCTTCGAGCAGATATTCAAAAATTCGCTGACGGGACTCCCCATCGGCGGCGGCAAAGGCGGCTCGGACTTCGACCCCAAGGGCAAGAGCGAGATGGAGATAATGCGCTTCTGCCAGAGCTTCATGACCGCGCTCTACCGCGTCATAGGTCCGAACACCGATGTTCCCGCGGGAGATATCGGGGTCGGCGGGCGCGAAATCGGCTACATGTTCGGTCAGTACAAGAGAATTACCGGGCAGTACGAGGGCGTGCTCACGGGCAAGGGGCTCTCGTTCGGCGGCTCGCTCGCGAGAACCGAGGCGACCGGATACGGTCTTGTCTATCTCGTTGAAGAGATGCTCAAGAATCATGCGAACTCGATCGAGGGCAAGACGATCGTCGTCTCCGGCTCGGGCAACGTCGCAACCTACGCCATAGAGAAGGCTTTGAGCCTCGGCGGAAAAGTGGTCACGGCGAGCGATTCGAGCGGATTCGTCTATGACCCGGACGGCATCGACGTTGCGACGCTCAAGCAGATAAAAGAGGTTCGCCGCGCAAGGATAAGCGAATATGTCAAAGAGCGCCCGAACGCGAAATTTTACGAGGGCAAAAAGGTCTGGGGCGTGCCCTGCGACATAGCTCTGCCGTGCGCCACACAGAACGAGCTCGGAGCTGAGGACGCAAAGGAGCTGATAAAGAACGGCTGCATCGCGGTCGGCGAGGGTGCGAATATGCCCTCGACTACGGAGGCTACAGAAGTTTTCCTGCAAAACAAGATTCTCTTTGCCCCCGGCAAGGCGGCAAACGCGGGCGGCGTCGCGACCTCCGCGCTCGAGATGAGCCAGAACAGCGCGCGCGTCAGCTGGCCGTTTGAAAAAGTCGATCACCAGCTCAACAACATTATGATAAATATCTATCACAACATGGCAAACGCCGCAAAGGAATACGGACACGAGGACAACTTCGTTGTCGGCGCGAACATCGCAGGCTTCCTCAAGGTCGCCGACGCAATGATGGCGCAGGGAATAGTGTAAAATAAAACAAACAGCAAAAGAACCGGTATGGCATCATACCGGTTCTTTTTCATGTTCAAAATTATTCGTTTTTCTCAATATCAGTCGTTCGTACCAGAATACAGTCTGTTCGTACCCGGGGATATTGACAGCGAAAGTAAGTGTGATATTATAGCCATATCACATGCAAAATTTTCACTTTCCGAGCGACTTCAAATAGATGTCCAGCATCATGAGCGCCGTGCGCTGCTCCTGTGCCGAGCAGGCTTTGAGCCTATCAATCAACTCGTCACAATCGGATTCACTTGCCGTATCGGTTTCGGTCAGGACTTCGTCCGGTGTGATATGTAGCGCCTTACAGATGCGCAGCAGCGTTTCTATTCGCATATTTACCGTACCGCGCTCAATATCCGCATATGTCCTGTCTGACAGACCGGCTTTTTCCGCAACCTCGCCCTGTGTCATTCCGCTGCGTTTTCTGAATGTCAAAAGCCGGTTTCCAATATTATGAAAATCAAAAAGAAGCATTAAAGTTCCTCCACCATCACTTATACAGGAATTATACTTCTTATTTTCCTTGACAAGTAGGAAGTATTGCTGTATAATCTCAGGAAGAAAAGTTCTTAAAAGAGGAGAGGTAAAAACATATGGCACTTGTTTCACTGAAATGTCAAAATTGTAACGGGATTCTTCAAGTTGATGACACCCGTGATTTTGGATTCTGCCCCTACTGCGGATCGAAATATCAGCTTGCAGAAAAAGTCAAGGTCGAGCACAGTGGCACGGTTTCACTTGACGGAGTGGCTGGTTTGGACAGACTTATAAAGAAAGGCTTTGCGTATCTGAATGCCGGGAATGAGAAGGACGCAAAAAGAGCTTTCGACGAGGCTATGTCGCTTGACTGCGACAACATTTATGTCAATATAGGAATGCTGATAATAGATGGCAATAAATACTATTATGACAAAATATATCAGTACAGTGCAAAAATATCTGAAGAAGAAAAATCTGTTATTACTGATAAGCTTGCACAACAAATTCTAGACAGATATTGTCGTTTTGAAGATCTAAGTCGCATTCAATATATCATTGAAAGGCATTATCGCGTAATTGAATATAAGTTCTTAGATGCCTTCAAATATCATGATGCAAATTGTCTTGGCAAAAACAAGCCCCAATATAGAAAACTCGCTTTTGACTTAAATAAATTGTCACATTCGCAAGTTGCGGACATTGTCATCGCTCTCCTGCAAAAGCAGCAAAGCATTGGGATGAAAATAAACAGCAATCAATATGCCGATATTCTTAATTGCACAAACATGGAATATTTGACTCCGGTTTTAACTTTTCTAATGGGTAACATCAGTGTAACCGATTTGTTTTATATGATGATAAATCGCGCCTTGGTTTATCCCATGGATTTGTATCATGAAACAAGAACCAGATTTTTCCTTCAGCTTTTTCCTCCGGAATTATTAGACTTTTTCTTAAAAAACGGGTTGCCATTATCAACTACTGTGGAAATCATTTATTTGTACAGCGTAGATTATGACTGCTATATAAATAATACAGAAAAAGTACCTTTATCTCTGCCGAAACTTTTCGAAATACCTGTCTCCGGTGACAAAGAGATTCTCAAAAAACGCATTAGAATTTCCGGATCAACTCGGCAAATTCATGTAGAAATGACATACATTTCACCACCAAATATGGATACACAAGATTTGCATCAAAGAACCCGGCATATTCTTGCCTACAAACGTGTAATCGAAGCATATAGAACCGATGGTAATAAAAAAGGTAAGCACTGCTACATAGCAACCGCCATTTATGGCTCATATGACTGTCCTCAAGTTTGGACACTAAGACGGTATCGTGATATGTCACTTGCAAAGAATTTCTACGGCAGGGCGTTTATAAAAATATACTATGCGCTCAGTCCGACCGCTATAAAATTGTTTGGCAAAACGAAGTGGTTCCAACATTTTTGGAAGAAGAAACTCGACCGCATGGTATATAAGCTTAACCGTCTCGGCTTTGAAGATACACCGTATAATGACACGAAATAACAATTCAGCACCCCACGAAAAAATTTTCGTGGGGTGCTTGTGTCAGAAATCATTTTCCGCCTTGCTGTTCATGCGTCAAATACCGAATCCAAGTAGGGGTCGGCGACTCGATGACCCTATGCCGCCGACGGCGGCATGGTAAAAATCAACAATATTTTATGTGGTCTCTTTGCAGCAACGTTATGCCGATTGCCCGTTCGCAACTATAGTGTATATAATTTGTGCTGACCCCGTCAATAGCGGTGCGTCGAGTTGCCGCACCCTACAAAAGCACCTGCTAAAAAGAAAGCTTTTTCATTCAAATATTTCTCCGATATGTTCAGCTCCCCGCGAATAAAATTCCGCGGGGAGCTATAATTTTATTTTATCTTTTATTCCTCTGTCTTTATGCCTTTATCCTTGAACAAATTTTTCAGGCGTTCAACAGACGATGAGCTGAGTGCGGTCTTCGAGAGTATGAACGCACTGTCTGCGGCGATATAGATATAAAAAGCGTGCTTTGTGATGCAGACTTTCTGTATCTTTGAATACGGTATGATGCGCTTTATGCTCTTTTCGCCGTGCTCGATAAGCTCCAGCTTATCTTCGTAGAAGTCGAACTCCTGCTCGGCGAAGAACGACTTGTCGAGCTTTTTGAACGCCATGTATGGCGCTAAATATTGGATATAGGCATATACCGCCGCACAGAGCACGAGGACGGCGCTCACGACATAGAGAAAGATATTGCCGCCGACCTTCACAAAGCTCACTATAACAGCCGCGGCGCAGGCGAGCAGAAGCCAGCCGGTCGCGCCCGAAAAGCGAGTCTTTCTGCGCTTGCTGTCCGTGTAGTGGACATATTTAAGATATGAGTCAAATGTGTTTTTGCAGTTTGCAGTAACTATAAGCATATATTTCTCCGTTTTCAGTCCATACCGAGCGCGTGCTCAAGATTTTTTCCGAGTATTCCCTCTTTCGCCTCTTCGGAGATGTCGAGGGAGATTATTCTGTTTATCAGCGCTTTTGCGTAGTCGGCTTTTTTATACGGGAAGTCGAGCCCGAATATCGCGCAGTCGTCGTCCCCCTGATGAATGAGCGTTCGCAGCTCATCGTCAGAGAGAGTCCAATAATCCGGCAGACCGTTGTCGTCCGGCATAATGCTCGTCAAGCCCGCGTATACGCGCCTCGGATCGCTCGCGCGGTGATGGTTGTTGCAGATAACAGCCAGCGCCTCGCGGAAAAAGTGATATCCGCCGACATGCTCCATGCTGAATTTAAGGCGCGGGAAGTTCCACGCGACCTCGTCGAAGAGCAGCAGCTGATAGTCCGCAATACGGTGCCAGTGCAGCCCCGTATGAAACGACAGAAACAGCCCGTTCTCCTGGGCGGCAGAATAGACCTCACACGCTTTGTCACCCATAATATTGAACTCCTGATATGCCGGGTGGAGCTTTATGCCCCTGAAGCCGAGATCGGCTATTCTGTTGACCTGCCCCGTGACATCGCCAGAATCAAAGTCTATCGTGCCGAAGCCGACGAGAGAATCGTCGTTCTTTATTGCGCCCGCGAGCCAGCTTATGCAGTCGCCGGGCATGTTATATTCTTTATACTGCGACGGGAACGGCGCGAAGCAGACCGCCCGCTCTATAGAACTCTCATCCATGAGCTTTTTGAGCGAATCTATCCCGCAGCCCGGTCTCGCTTCCTCCGGGAAAACATGGGCGTGGTTCGCAAATATATGATAATCCTTCATATTTTCTCCTTTGATTTAGGTCGAAGTCGACGAGGCGGTATTCGCCGCCGCCATGGCGGTGTCTATAGCGAGGACTATGCCGAGCGATATCAACTCATAGTCCGGGTCGAGGATATCGAGCTCGTAGCTGTCGCCCCAGGTGAACCACTCCTTATGAATGTTCATGATGTTCCTGTCGCCGTCATAGAGCGAATATTCATGCGCCCAGAAATCGCCCTCGACCCTGAGCGAGGTGTTTTCGAGCGAATATTTCGGGCGGAAGAAAGAGAAATCCTTGACTATCTCCGCTATCTCTTCGCCGCCTATCTCGAGGATAAAATGCGGCAGAAAAGTCATCAGCCGGCGGTATATCTGCCCTATCTCCCCGCCTTGCGCGTCCATGATACGCAGCCTGCCGCGCAGTGAGAAGAACTCGCCCTCGACAAAATATCTGTCATTTCCCGCTTCGTCTTTCACGGTGAATTTTGAAGTCAGCGAAAAGACCTTCTGCTTGATATAGAGCTTCATTTTGTCCTCCCCTTTCCCCTTTTCAGTATATCATAAACCTCATGTCTTTACAACCGCGGCGGCGAGTTTGCGACTAAAATAAATAATTTTTGACCGAAAAAGCCCTCAACGATTGTAACAATGCAAAAAAATCAAAAACCTTGTCCCAAGTAATTGATACGCTTGTATTTTTTTGATATAATAGCTCTGTACGGGATACACAAAACGAAAGGAGACTACGTGTATGAATTATACTCAAGAAGTAGAGAATATGTGTATTGTCAAAAAGGGTCCGAACCACGGTCCTGCTCCCATCCCCGAAGAGGGCAAATGGGTCAAGGCTTATGAGATAAAGGACATCTCCGGTTTCACCCACGGTGTGGGCTGGTGTGCTCCCCAGCAGGGCGCATGTAAGCTCTCTCTCAACATCAAGGACGGCATCATCGAGGAAGCTCTCGTTGAGACCATCGGCTGCTCGGGCATGACCCATTCCGCAGCTATGGCAAGTGAGATTCTCCCCGGCAAGACCATTCTTGAGGCTCTGAACACCGACCTCGTCTGCGACGCTATCAACACCGCTATGCGCGAGCTGTTCCTCCAGATAGTCTACGGCCGCTCTCAGTCCGCTTTCTCGGACGACGGACTTAATGTCGGCGCAGGCCTCGAGGATCTCGGCAAGGGACTTCGTTCGCAGGTCGGTACAATGTACGGCACAAGATACAAAGGCGTCCGCTATCTCGAGATGGCTGAGGGCTATGTCACCAGAATGGCTCTCGACGAGGACGATCAGGTTATAGGCTACGAGTTCGTGTCCCTGGGCAAGATGACCGACTTCATCAAGAAGGGCGACGACGCTCAGACCGCATACGACAAGTCGGTAGGCACCTACGGCAGATTCGCCGAGGCCGCCAAGTATATCGACCCGCGCAAAGAGTAAGGAGGATACGGACAATGGCATTATTTGAAAACTATGAGAGAAGAGTTGACAAGATCAACTCCGTTCTCGCTCAGTACGGCATTTCCTCCATCGAGGAGTGCAAAGAGATCACTCTTGCAAAGGGCATCGACTGCGACAAGATCGTCAGAGGTACCCAGCCCATCTGCTTTGAAAACGCTATCTGGGCATACACAGTCGGCTGCGCCATCGCAATAAAGAGCGGCGCTGTCAAGGCTGCCGACGCCGCTGCCGCAATCGGCATCGGTCTTCAGTCTTTCTGCATCCCCGGCTCCGTCGCCGAAAACCGCAAGGTCGGCCTCGGCCACGGCAACCTCGGCAAGATGCTCCTCTCCGAGGAGACAGAGTGCTTCTGCTTCCTCGCAGGTCACGAGAGCTTCGCCGCCGCTGAGGGCGCTATCAAAATAGCCCTCAACGCAAACAAGGTCAGGACAAAGCCCCTGAGAGTTATCCTCAACGGCCTCGGCAAGGACGCCGCAATGATAATCTCCCGCATCAACGGCTTCACATACTGCAAGACGGAGTTCGATCCCTACACCGAGACCGTCACCGTCACCGAGCAGAAGGCTTATTCCAACGGTCCGAGAGCGGACGTCAAGTGCTACGGCGCAGACAACGTTCCCGAGGGCGTGGCTATCATGAAGCTTGAGAACGTCGGCGTTTCCATCACCGGCAACTCCACCAACCCGACTCGCTTCCAGCACCCGGTCGCAGGCACCTACAAGAAGTGGTGCGTTGAGAACGGCGTCAACTACTTCTCCGTCGCTTCCGGCGGCGGCACAGGCCGTACCCTGCATCCCGACAACATGGCGGCCGGCCCCTCCAGCTACGGCATGACCGACACCATGGGTCGTATGCATTCCGACGCCCAGTTCGCAGGTTCTTCCTCCGTCCCGGCGCACGTCGAAATGATGGGTCTTATCGGCATGGGCAACAACCCGATGGTCGGCGCGACCGTCGCCTGCGCTGTTGCAGTCGAAGAGGCTATGAAATAAATCAAAGGCTCATAAAAGCATAAAGCAAAAACCACCGGCTGAGTCGGTGGTTTTTTGTTGTTTTATGAACACTTTTACTTTTGTAACGCGGGCGCAGAGGTAATGCTTTAAAACAGTTGCAATGGCGGCGCGGAAGTTGTATAATTAATTGATTTTGATAAATTCGCGTCGAGGGGCGGCGCATTTTGCGGCGACAAAGCGCGTCAAGCGCAAAAAATATACTGTGAGGTTTTACAATGTTCAAAGTGGGATTCGATAACGACCTTTATATCCAGAAACAGTCCGAGCAGATAAGCAAACGCATCAAGGAGTTCGGCGGCAAGCTCTATCTTGAGTTCGGCGGCAAGCTCTTCGACGACTACCATGCCTCGCGCGTCCTGCCCGGCTTCAAGCCCGACAGCAAGCTGCAGATGCTCAAAAATATCGGCTCGGATGTTGAGATAGTCATTGTCATCAACGCGAGCGATATCCAAAATAACAAGATCCGCCGCGACCTCGGCATAACCTACGACAGCGACGTGCTGCGCCTCATCGACGCGTTCCGCGCGATCGGTCTTTTCGTCGGCAGCGTCGTTATCGCGCAGTATAAGGGTCAGCCCGCCGCGCTTGCATTCAAGAACAGGCTTGAAAATCTCGGCGTGCGTGTCTTTATCCACTATCCCATCGAGGGCTATCCCTATAATATCCCGCACATAGTCAGCGAAGAGGGCTTCGGCAAGAATGAATATATCGAGACCGAGCGCCCGCTCGTCGTTATAACCGCACCCGGCCCCGGAAGCGGGAAGATGGCGACCTGCCTCTCCCAGCTCTATCACGACAACCTGCGCGGCATCAAGGCGGGATACGCAAAATTCGAGACGTTCCCCATATGGAACCTGCCCCTGAAGCACCCCGTCAACCTCGCATACGAGGCGGCGACCGCCGACCTCAACGACGTCAACGTTATCGACCCCTACCACCTCGAAGCTTACGGCAAGACCACCGTCAACTACAACAGAGATGTTGAAGTCTTTCCCGTGCTCAACGCTATATTTGAGAAAATCGAGGGCAAGAGCCCCTATAAATCGCCCACGGACATGGGCGTCAACATGGCGGGCTACTGCATCTCCGACGACGCCGCGACCCGCGACGCCTCTTTGAACGAGATAATCCGCCGCTACTTCAGCGCGCTGTGCGACCACAAAAAGGGTCTGACCGGCGACGCGGAGCTGACTAAAATCGAGAGCCTGATGAATCAGGCGGGCATCACCGAGGAATACCGCCGCTGCGTGCGCCCCGCGCTCGACAGAGCAAAAGAGACGGGCGCTCCCGCGGTCGCAATCGAGCTGCCCGACGGCAGACTGATAACCGGAAAGACTTCTTCTCTGCTCGGCGCGAGCTCGGCGGCACTGCTCAACGCAGTAAAACTGCTCAGCAATCAGCCCAAGGAGCAGCTGCTCATCGATCCCGGCGTTATCGAGCCGATACAGTCGCTCAAGACGAATATCCTCGGCAACAACAACCCGCGCCTGCACACGGACGAAGTTCTCATCGCGCTGACCATGAGCGCGATACAGAGCGAGCCCGCAAAGAAAGCGTTCGACGCACTCTCACTCCTGCGCGGCTGCGAGGCACATTCCTCCGTCATTCTCTCCCAGGTCGACGCGGATGTCTACCGCAAGCTCGGTATCAACCTGACCTGCGAGCCGCACTACCAGGTCAAGAAGCTCTACCACAAAGCGTAAATATAAATAATCAGCCTGCGGGGATATCCTCGCGGGCTGTTTTTTGCAAGATGAGTCCTATAAATCGCCCAGTGAAATGCCAAACCGCAAACTATGATAAAAGCCGCAGCCCACGCTAAAACGCAAGTTGCGGCTCTTTTTGCTCTTTGGTCTGCGCCGGGTGTGACTATCCTCTTTCCGGGCTGTCACAGTCGGATGCAGAAAGCGTTTTCTTTGCCCCGAAGCCGTATGCAGATACCGCGAGTGGGCAAAAAAACGCTTAAAAGAGCAAAAGTAAATATGGCAAAAGCCGCAAACTATGATAAAAGCCGCAACCCACGCCGAATACATGAGTTGCGGCTCTTTTTGTTCTTTGGTCTGCGCCGGGTGTGACAGCCCTTATTTTGCGGGGACGGTGTGCCAGATGTTCTTTGCATACTCGTTTACCGCCCTGTCGGCGGCAAATCTGCCGGAGCAGGCGGTGTTCATCAGGGACATCGAGTTCCAGCGCTTTCTGTCCGCCCAGAGCTCGTCGATTCTGTTCTGCGCCTGACGGTAGTCCGCGAAGTCCGCGAGAACCATGTAGGGGTCGTGATAGACAATAGTTCCGCTGATTTCCGGGAACTGCTTACCGCAGAAGCCGCGGTTTATGAAATCGATGACATTGCGAAGCTCCGCATTGTTGTTGTAGAAATTCATCGGCACATAGCCCTTGCTCTTGAGTTCATTGACCTCGGGGGTGGTCATGCCGAAGATAACAATATTCTCGTCGCCGACTGCGTCGTGAATCTCAACATTCGCGCCGTCGAGCGTGCCGAGAGTTATCGCGCCGTTCATCATCAGCTTCATGTTGCCCGTGCCGCTCGCCTCGGTTCCGGCGAGGGATATCTGCTCGCTGACATCGGCGGCGGGCATCATATATTCAGCCATGGAGACGTTGTAGTCCTCCATGTAGACGACCTTGAGCCTGCCCTTGACATCGGGGTCGTTGTTGATAAGATCCGCGAGGGCGCAGATGAAGCTGATTATCTTCTTCGCCATGAAGTAGCCGCTCGCCGCTTTTGCGCCGAAGATATAGGTGTGGGGTGTGAAATCGCCCGAGGGATTCGCCTTTATCGCGAGATATTTCGCGAGGATGTTGAGCGCGTTGAGATGCTGACGCTTATACTCGTGCAGGCGCTTGACCTGAACATCAAAGATGGAGTTCGGGTCGAGCTCGATGCCGGTCTTTGCCTTGACGCGCTTTGCGAAGTCCGCTTTGTTCGCGGTCTTTATCTTCTCAATCTCCGCGAGCACGGCGGGGTTATCTTTATATTTTGCAAGCTCCGAGAGGCACTCGGCGTTATATACGAACTCTCCGCCGATGAGGTCGCTGAGCATCGAGGTCAGGCGCGGGTTCGCCTGGCAGAGCCAACGGCGGTGGGCGATGCCGTTTGTGACATTGCAGAACTTGTCGGGCGTGAGGGTATAGAAATCATGGAACACGCTGTCCTTGAGTATCTCGCTGTGAAGAGCGGAGACGCCGTTGACGCTGTGGCAGCAGGCGACGCAGAGGTTCGCCATGCGCACGACTCCGTTTGAGATAACAGCCATTCTCTCGACCTTATTAGCGTCGTGGGTCTGCTCCCAGACGCTGCTGCGGAAGCGGTTGTCTATCTCCTTGACTATCTGATAGATTCTCGGCAGCAGGCGGCGGAAGAGATCCTCGCTCCAGCATTCGAGAGCTTCGCTCATGACGGTATGGTTCGTGTAGGCGAAAACTTTCGTCACAACATCCCATGCATCGTCCCAGCTGTAACCGCACTCGTCGAGCAGCAGGCGCATAAGCTCGGGGATAGCGAGAGTCGGGTGAGTGTCGTTGATATGGATAGCCATCTTGTCGCATATATTGTCGAGCGAGCCGTACTTGCGCAGGTGGCGGTTGATGATATCCTGAACGGACGCGGAGACGAGGAAATACTGTTGGCGCAGGCGCAGGCTCTTGCCCTCGGGATGGTTATCCGCGGGATAGAGAACCTTGCTTATGACCTCCGCCATGGCGTTTTGCTCCATGGCGCGCAGGTAATCGCCCTGATTGAAGGAGTTCATGTCTATTTCCGAGCTCTTTGCGCTCCAAAGACGCAGGACGCTGACGCCCTTGCCGTCCTTGCCGGCGACCATCATATCGTAGGGAACGGCGTGAACCTTCTTCGCGTTCTCTATATCGACGCTGTGATAGCCGTCCTCCCAGCGGTCAACGACATTGCCCTCGAAGCTGACGTCAACGCTCTTCTCCTCGCGCGCAACGAGCCATACCTCGCCGCCGGGAAGCCAGAAATCGGGCATCTCGGTCTGCCAGCCGTCAACGAGCTTCTGCTTAAAGATACCGTATTCGTAGAGAATGGAGTAGCCCATGCCGAGATAGCCGTCGGTTGCCAAAGCGTCGAGATAGCACGCCGCGAGACGGCCCAGACCGCCGTTGCCGAGACCCGCGTCCGGCTCGCAGTCATAGAGCTTGTCGAGCTTGATGCCGAAATCCTTGAGCGCCGCCTCCATGACGGGGATGAGGTTGAGATTATAGAGCGTGTTCTTGAGCGATCGTCCCATGAGGAACTCCATGCACATATAGTACACGCGCTTCGAGCCGCTCTCTTCGCAGCGCTGTTCAAACTCGTGTCTGCCCTGTCTGAGCATATCGCGGGTTATCATCGCGATAGCCTTGTAAAACTGCTCGTAGTTGGCCTCCTCGGGAGTTACGCCGAAAAAGTGAGAGAGCTTTGCGGTGATCTGCTCCTCGGCGGCCTTCTTTGTCAGTGAATAATCCATTGTATCAAACCTTTCGTTTGCTTGTGCAGCATATACTGCCGGATATATAAAAATATACCAAATGTTATTTTATACCGAAAATGTAAATAATACAACCGAATACTCGCAATTACCGCTCGAACGCCCTCAGAAAAAACGAACTCCCCGGCGAGAATTTTCAACAAAAATGCCTAAAAATGTCAGACACGATTGAAAAAGCAAGTATTGTTTACAATTTGTTCACATTTATGTATACTTGATGCAACACGGCGCAATTATTCTATATCTGTACCCAAGAGGTACCGAAGAGACAACTACCTATCTGGTTTTAATAATTGTCAACTTCTTTTTTCATTTTTATTTTCTCTTTCCCCAAAGCTAAAGCCGAATGCTGCACACATTCGGCTTTAACTTTTTTTCGGGGAACTTTTTTATTTTTACAGGTCGTCTACATCCTGCACGGGCTGCGAGCCGTCGAGCGGAGTGCCTGAATAACTGCCGAGAACATCGGTCGGGATAACTCCCTCTTTGTTCATCGGGTCGTTGTACTGCGGAATTTCGATTATCTTTTTCTTCTGCTTTTTCGGCTTGTCCACAAAAAATTCTCCTTTCTTTGCGTTTGCGTTTTTAGCTTTCCGCGCGGGCGCGCCGATATTCCGCGAAGAAGAAAGTTGAATTTGCTCGTTATTTTTGATAGAATCATCTTGTCCGAAAGACGGAGGTGCAAAAAATGAAAAATTTCAAAAAATATATCGCCGCTTTGCTGATTTTTATTCTCGCGCTGAGCCTTTGCTCCTGCTCGCTGATAGATCGTCTCAAGCCCGCTCCCGCGCCGGAGACGGTCAGGCTGACCTTTCCCGAGGGCACGACTGTCATTCAGGCGGCACAGAAGCTCGAAGAGGGCGGCGTATGCACAAAGGACGAGTTTATCTCGGCGGTCAACAACACCGAGAGGGATAACAAATTCGTTAAAGCTATAAAGAATCCGCAGGAGCGTCCGTTCCTGCTCGAGGGCTATATCTATCCCGACACATATGATTTCTATGTCGGCGAGGGCGCGGAAAAGGCGCTCGGACGCTTTCTCGCAAACACTGAATCGAAGCTCACCGACGATATGTATGCTAAAGCTCAAAAAATCGGCATGTCCATGGACGAGATAATCACGCTCGCTTCGATAATCCAGCAGGAGGCGTCGGTGCCGTCGGTCATGGCGAATGTCTCCTCCGTGCTCCACAACAGGCTCAATTCATCGAGCTATCCGCGCCTGCAGTGCGACGCGACGGTTTTCTATTTAAAGCGCAGCGTCAAGCCGTATATAAGCGAGGATCAGGCGGACAAGTACGATGAGTTTTACAACACCTACGACCGCAAGGGGCTCCCGGCAGGTCCGATAACGAACCCCGGAATCGAGGCGATAAACGCCGCGCTGAACCCGGCGGATACGGACTACTATTTCTTTGTCACCGACAACGACGGCAACTACTATTTTGCAAAGACCTATCAGGAGCATCTGAAAAACTGCAAAGCGGCAGGGGTCGCGCAGTAAAAATTTTGCAAATATTGCTTCCCGTGTAATTGAATTTTTCAGCCGCGCATAGTATAATTGGATTTTAGGCAAATCAAATATACTTCATCACAGGGGTATAAAAGAGGTATTATGAACGGTCTTATTGCATCGGCAAAGAAAATAGAAGAATACGGCGCACTGCTCGACTGCGTCAAAAACACCCGTCTGCCCATAGGCATGACGGGTCTTTCCCATATACACAAGGCGCATTTCGCCGCCGCACTGAACGCGGACTGCGGCAGGCCCGTGCTTGTGATAACGGCGGATGAGGCTCAGGCTTCGCGCCTTGCGCTCGACATGAAAACGCTCGGCTGCCGCGCCCTGCTCTATCCCGCGAGAGATTTTGCGTTCCGCTCGACGGAGAGCCAGTCGCGCGAATATGAGCACAGGCGGCTCGGCGTGCTCGACAAGATGCTGCGCGGCGAGGCGCAGGCGGTAATCTGCTCCGCAGAGGCGGCGTCGCAGCTGACTCTGCCGCCCGAAGAGCTTAAAAACCGCACGATTGAACTCGCCGTCGGCGACGAGATGCCGCTCGAGGATATAGTAAAAGCGCTGCTTCGCGCCGGCTACTCCCGCTCGGCGCAGGTCGACGGAGTCGGCCAGTATGCGGTGCGCGGCGGAGTGCTCGACTTCTTCACGCCCGGCGAGGAATATCCCTGCCGACTCGAGCTGTGGGGCGACGAAATCGACAGCATGGCGTATTTTGATATAGAAACTCAGCGCCGCACGGACAACATTGAAAAGATAAAAATAACCCCGTCAAACGAGATTCTCCCGCCCGACACGGACGAATTCGTCGAGCTGCTCGAGCGTTTTCGCTCGGAGATACGCGGCAAGGGTGCTGTCAAGGCGCGCGAGTGCGTTGACAAGGATATAGACAGAATAAAGGGCGGTCTGCGCCTGCAATCGACGGACAAATATATGCCCCTGCTCTACGATGTGGCTTCGATATTCGACTACGCGAAGGGCTATATTCTCTGCGTGAGCGAGAGCTTTTCCGTCAAAGAGCGGTTTAACGCCGCCATCGGGCTCATGCACGAGGCGATGAAGGCGATGTTCGAGGAGGGCGAGCTCTGCCCCGGACTCGACAGATTTTCTCTGCATCTCTCAGACCTGCTGAATAACTATGAGCAGATGGGCGTCATATACATGGACAATCTGCCGCGCGGCGGATTCGACACACCCGTAAAGGAGCTTATAGGCGTCAACGCAAGGCAAATAACAGCCTGGAACGGCTCATTTTCTGTTTTCAAAGACGACCTCGACGCATTGACGGATAAAACTAAGCGCACCTGCGTTATCTTCGCGGGCACGCGCAAGGCCGCCGACGCACTGCGCGGCGATCTTATAGACGACGGCTACAGCGCGCTCTACATGGACGAACTGCCGAACGAACTGGCTCCAGGCACGCTGACCGTTGTGCCCGGCTGTCTCTCGGCGGGATTTGAATATCCGCTGGCAAAAATAACAGTATTCACCCACTCCGGCAGGGCGGCGGTCGCTCAGCCGAAGAGAAACGTCCGCAAAAGCTCAAACGCGTTCCACAGCCTTGACGAGCTTCACCGCGGCGACTATGTTGTTCATGTCGCGCACGGTATCGGCATATTCGAGGGTATAAACAAGCTCGAAGCGAGCGGCACGATAAAAGACTATATCAAAATTCGCTACGACAAGGGCGACATTCTCTATGTCCCGGTCACTCAGCTCGACCAGGTCTCGAAATACATCGGTCCGTCCGGCGACGACAAGCCCGTCCGCCTCAATAAGCTCGGCGGCAAGGACTGGCAGAAGACCCGCTCGCGCGTGCGCAGTGCGGTCAAGGATATGGCAAAAGAGCTCACGGAGCTGTATTCGCGCAGGCTCAAAATCGAGGGCCACGCATTCTCGCCCGACACGGATATGCAGAGCGACTTCGAGCGCAGATTCGAGTTCGACGAGACCTCGGATCAGCTCAGATGTATCGACGAAATAAAGGGCGATATGGAGAGAAGCTGCCCCATGGACAGACTGCTCTGCGGCGACGTCGGCTTCGGCAAGACGGAGGTCGCGCTGCGCGGCGCGTTCAAGTGCGTTGCGGACGGCAAGCAGTGCGCCATTTTAGTGCCGACCACGATTCTCGCCTATCAGCACTATCAGACGGTGCTCAAGAGAATAGAAGGCTTCCCGGTCGAGGCGCGTATGCTCTCGCGCTTCTGCTCGAAAAAGGAGATAGAGGACACTCTGAACGGTCTGCGCCGCGGCAGTGTAGACATCGTTGTCGGCACGCATAGACTCATTTCAAAGGATGTTCAGTTCCGCGACCTCGGGCTGATAATAATCGACGAGGAGCAGCGCTTCGGCGTGGCTCAAAAGGAGAAGCTCAAGGAGCTCTATCCCAAGGTCGATGTTCTGACGCTGACCGCGACGCCCATACCGAGGACGCTCAACATGGCGCTCTCCGGAATACGCGATATGTCAATACTCGAAGAAGCGCCGCACGACCGCTCGCCGGTGCAGACCTATGTTGTCGAGCACAATCCCGAGATGCTCGCGCAGGCGATGAACGCGGAACTTAGGCGCGGCGGACAGGTGTATTATCTGCATAACCGCGTTGAGAGTATAGAGCACACGGCTGCAAAAATAAAAGATATGCTGCCCGATGCCGTTGTCGGCATAGCCCACGGCAAGATGAGCGAAGACGAACTGAGTGAAGTCTGGCGCAAGCTGCTCGAGGGCGAGATAGATATATTGGTATGCACGACTATAATCGAAACGGGCGTTGATGTTCCGAATGTCAACACCCTTATAATTGAAGACGCCGACCGCATGGGTCTCGCTCAGCTGCATCAGATACGCGGGCGCGTCGGACGCTCGTCGCGCAGAGCGAGCGCGTATCTCACTTTCAGACCCGGCAGGGAGCTGACGGAGATAGCCACGAGCAGGCTCGACGCGATAAGAGAGTTCACGGAGTTCGGCTCGGGCTTCAAGATAGCCATGCGCGACCTTGAACTGCGCGGCGCGGGCAATGTGCTCGGCGCACAGCAGCACGGACACATGGAGGCTGTCGGCTACGAGATGTATCTCCAGATGCTCGAACAGGCGATAAGCGAGGAGCGCGGAGACCAGACAAAGAAGCCGAAGAAGGAATGCCTCGTCGACCTGCCGATAGACGCGCACATCCCGCCGACATATATCGAGAGCGTGCCGCAGAGGCTCGGCATCTACCGCCGCATCGCGGACATAACCTCGCGCGCAGACGCGGACGATGTAACGGATGAGCTCATCGACCGCTTCGGCGAGCCGCCCGCTCCCGTGCTCGGACTGATAAGGACTTCTCTGCTCCGGGCGTATTCCGCCCAGCACAATATCTATGAGATTGGGCGCAAGGGCGACAAGCTGCTGCTCTATATCGACGACCTCGACATGCAGGAGATCTCCGCCATAGCCGCTGGCTTTCCCGGCAGGGTGACAGTCAGCGCCGCAGGCAAGCCGCACATAGCAGTGCGCATCATGCCGCAGGATAAGATGCTCGACCTGCTCGAAAAAGTGCTCATGCTCATGAACACCGCGAATAAACAGAAAGACAGCTGACTTATCAGCTGTCTTGAGTGTGTCGATAAACCTATTTTTGGTGGTTTCGCAAAAATTAAAGCCTCCCTTGTGTAAAGGGAGGTGGCGCGAAGCGCCGGAGGGATTGTTCTGAATAAGGGAAAAATTTTCAAAATGCTGAGTATTTTGAACTTTCATTACAACAACCCCTCAGTCACGGCTTAGCCGTGACAGCTCCCCTTACACAGGGGAGCCTTGAGTCCGTGCAATGACAGACTTTTTCGACAGACTGAGACAGCTGACCGAAATCAGCTGTCTTTTATTTTTTATATTTATCTGTCCGTGTGCCCGTATTCGAGAATGTCCGCTATTCTCTCGCAGGCGTGTCCGTCGCCGTAAGGGTTCGCGGCGTGGCTCATTTTTTCATATTCCGCCTTGTTTTCAAGCAGAATCTTGAAATTATCGTATATTGTCTGCTCGTCCGTGCCGACAAGCTTGAGCGTGCCTGCAGCGATGCCCTCGGGTCTCTCGGTCGTGTCGCGCATGACCAGAACCGGCTTGCCGAGGCTCGGCGCCTCCTCCTGGATTCCGCCGCTGTCGGTGAGGATCATATAGCTGTGCGCCAGGAAATTGTGGAAATCGACAACATCAAGCGGCTCGATTATTTTTATATGCTCGCATCCGCCGAGTTCCGCGTCCGCCGCCTCGCGCACGACGGGGTTCATATGAATGGGATATATCGCCCTGATGTCCGGATGCTCCTCGACGATGCGCCTTATCGCGCGGAACATGTGGTGCATCGGCTCGCCGAGGTTCTCGCGCCTGTGCGCGGTTATCATTATCAGCCTGCCGTCGGCAGCCCAGTCGAGCCATTTGTTTGAATAGTCCGCACGCACGGTGGTTCTCAGCGCGTCTATCGCGGTGTTGCCCGTGACGAACACGGTCTCTTTCTTTTTGCCCTCTCTGAGCAGATTTTCGCGCGCCGTCTCAGTCGGGGCGAAGTTATATTCGGAAACTATGCCGACCGCCTGGCGGTTGAACTCCTCCGGAAACGGGGAATGTATATCATATGTGCGCAGGCCCGCCTCGACATGGCCGACTTTTATTCCGAGATAATAGCACGCAAGCGCGGAGGCGAAAGTAGTTGTAGTATCGCCGTGGACGAGAACCGCGTCCGGTCTCTCTTTTTCGAGCACGGGCTTTATCTTTTCGAGGATGCTGACCGTGACATCGAAGAGGGTCTGCTTATCTTTCATTATGCTCAGGTCGTAGTCCGGCTCAACATCGAATGTCCTGAGCACGCTGTCGAGCATCTGGCGGTGCTGGCCGGTGACGCAGACGACCGTTTCGAGTCCCTTGCGGATCTTGAGCTCTTTGACGAGCGGACACATTTTTATCGCCTCGGGTCTTGTGCCGAAAACGAGCATTATCTTTTTCATGCGAAGCCTCCCTGCCGCGGGTGTTTTCTCAATTATAGCCGTTTTTCTTTTTTTAGTCAACAAAAAGGGAAGCGGCCGGCTGACAGATATCAGACGGTCGCTTGTCTTCTCCCCAAATAGATGCTGCACGCTTAACGCACAGCCTAGCTTCTTTTTTCATAAGGCTATTATATACTGTTTCTGTTTGGGAAGTCAATATTTTTCGCAATAAATAATATTTTACTTATTCGCCGCGGTCTCTTCTCGCCTGCTCGGGCGAGATCTCGGCGTGGGGGCAGACTATCTCGTCTATTATCTCCTGCGGAGCCGCCCAGCGGACGGCATTTATTAAAATCTGCTGAACCTGCGGGATATAATATGTCGGGTTAGCCTCATGACCGGGCTGGAAATAGAATACTTTTCCGCGCCCTCTCTTCCAGCAGCAGCCGGAGCGGAACACATCGCCGCCGGAGAACCAGCCGATAAAAACAAGCTCGTCCGGCTCGGGGACATCAAAACGCTCGCCGTACATCTCTTCGACGGGTATCTCAATATATTCACCGATACCCTTTGCTATCGGGTGCGCGGGGTTGACAGTCCAGAGGCGCTCAAAATCGCCGTCGCGCCAATGCAGGGCGCAGGAGGTACCCATAAGGCGCTTGAAGGGCTTTGAAAAATGCGCGGAGTGCAGCGCTATGAAGCCCATGCCGCGCAGAACTCTGTCGTGCACGCGTTCAACAAGCTCGTCGGGCACTTCGTCGTGCGCCTTGTGTCCCCACCAGATGAGCACATCGGTGTTTTCGAGCACTTCGGGCGGCAGACCGCAGTCGGGGTCGTTGAGGGTCGCGGTGCGCACCTCGATATCCTCCTGCGTGTCGAGGAAGCTCTTTATCTGACCGTGGATTCCGTGGGGATAAACTGCCGCTATCTCGGGCGATTCGGCCTCATGGACGCCCTCGTTCCAGACGGTAACTCTTATCATTTTATCAGTTCCTTTCGGGAGAAATTTTATCCAAGTCAAGTATATATTTTTGCCCGCCCGCTGTCAATGGATTTTCTCCCGTATTGCAAAATCGACCGCCGTTTGATATACTTTAATAAAGATTTTTCGGGGTGATATTTTGCTTCTCAACAAAAATGACGACATTGAACTTCATATAGATTCGGTCTCGCTGACGGGCAGCGGAGTCGGCAGATACAACGGGCTCGCCGTGTTCGTCCCCGCGACCGCGCCCGGAGATATAATAGAAGCGCACATAATCAAAGTGAAGAAGAGCTACGCCGTCGGCAAGTGCACGAAAATAATCAAGCCGTCGCCGGACAGAACCGACAACGACTGCCCTGCATATCCCGGCTGCGGCGGCTGCTCGTTCCGCCACATGAGCTACGGCGCGGAATTAAAGCTCAAATCCGATGCCGTGAGCGACGCGTTTTCGCGCATCGGTGGACTTGATGTTGAACTAAAGCCGATAATCGGCGCGGACTCGCCGGACGGCTACCGCAACAAGGCGCAGTACCCGGTGGGACGCGAAAACGGGAAATTAAAAATCGGCTTCTACTCCCGCCGCTCGCACAGGATAGTCGATTGCCGCGCGTGCCGCCTCGCGCCGCCCGAGTTTGAAAAAATACTCGGCACGGTCGCGGACTGGATCGAGAAATATAATATTTCCGTCTACGACGAAACAAGCAGAAGCGGGGCTGTCAGGCACATATATCTGCGAAAGGCGTTCGCGACGGGCGAGATAATGCTCTGCCTTGTAAGCGCACAGGAAAACCTGCCGCACACCGACAAGCTCATCGAATCGCTCAAAGATGAAAAAGCTATAAAAAGCATTCTTGTAAACATAAACCCCGACGACACGAACGCAGTGCTCGGCGAAAAGTGCATCCCGCTCCTCGGCGACGGCTGCATAACCGACATTCTCTGCGGGATAAAGGTGAGAATATCGCCGCTGTCGTTCTATCAGGTCAACCGCGCGCAGGCGGAAAAGCTATATAAAAAGGCTGCCGAATACGCCGTAGACAAAAAAATAAAGCTCCTGCTCGACCTCTACTGCGGCGCGGGCACGATAGGGCTTTCGATGGCAGACAAGGCGGAGGAGCTCATCGGCATAGAGACCGTCGCGCCGGCGATAGAGGACGCAAAGAAGAACGCAGCCGCAAACGGCATAGAAAACGCGCGATTTATCTGCGCGGACGCGGGCGAAGCCGCCGAAAAGCTTCTCGGCGAGGGCAAGCGCCCCGAGGTGATAGTCCTCGACCCGCCGCGCAAGGGCTGCTCGGAGCAGACGATTAAAGCCGCCGCAAAAATGGCTCCCGACAGGATAGTGTATGTCTCCTGCGACCCGGCCACGCTCGCACGCGACTGCGCTGTGTTCAAAGAGCTTGGATATGAAGTCGAAGAAGCGACACCCGTTGATCTCTTCCCGAGGACAGCGCATGTGGAGACGGTGTGTTTGCTGTCTCGAGCGATATGAAATTCCGAAAACTGAAGAGTAATTAGAAGAAAGCTTATCGCTTCCGTAACTACCGCAAAGAAGAATACAAAACAGCAGACAGAATCGTAAAAAGATGTTCGCGATAAGCTCAAAATCCGGCCGACACACAAAACCGCATAAAAGACGGGCACCGGTTTCACGGTGCCCGTAGTTTTATCTTGTCTCATCCATCCAATCGGACAGGCGCGTCATGCTTTTTTCGCTGACGACAGCATAGAGAATATCGCCCTCACGGAACATATAATCGGGATGCACATTGTCTGTCAAATTTCCGTTGTTTTCTATAGCGATTATGTTTACTCCGAACCTTCCCCGCATATCGGCGGACATTATCGTCATTCCGACGATCTTACGCGGAACTTCAAGCTTAAGGAGATTCAGCTTTCGGCTCAGCTGAACAAAGTCCAGCATATTGGGAGTTTCCAGTTTGTGGGCGAGTCTGACTGCCATATCCCTCTCGGGGTAGACGACTTCTGCGCCGAGCTTCTTGAGTATCTCGCCCTGCTCGGCGCTCGCGGCCTTTGATATGACGGTCGGCACACCGAGAGAGACAACGTTGAGAGTAGTCAGAATCGAGGTGTCCATCTTCTCTCCGATACAGACCACGGCTACATCGCAGTTTTGAATTCCGGTTTCCGAGAGAGTCTTTTTGTCGAAGCTGTTGACCACAAAAGCATTTTCTGTATATTCGCGCATCTCGCGCACCTTTTCCTCGTTTCCGTCGATTACGAGCGGCTCCGCGCCCGCTTTCGCAAGCTCCACAGCCAGAGCCGAGCCGAAGCGCCCGAGTCCGATTATTCCGTAAGATTTGCTGTCGCTTTTTGATTTTTTAAACATCTTTGTCCTCCGTTCTCAGCCTATGGCTATGTTTCCGTCGGGATATTTTATTCGATCTCCGTTTGTGAAGTACCAGAGAGTCGCTATTGTAAGCGGCCCCAAGCGGCCGATATACATCATGACTATTGATGTAAGCTTGCTCGCGGTGCAGAGTCCCGTGGTTATCCCGGTAGTGAGTCCCACCGTGCCGAACGCGCTTGTCATCTCGAACAAGGCATCCCTTATTGCTATATCCGGCTCAAAGGCGCAGAGCATAAACGTTCCCACTGCTATCACACTTATACCCATGACCGCTATGACCGACGCCTTGCGGAACACACCGTGCGGCACAGAATAGTGAAACGCCTTTCCCGAGGTGTTTGTCGCGGCGGTCTTTATGCCCTGTATCAGCGCAAACAGCGTGCTCGTCTTTATTCCGCCGCCGGTGGAGCCTGGCGACGCGCCGACGAACATTAAAAAGATCATAGCGAGCAGTCCCGCGTTTGAAAATTCGCCGAGCGAATATGTAGAGAAGCCCGCCGTCCTCGCGGTCACGCTGTTGAAAAGGGCTCCTATCCACGGCATATCCTCGGTAATTCTGAAAATCACCGCGCCGCCGACCGTCAGCGCGACGCTCATCGTGAGCACTACTTTTGTGTGCATGGAAAATCTGCGCCAGCGAAATCGCTTTTCGACAATCTCGCGGATAACGAGAAAGCCGATTCCGCCGAAGAATATCAAAAGGCAGGTCACGAGATTTAAGAACACATCCTCTTTGTAGGCGGAGAGGCTTTGGAAGTTTCCGAGGATGTCGAAGCCGGAGTTGTTGAACGCGGCGACGGAGTGAAAAAGGCTTATTCCGAGAGCTTTGAGCGGCGGGTAATCGCGCACGAAAACAATGAAGCTCAGCGCCGCACCGACAAGCTCAAATGCCGCCGTAGTCAAAAACACGCTTTTTATAAATTTTACTATTCCCTTGCCTGAGTCGAGATTCATCGCATCGCGCAAAACACGCCGACCTTTAAGATTTATCCTCTTTCCGACAGCCAGAATGACTCCCGCGCCCATTGACGCAACTCCGAGTCCGCCTATCTGTATCAGTGCCGCAACAACGAACTGACCGAACGCGGTGAACGTGTCCCCTATATCGACGGTCACGAGTCCCGTCACGCAGACGGCGCTCGCCGAAGTGTAAAGCGCGTCTATGTATTTTAAGTCTACGCTGTTTCGCACGCTGCACGGCAGCATCAACAGACCCGAGCCTATAAATATCGCGGCTGCAAAACCGAGCGCAATTATTCTTGCAGACGACATTCTTTTTAACAGCTTTCTCATAATTCACCTCGTATCCCGCAAAAAAGACCTTCGGCAGAATAGGTCTGCCAAAGGTCTTGCTTCATTCACGGCCAACGCCGCCAATGTCCGCTGCCAGCACAGCTCCTGTGCGGTTGGTGACAGGCGGATGGGTAACCCATAGCTACTCCCCATTGGTTGTGGCTTAATTATATCCCTTTGCGGGCGAAAGTCAATATATTTATGAAAAAATTATCCGACATTAAAAGCAGAAAAGGTCTGCCGAGCTAATCGACAGACCCATGTCTTTATGAAATTCCTATTAATAAGCGAAAGTGTACTGCTGCTGCCATGTGCCGGTGAAGTTAGCATCGATACCAACATTGCTATTACCGAAGGTAAGTTTGCAGACAACATTTGCCGGCTCGCTGACATTGATGCTCGCGAGAGTACCGTCCGCGTTGAGCACGAAAGTGAACGTGCCGCTCTGATAATTAACCTTCGTGCTCTTCGGGCTGAAGGGTTTAAAATCATCCGGAGTCAGCGAAAGCGTATCAAAGCAAGAGCCATGATGCTTGGGAACAAATGTAAGCCCCTCGCCGCTCTCGGTAACGAGAGTGATGCTGACCTTCCAGCCGCTGCCCTGTTTGACGCAGGAAGCCGCCTTGACGCCTGCGGGATCGACTTTATAGGAAGCGCGCTTTGCCGCGGGCAGGAAGCTTGCAAGAGTCGTGCCATCGGAAGCCTTGCCGCCGTTAAAAGTTTTTGTCGCGGTCTTGGGATAATCGTTGGGAAGAAGGGGCTCTGCCTTAGCAATAAGGTCGATTCCGAAAATCTTGTCGGGGTTAAGGCTGTTGATCTTCGAAGTTGTTCCCTGAACTCTCTTGACAGATACCTTTCCGGTGTAGCTCTTCATAGCCGAAGCGTACTTGTTGAAGAACGCAACGATATCAGCCTTGCTGCCATTGACGGGAGCCTTGATCTCAGCTGCGGGCTTGTTGCCCTGCTGGCCGCCCTGCTGACCCTGAGTAGCCGCCTCGCTGCCGCCCTCGGAGGGTGCGACTGCCGTGCTGTCGTCAGCGGTGCTCTCTGCCGCGTTGCTCTCCGCGTCGCCCGTCTGGGTGTCCTGAACGTCTGCGTTCGCGTCCTGCGAGCTCTCAGCCGTTGTGTCGTTCTTGTCGTCCTTGCCCTTACATGCCGCAAATGCAAATATCATTATCAGCGCGAGCAGGATAGCAATAATTCTCTTCATAGTTTGTCTCCTTTCATCTTTCGGCAGAGCATCCTCTGCCATGCTACGATTCAAGTTTACTTTATGTTTATTCGTTTGTCAAGAGAATAAACTTTATTTTATATTTCCATAATTTCCATAATTTTTTATCGATTTTTGTGCACTATATATTATATTCGTTCTTTATACAATATATAATAATCCGCCGCATACCGGGCACACTATACAGCGAAAAAGAACAGAAAGGGTGCATAAAATGAGCAAAGACACACTTGAGCTGCTGCGCGAATGCGACAGCGGAATAAAAATGGCGGTCGGCAGCATTGACGAAGTGAGCGGACACATTAAAGATGAGGATCTAAAAAACCTGCTCGAGAAGAGTAAGGAGGAACACAGCCAGCTCGGCGGTATGATAAAAGAACAGCTGGCGTCGCTCGGCGACGACGGCAAAGACCCGGGGATAATGGCGAAGAGCATGTCGTGGATAAAAACCAACGTCAAGCTCGGCATGAACGACTCGGACAGGACTGTCGCCGGTCTGATGACCGACGGGTGCGACATGGGCATAAAGAGCCTGACCCGATACCTCAACGAATATAAGGGCGCGGACGGCGCTTCGCGCAGCACGGCGCGCCGCCTCATCGGCATAGAAGAGGATCTTCTCTGCGGGCTGAGACCGTACCTGTAATATATATCTGCGGGACAGCGCATAGGTTCATAAGCCGGCCGGGCACAGCAAATTATCACTGTGCCCGGCATTATGTTATTGTCATTTGTATACCTCTCAAACATAAATCTCCCACCGCAGCACATCAAGCACTGCAGTGGGCTTAATTCATCAGACCTCTATATAATACGGGCGGAGAGAATACACTGCATATTTCTTCCTCCGTAAGGTTTATATGCCAAAGTATACCACACAACAAAAAAAGTCGCAACAAAAAAGGGACCGCCCGAAAGCAGTCCCGCATTGCAAAATAGCTTTGCTTATTTTTTTATAACATGCCATTCGCAGAAGCGGCTTGACATCATCGCGTCGTCATACTTGCTGTCGACATACTGACCGATCTGCGTTGTCGCGGCAATCCCCGCGCGGCGGTCTCTCCAGCGCACCATGCACACAAGGGTGAACGAGAGATTGATTATCATAAATATCGATAACGCGGCACACGCGACCTTCCAGCCCGTGCCCTGCATACGCGCGAACATCTTTTTGAGCTTCGGCACGACCATATAGGCGAAGATAACGCCCGCAAGTCCCCAGAGCAGCGTCATTTTCAGGCAGATGAGACCCTTGTAGTTCATGAAGCTCTTTGAGTAGTCCCACGCTTTCATGCCCATGCCGTATTCGAGCAGCAGCCCGCAGGCGAGCTCAAAGACCGTGGCGACTATCGCGATAGAGCAGAACCGGGCGACAACTCCCTTGTAACCGGTGCTCCGTATTTTTTCGCCGCTTATGTAGAACATCACTGCGCCTACGCCGTATATCAAAGAGAACGGTCCCCAGATGGTTGCGACATGCGTCTCCCAGTGGCCGAAAATCAGCCTGCACCATGTACCCTCGAGCAGAACGCCGAGCACATTGCCGAACATGAACAGCCAGAACATATTGCAGTAGGTCACGCCGTCCTTCTTCATCTCGGCAAGACCCTCATGCCTGTTTTTCACGGTATCGCCTCCTGTCCTTTGCTTTCTATATAATATAACAGAAGATTCGACTTTTTTACTTCAGATATGAGCATATTTTCAAAATGTTTATTTTTTATTTAATTTTCGCCCTGGCGCTGCCTGATCTTTCTCCAGTTGATGAAGCCGTAGCAGTCATTGACAAAGAACACCGAGAAGCAGACTATCATCGGCAGATACGACGGGTCGTCGATAGTCGCCATTATCCACATAATAATCAGCACAATGTCATTTGAAGCGTAGCCGAGCCCATAGAGCGGCGAGCGCAGGAGTGTGAGCGACGCGGCGATAAAGCTCGTTGCGACGGAAACGGTGCTTATCGCGAGCTTCGCGGTGTTGAAATATTTCAGAATAAAATAGAACGCCGCAGTTACCGCCGCAGTAAGAATAATCAGCACTGCCCACTTTTTCGCCCCGACATGCGCCACTTTCACCTCGTTTTCGCCCTCCTTGTACGGATGCCGAAACCAGGATATTGCCGCGGCGAGGGCTATCGGTGCGGTCATGCCGAGATATGTTATCATCTCGCCGTAGTAGCGAAACTTAAAAGAAATCACGGAATAAAATATGCTGAAAACAACGGTCAGCACCTGACCTATCGGACCGCCCTTTGCGTTAAGCATAAGCGAAGTGACGCCGATAAGCGACGCAACAAGGGTGAGATAATCCCGCTCCCGCGGAAACATAAACGACACCGTAACCAGAACAAGCGACCCGAGCCATATTGCCCATTCGTGCTTTTTGAATGTCTTAAACGGATTCTGATAGTTTTTCATGCTGTACCTCAAAAAAAAATAAGCACCCGCCATCTCGTCTTCTAAGACCTAACGACGAGATACGAATGCTTCATTACCCGGTGACAATCTACTTATTAGTTTTGCGGTATTATATCAGTCGGCACGAAATTTGTCAAGAGCCGATCGGCTGATTAAATTCCGCCGCACCGTAAACAGCAAAAAGGAAGTCGAATAAATTTCGACTTCCCTTTTATTATATCTTAGCTTATTCCAACTCAAACGCACCGGTGTAGAGGCGATAGTATGTGCCCTTTTCGGCGATGAGCTTTTCGTGGTTGCCGCGCTCGATTATTCTGCCGTGATCAAGCACCATTATGACATCGGAGTTCTGGACGGTCGAGAGGCGGTGCGCGATAACAAATACTGTGCGTCCTTTCATCAGCTTATCCATACCGCCCTGGACGAGAGCCTCGGTGCGCGTATCTATAGAAGAGGTCGCCTCGTCGAGGATCATGACGGGCGGGTCGGAGACCGCCGCGCGGGCTATAGATATCAACTGACGCTGACCCTGCGAGAGTCCGGAACCGTCACCCTTGAGCACGGTGTTGTATCTGTCCGGGAGCATGCGGATGAATCCGTCAGCATTCGCGAGCTTCGCCGCCGCGATGCACTGCTCGTCGGTCGCCTCAGGGTTGCCGTAGCGGATGTTTTCCATAACAGTGCCCGTGAACAGGTTGACATCCTGGAGCACGACGCCGAGACTGCGGCGCAGATCGGCTTTCTTTATCTTGTTGATGTTTATTCCGTCATAGCGTATCTTGCCGTCCGCTATGTCATAGAAGCGGTTTATGAGGTTTGTTATCGTGGTCTTGCCCGCTCCGGTCGCGCCGACGAAAGCCACCTTCTGACCCGGCTCTGCGTAGAGCGTGATATCGTGAAGGACTTCCTTTTCGGGCGTGTAGCCGAAATCGACATGGTCGAGCACGACCTGACCCTCAAGCTTCGTATAAGTCAGAGTGCCGTCGCCGTGGGGATGCTTCCACGCCCACATTCCGGTGTGCTCCTTGACTTCGACTATCTCGCCGTTCTCTTCTTTCGCGTTTACGAGGGTAACATATCCGTCGTCGGGCTCAGGCTCTTCGTCCATAAATGTAAAGATTCGCTCGGCGCCCGCGAGGGCGTTGACAATCGAGTTGAACTGGTTCGACATCTGGGATATCGGGTTTATAAAGTTGCGCGAGAGCACGAGGAACGAGGCTATCATGCCGAGAGACAGCGTGTTGACGCCGGTCAGTCCGAAATTCTTCGTGCCGGCAATAGCCATATATGAGCCGATAACGGCGAGCAGGATATACAGGAAATATCCGAATGCGTTCGTCATGGGCATCATCGAGGTCGCGTGGCCGTTTGCGTTCGCGGCGTTGTGCTCCCATTCGGTGTTGCGCTGCTTCATTTCTTTCTTCGACTGCTCTTCGTGGCAGAAGACTTTTATGACCTTCTGACCGTTTATCATCTCTTCGATATATCCGTCAAGATCCGCAAGGGATCTCTGCTGGGCTACGAAATACGCGCCGCTCTTGCCGACAACTCTCTTGATTATCTGCATAATGAAGAACAGCGATATGCACACAACGAGCGTCAGACCGACGCTGATATAGAGCATGCAGCAGAATACCGCCGCGACGGTGAACGCCGAAGAAATCAGCTGACCCATCGACTGCGCGAGCATCTGGCGCAGGGTATCGGTATCGTTGGTATAGAGACTCATCGTGTCGCCGTGGGTGTGCGAATCAAAATATCTTATCGGCAGGCGCTGCATCTTCTCGAACATCTCGTCGCGTATGGTCTTGAGCGTTCCCTGCGCTATGGTGACCATGCGACGGTTGTAAATAAGCGTCGAGAGCGTGCCGATGAGATAGATAACCGCCATGGTTATCAGCGCGCGTATAAAGCCGGAGAAGTCGGGTGATGACTGACCGACCATCGGGGTTATATAATCGTCGATAAGCGTCTGGAGGAACATCGACGACGCCGCGCCCGCAACCGCGCTGAGCAGGATACAGATTGTGACAAGGACTATCGTGCCCTTATAATTTTTGAGATAAGAGAGCAGACGTTTGAGCGTTTTCTTGTCGAGCTTTCTGGGCTGCATTCCTGGTCCGCCGGGCATGCCCTTGGGTCCGCCGTGCATAGGCATAGGCTTACTCATCGTCGTTTCCTCCCTTCTGCTGGGATTCATAAACTTCGCGATAGATATCGCAGGATTTCAGCAGTTCGTCATGCGTGCCCTGCGCGATTATTCTGCCGTTGTCGAACACGAGTATTTTGTCCGCGTTCTGAACCGAGCTTATGCGCTGGGCTATAATTATCTTCGTCGTGTCGGGCATATACTGCGAAAGTCCCTTTTGAATCAGCGCGTCGGTGTGGGTATCGACGGCGCTTGTCGAGTCGTCGAGAATGAGCACCTTGGGATTCTTGAGCAGGGCGCGCGCTATGCACAGCCTCTGTTTCTGACCGCCGGAGACGTTCGTGCCGCCCTGTTCGATATAGGTGTTGTAGCCGTCAGGCATCGCGCTGACGAATTCATCCGCCTGAGCGAGCTCACAGGCGTGCTTTATTTCATCATCGGTCGCGTCTTCATTGCCCCAGCGCAGGTTCTCGGATATCGTGCCGGAGAACAGCTCGTTCTTCTGGAGCACCATTGCGACCGAGTTTCTCAGGGTGTCGAGGTCGTAGTTTCTGACATCCACGCCGCCGAGCATCACTTCACCGCCCGTTACATCGTAGAGGCGCGGGATGAGCTGAACGAACGAGGACTTCGACGAACCCGTGCCGCCGATTATGCCGACAGTTTCGCCGGAGGCTATATGCACATTGACATTGTCGAGCACCTTGGTGTCCGCCTTTGAAGCATAGGCAAAATTGACATTTTTATAATCTATCTCGCCGTCTTTGACTTCGAGAACGGGGTTCGCGGGGTTCGAGATATCGGTCTTTTCGTTGAGTATCTCAGCTATACGCTGAGCGGAAGAACTCGCGATTATCATCATGGCAAAGACCATGGAGAGCATCATGAGGCTCATGAGTATCTGCATGGCGTAGGTGAACAGCGCGGTGAGCGAGCCGGTGGTCAGACCGAGTGCTGCGTTGTTGCCGCTGGCGATGACCGCCTTTGCGCCGAGCCATGAGATGAGTATCATGCAGGTATACATACAGACCTGCATGATAGGCGAGTTGAGCGCGATAAGGCGCTCCGCCTTTGCAAAGTCTTTATATATCTTCTCGGATATCTTCTCGAACTTGCTTATCTCGTGATCTTCCTGATTGAAGGACTTGACGACTCTTATGCCGCGCACATTCTCCTGAACGACGTTGTTGAGCTCATCGTAGGTGTGGAAAACGCGCTTGAACACGGGATGCACCTTGATGATTATCAGCACGAGCAGAGCCGCAAGGACGGGTATAATCGCAATAAACATAAGCGAAATCTGGCTGTCTATTCTGAACGAGACTATCATGGCGAAAATCAGCATAACCGGTCCGCGTATTGCTATTCTTATGAGCATCTGATAGGCGTTCTGAATATTTGTGACATCCGTCGTCAGTCTCGTGACTATCGACGCGGTCGAGAATTTGTCGATGTTCGAGAATGCGAAGGTCTGAACATTATCGTACATATCGCTGCGCAGATTCGCGCCGAATCCGGCGGACGCGCGCGAGCCGAGGAACGCCGCAAGCATTCCCGTCACCATCTGGAACACCGCGAGGAATAGCAGCGCAAGACCGTATTTCCAGACCATGGACATCACGCCGCCCTCGATGCCGTTGTCGATAAGACCCGACATACAAAGCGGGATAACTATCTCGAACACGACTTCAAACGTGGAGAAAAAGATAGTCGCCCATGATACTTTTTTGTATTGGCGCATGCTCTTCAACAAAGTTTTTATCATATTCTCACTCCCTCTTTTCTTTCTTTGCTCCACTTTCCGGTTTGCAGCCGGGGCTGCTGTCAATATCAAGGTTATCGCATATCCTTATGAGATATCCGCGGAGCTGTTCGACTTCTTCTTCGCTGAACGATCTGAGCATCGCCCGCTCGCCGTTATCAATCGAACGGCGTATCTCGAGATTGATGTCTTTCGACTTGTCGGTCAGCCGCACGACCTTGTTTCTCTTGTCCGACGGGTCGGTGCAGGTGCTGAGAAAGCCGCTCTGCTCCATGCGCGTGACTATGCCGACAATCGTCGGATGTGAGACATGGGCGTAGTCTTCTATCTCTTTCTGGGTTGTCTGACCTCCGCGCTCGGCAAGGAATCTCAAAATACGCGACTGCGCAAAGGTCAGCCCGTGCTTACCGAGTGCGGCGTCGGCGTTTGATTTCAAACGGTTATCTATGCGTTTAAAAAAATATCCGATATGCTCCATAACGATCTCCTTTCCGCAAAGCTGTTTTTAGCAATATTAAGTGTAGCACGCTACACATTATACATATATGCGCGCCGATTGTCAACAATATGTTTGTAAACAATTTGTGACCTCGGCGCTGAAGATTTTTATGTTCTGTTTTCGTTGAGATTAAAGACGGTGCGTATGAGCTCCGACGCCGCGTGGATGCCGTGCTCGTCCGGGTTCATGAGCAATAATCTTGACGTTCCGCCGATGCAGAAGATTATTTTTTCTTTGCGCTCCGGCTCGTCGTCGTCATGCAGATAGATTCTGAAAAGAGCCTCCTCCGCGTCGTTGAGCAGTGAGGTCACATCGTCGCCGTAGAGCGCGCGGATGAGCCTCTCTTCGCGCGATATCGCGCCGACCAGCTCTGAAACAAAGGCGTATGTATCGCTGAACGCCATCCGGGCGCAGTCGCAGCGACCGAGGATATCGGCGACGGTCTCGCGGCAGATGTGCCGATGCAGGCTCTCCATGGTGTCATAGTGGGAATAGAATGTCGTTTTGTTTATCAGCGCCTCCCGGCACAGGTCGCTGACCTTGACGGGCGACGGGTCGCGCAGGCGCATATCGACATATGTATGCACTATCAGCCGCTCCGTTTTGATATATCTAAGATCATTTTTATTCACCATTTAAACGCCTCTTTTTATATTTAGTCGTTTATCTTACCAATTCACAAAACAGTTTCTTGATTAGACAACTTTAGTTGTTTATAATGTTAGCATATACTAAAAAATATTACAAGGGGGAGTGTGCCGAATGAACAGAAAAGACCGCACCGTCTATATTATGCTCACCGACTATCCGGATAAGGTCTCGCGGACTATAAAAAGAATAGGGCTTTGGGAATACTCCCACATGTCGATAAGCACGGATGAACACTACCCGAAATTTTTCAGCTTCACGGGCAAGCGCGGATTCATGACCGAGGACTTCGACCTCCACCCGACTTACAAAGGCACGGATGTCCCCTGCGCGCTGTTCGCTCTGCCCGTAACGGAGGCGGAGCTTCGCAATGTAGAGCGCATCATAAAGCACATGACCTCGAACTCCGACGAATATAAATACAGCTACATCGGGCTTGCACTGCTCTATCTGCGGATAATCCCGAAGCAGCGCGGGCGCGACACCTGCGTCGGCTTCGTCTCGCGCACGATAAGAGAACAGACCTCGCTCTCCGCAGGGCGCAGAAAAAAGCTTTGCAGCCCGAACGACATAAAGGCGTTTTTTATCAATCAGCTCGTCTTTGAGGGACCGCTGAGAGTGCTGCTGCAAAAGGGCAAGGCGTAAATTAAAATATCAATCCGCCGTCGGTTCGTGCCGTTCGGCGGTTTATTTTCAGCAAAAGCAAAAGACCTCCCGCTCGGGGAGGTCTTTTAATATAATTAAGGGTTGTTGAAATCAGTTCTCGCCGTCGCCGTTTATGGTCGATATCTCGGGGGTTATCTCTTCGAGAACATCGAGGACTATCTTCACGGTGTCGAGGGAGGTGAATATCGTCACGCCGTTCTGAACGGCACAGCGGCGAATCTCAACGCCGTCCTCAAAGTGGACGCCGGAGAGAATGGCGCGCGTGTTTATAACATAGCTGACATAGCCCGCGCGGATAGAATCGAGAATCTCGGTGCTGCCCTCGCTGAGCTTGCCGCGCACGCGGGTGCGTATGCCGTGCTTCTTGAGGAACGCCGCGGTTCCGGCGGTCGCCTCTATATTGAAGCCGAGGTGATAGAAGCGCTTGACGAGCGGCAGAGCCTCTTCTTTATCTTCATCGGCAAGGGTGACTATTACCGTACCGTATTCTTTCATCCTGACTCCGGACGCCTGAAGAGCCTTGTAGAGCGCACGGTTCAGGCGCTTGTCGTAGCCTATCGCTTCGCCGGTCGATTTCATCTCGGGCGAGAGATACGCGTCCATGCCTGTCAGCTTTTCAAACGAGAACGCCGGGGCTTTGACATACCAGCGCTTTCCGTCGGGTAGGCGCATATCGGTTATGCCCTGATCGTGCAGGCTCTGGCCGAGCATAACCTTTGTCGCGATGCGGACAAGGTTGCAGTCGGTGGACTTTGAAAGGAACGGCACGCTTCGCGAAGCGCGGGGGTTGACCTCGATAACATAGACGCTCTCGTCGCTGTCAACTATAAACTGTATATTGAACAGACCGACTATGCCTATGCCGAGTCCGAGCTTTGTGGTGTATTCAGCTATCGTGTCTCTGACCTTCTGAGAGATAGAGAACGGCGGATACACGCTCGTGCTGTCGCCCGAGTGGACGCCGGTACGCTCGACGAGCTCCATTATGCCGGGAATGAACACCTCACTGCCGTCGCAGATGGCGTCTATCTCAACTTCCTTGCCCATAAGATATTTATCTATGAGCACGGGCTTGTCTTCGTCGACCTCAACGGCGTTCTTGAGATATTTTCTGAGCATAGTCTCGTTAGCGACTATCTCCATCGCCCTGCCGCCGAGCACGAAGCTCGGGCGCACAAGAACAGGATAGCCTATGCGCGCGGCAACAGCCGCACCGGTCTCGATATCCGTAACAGCCTCGCCTTTCGGGTTCGGGATGCCGAGGGATTTTATAACGGCGTCAAACGCGTCTCTGTTCTCGGCGCGCTCAATGGCGTCGCAGTCGGTGCCGATTATCTTCACGCCGCGCCTTGCAAGCGGAGCCGCGAGGTTGACAGCAGTCTGGCCGCCGAGGGTGGCTATAACGCCCTCCGGCTTTTCAAGATGGACTATATTCATAACATCCTCTGTCGTCAGGGGCTCGAAATAGAGCTTGTCGGCAGTGGTGTAGTCGGTCGAAACGGTCTCGGGGTTGTTGTTGATTACTATCGCCTCATAGCCGAGCTGCTGAATGGCATGGACGGCATGGACAGTCGAATAGTCGAACTCAACGCCCTGTCCGATACGGATAGGACCTGAACCTAAGACTATTATCTTCTTTTTGTCCGAAACAACGGACTCGTTCTCGCTCGCGTAGGTCGAGTAGAAATAGGGCACATAGCTGTCGAACTCACTCGCGCAGGTATCAATCATCTTGTATGTCGGGAAGATATCCTCTTTGCATCTGCGCTCATATATGCTGTCCTCGCTCTCTTTCCAGAGCTCGGCGATATACGAATCGGAGAAGCCGAGGCGCTTTGCCTCGCGCAGAAGAATGTCGGAGCCGGGATTCGCCTCCATCTCCTTCTCGAAATCGACTATCTTCTTTATCTTGTCGAGGAAGAACATATCTATATGCGTTATATCGCAGATGAGCGACGGGTCAACGCCCATCCACATCAGCTGGGATATTGCATAGAGACGGTCATCCGTGCCCTCTTTGATATATTCGAGCAGCTCGTCAACGCTCATATGCGCCGAGTCGAACTTCTCCATATGCAGGTGGTTCTTGCTCTCCTCGAGCGAGCGTATCGCCTTGAGCAGGCTCTCTTCAAAAGTGCGTCCGACGCTCATGACCTCGCCGGTCGCCTTCATCTGGGTCGAAAGCGTGTTGTGCGCGGCGGGGAACTTATCAAACGGGAAGCGCGGCATCTTGGTCACGACATAGTCGAGCGAGGGCTCGAAGCAGGCGGGGGTGTTTGCAAGCTGTATTTCATGCAGATCCATGCCGACCGCTATTTTCGCCGAGACACGCGCTATCGGATATCCGCTCGCCTTTGAAGCGAGGGCGGACGAGCGCGAAACTCTGGGGTTGACCTCAATGACATAGTAGCGGAACGAATGGGGATCGAGCGCAAACTGAACGTTGCAGCCGCCCTTTACTCCCAGGGCGCGGATAATTTTGAGCGCGGAATCCCTGAGCATCTGATATTCTTTATTCGTCAGCGTCTGGCTGGGCGCGACGACTATCGAGTCGCCGGTATGAATGCCGACGGGGTCGAGGTTTTCCATATTACAAACAGTGATAGCAGTGTCGTTCGCGTCGCGTATCACTTCGTATTCTATCTCTTTGTAGCCCTTTATGCTCTTTTCGACGAGCACCTGATGCACGGGCGAGAGCGCAAGCGCGTTCTTCATCATGTCGCGCATCTCGTCGGGGTCATAGGCGAAGCCGCCGCCCGTTCCGCCGAGCGTGAATGCGGGACGCAGGATAACGGGATAGCCTATCTTCTCCGCCGCCTCAAGACCCTCTTCGATGCTGTAGGTTATCTGTGAGGGGACTATCGGCTCGCCGATGCTCTCGCAGAGCTCTTTGAACAGCTCTCTGTCCTCGGCGCGCTCAATGCTCTCGGCATCCGTGCCGAGCAACTCTATCTCGCACTCCTTGAGAACGCCTTTCTTCGCGAGCTGCATCGCAAGGTTGAGTCCGGTCTGACCGCCGATGCCGGGGACTATCGCGTCCGGGCGCTCATAGCGGCAGATACGCGCGAGGTATTCGAGCGTAAGCGGCTCCATATAGACTTTATCGGCTATGGTAGTATCGGTCATTATCGTTGCGGGGTTCGAGTTCGCGAGGACGACCTCGTAGCCCTCCTCACGCAGGGCGAGGCACGCCTGAGTTCCCGCATAGTCGAACTCGGCAGCCTGACCGATGACTATAGGACCCGAGCCGATAACGAGCACCTTTTTTATATCAGTTCTCTTAGGCACGCTCCTTCGCCTCCTTCATATAGTCGATAAACTGACCGAACAGATAGCTGCTGTCCTGCGGACCGGGCGCGCTCTCGGGGTGATACTGCACGCTGAACACAAGGTCTTTCCTGCATCTTACTCCCTCGACGGTGTTGTCGAGAAGATTTATGTGCGTCACTTCGAGGTCGGTGCCCTCGACCGTTTTCGGGTCAACGGCGTAGCTGTGGTTCTGCGAGGTTATCTCTATTTTGTTGGTGTCGAGGTTCATGACCGGGTGGTTTCCGCCGCGGTGACCGAACTTGAGCTTATATGTCTTTGCGCCGTAGGCGAGGGATATCATCTGATGTCCGAGGCAGATGCCGAAAATCGGATATTTGCCGCGAAGCGCCTTGACCGTGTTTATGACCGGAGTCACATCCTCGGGGTCGCCGGGGCCGTTTGAAAGAAACACTCCGTCAGGCTTCATGAACTCAATTTCATCCGCCGGCGTGTCATAGGGCACGACAACGACGTTGCAGCCGAACTTGTTGAGGCTGCGCACGATATTGAGTTTCATGCCGCAGTCTATCGCGACGACATTGAACTGCGGGTTCGACGTGCGCGAATACCAGCGCTTTTTGCAGCTGACGCGGCTGACCGCATCGTGGGCGACGGGGGTATTTTTGATTATCTCCACCGCGACCTCAGCCGGGATATCGGGCGAGGTTATGAGCACGCGGCGTGAGCCCAAGTCGCGTATGCTGCGGGTGAGCTTTCTCGTGTCAATGCCGGAGATGCCGGGTATGCCGTTCTCTTCAAGCAGCTCCGATAGCGTCTTTGTGTATCTGAAGTTCGAGGGCATATCGTTGTAGTCATACACGATAAGGCCGCCGATGCTCGGGTTTTTGCACTCGAAATCGTCGTCGGTTATACCGTAGTTGCCTATGAGCGGATATGTCATAACGACCATCTGATCGGTATACGACGGGTCGGAAACTATTTCCTGATAGCCGACCATCGAGGTGTTGAAAACTATCTCGCACACCCTGTCGGTATAGCTGCCGAAGCCGTATCCGTAGTACTCGCTGCCGTCCTCAAGGACGATCTTGCGGTCTATGAGTCTCATTTAAAAATACACTCCTTGAATTTATCAGATCGAGCTCTGAAGTCTCGCGAGAACATCTCTGTAGCCGCCGAGAACATCGCCGAGGTCGCGGCGGAATCTGTCCTTATCGAGCTTCTTGTCGGTCTCCATATCCCAGAGGCGGCAGGAGTCGGGGGATATCTCATCGCACAGGACAAGTCCCTCGTCGGTGCGTCCGAACTCGAGCTTGAAATCAACAAGGCGCACGCCGCCCTTTGCAAACAGCTCAGTCATCAGCTCGTTTATACGCTTGGACATGGCTCTGAGCTCGTCGAGCTCCTCCTGCGTGGCGAGACCGATGGCGGTTATCTGGCTGTCGTTTATCATCGGGTCGCCGAGCTCGTCGCTCTTGTAGCTGAACTCAACGACTGTGTTCTTCAGGGGCGAACCCTCCGGCACGCCGTATTTCTTTGAAAAGCTTCCCGCTGCGATATTTCTGACTATGACCTCGACCATAACGATCTCAGCCTTCTTCGCAAGGACGGTGGTTTCGTCGATGACCTTGAGAAGATGGGTCTTGACTCCGTTCTTCATGAGGTAATCAAAGATGATGTTGGAGATTGCCGCGTTGAGTTTTCCTTTTCCGGGCAGATCCTCTTTCTTGACGCCGTTGCCGGCAGTGGCGGTGTCCTTGTACTTGATGATGCAGGTACCGGGCTCCTCCGAACTGTAAACGACCTTGCTCTTGCCTTCATACAACTTTTCCATACCGCAGTTTCCTTTCGCTTTTCGTATTTTTATTTATTTGCTCCGCTCAGAGAGTTTCCCCTCAAAGCGGTCTTTAGTGATAACATCCGGGATAGGGGTCGGATAGACTCCGTTGAAGCACGCACTGCAGAAGTTCTCGCTGCCTATCAGATTTTTAAGCTCCGACTCCGGCAGATATCCGAGGGAATCCGCGCCGATTATGTCGGCAATCTCCTCCACCGAGTGGTGGCAGGCGATAAGATTTTCGCGCGAGTCAACGTCAGTGCCGTAGTAGCACGGATGCATGAACGGCGGCGAGGAGATGCGCATATGCACCTCTTTTGCCCCCGCTTCGCGCAGGAGATTGACTATCTGGCGGCTCGTCGTGCCGCGCACTATCGAATCGTCGATGAGCACTATTCTCTTATCCTTTACGGATTCGCTTATCGCGCTGAGCTTTATTCTCACCTGATCGATTCTCTTGTCCTGACCGGGCGAGATGAAAGTTCTGCCGATGTATTTGTTTTTTATGAAGCCCATTCCGTAGGGTATCCCCGACGCCTCGGCATAGCCCAGAGCGGCGTCGATTCCCGAATCCGGGACGCCCATAACAACATCGGCTTCGACCGGATGGGTCTTTGAAAGTATCGCGCCGGCATTTCTGCGCGCCGCGTGAACCGACACGCCGTCAATGACGGAATCGGGTCTTGCAAAATAGATATACTCAAAAATGCATGAGCGCCTCGGCTTTTCGCCGCAGTGATCCCTGTTCGAGCGCACGCCGTTTTCGTCGAAGACGAGTATCTCACCGGGGAGTATATCGCGCTCGAATTTTGCGCCGACGGCGGAAAGCGCACAGCTCTCGGACGCGACGACATATGTGCCGTCGAGCGTCTTGCCGTAGCACAGCGGGCGGAACCCGTAGGGGTCGCGCGCCGCGAGCAGCTTTGCGGCGGACATGAGCACGAGGGAATACGCGCCCTCGAGCCTGTTCATCGCGCTGCTCAGCGCATTTTCTATTGAAGGACAGTTGAGGCGCGCCTGCGTGACGATATAGGCGATTATCTCGGTGTCGCTCGTCGTGTGGAAGATAGCGCCGCCGAGCTCGAGCTCGCTGCGCAGTTCATAGGCGTTGCTGAGGTTTCCGTTGTGGGCAAGAGCCATCTTGCCCTTCTGGTGGTTGACCTCGATGGGCTGGCAGTTCGCTCTGCTGTTGCCGCCGGTCGTGCCGTAGCGCGCGTGGGCGACAGCCATCCTGCCCTGCGGGAACTTCATCAGGTCGTCGCGCGAGAAGACTTCGTTGACAAGTCCGATATCCTTGCGCGAAACGAACACTCCGTCGTCGTTAACGACTATGCCGCAGCTCTCTTGTCCTCTGTGCTGCAAAGCATAGAGACCGTAGTAAGCGAGATCCGCCACGGGGCCGGGCTTGGGTGAATAGACTCCGAAAACGCCGCACTCTTCATGCAAGTTTGCCATAGGTATTTATTCTCCGATCTCAGATTTTTCAAGTGCTGCGGCTATAAAGCCTTTGAACAGCGGGTGAGCCTTGTTGGGACGGGATTTGAACTCGGGGTGATACTGCACTCCGACATAGAACGGGCGGTCGGAAAGCTCGACCGTTTCAACGAGTCTGCCGTCAGGCGAAAGACCCGAGAGGGTAAGTCCGTTCTGAGTAAGTATATCGCGATAATCGTTATTGAACTCGTAGCGGTGGCGGTGGCGCTCGGAAATTTCGGACTTTCCGTAGCAGCGCTCCATTGTTGTGCCGGGCTTGATAACGCAGGGATATGCGCCAAGGCGCAGTGTGCCGCCCTTGTCTATATTATCGCTCTGACCGGGCATAAAGTCAATGACCTTGTTCTTGCAGAGCTCATCGAACTCGCCCGAGTGGGCGTCTTTTATACCCGCGACATCGCGCGCGTATTCAATAACCGCAATCTGCATTCCGAGGCAGATTCCGAAATAGGGAACATTGTTCTCTCTGGCGTATTTCGCCGCGAGAATCATGCCCTCGATTCCTCTGCCGCCGAAGCCACCGGGGACGATTATTCCGTCGAGGTGCAAGAGCTCCTGCTCGTAGTTCGCCTCGGTTAGATTCTCGGAATCGATCCAGTCGATGCGGATGTGGGTGTTGAGAGTGTAGCCCGCGTGGCGAAGCGCCTCGGCAACGGACAGATACGCGTCATGGAGCTGGACATATTTGCCGACAAGACCTATCTTGACTTCCTTTTCGCGGTTCTTGATGCGGTGGACAAGCTCCGTCCACTCGTCGAGATCCGGCTCGGGAGCGTCTATATTCAGCTCGCGACAGACGACGGACGAGAAGTTCGACTTCTCAAGCATCAGCGGAGCTTCGTAGAGATAAGGCAGGGTGATGTTCTCGATAACGCAGTCGGGCTTGACGTTGCAGAAGAGCGATATCTTCTTGAAGATAGCCTCCTCAAGCGGCTCGTCACAGCGCAGGACGATTATGTTCGGGTTGATGCCCATGCCCTGCAGCTCCTTGACCGAGTGCTGGGTGGGCTTGGACTTATGCTCGTCCGATCCACGCAAAAACGGCACCAGAGTAACATGGATGAAGAGGCTGTTCTCACGCCCTACCTCAAGAGATATCTGTCTTACAGCTTCGAGGAAAGGCTGGGATTCAATGTCACCTATAGTGCCGCCGATCTCAGTGATGACCACGTCAGCATCGGTTTTCTTGCCGACACGGTATACGAAATCCTTTATTTCATTTGTTATATGGGGTATGACCTGAACGGTCGAACCGAGATACTCGCCGCGGCGCTCTTTGTTGAGCACGTTCCAGTATACTTTACCGGTGGTGAGATTCGAGTATTTGTTGAGATCCTCGTCGATGAAGCGCTCGTAGTGGCCGAGGTCGAGATCGGTCTCCGCGCCGTCTTCCGTGACGTAAACTTCGCCGTGCTGATAGGGGCTCATGGTGCCCGGGTCAACGTTGATATAAGGATCGAGCTTCTGCGCCGCAACCTTGAGCCCGCGCGCTTTGAGTATTCGTCCGAGCGACGCCGCAGTTATCCCCTTTCCGAGGCCGGATACGACGCCTCCGGTCACAAAGATGTACTTTGTCATTAATATCCCTCCGTATTTTATCTTTTTCTTTTTTATATACTTCTCCGGTTAAGGTTTCACGCGTACTTTCATTATATCATATTATAACACACCTTCCCTGCCGACTTCTACGGTATTCTGTACTAAAAGCGAGTGCTTTGAAACCGAAAAATATGACAACGCGGTCAACTGCCCGCAAAACCCGATGAGATGCGGGGCGCTCGGTTCCGAAAAAGCAAAAAGCAAAGGCGTCTGCCGATGGGGGCACTGTCCCCAGGGGAATGAACGCCTTTGCTCATTTGAGGCGTATTTTATCATATTAAAAGACCCGTGTCAATCGCGTATTTTATATGTATCGCACTTTATTTTTCGAAACGGCTGAGAGAAAAGAGCGCCGTTGAAAAAATTTTTCCGGCGCGAGTTCAACTCCGCCGCATTTTCTCAGAAAAGCGGTTACATCTTGCTCATAAAATTGCTTTTCAAAAAGCCCCGATTGCGGCTATTTGCACAAAAATAAAGAATTATCCGAAAACGCCTTGACAAACGATTTTGCTGCGCGTATAATTCAGCGCATAAAGGCAATGGCGTCTTTGAACCGAACGGGTTCATTGACGCCATTTTTTATTTTTCGCCTTAAAATATGAAAAAGGAGCGCTAACTTATGAGCACAGTATCTGATTATTTCGGAAGTCTCGTTTTTGACGACAGAGTGATGAAAGCAATGCTTTCCGCCGATGTTTACCAGTCTCTCAAGAAGACTATTGACGAAGGAGCAAGCCTGAATAATGACGTCGCCAACGCAGTTGCCGCCGCTATGAAGGACTGGGCCGTTGAGCATGGCGCGACCCATTTCACCCACTGGTTCCAGCCCCTGACCGGTATCACCGCCGAGAAGCACGACAGCTTCATAACCCCCGCATCCGACGGACGCGTTATCATGGAGTTCTCGGGCAAGGAACTGATAAAAGGCGAGCCGGACGCATCGTCCTTCCCGTCGGGCGGACTCAGAGCAACCTTTGAAGCCCGCGGCTACACCGCGTGGGATCCCACTTCCTACGCATTTATAAAAGACAAGACCCTCTGCATCCCCACGGCGTTCTGCTCTTACGGCGGCGAGGCACTCGACAAGAAAACGCCTCTTCTCCGTTCCATGCAGGCTCTCAACAAGCAGGCTCTTCGTATTCTCAGACTCTTCGGCAACACCGATGTAAAGTGCGTGCGCACCTCCGTCGGTCCCGAGCAGGAATACTTCCTTGTTGACAAGGCTCTCTATGAGCAGCGCAAAGACCTCGTCTTCTGCGGACGCACTCTTTTCGGCGCAAAGGCGCCCAAGGGTCAGGAGATGGACGACCACTATTTCGGAGTTATCAAGCCGAGAGTCGCCGCTTACATGGCAGACCTCAACGAGGAGCTCTGGAAGCTCGGCGTTCTTGCAAAGACCGAGCACAACGAAGTCGCACCGTCTCAGCATGAGCTCGCACCCATATATACCACAACAAACATCGCCACCGACCACAACCAGCTGACTATGGAGATCATGCAGAAAGTCGCCGCGAAGCACGGACTTGTCTGCCTGCTCCACGAGAAGCCGTTCGCCGGAGTCAACGGTTCGGGCAAGCACAACAACTGGTCCATGGCTACGGATACCGGAGTCAACCTCCTCACCCCCGGCGAGACCCCCTATGAGAACGCACAGTTCCTGCTGTTCCTCTGCGCGGTCATCAAAGCCGTTGACGACTATCAGGATCTGCTCCGCGTCTCCGTCGCGACCGCAGGCAACGACCACAGACTCGGCGCAAACGAAGCTCCGCCCGCAGTTGTCTCTATGTTCCTCGGCGACGAGCTGACCGCAGTTCTCGACGCTATAGAGAACGACGCGCCCTACAGCGGCAGCGAAAAGACAACGATGAAGCTCGGCGTTCATGTTCTGCCGAAGTTCACCCGCGACACCACCGACCGCAACCGCACATCGCCCTTTGCGTTCACCGGCAACAAGTTTGAGTTCCGTATGCTCGGCTCGTCGAACAGCATCGCCTGCGCGAACATCATGCTCAACGCCGCCGTTGCGGAGTCGCTCAAGATATATGCGGATCGCCTCGAAAATGTCGATGACTTCGAGACCGCTCTGCACGACATGATAAAGAAGACCATAAAAGACCACAAGAGAATCATCTTCAACGGCAACGGCTATGACGACGCGTGGATAAAGGAAGCTACCGAAGAGCGCGGACTGTTGAATCTCCGCACCACTCCGGACGCTATGCCCGCGATGATCGCCGACAAGAACGTGAAGATGCTCACCGCTCACAAGATATTCTCACCCGCAGAGCTTCACAGCCGCTATGAGATACTTCTTGAGAACTACTCAAAGACCGTCAATATAGAAGCTCTGACCATGGTCGACATGGCGAGAAAAGAGATTCTCCCCGCAGTCGAGGGCTACACGAAGTCGCTTGCAGAAACCCTCGCCGCGAAGAAAGCGGCAGTCGCAGGTCTCCCCTGCAAATACGAGACCGCGACCATCGCGAAGCTCTCAGAGCTGTCTGATGAAATAGCCGACGCGACCGCAGACCTTGACGGCGAGATAGCAAAGTTCCAGGCCATCGAGGATGTCACCGAAGCGGCGAATGATATCAGAGACGTTATCCTCGGCAAGATGGACGCCCTGCGCGCCGTCTGCGACGAGGCAGAGACGATAACCGCCAAGGAGTTCTGGCCGTTCCCGACCTACAGCGACCTGCTCTTCAGCGTAAAATAAAAATCCACAACCCTTTTTACAATAACAAAAGCGCCCGAGTCGGGAGAAGTAACGCGGAATACCGCTCAAAGCGAGCATGGGACGGTGAGAGTCATGCAGCACAGGAGCCGCGCGAATAACACCCGACAAGCTGCAAGCCGAAAGGACTACCGAGTAGGTGCGCCGGACACGCCGACCGTTACAGCGGCGAGGCTTTCTTTGAAGCCGAAAAGAGAACAAAGATAGGTGGCACAGCGAGTTGGCACTTGCCCTATCGAATGCTGAAACTAACCGAAAGGAAAGATTACTATGTGTTCGATAATGGGTTACTGCGACTGCTGTGCCGCTTTTTCTGATTTTGAGGAAGGATTCAAAAAGACCGTTTCAAGAGGACCGGACGACAGCCGGATAATAGACACCGGCAAAGGTCTGCTCGGCTTCCACCGTCTTGCTATAATGGGGCTAACGCCCGACGGAATGCAGCCGTTTGAATTGGACGGCAGCTATGTCGTCTGCAACGGCGAGATATACGGCTACGAGAAGATAAAAGAGGAGCTTGCGAAGAAATATACATTTAAAAGCGGCTCCGACTGCGAGATACTTCTCCCGCTCTACCGCGAATACGGCGTGGATATGTTCAAAATGCTCGACGCCGAGTTTGCGCTGATTATCTACGACGGCGAAGAGAAAAAATATATCGCCGCGAGAGACCCGATAGGCATCCGCCCGCTCTACTACGGCTATGATAAAAAAGGTGTTATCATGTTCGCGAGCGAGGCGAAGAACCTCGTCGGAATGTGCGGGCATGTTATGCCCTTCCCACCCGGACACTACTACAAAGACGGCAAGTTTGTCCAATACTGCGACATAGCGGCGGTTGACGAAGTATGCCATGACGACCTTGAGACAGTTTGCAAAAACATCCGCGAAAAGCTCATCGCCGGCGTTGACAAGAGACTCGTCGCGGACGCAAAAGTCGGTTTCCTGCTCTCCGGCGGACTCGATTCGTCCCTCGTCTGCGCCATAGCGGCAAGGCAGAGCAAAAAGCCGATACGCACCTTTGCAATAGGCATGAGCGAGGACGCTATCGACCTCAAATACGCAAAGGAAGTCGCCGACTATATCGGCAGCGACCACACCGAGGTCATCATGACAAAAGAGCAGGTCATAGACTCGCTCGAGGGTGTCATCCGTATGCTCGGCACATTTGATATCACTACTATCCGCGCGAGCATGGGCATGTACCTGCTGTGCAAATGGATACACGAGAACACGGATATAAGAGTTCTTCTGACGGGCGAAATCTCCGACGAGCTGTTCGGCTACAAATACACCGACTTTGCGCCGAGCGCGGAGGAATTCCAAAAGGAATCACAGAAGAGAATCAGGGAGCTTCATATGTACGATGTTCTGCGCGCCGATCGCTGCATCTCCGTAAACTCGCTTGAAGCGCGCGTGCCGTTCGGCGATCTCGACTTTGTGAAATATGTCATGTCAATCGATCCCGCCAAAAAAATGAACACCTACGGCAAGGGCAAATATCTGCTTCGCCACGCATTCGAGGGCGACTATCTGCCCCATGATATACTCTTCCGCGAAAAGGCGGCATTCTCCGACGCGGTCGGTCACTCGATGGTCGACTACCTCAAGGAATACGCCGAGGGGCTCTACACCGAAGAGGAATTCAAAGAGAAGTGCGAAAAATACACCCACGCAAAGCCGTTCACGAAAGAATCCCTGCTCTACCGCGAGATATTTGAAAAGTACTATCCCGGCCAGTCCGAGATGATAGTCGATTTCTGGATGCCCAACAAGTCATGGGAGGGCTGCGATGTCAACGACCCGTCCGCCCGCGTGCTCTCAAACTACGGCGAAAGCGGAAAATAAAAATGTCCCCCGCTCGGAAATTTGCCGTGCGGGGGATTTTGCAAATTGACTGTAAATTGATTTGAATTAAGCGTTTGCATCGCAAACATGAAACAGCAGTTTCGCTGCCATGAAGTACTCGCTGACGCTCGTATGAAGTGAAGCGCATGACAGACTTTCGGCGTAATGCCGCCAAACTTCATATGGCGAAGCCATACTTCATTTTTCATGCACCGCAGGTGCGCTTCATTTGAAAAAAGCAGCCTGACGGCTTGGCAAAAGTGCCGTTTTTAGACTAACTTGCCAAATGATGACAGAGACACAAAAAAGATTGTCCTCTGACTTCTATTATAATTGGAATATCCGCATCAATACCTGCTCAATTACAGCAAAGCATTTATATTGTAATAATGAAGCGTTTGCCCCGCAAACATGAAATGGCAGTTTCGCTGCCATGAAGTACTCGCTGACGCTCGTATGAAGTGAAGCGCATGACAGACTTTCGGCGTAATGCCGTCAAACTTCATATGGCGAAGCCATACTTCATTCTTCATGCACCGCAGGTGCGCTTCATTGAAAAAAGCAGCCTGACGGCTGCTTTTTTCATGGCACCCCCTGGGGGAATCGAACCCTCAACTACCCCTTAGGAGGGGGCATTGTTATCGTGAGCGAAGCGAACAACAAGGTTCTCAAGCGTCAGCTTGAGGTTCTTATATCCATTCTGTTGCATAAAAAAGCCGTCCGCAAAAAGTGGACGGCTTTGGCACCCCCTGGGGGAATCGAACCCTCAACTGCCCCTTAGGAGGGGGCTGTTATATCCATTTAACTAAGGAGGCGTATATGCTTTTTGACGCTCAATATTTTATCAGATAAGCTCCTCAAAGTCAAGAAGAATCGGTTCGGGCAAAACAATATAAAAACTTTTGGGATAATTGCCTGTTTTACATGGTATCATACATACAAATACACTTGAAATATTTACATTTATGTTATAAAATAATCAGTGGTGCAAGCGTAAAAAGCTGGCAAATTCAACTTTTGAAAGGACGATCAAAATGAGCGCACTTAACAAAAAGTCAGTTAAGGATATCGACGTTTCCGGCAAGAGAGTGCTGGTACGCTGCGATTTCAATGTCCCGCTCCAGGACGGCAAAATCACCTCGGACAAGAGAATTGTTGCCTCCCTCCCCACTATCAAATATCTTATCGATCATCACGCAAAGGTTATTCTTTGCTCCCATCTGGGCAGACCCAAGGGCGAGTTCAAGCCCGAGTTCTCCCTTGCTCCCGTAGCCGCAAGACTCTCCGAGCTTCTCGGTCAGGATGTCAAGATGGCTAAGGACGTTATCGGCGACAGCGCAAAAGAGCTTGCCGCAGGGCTCAAGGACGGCGAAGTCATGCTCCTTGAGAACGTGCGTTTCCACGCAGAAGAGACCAAGAACGATCCCGCATTCTCGAAGGCTCTCGCCTCCCTTGCGGATATCTATGTAAACGACGCTTTCGGTTCGGCTCACAGAGCTCACTCCTCCACAACAGGCGTTGCCGACTATCTGCCGGCAGTCTGCGGCTTCCTCATCCAGAAGGAGATCGAGTTCATGGGCGGCGCTCTTGAGAATCCGAAGAGACCCCTAGTCGCTATCCTCGGCGGCGCAAAGGTCTCCGACAAGATCGGCGTCATCAACAATCTCCTCGATAAGGTCGATACCCTTATCGTCGGCGGCGGCATGGCTTATACTTTCTTCGTCGCCAAGGGCTACCATGTCGGCACCTCACTGTTCGAGGCCGATAAGGTTGAGCTTGCAAAGGAAATGATGAAGAAGGCAGAGGATAAGGGCGTTAAGTTCCTTCTCCCCATAGACAATGTTATCAGCAACGAGTTCGCAGAGAACGCCGAGTACAAGACCATTAACTCCGACGAGTTCCCGGACGGCTGGATGGGCATGGACATCGGTCCCAAAACCCGCGAGCTGTTCGCAAACGCCATAAAGGGCAGCGGAACCGTTATCTGGAACGGCCCGATGGGCGTTGCCGAGTGGGATCACTTCGCAGGCGGCACCATTGCCGTTGCAACCGCTGTTGCTGACAGCGGCGCTATCTCCATCATCGGCGGCGGCGACTCTGCAGCTGCTGTTCAGAAGCTCGGCTTCGCCGACAAGATGAGCCACATCTCCACCGGCGGCGGCGCGTCTCTCGAGTTCCTCGAGGGTAAGGAGCTGCCCGGCATCGCTGCGCTCAACGACAAATAATTATCTGCAAATTTTAAGCCCGCGGGCGGCAAACCCGCGGGATTTTTCAGGAAGAAAGGAAGTTTCAGAATGAATAAGCAGCTCAGAAAACCCGTTATCGCGGGCAACTGGAAAATGAACAACACTCCCGCAGAGGCTACCGCTCTCATCGAGGCTCTCAAGCCCCTTGTGAAGGACGCCGACTGCGAGGTCGTCTGCTGTGTCCCCTATATCGATCTCTATGCGGCTCTTGAGGCTGCAAAGGGCAGCAACATACAGATAGGCGCCGAGAACTGCCACTGGGCAGAGAAGGGCGCATTCACCGGCGAAGTCAGCGCGAATATGCTCAAGGCGGCAGGCGTGCCCTATGTTATCATAGGCCACAGCGAGCGCAGACAGTATTTCGGCGAGACCGATGTCACCATTCGCAACCGCGTCAGAGCCGCTCTCAACGAGGGTCTGAAGGTTATCCTCTGCGTCGGCGAAGTCCTCTCCGAGCGCAAGGACGGCATCACCTCTCAGATAGTCAGCGCGCAGACCGAGATAGCTCTCGGCGGCGTATCCGCTGACGAGCTCAAGAACATCATCATCGCCTACGAGCCCGTCTGGGCTATCGGCACGGGCGAGACCGCAACTCCCGAGCAGGCGAACGAGGTCTGCGCCGTTATCCGTTCTCTTATCGAGAGACTTTACGGCAAGGACGCCGCGGACGCCATCGTTGTCCAGTACGGCGGATCGATGAACGACAAGAACGCCGCAGAGCTGCTCGCTCAGCCCGATGTTGACGGCGGTCTTATCGGCGGAGCTTCGCTCGTCGCAGAGAAGTTCACCGCTATAGTCAACGCCGCAAGCGCAAAATAAACAAGATTTGCCGCCGGTCGGTCACATGCCGAACCGGCGGTAATTGAAAGGAAAGTTAAAATGAGTAAAAAGCCTGTGCTTCTTTGCATCATGGACGGCTTCGGCAAGAATCCCGACACCTACGGCAACGCTATCGCCGCGGCGAAGAAGCCGAATCTCGACAGAATATTCGCGGAAAATCCGATGACATATATCGGCGCATCGGGTCTCGATGTCGGTCTGCCCGACGGACAGATGGGCAACAGCGAGGTCGGCCACACCAACATCGGCGCGGGCCGCGTTGTTTATCAGGAGCTCGTGCGCATAACCAAAGCTATCGAGGACGGCTCGTTCTTCAAGAATCCCGCTCTCGTTGACGCCATGGAGAACTGCAAGAAGAACAACTCCGCGCTTCATCTCGCGGGTCTGCTCTCAAACGGCGGCGTTCACAGCCACAACACCCACCTCTATGCGCTGCTGAAGATGGCAAAAGATTTCGGCATCGAAAAAGTTTTTGTCCACTGCCTTATGGACGGACGCGATGTCTCCACAACCTCCGGCAAGGGCTTCATCGAGGAGCTTGAGCAGAAGATGAAGGAGATAGGCGTCGGCAAGATAGCTACTGTCGAGGGACGCTACTACGCCATGGACAGAGAGCGCAAGTTCGACCGAGTCGAAAAGACCTATCGCGCCATGACAAGCCTTGACGCTCCGAAGTTCGACGACGCAGCCGCGATGATGGAGAAGTCATATGCCGACGGCGTGACCGACGAGTTCATCGTCCCCTGCGTCAGCAAGGATGCCGAGCCCGTCAAGGACGGCGACAGCATCGTGTTCTTCAATTTCCGCCCTGACAGAGCGCGTGAAATCACCAGAGCTTTTGTCGATCCCGATTTTGACGGCTTCAAGCGCGAGAAAGAGCCCAAAGTTTTCTATGTCTGCATGACTCAGTACGAGGCGGAGATGCCCAACGTCGAAGTCGCATTCAAGCCCGAGAGAATAGACATGCCCTTGGGCGAGGTATTCAGCAAGGCGGGTCTTCGCCAGCTGAGAATCGCCGAGTTCACAAAATATGCTCATGTCACATTCTTCTTCAACGGCGGCGAAGAGACTGTCTACGAGGGCGAGGACAGAATCCTCATTGACTCCCCCGATGTCGCGACCTATGACCTCAAGCCCGAGATGAGCGCATACGAAGTCACCGACACGCTTGTCAATAAGATCAACGAGGACATCTACGATGCGATAATCCTCAACTTCGCAAACTGCGACATGGTCGGTCACACCGGCGTGTTCGATGCAGCCGTCAAGGCTGTTGAGGCGGTCGACGCCTGCGTCGGCAGACTCGTTGACCTCGTCGCTTCCAAGGGCGGTGTAACGCTCATCACTGCGGATCACGGCAACGCGGACCGCATGATCGGCGACGACGGCAAGCCCTTCACCCCGCACACGACGAACCCCGTTCCGTTCGTTGTTGTCGGCTATCCCTGCAAGCTCCGTGAGGGCGGCAAGCTCGGCGATATCGCGCCGACCATGCTCGAGATAATGCATCTCCCCCAGCCCGAGCAGATGACAGGCAAGAGCTTAATAGTAAAATAACGGACTGCCGCATTCAGCGCATACCAAAGAGCAAAAAGCAAAGGTCATATTTCACACGATTGACAATGTGGAATATGACCTTTATTTTGTTGTCGCTCTTTTAAAGATTTATATCTTTATCTGCCTATAGGCGATATACTCGCGGTCGTATGTGTAGGTTATGTGCAGCACCCCGCCGCGCTCGGTTATCGCAGGATAGGAGAACTCGCCGCCCTCCCTGTCCTCAAGGCGCATGAGCAAATTGAACGTCTCGCCGCCGTCCTCGGAGACGAGCAGATCGAGCGGCGAACGGCCGCCCCAGTTCTTTTTGACAGGGTTGCAGACGAGATAAATCTTCCCGTTCCCGGCGAGCACAAGATCGATGCCGCTGTTGTTGTTCGGCATCTTCGTGCGGTAAGCTATGCACCATGTCTCACCCTCGTCGGACGAATCGCTGCGGTATATCCTGCCGCGCGAGGTTCTTGTGAGCATATGCACATTGCCGTCCTCGCTCTGCCACAGGGTCGGCTGAATCATCGGGACATAAAAGCCTCTGAGTGCCTTCGTAGGCACGGTGCGCATGCGCTTCCATGTGCGGCAGTCGTCGTTCGAGATATCAGCAAAGCAGACCCAGAGCGTATTTCTTTCGTCCGAGGCTGGCGCTATGACCCTGCCGCTCCTGAGCCTTATCGGCTTATTCTTAACAGGTCCTCTGCCGCCGCTTATATCGCCCGGCACAAGCTCGGCGGGCTCGCTCCAATCGACGCCGTTATCCGAGAGCGAAAAATACGTCTTCCACATCGGTATCTTCTTGCCGACTTTGAAAAAGAGCATTATCTTCCCATCCGCACGTCGAAAAAGCACCGGGTTCCAGTGCGGGATATTGCTGTCCGCGCTGACCCTGACCGGCTCGCTCCAGCCGCTTTCGCTGCGCACGCTCGTCAGAATATCGACATCGTCGGCGCTCTCTTTTGTGCCCGCGAACCATGCGGCGACGACTCTGCCGTCGTCCAGCGGCAGAACGGTCGAGGCATGGCAAGAATCAGTCGGCTTGTTTTCAAATATAAATTCCTTCAAAATTTCCAAAGCTTATCCCTTACCTTAACTTTTGTTGTTATCATTATAGAATCCCGCAGCCCGGAATGTCAACTTCGGGTCGCAAATTTCAACTCATTTTCAAACAATATATTTCGCGCATCGAACCATTTCTGCAAATTACATTTATATTTTAAATTTTTCTCTCAATCATTGACAGTATTGCCATTAAATGGTACAATGGAGTCGAAATAGGGTATAGGTCAAATATAGGAGGTCTTTAAAAATGGAATCATTGGGTATCGTCAGGAAGATTGACGAGACCGGACGCATCGTACTGCCAAAGGATTTCAGGCGCAGGCTCGCGCTTGAGCCCAACGCGGACGCGGTGGAGCTTTTTGCGGACGGAGATCAGATCATTATCCGCAAATATGCCGCGCGCTGTATATTCTGCGGATCGTCCGACAACACGATCGAGTTTTCCGGCAAGAGAGTCTGCCGAGACTGCTCTTCGAGACTCAGCGAAGTCATTCGACTGCAGAGCAAATAATAACGCAAAGATAAAAATCCGCCGAATGTTTTTTCGGCGGATTTTTTATATTCTTTTTACAGCTTCTCTATAGCCTCGACGGCATCTTTTACATACTTGTCGCCGACAAGCTCCGCCGCGCCCTCATCAACGAGCTTCGCGGTCTTTTCTTCCATCGGGATCCTGCCGAGCACGGGCACGCCGAGCTCCTTGGCGGTCTCGTCGATGTGGCTCTCGCCGAACACCTTTATCTGCCTGCCGCAGTCCGGGCAGAGAACATAGCTCATGTTCTCGACCAGTCCGAGCACGGGGATGTTCATCATCTTTGCCATGTTGAAAGCCTTTTTGACTATCATTGTGACAAGATCCTGCGGGGTCGTGACGATAATTATTCCGTCGACGGGCAGGCTCTGGAAAACGGTCAGCGGCACATCGCCCGTTCCGGGAGGCATATCAACGAACATATAGTCGACATCGCCCCAGACGACCTCCGACCAGAACTGCTGGATAACACCGGCAATGACAGGGCCGCGCCAGACTACCGGCGCATCCTCTTTTTCGAGCAGGAGATTGACTGACATTATTTTTATCCCGGTCTTGCTCTCCATGGGCAGGAGTCCGCGCTCGTCGCCGACGGCGTTGCCGTGGAGACCGAACGACTTCGGTATGGACGGGCCGGTGACATCGGCGTCCATTATAGCGGTCGCGTGTCCGCGCGCCTGCATAGCAGAAGCGAGCAGACTCGTCACAAGGGACTTGCCGACGCCGCCCTTTCCGCTGACTACGCCGATAACTTTTTTAACGTTGCTGAACTGACCGCACGGAACGCGCAGGTCTTTTTCAGAGCACTTTGATGAGCATGTTGAGCAATCGTGGGTGCATCCTTCACTCATTTTAAAACTTCCTTTCGGTTATATATCTGTTGAATATCTTTTAGTATATGCATCGTCCGCATGGACAACACATCGATTATCAATAAAATCGGATCTGCCTTTTATTGCTGGGATTGAGACTTTTGGGCATTTCCTGTCGTCGAGGTCGCCGACCCCTGCAAAAGCGCTTATATGAGAAACTTGTTATTTTGCTATAATCTTTTCAACGACCCAGAGTATGCCGTAGATGATCGGCTGATGGGCTATATATATCACAAGTGCGTGGCGCCCGAGGAAGCACAGAGCCTTTGAGCGTTGGCGATAAGTGAACGCGGGGAATCTGCCGTTCGCCGCATATACGCCGACGAATGTGCCGGTCAGGAACATAAACAGATGCGGCAGCAGCGGGAAATAATCCGCCGAATGAAACGAGGAGTTGAAAAATCCGAGCGGCATGAAATAGTTGGTTCTGTAGAGCACGGCGGGCAGATTAAAAGTCTTGAGCCCCGCTATGCCGACATAGCCCGCCGACACGCCGTAGGTGAAAATATATATTGCTATACATATTATAATGCCGACTATCGGGTTTATCTTATCGAGTCCCGTGCGCAGCGCCGAGAAGATGAGCATCGACAGCGAGAGCAAATGGAGGATTCCGAAATATATCTCCGCGCCCTCGAAATGCATCATCGGCATGATAACAGCCGTCACAACAGTCAGCGCGAGCGCGACGCATAAAAGGCGCACGCCTCGTTTAGTATTATTGTGAGACAGGCGCGAGGATATGCCGGATATGACTATAAACAGCGCCGCAAAAAACGGCTCTGCAGGGGTGAAGAAATCGAGCAGCTTCGTTCCGACTGCAATGTTGAAGAACTCGGACATGCTGTAAAACGCATGATAGAACACCATGCAGAAAACGGCAAGCCCGCGAAGCTCGTCGAGCAGATATATTCTTTTCTTTCCGGCTGCCACGGCGCACCTCCCTGTATTCGGTAATGTATATTCTATCACAACCGCTCTATTTTGCAAGCCTTTCTTGACAACAGACGGGTTTTCGCCGTATAATTTTATAGTATGTCAATACGACTTCAAATAAAACGGCAAAGGATGGGCTCAGCATGAAAGACACCTATGAATCCCCGCTCAACTCCCGCTACGCGAGCGACCGAATGAAATATATCTTCTCGCCGGACTTCAAATTCAGAACATGGCGCAGACTCTGGATAGCTCTCGCAGAGAGCGAAAAGGAGCTCGGGCTCAACATAACGGACGAGCAGATAGCCGAACTCAAGGCGCACAAGGGCGACATAAACTATGATGTCGCCGCCGCCCGCGAAAAAGAAGTCCGCCACGATGTTATGTCCCATGTTTACGCCTACGGCGTGCAGTGCCCGCACGCAAAGCCGATAATCCACCTCGGCGCGACCTCCTGCTATGTCGGCGACAACACCGATGTTATTATCATGCGCGAGGCGATGCTGCTCATCCGCAAGGAGCTTGTTAATCTGCTCAATGTCCTCGCGAAATTTGCCGTTGAATATAAGGACATGCCCTGCCTCGCCTTCACCCACTTCCAGCCCGCTCAGCCCACGACTGTCGGCAAGCGTGCCGCGCTCTGGCTCAATGAATTCCTCATGGACTTCCAGAACCTCGAGTTCCAGCTCTCACAGCTCAAATTACTCGGCTCAAAAGGCACGACCGGCACGCAGGCGTCGTTCATGGAGCTTTTTGACAACAACACCGACAAGGTCAAAGCTCTCGACAAAATGATAGCCGAGAAGATGGGCTTTGACAGCTGCTTCGCAGTCTCCGGTCAGACATATTCGAGAAAGCTCGACTATCAGATGCTGACGGTGCTCTGCGGCATAGCGATGTCGGCGACAAAGTTCTCAAATGACATTCGCCTGCTCCAGCACATGAAAGAGATAGAGGAGCCGTTCGAGAAGCATCAGATCGGCTCATCGGCGATGGCATATAAGCGCAACCCGATGAGAAGCGAACGCATAGCCTCGCTCTCGCGATATATCATAGCGGACATACAGAACACAGCGATGACCTCCGGCGCGCAGTGGTTCGAGCGCACGCTCGACGACTCGGCAAACAAGCGTCTGAGCGTCCCCGAGGCGTTCCTCGCCGCCGACGCGGTGCTCGACCTGTGCATCAATGTTGCGGACGGACTCGTGGTATATCCGAAGATGATAGAGAAGCACCTGCTTGAAGAGCTACCGTTCATGGCGACCGAAAACATCATGATGGAGGCGGTCAAGCGCGGCGGAGACAGACAGGAGCTGCACGAGAAGATCCGCGTTCACTCAATGGACGCCGGCAGAGTCGTCAAGGTCGAGGGCGGCAAAAACGATCTGCTCGACAGGATAGCCGCAGACAGCGCATTCGGCGTAACGCGCGAGGAGCTTGAGGGCATAATGAAGCCCGAAAACTTCGTCGGCCGCGCTCCCCAGCAGACCCAGGAATTCGTGGACAATGAGATTCAGCCGATACTTGACAAATACTCCGACCTGCTCGGACTTGATGTGGAAATAAAGGTGTAAAAAATGGAAAAATTAAAGGCAATATTCAAAAAGATAGTCAACAAAGAAACAATACTCTATATCGTCTTTGGCGTGCTGACGACGCTCGTCAACTTCGTCGCATTCAAGCTGTTCACAATGGTGTTCGACAAACTCGTATCATCTCAGCTCGGCGTTCACATCTCGAACGTTCTCGCATGGATATTCGCGGTCGCGTTCGCCTATGTCACGAACAAGCTGTTCGTCTTTGAGAGCAAGAGCTGGGAGGGCAAGGTGCTCGCAAAAGAGATTCCGTCGTTCGTCGCGGCAAGACTCTTCTCCCTCGGCGTCGAGGAGCTCGGACTCATTATCTTCGTAAACTTCCTGCACTTCGACAGCAAGGTTTTCCACATCCCGCTGATAAACTTCGACCTCAGCGGCGAAATGACTGCAAAAATAATCCTCGCAGTCGTCGTGGTCATCCTCAACTACTTCTTCAGCAAGCTCATCATCTTCAAAAAGAAGAAAGCTCCCGAGCAGGAAAAGGCAGAATAAATCAAAAATAGCAGTATGAATCTCCCGTCAGACACACGGCGGGAGATTTTTTCGGCAAATCCGAACTTTTTATGTAAAAAGGCTTGCAATTTCTGAAAAAGTGTGTATAATATAATAACGCACTGAGGAACAGAATATATCGCGGAGTAGAGCAGTTGGTAGCTCGTCGGGCTCATAACCCGGAGGTCGCAGGTTCAAGTCCTGCCTCCGCAACCAGAAAAAGCACTTGCAAAAGCAAGTGCTTTTTGTTTTTTCATTGAAACTTGCCATTACGAGCAAATAAAGCGGCCGAGTTTCAGATGTAAAATGTTTGCGGCGCAGAAATGTTCTTGCCATTCTATACAGCGCCGCTCTTCATATCTAACGCAAACCCCGCTTCTTTCGAAGCGGGGCTGATTTTATTTTACTCTATTCTTCCCCGTTATCCGGAACGTAAGCTCAATCATCGTTATCATCAGGACGAAGAAAAAGATGAGATATATCGGCATTATTTTAAAGCTTATCGAGTTTCCGAGGAGGCCGAACACGGGCGGAATGAATGTCGAGCCGACATAGGCGCTCGCCATCTGTATTCCGATTATAGCACCCGAGTTTTCCGCCCCGAAATTGTTCGGCGTGGAGTGAATAATGCACGGATATATCGGCGCGCAGCCGAGCCCGATTATAATAAACGCCGCGGCGGCGAGAAAATAAGAATTCATCGGCACGAACAGGCAGCATACGCCGCATATAAGTATGGACGTTCCGATAATTATCATCCTGCGGTCGCCGAGCTTATCCGTGATAAAGCCGCTTATAAACCGCCCGACTGTGATTCCTATGTAGAAAAGCGACGCGAATGTAGCCGCGCGCTCTGCGGATATGCCCTTTACTTCAACGAAATATGTGCTCGCCCACTGCATGGCGGTCGTTTCTGCTGCGCAGTAGGCAAAAAAGCCTGTGAGCAGAAACGGCACGCCCTTTATTTTCAGCGCGCCGACGAGTCCGACGCTCTTTTTCTCCGTTTCTTCTGTCGTCTTGTTGACCTTCCACACGGGCAGGGTCACGAGCAGGAGTATCGCTATCGCGAGCTGTATCGCGCCGACAATGCGGCAGCCGCTGTTCCATGTTCTGTTTGTCAGCGCATAGCCCATGATGAACGGGCTGACTATCGTTCCGACGCCCCAGAAGCTGTGCAGCCAGCTCATGTGCTTCGCCTTGTAGTGCAGGGCGACATAGTTGTTGAGCGCCGCGTCTATCGCGCCCGCTCCGAGCCCGTAAGGCACGGCGAAAACAATAAGCATCCAGAAGCGGCTCGAAAAAGAGAAACCGAACATCGCGATGACCGTCAGGAACACGCTCATCACCGTGACTATCCGCGTGCCGAGCTTCCTGTTGAGCCTATCTGACATCAGACTCGACACAATCGTTCCGCCGGATATGGCCATGGATACAATGCCCATATATGATATCGGCACACCGAGCTCAAGATGCATGACCGGCCAGCCCGAGCCGAGAAGCGAATCGGGCAGCCCGAGGCTGATAAAGGCGATATAGATAAGTGCAAGCAAAAACGAATACATTCGGGTTCTCCTTGTCTGCGCGGCGCGGCGTCGCATGAAATCATACAACTTATAACATAAATAGATATTTCTGTCAATAAGATGCTCAGGACAAAAAATAATAAAATTCTCGTCCACAAAATAGTTGCTTTGTCAAACAAATTGTATTATAATTAAATTATCAAATTACTTATAAGCAATCTAATCAATATCCAAGTGACTTCTATTTCGGCTTTATGAGGTGGAAACGAAAAATGAAAGATTCAAAGAACGCAAAGAGGAGTACCAAAAAACAGCTTCGTATTCTAGATGAGGAAATACGCACACTCAAAAGCAAAAAATCTGACCTGCAGGCAAAAATCAATGAACTCAAAAGTTCTCTCGAATCGCTCTCGAAACAATACAAGTGGTACGAGTTAAATGATAAGGTCAACGAAAAGAAAGATTTAAAAGCCGATATCAAAAGTGCAGAATCAGAGTTATCTGCGCTTTGTGACAATTTGGATAAAACAATTAAAAGGAGGAATATTCTTGTCAGCAAAAGAAATGTAAAAATAATTTTAACTGTTTCTTGCATCTTCTTTGTCGCGATTCTTACGGTTGGCATAGTGGCAGGAATCTTTTCGGATGTATCACTTCCCGAAAAATCTTCCGACTATACCAGCGATGTAGATTACACTTTTCTGCATGATAACGTTCTGCAAACAGACAAAACTACAAAAGCAGCAGTTACAGAACCAACCACCGTGACTACTGAAGTAACAACAAAACCAGCATCAACGACTTCAAAAGCGCACAGTTCAAACACGAAAACTACAAACAAAAGCAGTTCAACCAGTCAGACTACCGCCAAACACAATTACTCTTCCGGAAGCAACTCTTCGGGGACAGTGTATATAACCGACACTGGAACGAAATACCACAGGGAAGGATGCCGCTTTCTGAAAAGCAAGCATGCAATTTCACGCAGTGACGCTATAAAAAACGGTTATGAACCCTGCGGAGTCTGCAAGCCATATTAAATTATTCAAGCCCGCTCACAGAAAACCACTGTGCGCGGGCTTGTGTCATAATTACATCACTTTATCAGCGAGAACACGAACACGACTATTCCGAGCACGACGAGGACAATGCCGGTCGCGCGGTTGAGGGTCTTGGGCTGAGCTTTGTTTGCTAACACTGCGGCGATGCGCGCCCAGATGAGCGTGAACACGACGCAGAGGATAAGCACCGTAAGGTCGGGCATTCCGCCTATCGCAAAATGCGATATCGCGCCGGTTAGCGCGGTAAATGTCATGATAAACACGCTCGTGCCGACTGCGGTTTTCAGCTCATAGCCGAGCACTGTGGTGAGAATAAGCAGCATCATCATGCCGCCGCCCGCGCCGACGAATCCGCAGATGAGACCGATTATCGTTCCGCAGATAACGGACTGTATCGCACGCTTTTTCGCCGGGACTTTTTCCATCGCCTCTTTCGTCGTCATGACCGGGCGGACGATGAATTTTATTCCGAGCAGGAATGTCATTATGACTGAGAAGCTGCCCATCGTTGCCGACGGGAGCAGGCTCGCGAGATAGCTGCCGACGACTGTGAACGCGAGGACGGTCGCCATCATAATGAGTCCGTTTTTTATATCGAGGTTCTTTTTCTTGCCGTATGTATACGCCGAAACGGCGCTCGCGAGCACATCTGAGGCGAGCGCGATGCCGACCGCCATATACGGATCCATTCCGAGGAAAGTTATGAGCATCGGGCTTATGACTGCCGCCGCGCTCATGCCGGCAAAGCCCGTGCCGAGTCCCGCGCCCATTCCGGCGAAAAATGTTACGAGTACTGTTATAAATATTTTCATTTCTCTCACCCTTTGAGTATCTCATCGAGATTGCGGTCAATAATCCCAACCGTCTCGGTGAAGTTCTTTTTCATTTCGTCCGTCGTGTTTTCAAACAGCATATCGAAAAACGACTGCTGGAGCTGCCTCCCGCGCTCGACTATCGGCTGAGCCTTTTCGGTCAGCGAGAGGCGTATTTTTCTCCTGTCGCCCTCGATATTCGTGCGTTCAATATAGCCGTCTTTTGCAAGCTTTTCGACATTGACGGAGACGAGATTCGCCTTTATCTTTCTGACATTGACTATGTCGCCTGCGGTGCTGTAATCCGGGTTGTTCGCGAGAAACATCAGAATATCAAGCGCCGTCTGCGGTATGTTCAGCTCACGGCAGAGCGGCTTGCAGACCGCATTATACGCCGCCGCCAGTTTCTTTGGGAAGTCTATTCCCATATTCATGCTATCATCTCATTTCAAATTTAGACAGTTCATTTTTGAAGCATTATAATCCAATACAGCGCATTTGTCAACAGAAATATTCTAAGATTGTCAAGGCTTAAAATGCGAAAGCATATAAAAATCGATACAGCAAATTAGCTTTAAAATATGCCAACACAAAAGCAAAAACCTACTCAACGAAAAAGTTGAGCAGGTTTCATTGCTTTATAATCACTCGCAAAAGCGAAATTATTTCTTCTTTCTTCCCTTTTTCTCAGTGTATTCATTGCCCTTGACTCCGGGATTGACGAGCTTGAGCTTGCGTCTCTGGCGGCGCTTGTAGTTTTCATAGATGAACAGCGCAATATAACCGACAACGAGAATGGCGACTATAGATGCGATAATTTTAAATATAGTGCTCGAAGCGACTTTCTTTATCGTTGCGCCTATGAACAGCAGAACATTTCTCGACACATCCTCGGACGCGACGAGCTTTATCCTCGCTATCTCCTCGCCGGCATAGAGCACGCGAGCCTCGCATATCTCCTGACCCTTTTTGACCGGCGCGTCAATGCTTTTCGGCACGGTCTCGGGCACGGGCTCGATAAGCACGCTTCCGGCGTCAGCCCCTGTCGGGACGAGAGCCAGCACTTCTTCACCGGGGACGAGCGAAATATGATCGGTTCTGAATGAAAGTTTGAGCGGAACTTCTGTTATTATCTGAGTCGGGCTCGCTATCGACTTTAATTCGATGTGGTTGAACACCCAGTTGAACATCCTGCGGCAGTCGACAAACGCGCAGTTTTCGAGCGGCTCATCGTCGTCGATATTCTGCATCGGCGCGTTCATTATCACGCACAGATAGTTGTAGCCGTTGCCGGTGCCCTTTGATATGACGCAGCGTCCGGCGTTGTCGGTCGAGCCGGTCTTGATACCCACGGCGTAGGGCGAATAATAGTCGGCATATGCCTTGTTCATGAGATTATTCGTGTTGCGCAGGGTGCGCTCCTCGCTCTTGTTTGTTGCGGGGACTTTATATATTGTAGTCGAAGTTATCTCCGAGAAATAAGGCAGGGTCAGCGCGTGCTTTGTTATCGTCATCAGGTCGCGCGCGGTGGTGTAGTGGTTCGGGTCGTCGAGCCCGTGGACATTCGCAAAGTGCGTATTCTTGCAGCCGAGAGCCGCCGCCTTGTCGTTCATCATCTTGACAAAGCCCTCGATAGAGCCGCCGACGTGCATCGCAAGAACATTCGCCGCGTCGTTGCCGCTTCGCACGAGCAGGCAGTAGAGCAGATTCTTTATGCTCATCTTCTCGCCCGGCTCAAGCCCGACTATCGAGCTTCCTGTGCCGTCGAGCAGGTGGATAGCCTCGTAGCTCGCCTCGACTTCTTCATCGAGATCCTTGCAGTTTTCGAGCACGACGGTGGCGGTCATTATTTTAGTCAGCGATGCGGGAGCCGCCTGCTTGTCCGCATTCTTTTCGAAAATAACCGTGTCATTGTCGAGGTTGACGAGCAGATAAATCTGGGCATAAATAGGATTATCTCCGCTATCTGTCAAACTTTTCTCGTATACCGCGTTATAATTCGCGTAGGCAGGCAAGGTGCAGAGCACCGACGCGATAAGAATAAAACAAAATAAAATTTTTATGAGTTTTTTCATAGACAGTCACCGCCGAATGTTGTATTATATATATAAACGATAGAAGACACCTTTGTCCTGACACTAATTGATTATACCAGTTTCAGGCTGTAAAATAAAGTAATAAAACGGATTTTGTTTATCAGGGGGATTAAAATCATGCTTTATGTTACGGGAGACACCCACGGAGATTACGAGCGATTCACATCTTCCGCGCTCAAAAAACTGAAAAAGGGCGACACGCTCTTCATCTGCGGCGATTTCGGATTCATCTGGGACGGCTCGAAGAACGAAGAGAAGCTGCTCAAAAAGATAGGCAAGCTCAAATACAACGTCTGCTTTATCGACGGCACGCACGAGAATTTCGAAAGACTCAGGAGCTACGAGGTCTCGGAATTCAAGGGCGGAAAAGTCCATCATATCACCGGCAACCTCTATCACCTCATGCGCGGTCAGACTTACGACTTCGACGGCGTGAGCGTCTTTGCAATGGGCGGCGGCGAGAGCCCGGATATTGATATCCGCTCCGATCTCAACTCCTGGTCGGGCGACGAGATACCCACCGAAGCGGAGCTGACCGAGGGCGCGCAGAATCTCAAGAAGCTCGGCAATAAGGTTGATATTATAATCACCCACGAGCCGCCGATGAAGATAAAAGGCTTCCTTAGGCTCAAGGACAAGGAGCCCGTGCGCGTGACGGGACTCAATACATATTTCGAGGAGCTCGGCGCTGCGTGCGAATACAAGCACTGGTTCTTCGGCTCGATGCATATCGACAAGTTCATCTCCTCGTCCCACATCGCGGTGTTCCAGCACATAATCAACGCAGAGACCTGCGAGATTGCAAAATAATTATAATACAGTCACACAGCGGCTCTCGGATTCATTTCTGAGAGCTGTTTTTATGCTTTTTGACATCATTTTTACTTTTCCAGATGCAAATAATCTAAAACAGCAACAAAATTACAAAAGATATGATATTATATAGGCGGAAAGAAAAATTTCACAGGAGGTGTTTTATGAACATCAAAAGACTTTTAGCCGTCATTCTCGCAGTTCTGGCGCTCTTGTCATTTGTTGGATGCAATGTAAAAAAAGACACGGGCAAAGAGCCTCTCAACGCCGCAGGAGGGAAAGCAGACGAAGCCATATCGGAAAATCAGCCCGAAAGCACCGACGCGCAGGCAAGCGACACGGCAAGCGAAGCCGCCGGCAATGAAGCCTCTTCGTCCGGCATCGCCGAAACTGCAAAAGAAACGCAGAAGCCGACCGCCGCGGCGACCGCAAGGCCGAACAAGCCCGACGTAAAGAAGTCAAAATATTTCCTGGGCACCGACCTTGACGGATGGTACAACTGGGCGCTTGCCGGAAAAGGTTATAATGAAGGCGCAAATTATATCAAGGTCTGGACAGAGGAATTTGATTCTCACGACAACCTTGTAAAGCGCGTATCATACAAAACTCTTGACGGAGAAAGCATTCCCTCCATTACAACGACATACGAATATACCTATAACAGCAACGGCACCGTAAAAGAGATCCGCACCGACGGCGGCAACGGCTACATATACAGCTATGAATACGACTCTGCGAAGAGGATCACCAAAATCTCCGTTGTTGAGCCTATATCCGGCGACACTATGAACTCGTACAAGTTCACATATAACAAAAGCGGAAAGCTCATCGGAGTTGACAGCGGCAGGGTTGCCGGCATGGACGGCACCGAATACAAAATCACCGTTTCGTATGACGGCAGCGGAAGAGTCTCAAAGAAAGAGAAAGTTTATTCCGGCGGTCTTGTAAAATCGTACAAATACGAATACAACAGCCGTAACGACATCTCCCGCAAGACCGAGGAAGTCAAGCAGTCGGATGACTATTTGAAGAATGTGACCGACTACAAATATGACGAAAACGGCGCGCTTATAAAGCTGACGGTGAAAAGCTCGGACGGCTCTTCGCAGGAATCCGTATACACCAACGACAAATACGGAAATCCCGTCAACATAAAGGTCACAAAAACCGCAAACGGCAAAACCGTAAGCTCGCATACTTATCCCTATACATATAAGTACGAATCCAATCGGATAACCGTGACCGAGCACGACGGCAGCAAAAAGATATACGAGTATCATAAGAATCAGAGCATTATGCTTGACGATTCGCGCATATTCTGATATTTTACAAAACAGAGATCCCGGCTTCGCGCCGGGATTTTTTCTGCTTTGCGAATCAAAAAGTTAAAATTCGCACATTTTTTATAAAAAGTGTGCTATTATATAGACGAGAAAAACTTTCAGGGGAGGTATTCCATGAAACTCAAGAGAATTTTTGCAGCCGTTCTGGCGGCGGCGATGCTGCTGTCGTTTGCGGGATGCGCGAACAAGGACACCCAGGGCGGCTCTTCCGAGCCTGCGGGAGAACAGACGACCGAGGAGCGAACCACCGAGCCTCAGACTAATGAGGACGGCAGTCTCGTCAAGCCGAAAAACGCCGTCTCGGTCTCCGACGATGTGAAGATCAAGACCTACAGCGGCACTTCGCTCATTGAAATCGGCAACCGCGTCATGGAGCCCTACGGCAACGCGTATAAAAACATGAAAGCCTATGCCGACGCGCTCAACCGCCTCAAGGCGGAGATGCCGAACACCAAAGCCTACTGCCTCATGGCGCCGACCGCCATTGAGTTCTACGCCCCGAGCAAATATAACACCGGCGTGTCGAAGTCGCAGTACGAGGGCATGTGCTACATCTACGAGCAGTTAAAGGACATAACGCCCGTCAACGCCTATGCCGAGATGGCGGCGCACACGGACGAATATCTCTATTTCAGAAGCGACCACCACTGGACCACCCTCGGCGCATACTACGCCTATCGGACCTTCGCCAAAGTCGCGGGGTTCACGCCCGTTGACAAAAACACTCTCCGGACCGGCAAGCTCTCGCCGTTCCTCGGGCTTTTCTACAAAGACACAAAGAGCACCGCGCTCTCGAACGACCCCGACTATGTCGAATATTTCATTCCGCCCGTCAACACAACGGCTATAGCCTCTGACACCGACGCCGCGATGAGCAACAGCTACAGCATTAAAGTCATCAACACCGAAACTACTTCGTCGAACAAATACTTAGCCTTTGTCGGCGGAGACCACGGCGTTGTCAAGATAACGACCGACGCACAGAGCGACAAGAGCATCGTTGTTATCAAAGAGAGCTACGCGAACGCCTTTGTGCCGTGGCTCTGCGCGAATTATAAAACAATATATGTCCTCGACCCGCGCCAGCTGACCGTCAAGCTCGCCGATTTCGTCAAGACGAACTCGATAGACGAGGTCCTGTTTCTCAACTATATGTTCATCCCCAGCAACCCGAAGTTCATGAACGCGCTGGAGAATATGGCGTAAATAAAACAACAAGAAAGCCCCGGAAGATTTGACTTCCGGGACTTTTTGTTTAAGCGAGCCTTTTGCTCTCGTCTTTTTTCAGCGTGCGGTAAGTATAAATTATCACTATCGCCGAGGCGATAAATGCGAGGATATCCGCCGCAGGCATCGAAATTATTACTCCGTCAAGCCCCCACACAAGCGGGAGTACAAGCACCAGCCCGACGCCGAAGACTATCTCTCTTATCATCGACAGCGCGGTCGAGGCAACCGCTTTGCCCATCGCCTGCAGGAAGATAAACGCCGACTTGTTGACACAGGCGAGCGTCATCATGCACAGATATATTCTGAAGCATTTCACCGCGAACTCGGTATAATACGCGCTCTCGTTCGCCGCGCCGAAGATAGCTATAAGCCCGGTCGGGAACAGCTCGACTATGAGCGTCGCTATCGCCCCTGCAGCCGCCTCACATATCAGCAGGCGGATGAACAGCCCGCGCACGCGGCCGTATTTTTCCGCGCCCATGTTGTAGCCCACAATCGGAATGCATCCCGCCGCCATGCCGATGCACACGGACATGATTATCTGGAAAAATTTCATCACTATTCCGACAACAGCCATGGGTATCTGCGCATATTCAGCGAGCCCGAAAACGGGGTCGAGCGCGCCGTATTTTCTGATCATATTATTCGTCGCCGCCATCGCCGCGACGAGGGATATCTGCGCCAAAAAGCTGCAAATGCCCAGCGGAATAAATCTTTTTATCACACTGCCACAGAGCCTGAACGAAGCTTTTTCGAGCTTCACGGAGCGCATATGGAACAGATAATATACCGCCATCACCGCCGTGAGCAGCTGGCCGAGCACCGTGGCAACCGCCGCGCCCATCATACCCCATTTGAACACGAAAATAAATATTGGATCGAGAATAATATTGACCACAGCACCCGCGACCGTAGACACCATCGCAAAGCGTGGGCTTCCGTCCGAGCGGATGACCGGATTCATCGCCTGACCGAAAACATAGACGGGGATGCCCAGGGCTATCCAGAAGAAATATTCTTTCGCGAACGCGAATGTTTTTTCGTTGACCGTACCGCCGAACATGGCGATAAATTCATCCGAAAAAATCAGATATAATATGCACAGCACTATGCCGCCCGCAGCGGAGAGCACAACTGCGTTGCCGACTCCCCTGTGCGCGTTCTCGCGCCTGTCCGCGCCGAGGGATATGCTCACAAACGCGCAGCAGCCGTCGCCTATCATAACGGCTATCGCAAGGGCTATGACCGTCAGCGGGAACACGACAGTGTTTGCGGCGTTGCCGTCCGAGCCGAGATATGCGGCGTTCGCGATGAATATCTGGTCGACAATGTTATAGAGCGCCGCGACGAGCAGGGAAATCACGCAGGGTACCGAATATTTGCCCATGAGCCTGCCGAGCTTTTTCTGCCCGAGAAAGGTCTGATCGTTATTTTTCATGGTTGTCTCCTTTGCAAAAAAATAAAAGGCGCAAACCCATCCGGATTTACGCCTTTGGCTACACGATGAAAAAATTATATCAGCTTTTGCCGTATTTTTCAAAGGCAGTAATTGTCAAACTTTTATTTTTCTGCGCCGATGACTTTATATAAAAAACGCAGAGATGCTTGAACGGCATTTGCGGTTATGCTATAATCTTGAAAAAAGCAGGAGGAAGTTTATGAACAGCAGAAAAACAGCGGGCGCCGTCCTCGGAACGCTCGGCGGGCTGATCGCTCTGACTGCAGCTTCGGCGGAGATATTCTATAACCTCGCGATAAACACGAAATCGCCCATACATATGAGCAAGCTCAACAACCTCGTTCAGAAGGCGACAAACACGAGCGCCGATGAAGACGAGGCGAGCGCAAAATACAGCGGCATGACCGGGACGCCGGAAATGAAAAAGTGGTACGCCGACGAGGGCGAGGATGTCTATATAACTTCCGACTCTCTGCGCCTGCACGGCAAGAGATTCAAAAATTCCGGCTCTGACTACGCGCTCATCTGCCACGGATACACGAGCAAAGCGAAGCACATGGCGGGGTTCGTCAAAAAATTCTATGAGCTCGGCTTCAATGTTCTCGCGGTCGATGCGCGCGCCCACGGCGACAGCGAGGGCACAAAAATCGGCATGGGCTGGCCCGAGCGCAGGGACATAGCCGGGTGGATAAAGCTCATTCTCTCATGGGATCCCGACGCGCGGATAATCCTGCACGGCGTGTCCATGGGCGCGGCGACGGTGCTCATGGCATCGGGCGAGACGCTGCCCGAAAATGTCAAGGCCGTTATCGCGGACTGCGGCTACACCTCGGAGTGGGATGAGTTCATCTGGGAAGCGGAAACGCTGCACATCCCGTGGTTCCCGGTGCTCAACGCCGCGTCATTGCTTTCAAAACTTCGCGACGCCTATGATTTCAAGCAGGCGAGCGCGCTTGACCAGGTCAAAAAGAGCCGTATACCGACGCTGTTTATACATGGCTCGGAGGATGAGCTGGTGCCCTATAAAATGCTCGGCGAGCTGTACTTAGCGGCGGCGTGCGAAAAAGAAAAACTGACCGTCGAGGGAGCGGGACACGCGCTCTCGTCATCGGTTGACCCGGAATTATATTGGAGCACGGTTGAAAGATTCATAGAAAAATATATCGGCAGCTAAAGCAATAACCACCGTCGCGGACGGTGGTTAGAGCGTGTCGATAAACCTATTTTTGGTGGTTTCGCAAAAATCAAAGCCTCCCTTGTGTAAAGGGAGGTGGCGCGAAGCGCCGGAGGGATTGTTCTGAATAAGGGAAAAATTTTCAAAATGCTGAGTATTTTGAACTTTCATTACAACAACCCCTCAGTCACGGCTTAGCCGTGACAGCTCCCCTTACACAGGGGAGCCTTGAGTCCGTGCAATGACAGACTTTTTCGACAGACTGTAACCACCGTCGCGGACGGTGGTTATTTTATCGCACAAAAGAAAATCCCGACCGGTTAAGGTCGGGATTTTCTTTGTATAAAACGGGGGCAAGAAGATGGTAGGTGTCTGATTTATTCGGCCTGCTTCGAGTATTTCTTGAGATAGATAACTCTCATGAGCAGGCTCTCGATGGGATTTATCGGCTTGCACTTACCGAAGAGACCGGAGCCTATGTAGGTAAGGCAGCTCTTTTCTGCGATCATCTCGACCGCACCTGCGTTGCTCTCATTCGAGCCGCAGCAGAGCGCGCCGCCGTCCTTGACGAGAACGCAGTGGCGACCCTTGAGCGCCTTGACGACCTTCTTGGGCGAATTCTTCGCGCACTTGAGGCTCACGCCGATAATCTGGGCGCTGTCATCAAGCTGAGGTTTAACAGTCTTATCCATGGCGGCAACTGCGAGCACCTCGGGAGTCTGGGAATAGAGAATAGCATTGATATCGTCGCGCGCTTCATATATGGCGCGATGAAGCTCGGCTGTCGGAATTTCGCCCTCGCCGCTGACCGCCGAGGTCACGGGGTCTACGGTGACGGTATGCTCCTTGTCGCCTGCAGCGTAGAATACTATCTTTCCGCTTGCGTCTCTGTACGAGTTATTATAACAGGTTTCGTCATGCTTTACAATAGTTTTTCCGTGCTTTTGTGCCCATGAAACACACATTTCGCTCAGGTCGGCAATTTTTTCTCCGAACTTTCTGTCAAAAAGGTCGAGAACATAAAGCGCGCTCTCGCGCTCGAGCGTGGCGGCGACGTTGAACGCCTCATCGCTGTCCTTGCCGTAGCAGACGGCTCCGTGATGCGCCATGATAACTGCCTTGCTGTCCATGTCGGCAGCGATAGCGGCGGCGACACCCTTCTTGAGCTTCTTTGTGCCGGGCAGACCGTATGCGCCGAGCAGAACCTTGTCGCCTATAACTTTGCGGCCTTTTTCGCTGAGCGTCGGGATGCCCTGCATGGTCGCGCTTATAATGGAAGCGAACTTCTGATGGGTGTGGATAACAAAGCCCGCCTCGGGATGAGCCTTGTAGACCTCGGCATGAACGCCCTTTTCGGAGGAGGGCTTGACATTGCCCTCGTAGCTCAGGGTGTCGATCTTGACCTCGACGATATCGTCGGGGGTCAGTCCCTCATAGGGCTTTCCGCTCGGGGTGATGACGAAGCTGTTCTCGTCAACGCGGCAGCTGACATTGCCCCATGTTCTCGCGATGAGGCCCTTTTCGACAAGACGCAGACCGGCTGCGATAACTTCTTTTTTTGCCTGTAAAATATCCATGAAAACCGTCCTTTCACGATAAAATTCAAATTTGTGCTTGCGGACAATTTTGTACTACAGTTCAATTATAACACAAGAAGCCCAAAAGTCAACAAATTACTCTTTCGGCTCGCTGTCGGTCTCCTGATTCTTCTCTTCGGCTGAAACATCCTCCGGCTGGACTGCCGCGGCGTCCGCCTCAACAGATTTCTTCGAGCTGCGCCAGATATGGATAACGCCGTCGTCGTTGAGCACCTTGAGCACGGTTATGACTATCGGCATAATAAATATTCCGATGAAGCCGAAGAGCTGGAGTCCGATATACATGCCCATGATGCTGACTATCGGCGGGATGCCGAGGTTGCTCGCGACTATCTTCGGCTCGATTATCTGGCGTATGACAGTTATGCAGGCATATATGACAATGAGTCCGATTCCGAGTCCGTAGCTGCCGTTTATCAGCGAGAACACCGCCCACGGGATAACGACAGTACCTGTGCCGAGCACGGGCAGGATATCGACTATTGCGGTTATTATTGCGATAATAAATATATATCCGCTCTTGTACGCGCCGATGACTTTCAGCACGCTAAGACCTATCGACATCTCAGCAAAAGTTATAAGCATTATCAGCGCATAGGACTTGACGAGCTTGCCCATGGACGAGAACACGATTTGTTTAGTTTTCGAGAGCGTTCTGCGCTTCTGCGGGGTCAGCTGATTCTTGATGAAGCCGACTATTCCGTCATATCCGGCGGTCATGAAGCAGGCGGCGATAATAAACAGGAGCACGCCGACCAAAATACTCGGAATCTGTTTCGCGGTTGACCAGACGCCGCTGAGCGGAGTCTTGAGGATAGACAAAAGATTGATATTGGAGTTCTGCTCGCCGCCCTGCGCGCGCTGAGCCGCACGCTCTTCTGATGATAGCAGGAGCTTGTCTGAGAATGATTTTATCGCATCCTCGGCTGAGCTTTGAAGTCCGTCCGGCAGACGCTCGGCGAAGCGATAGAGCGAAGCCTCCCAGCCTTTGACATAGTCCGGCAGCTTCTTGAGCCACTCGGTGAGCGTCGAGGCGAGTCCCTTGACTTCGGACACGACCCTCGCGCCGGTCAGGGCAACTATTGTTATCAGCAGCGCAATTATCAGCAGCACCGCGATAACAGAGACAATTCCCTTTTTGATATGGGTTTTCTTCGAGAGAAAGTTGGTCGGGCGCTGTAGCGCGGCGGCGACCAAGAACGCGAACACGAACGGGGCGACTGTCCAGAATGCATATTTCATGAACAGATAAAACGCGCCGAGCACGAGCGCGATATATGCGACATTGATAAGTACGGCTCTTCTCTTTTCCACAGTGGCAGGGGACATTTTTTGCACCTCTTCTTTCAACCGTTTTTCTTCCTGCGTCCAATGACAAAACAGCATAATTTATTATATATATTATACTATTTTATCCTAAAACTCAATGAGTTTGAAAAATACTTCATAAAAATATAAGAAAGTTTTCCTTTGGGTCTTTATCGCCGGGACTGTTTGTGATAAAATAATAAAAACCAATGACAGTGGGGAGACAGTTATCATGTATATAGCGATAATGGGCTACGGCGTTGTCGGAAGCGGCGTTGCCGAGGTCATCAACAAAAATCACGACAGCATCGTGCGCAAGAGCACGCAGTCGGAGCTTGAGATAAAATATATTCTCGACCTCAAGGATTTTCCGGGCGACCCGAATGAGAAGCTTTTTATAAAAGATTTTAATATTATTCTCAACGACCCCGAGGTAAAGGTCGTTGTCGAGACGATGGGCGGGCTTCATCCGGCGTATGAGTTCGTCTCCGCCTGCCTCAAGGCGGGCAAGAGCGTTGTGACCTCGAACAAAGAGCTTGTCGCGGCGAAGGGCTGCGAGCTGCTCGGATACGCCGCAGAGCACAATGTAAATTTCCTCTTTGAAGCGTCGGTCGGCGGCGGAATACCGATAATCAGACCGATAAGCCAGTGCCTCGCCGCAAACGAGATAAACGAATTCGCGGGCATTCTCAACGGCACGACGAATTTTATTCTCACCCGCATGATAAACGATGGCATGGCGTTTGAAGATGCGCTCAAGCTCGCGCAGGACAACGGCTATGCCGAGCGCGACCCCTCGGCGGATATTCTCGGCTTCGACGCCTGCCGCAAGGTATGCATTCTCGCGTCCCTGTGCTTCGGCAAGCATGTCTATCCCGACCAGGTTCACACCGAGGGCATAACCGAGATAACACTCGAGGATGTCGAATACGCCAAGGACTGGGGCGGAGTTATAAAGCTTCTCGGCAGAGCGCGCAAGAGCGAGGATGGCAAGCACATCTATGCGATAGTCAGCCCCGCATTCGTCGATCACCACAGCCAGCTTGCGAGCGTTGACGATGTTTTCAACGCAATTCTTGTGCGCGGCGACGCGATAGGCGATGTCGTATTCTACGGCAGAGGCGCAGGCAAGCTGCCCACCGCAAGCGCGGTCGTCGGCGACGTTATCGACTGCGCACGCCACGAGAACAAGCAGAAGTTCTTCGGCTGGGCGGACAGCGAAGAGGGCTATGTCTCCGACTATCTCGACATGCCCACGGCACTCTATGTCAGAGCGCGCGCTCAGCAGAAGCAGCAGGTCATCTCCTCGGCGGAAAAAACTTTCGGCGAGATAAAGCTCCTCAAGCGCGCCGGCGCACCCGAGGACGAGTTCGCCTTTGTCACCCCCGTCGCCTCGGAGCGCGAACTACGTACAAAGCTTGAGACTCTTCTCGGCACTGAGATCATCTCGACGATAAGAGTTACGGATTATTGATAGTTTTTCAAGATGGACTGCCGTTTGGCAGTCCTTTTTAATTTTGCGGGAGTGATTGTGGGGTGCAAAGCGTTGTTTTATAGATTGAGAGTTCTCTATCGCTTAAGCCATAGAAACCCCCTAATTTGTCGCTGTATCTGTTTTCGCACGCCGGCGCCCGTTCAAAAAATCACCGCTCCGTATCGCCAATTCCGCAGGCAGTTTTATCCCTGCTGATATTGATAATCGCGCGGTCTTGTGGTATCATATGAGCATAAATTTCGGGAGACTGATGCATGAACAAAAAAGAGATTGCCGCGTTCTTTGACCGCATGGCGCCCGAGTGGGACGCCAATATGATAAAGAGCGACGAAAAGATAAATTTCATACTTGACGCCGCCGGAGTGAAAGAAAACTCCGTCGTGCTCGACGTTGCCTGCGGCACGGGGGTCATGTTCCCGTATTACCTCGCACGCGGCGCGGAGCGCGTTATCGGCGTTGACATTTCGGCTCAGATGGCGCGGATAGCCGCGTCGAAGATGCACGACCAGAGGGTCGAAGTAATCTGCGGCGATGTTGAGGAAATTCCCGTTGAGCGCCTGTGCGACTGCTGTGTTGTTTATAACGCATTCCCGCATTTTGAAAGCCCGGAGAGGCTCGTTGAGCGGCTGTCACATTGGCTTAAAAGCGGCGGACGGCTGACCGTGGCGCACGGCATGAGCCTTGACGCGCTGCGCATGCACCACAAGGGCAGGGCGGACAGCGTCTCGCGCGAGATGCTGTCCGCCGAGGAATTATCAGCAGTGTTCGCGCCGTACTTTGATGTTGATGTCGCCGTTTCGGACGATGAAAAATTTGTAGTCTCCGGCGCAAAAAGATAAATAATATTAAAGGCTGCCCTTGAGGCAGTCTTTTTTAATGCGCAAAGCCCCGGGAGGATGTTTTCCCGGGGCTTCGCAGAAGAGTCATGATGAAAATAGAAGTTATCTGTTTAAAGAAATTTGACGGCGATGACTATCAGCGCGACAACTGCCGCAAGAGAGGCAAGTGCCTTTGCTATCATCGGTTTTGCCATGTCCACGGTCGTGGGGACTACGCGCCATATCGCGTCTTTTATCGGCGTGTTGAGCTTGCCGTCGCAGAGCTGCTCATATGTTTTAGTATATATCTTATAATTGCGCGGATCGTTCTCGTCGAGGACAAAACAGCTCACGCCGCGCTGTTTTCCGTTGCCGTAGACGTTGAAGCCCGCCGACTGAGTGAAGCCGACATCGATATTGCCGACCTTTCCGACATAAGAATTTTTGTGGTCGTGACCGACATATACGCCGAGCACATCGCCCTTTTCGCTGAGCGCCTCGAACTCGCCGGTGTTGATATCCGGTATCGACGGCGGCTCTAATAATACAGAGCCCTCGATGCATTTGGTTTCATCTATCTTATAGTGTTCGCCCTTGTGTATTCTGAACGCAGGTATCGCGCCCTTTTCGCGCTTACCGACTCTTTTAGAAATCCGAAGCATCAACCGACTTTTGGTAAAGCGAAAGTAAAATCTGTGTAAACAGCTCCGCTGCTTGGCCCGCACAAAACAGCAAAAAGCCATAATCCACTTTGAAGAGTGAATTATGGCTTTGATTTTATATGCTGTTATTCTCAGCCGCCTATTTTCTCCTTGCCGCCCATATACGGTCTGAGGGCTTCGGGAATATTGACGCTGCCGTCGGCATTGAGGTTGTTTTCGAGGAAAGCTATGAGCATTCTCGGCGGAGCAACAACGGTGTTGTTGAGCGTATGGGCAAAGTGCTTGCCGTCCTTGCCGTTGATGCGTATTTTCAGTCTGCGCGCCTGTGCGTCGCCGAGGTTCGAGCAGGAGCCGACCTCGAAATACTTCTTCTGTCTGGGCGACCACGCCTCGACATCTATAGACTTGACCTTGAGATCCGCGAGGTCACCCGAGCAGCACTCGAGGGTGCGCACCGGGATATCGAGAGTGCGGAAGAAATCGACCGTGTTCTGCCAGAGCTTGTCGAACCACATCTTACTGTCCTCCGGCTCGCAGACGACTATCATCTCCTGCTTCTCGAACTGGTGGATGCGGTAAACGCCGCGCTCTTCTATACCGTGAGCACCCTTCTCCTTGCGGAAGCAGGGGGAATAGCTCGTAAGGGTCAGGGGCAGAGTCTCGGGCTGGATTATTGTATCAATAAACTTGCCTATCATCGAATGTTCGCTCGTGCCGATGAGATAGAGATCCTCGCCCTCGATTTTATACATCATCGCGTCCATCTCGGCAAAGCTCATAACGCCGGTGACGACATCGCTTCTTATCATGAACGGCGGCACGCAGTAGGTGAAGCCGCGGTCGATCATGAAATCGCGCGCATATGAAATGACTGCCGAATGAAGTCTGGCGATATCGCCCATGAGATAATAGAAGCCGTTGCCCGCGACTTTTCTTGCGGAGTCGAGGTCGATGCCGCTCATCTTCTCCATTATCTCGGTGTGGTACGGGACCTCGAAATCGGGCACTACGGGCTCGCCGAAGCGCTGGATTTCAACATTCTCGCTGTCGTCGCGGCCTATCGGCACGCTCGGATCGATGATGTTCGGGATGACCATCATTATCTTCTTTATCTTCTCGCCGAGCTCCTCTTCGAGCTTCTCGAGTTCAGCGAGTCTCGCGGCGTTCGCGCTGACCTGAGCCTTCACCTCTTCCGCCTCGTCGCGCTTGCCCTGCGCCATGAGCGCGCCTATCTGCTTCGACAGGCGGTTGCGGCTGCCGCGCAGCTCATCAGCCTCGCCTTTTGCGGCGCGGCAGAGCTTGTCAAGCTCAATGACCTCGTCGACGAGCGGAAGCTTCTGATCCTGAAACTTCTTTTTGATGTTTTCTTTGACTATTTCGGGGTTTTCTCTGACAAATCTGAGATCCAGCATTTTATATCCTCCTGCATCATATTTAATAGAAAACACCCTCAGAACGGCTCCCGCCGTCCCAAGGGTGCAATAAGCACGGTACCACCTTGTGTTTAACTCTCAGCCCATAACGCGGGCACGCGGCAGAACTCATCGCCCTGCGGCTCGAAAGCGGAATAGACCCTGCGGACGAAGGAAACTCGCAGCAAACATTTCCCTCTCTGATCGTCCCGAAAAGATCCGTGTTCTTCGTCACAGCCTTTATAATATGGGATTATTATACCCCGAAGAAAAATCAAAGTCAAGCCTGTTTTTGCGCCTGTCTGCGCGGCAGGAGCTTAGCTTTTGCAAGAACTTTTACGAGGGTCGGGATTATCACGAGCTGGATAGCGAGACCCGGCAGGCAGGTGACGAACGACGCAGTCACCCAGACGGAGAACGAATAGTTTCCGGCGGAGAAGATGAGGGCTTTGAGTATGCCCGAAACGACGCGCCCGGAGATGAGCGCGACAACGAGGCTCGTGTAGAGCGAGAGATATGTAGTCTTATATTTAAACGCATACATCATAAGACCCGTCACTGCGCCGTATACTGCGAGCTCCGCCATCATCGACGGCAGGATAGCCATGGGCGGCATCTGAGTCAGAAGCGACGAGAGCAGGGGACCGAGCAGGCCGCATACGAGCCCGTACTGCCAGCCGCAGATAAGTCCGCACAGCAGCACCGGGATATGCATCGGCAGGAATATCGTTCCGGCGTTTTTGACCATGTGGAACGCCATGGGCAGCACGATACACAGCGCGACGCACAGCGCGGTTATGACCGTCTTTCTGATTCTCACTGAATTCTTGTTTGTCATGGGATCGTCCTTTCAAAAAACAAAAAGCGGGGGTACGGCACTCCCTCCTGGAAGCGCAGTTACCCTCGCGGCAATGTTTTCACGTTATTTTTAAAAAATCTTCGCTCTCTTCTGAAAGCCCGATCCCTTCATGAGATCGCGATTATTATATCACATTTCAAGCGAAAATCAAGATCCTTTTCCGATTTCTTTCACGGCGGACTGAACGAGCTTCGCCATCGGGATATCCCCGACGCCGACGACTATATTGTCGCAGTGGTTGACAGGGATGAGCACGCGCTTTGCGTCGCTCTGCCCTATCGCCGCCGCCATCTTCGGCGTTATCTCGCCGAGCAGCGCGTCGGCTATGACTATGCCGACGGGACCCGCTATGACATCCGCCTTGCGGCACCCGACGCATACGGCGTTTTCGCCCGTTGCGGCGGCGTCGGCGCCCGCCTTGAGCATGGCGGAAGCCGCGATGCTGTTAGCGCCGACGGCGGTCACGAAGAAGTCCGGATATTCGCTTTTTATCCCGGAAACGAGCAGCTTGCCTATTCCGCCGCCCTGTCCGTCTATAACAAGTACGTTCATATCAGTCTCTCCGTCAGTTTTTCACGGGCTCGAACATGTCCCCGTCAACGCCGCAGTTTTCGCAGCGGTCGGGCGCTGTGTCGCCCTCGATTTCAAAGCCGCATATCGAGCAGCGCATACGCGCGATACCGTCCTTCTGAGCCTTGAACAGCTCGGCGGGCGACTCGCACTTCGGGCACTTCTCGGGCGCATTTTCGCTCTTTATCTTCAGTCCGCAGACCGTGCAGACCCATGTCCTTGTCAGCGCGGGACGGCGCTCTTCAATCAGCTCGCCGCCGACTCCGCAGTTCTCGCAGCGGTCTGGCGCAGCCTTGCCCTCGTGGACATGTCCGCATATCGTACAGACGAATACAAGTTCTCTTTTCTCTTCCCTTGGCTGTGCGACGGGCTGTGAAAGCGACGCCGGAGCCGAGCAGTTCGGGCATTTATCCGCGGCCGCGTCAAACGTGCGTCCGCATACGGCGCAGTGTATCTTCGCGCCCGTATTTCCCTCTTTGCTCACCGAATCCCTCCGTTTTTTATGTTTTTTATTATGCCGCATCTTATAGATGCGCCACTCATGGTATCTATATTTTATCATCTGATATGCCAAAAAGTCAAGTTGCATGCGCGGCGCGGATATGATAAAATGAGGGCAGAAAGAGAAAGGGTGAACGATATGGGACTTTATATACTTCTCGCCGTGCTCGCAGTTCTTGTTATATTTATATGTATACTGCTGATAAGAGCCGCGCTCGCCGCGAAAAAAGCCGAGCCGATAGGCGAAAAGCCAGTATATACAACCGAGCAGGAGGATATCGAAAACGGCGAACGGCTGATGAAAATGATAAAATGTCAGACCGTCTCGTCCCGCGAAATATATGACGACACGGAGTTTGCGAAGCTGCGCGCGGCGGTAAAAGAGCTGTTTCCGCTGCTGCACGAGCGCGCCGAGATAAAATATTTCAGCGAGGACTGCTGGGTCTATAAAATCCCCGGGCGCGATGAGAGCCGGAATATACTGCTCATGTCGCACCACGATGTCGTTGCCGCGACGGGCGACTGGACTCACGAAAAGTTTGGCGAGATATACGACGGAAAAATCTGGGGACGCGGCACGGTCGACACAAAGACTTCGCTCTTCGCGGAGCTCTCCGCAGTCGAGGAGCTGCTCGCCGAGGATTTTGAGCCCGCGTACAACTTATATATAGCCTCGGGACACAATGAAGAGATTTTCGGCGACGGCATACATGAGGCCGTGAAATATTTTGAGAAGCAGGGCATCGAATTTGAACTCGCCATCGACGAGGGCGGCGGGGTCATCAGCGCGCCGATAGACGGTATAGACTGCAAGTGCGCGATGATAGCCGTTCACGAAAAGGGCTACCACAGAATAAATGTCCGTGCCGTTCAGGGCGACTCCGAAGGGCTGACCCTCAGCGACAACCCCGTGACCAGAGTTTCAAAATTCATTGCCGAAGTTTCCGCGCTGAAGCTGACAATAAAAATGCCCGCGCAGGTGCGCGAGATGTTCACGGCGCTCCTGCCCTACATGAACTTCCCGCTGAGACTTATCTTCGCGAACCTCTGGTGCTTTGAGCCGCTGCTGATAAAGCTCATGCCGAAGATAAACTCCCAAGCCGCCGCGATGCTCGGCACGACCTGTGTTTTCGGCAACATCGAGTCAAAGAAGGGCAAGACCCCGCGCGACAACGAGTGCTCGGCGAGCGCGCTGATAAGATACATCGACGAAGAGGATCTTGTCGGCGACATGGAGAAGATAAGAGAGCTCGCGAAGAAATACGCGCTAGAAATAACCGAGCCCGCCGACGGGCACGAGTTCCACCGACCGGCTGATACAGGCAGCAGGGCATTCAAATATGTCTGCCGCTGCGCGAGGGATGTGTTCCCGCATGCCGCAGTTGCCCCATTCGTCCTCGCCGCCGGAACCGACGCCCGCTGGATGAGCGACGTCTGCCCGTGTACGCTACGCTTTGCGCCGATCGATATAAATATGCAGCAGTTCAACAGCGTCCACAGCGTTGACGAGAACATCGACCTCTCCGCCATCGGCGCGGCGATAGAGTTCTACAAAGAGGTTCTGAGGAACTACAAATAAAATGAAGAATAGAGCGGCCTGCGCAATAAAAACGCAGACCGCTTTTTTTAATCTATTCCGTACTTCTCGCGGATAGCATCTCTTATCTGCGGGAACGGGATGACCGGCGGCTGATTTTCAAGATGCTCGCCGATAAGCTTCTCCATCCAGACCATGCCGTACCAACGGTGGAACTTGTATCCGCATTTTGTGAAGCCGCCGACCATTCGGTAGCCGATATGCGCGTGGAACTCCGCGCTGTTTTTCGTCAGATATTCGTCCTCAACTTCTGGATAAGCTATGCAGGCGTTCATGTTGAGAAAGCCCTGCTCACGCAGCACAGTTTCGAGCGCGTCATGGAGCTTTCTTCCGAGCCCGCCGCCGCGCGCATTTTGGTCGAGATAGATCGATGTCTCGACCGCCCAGTCATATGCCGGGCGCGAATGGAGCGGGCCCACATAGGCATAGCCGAGGATATCGCCGTTCCTTTCGAGCACGAGATACGGGTATCTCCTGAGCGTAGATTCGATTCTCCTGCGAAACTCCTCCTCGCTCGGCACATCGTATTCGTATGTTATCGAGGTGTTTTTGACATAGGGCGCGTATATTTTTAGCAGCGCCGGAGCGTCCTCGGGCGTTGCCGCGCGGATTTTTATTTCGTCGGCCATTTTATTTTGTCTCCCCTTTTTTCTGCGCTTCGAGCTTCTTCATTGCTTTTCCAAACTGAATAGTAAAGAGTATCGAAGTAAAGGTTATCGCTATAACATCCGCCACGGGTTCCGCCATATAGACGCCCATCGTCTTGTCTGCGACGAACGTCGGCATGATATAAATAAGCGGCAGGAGTAACACAAATTTGCGAACGACCGCGACCGATATAGAGCACAGCGCGCTGCCTATCGACACGAACGCCATCTGGCACGACATCTGTATACCGAACAGGCAGAGTACGGCGCAGTAGATGCGCAGGGCGTGCGCGGTGAAATCAATAAGCGTGGCGTCGGAGCTGAACATCTTTGCGAAGCCCTGCGGGAACAGCTCGATAAGCCCCCAGAGCAGGAACGAATAAGTGAGGCACACGGCAAGGAGCAGCTTGAATGTCTTTTTGACGCGCTCGCTGTTTCCCGCGCCGTAGTTGTAGCTGAGGATAGGCTGAGAGCCCTGTGAGATGCCGTTGAGCGGCAGCATGGCGAACTGCATAACGCTCGTCAGTATCGTCATCGCACCGACGGCGATATCTCCGCCGTATTTTAGCAAAGACGAGTTGAAGCAGACCGAGATAACGCTCTCGCTCGACTGCATGATAAATGTCGCCAGCCCGAGCGTAATGCACGGCAGGATAATTTTAGGAGAAACGAAGAAATTCTTCGCCTTCAGACGCAATATTGTCTTTTTGCCGAAGAGGAACGCCACGACCCAGCCGCACGAGACACACTGCGATATAATCGTCGCGAGCGCGGCGCCCCTGACTCCCATATGCAGTCCAAAGATAAATATCGGGTCAAGCACTATATTCGACACAGCGCCTATCATAACGGTCACCATGCCGATATTCGCGAAGCCCTGCGCCGTTATAAACGCGTTCATACCGAGCGTCAGCTGAACAAAAACAGTGCCTATGGCGTAAATATTCATATAATCGACTGCATATTCGATAGTGTTCTCGCTCGCGCCGAACGCGAGGAGCAGATCGCGGTCAAAGATAAGCAGCAGCGCGGTCAGAACGGCAGATATGACTATCTGCATGGAGAAGCAGCCGCCGAGTATTTTTTCCGCCGAGTAGTTGTCGCCCTTGCCCATGGATATGGACGCCCTGGGCGCGCCGCCGGCGCTGACGAACGCGGCAAACGCCGAGATTATCATGATTATCGGCAGGCACACTCCGACTCCTGTCAGCGCGAGGCTGCCGTCGCCGGGCATATGACCGATATATATGCGGTCGACGATATTGTAGAGCATATTGACTATCTGCGCTATGACCGTCGGAAGCGAGAGCTTGAAAAGCAGCTTGCCGACCGGCTGAGTGCCGAGAAACGATTTATCTTTTTCCATTTAATTACCCCCATGCGTACAAAAAACGAACAGTCTAATTATATAACCGCTTCGCCGGTTGTCAAGTGGGAAAAGGAAAAGGCTCTCCGCGGAGTGTTTGAAGCAAACTTAGCCGACTCCATTACTCGGTGGGAACATAATAAATTTGCCTCCGAGGTCAGTTAAAACAATCTCATAAAGTCCCATCTAACTTCAATATTTTTCCACAAAATCGCGCCGATTGCGCGGCGGGTTGTCGTGCTCTGCAAAAAGCTCGGCAAAAAAACGGACAAAGTCAAGCTCCGTCCGTCTGCAATTCTATTAAAATAATCTCCGGCCTGTTGTTGAAGCGAAACGGGAAAATGCTGTTGCCTATGCCGCGGCTGACAATCATTTTCGTTTTTCCCTCGGAAAACAGTCCCGCGTCATATTTCGGAAACAGCCCCTGATTCGGAGCCGCCAGACCGCCTATAAACGGCAGGCGGAACTGACCGCCGTGCGCATGGCCGCTCAGGACAAGGTCCGCATTGCAGGTTACGTAAACATCAAACAACTCCGGTCGGTGGGAAAGCAATAAAGTAAAGCCCTCATCATTGTCAACAAGCGCTTTCAGCTGCGACTCCATTATCGCCTCTTCGTCATGGAATAAGTAGTCGGAGCTGAAGCTCGGGTCCTTTACACCGATAAGAGTGATTTTTTCGCCATCTCTCTCCACTTCTGTCTTTTCGTTTTCGAGCACGGTTACACCGAGCTTTATTAAGCCGGTCTTTAAAGCGTCATATTCCGATGCCCTCGCCTCGTGATTGCCGGTGACATAATAGCAGGGCGCGATTTTGACCGCTTCGCCCGCAAAGTGCAGTGCCGCGGCAACGTCGGTTTTTCGGGAATCTATCAAATCTCCCGTTATAGCAATAATATCGGGCTTCGCCTCTCTCAGCATATTAAGAAGAGTTTCATTGTTTTTGCCGATTTCGGTGTTGTGCAGATCCGAAATATGCGCGATTTTGCAGCCGTCAAACGCTCGGGGCAGCCGCTCGCTCGAAACCGTGTATTTGTTGAGCTGCAGCGCCGTGTTGCCCCAAATTATCCAAAGAATCAACGCCGTAAGCAGAGCCGAGACGACCGCGAGGGCGATTATCGGCTTTTTCTTTTTTGCAGTCATCGGACATCCCTCCCGACGGTCAGTATAGCATGAATTTGTGAATTTTTTGCATTTTTTGAGAAATTATCGGCGTCTGCTGCCGAGAGCCCGTGGTTTTCAGCTCCCGATTTGAGGTGAATCGCTGCTTTTCGCCTTCAATATTTTTCCACAAAACCGCGCCGTATGTTGCGCGGCGGGGAAAATATTTGGCTTTATCTGTCTTTTTGAAAAGAATTATTCCTAATTTGAAATCAAACCTGCCCGATCTGCGATATAATTACAAAATAACCCACATGAAACGGAGGCTTGCCAATGTCTACCTGGGAGGAGCTCAGGCAGGAGTGCCTGAACTGCCGCAAATGCAGTCTGTGCCAGACGCGCACGAATGTTGTTTTCGGCGTCGGAAAAGAGGATGCAGAGGTCATGTTCATCGGCGAAGGTCCCGGTCAACAGGAGGATCTCAAAGGCGAGCCGTTCGTCGGGCGCAGCGGTCAGCTGCTCGACAAATTAATGGCGACCGTTGACCTGTTCAGGGACAGGAATATCTATATCGCGAACACCGTCAAGTGCCGTCCGCCGCAGAACCGCGATCCCCTGCCCGCGGAGCAGGAGGCGTGCTCCGCATGGCTCGACAGCCAGATAGCCCTGATGCGCCCGAAGATAATCGTCTGCGTCGGCAGGATATCCGCACAGAGATATATCTCGAAAGACTTTCGCGTCACAAAAGAACACGGACTCTTCTATGACCGCAATGGTATACTCTATATGGGCACTTTCCATCCGGCGGCGCTGCTCCGCAATCCCAATCAGAAGCCCGCGGCGTTCGAGGATTTTATTGCCCTGCGCGACAAGATAAACGAAATCTGCGACCACACCTATTGAGCCAATCGCCGCTTGAGCGGTTGAAATATACTTAACGGCACGAGCCGAATTTTTGAAGAAAGGATCGATTTCAATGCAGCAGAAGTTTCTTGAAAAGACTCTGGGTCAGCAAATCGCCGATATGGCAGCAAAGTATCCGGACGACAACATGATCGACTACACTGACAGGGACTACTCCAGAACATGGAAAGAGTTCAACGACGAGTGTGAGACGATAGCCAGAGGCTTCATGGCACTAGGCCTTAAAAAGGGTTCACACATTTCCATCTGGGGCACAAACGTGCCCGCATGGCTGCTAACCTTTTTCGGAAGTGCAAAAATGGGCGGTATACTTGTTACCGTTAACACAAGCTATAAAGTTTTCGAGCTCGATTATCAGCTCAAGCAGTCCGACTCCGAGGCGATTGTCCTCATTGACGGCTACAAGGGCACGAGCTATATTGATATAATAAACGAGCTTTGCCCCGAGCTCGAATCCTGCGAGCCCGGCAAGCTCAAGAGCCGCAGACTGCCTCTTTTAAAGAGCGTTATCTACGCGGGTGAGGGCGAGTGCCCGGCGGGCATGGTCGACTGGAAGGATCTCTATACTCTCGCCGAGAAAACCCCCGTTGAGGAGTTCGAGGCGGTGCGCGACTCGTGCGACTGCCACGAGGTCGTCAATATCCAGTACACCTCTGGCACGACGGGATTCCCCAAGGGCGTTATGCTCACCCACTACAACATTCTCAACAACGGCCAGACGATAGGCGACGGCATGAAGTTCACCCATGAGGACAGACTGTGCATCACCGTTCCGTTCTTCCACTGCTTCGGCATGGTGCTCGCGCTCATGTCCTGCATATCCCACGGAACGCCCTTTGTGCCGATTGATATGTTCAACGCCAAAAAGGTCATGGACGCGCTCGTGACGAAGCACTGCACCGCAGTCCACGGCGTGCCGACGATGTTCATTGCCATGCTCGAGCACCCGGACTTCGACAAATATGATTTCTCTCATATGCGCACGGGCATCATGGCAGGCTCGCCCTGCCCGATAAAGACGATGTACGACGTTAGCGAGAAGATGAACATGCATGATATTGTTATTGTTTTCGGTCAGACCGAGGCGGCGCCCGGCTGCACGATGACAACGACGGAGGATTCCCTCGAGACGCGCTGCGCAACAGTCGGTAAGGCGTTCCCGGGAGTCGAGTGCAAGATAGTCGACCCCAATACGGGCGAGACTCTGCCCGCGGGCGAGATAGGCGAATTCTGCGCGCGCGGCTACAACATAATGAAAGGCTACTACAAGATGCCCGAGGCCACGGCTCAGGCTATCGACAAGGATGGCTGGCTTCACTTCGGCGACCTCGCGGTCTGCGACGAGAACGGCTACTACAAGGTCACGGGCAGGCTCAAGGATATGATAATCCGCGGCGGCGAGAATATATATCCCAAGGAGCTCGAGGAGTGCCTCTATCATAATGACCGCGTCAAGGATGTTCAGGTCATCGGCGTGCCGAGCAAGAAATACGGCGAAGAGGTCTGCGCCTGCGTCATCCTCAAAGAGGGTGAGGATATGACCGAAGATGAGATCAAGGCTTACTACAAAGAGAACGTCGCGTTCTTCAAGATCCCGAAATATGTCTGGATAATGGACGAATTCCCGATGACCGCGAGCGGAAAAATCCAGAAATTCGTTCTGCGCGACATGGCGGTCGAAAAATATTCGCTTCAGAGCGACGACTCAATAGAAACTGCGTAAAAGAATATTACGAAAGGATCTGTTACGATGAAACTATCATTTTCAACCCTCGGCTGTCCGCGCTGGACGCTCAAAGAGGTCGTTGCAACGGCTAAGGATCTCGGCTTCGGCGGCGTGGAAATAAGAGGCATAGGCGACAAGATAAACGCTCTGGAGATTCCGGAGTTTTCGGATGTCAACATCGAGCACACAAAGGCAAAAATCGCCGAGACGGGGCTTGTTATCCCCTCGCTGACCTCGGGCGCAACGCTCGCCGTGCGCGACAGGGCACAGGACTCGTTCTTTGAGGCGTGCGGCTACATTGACCTTGCGAGAAAGCTCGGAGTAAAATATGTCCGCGTCATGGGCACTGGCGAGCCGCACATCACCGTCGGCGATTTCACGCTCGGCGCGGGACTCTACCGCCAGCTGTGCGAGTACGGCGCAAAAAGGGGTGTCACTCCGCTTATCGAGACCAACGGTGACCTCTCGAGTTCAAAGGCGATGCTCGCTTTCCTCGACAGAGCCGGAAGCGACAACTGCGGCGTGCTCTGGGATGTCCACCACACGGTGCGCTTCGGCAGCGAGAGCCCGGTCGAGACCTTTGCGGCTCTCGGCACTTATGTCAAGCATGTTCACTTGAAGGACTCCGTCATGCGCGGCTCAAGAGTCGAATACCGTATGATGGGCTACGGTGACGTGCCCGTCATGGACGCTGTGACGCTGCTCGACAGAGCCGGCTTCGACGGCTTCTTCTCCCTCGAGTGGGTCAAGCGCTGGAACCCCGACCTTCAGGAGCCGGGCATCGTCTTTGCTCACTACAAGAACTACATGGATTCGCTTGCGGAATAAAAACAGAAACGCCGAATTCAGAGTATCCGTAAAACAGATTCAGCCCCGACAGAATGATATCTGCCGGGGCTTTTACTGTATGTATTAAGCCGTGTAGGACGGATATTATCCGCCCGCGGGTTATGCGGTGATTGCAGCAGGCGAGCTAAGCTCGCCTTTACAAGGGACATGCGGAAAGCTTTGAGTTGTAGGGGTCGGCGACTCGACGACCCTTTGACGCGACAGCGTCACCGAAAATCTATTTATTCATCCGTGTCGTGCAAAACGCTCTCTGCGTGCGGCTTGCCCCCTGTGCCGCCTACGGCGGCAGCGGTGCGTCGAGTCGCCGCACCCTACAAAGTGAATAGCCGCAAGTCACTGCAAAAATTACTTTGTTCGCCCGCAAACTTACGGTAAACTTTTAAACCGCTCCATTCACAGGCTTTGAGTTGTATACCATGTCCTTACACTACTTTTTACCATGTTTCTCTTGACAGGTCGCCGACCCCTACAAAGCGAACTGTTGCAAGCTGCTGCATAAATCGCTGGCGGATGATATCCGCCCCTACGCTATTGTGTCAATTTGCAATATTAAAGCTGTTTGCCTGACGGCAGCTTTACCCCCTGCACAACTCCCGATTTATCAAACAGATATAAAGGAGCTCTTTTATGAACCCTATAACAAAAAAACGGCCTATTGCTCATAGGTCGCTTTTTATGTCTTGCGAATACTCCGCCAAAGGCAGCCGGAATATTATCCCGAGCCTTTCGGCGGTATATGAGTGCTATATCAGCTCAACTTCGATGTCCTCTCGCGGCTTGTCGTAAAACGTCATGCACCAATCCGGCTCATATTCTGGCTCAAAGTGCATGGACGAGCAGGCTGTGTGGCCGCTCTCGTACTCGGAGGTGATGACGGTCGGTCCGTCCGCGCCACCGATAATGCCTATTGCCGACGCCGCTTTGCCGCATGGAGCGATAATCCCGCGCGGTTTTTCCGGCTTTGAACGGTCATTTACGGATATCTCATCCATCGGAATTTCCGGCGAGATATCATAATTTATTATTGTACACAGCGGCGGTTCTTTTTCGCCGATATGCCGCAGCTTTGAAAACTTCTGCTGTTCGGCAGCCGTAACCGTCAGCGTATGCTTTTTTCCGGTCACGGGATTTATAAATTCTGTCTTGTCGCCGGGGCGATTCCCCTTGAAATGCGCTCCCGGGACGGGTATCTTTTCCACGCGAAGTTGCAGGGTCAGGGAATCTGATTTTTTCGGTTTTCTGCCGCGCCACGGGATACTCATCCTCACTGCAAGCCAGCAAAAAGATTTATCGAGCCCGTATCTGTCGAGCAGAGCTTTCGCCGCATCACCGCTGTCGGGAAAAAGCGGATTCCAACAGTCGGCGCTGGAAAACTCCATATCGCTTTTTCTGCCGCCGAATTGAATTGAACCTGATATATCGCCGTTCAGCGGATTTTCAGCTTCTATTTCAGCCTGCTGTTCGTCTGAAAAGCCGTCACAATCGCTGTTTTCATCGAGTCCGAATTTTTCTATAAACTCACGAAAGCTGTCAACGCTCACTTTCTTGAACATATCTGCAACAAGTCCCTTGCCGCAAAAATATACAGACGGCACGAGCCATTCTTCACCGCCCCAAGTGAAGCTTTTGTTGACTGCAATTTCTTTTCCCGCGCGGTCGCGACCGAAGTGGCCGTAGAGCGAGCCCTGATAAAAGACCTTGTATTTTTTCTCCATATCAAAACCTCATCATGTTCCCGAGCTCGAGCGACCCGTCGGCGCGCTGCAGCTCGGACGAGTTGGAGAAGCGTATCGGCTTGCCGTTTTCGAGCGGCTTTTCAATGCGGACAAAGAGCGACTGCCCGTCGTCTATGCTTATCTGTGCCGAGAATACTGCGCTCTTTCCGGGCATGAGGCGGCAGAGCTTTTGATTTTCCGCTTTAGTCCACTGCGCATTTTTCTCGTTTCCGACGCCGAAAGACACGCCGAGATCATAGTATATCGGGGCGACACCCGTATTTTTTATCGTGACAAAAGCATAAATTTTGCCGAAAATTTTCATCACTCTCGCGTCTGTGACAGTAAAATCATAGCCGAGAGCCGCCGAAGCTGTTTTGGCGCGCTCGATTTCGTCCGCGCCGAGATTTTCTTCAAACGCGCCCGCCATCATCAGCCACGAGCAGTGGGTCACATTGACGCACTCGGAGTAGTCCTGATATCCGTCGAGCGGCGCGCCGGACAAGAACGCCGACTGCCCCTCCGGGCGGAACTCGCCGCCGATTGGCTGATTTTTCCAGACCCCGGTCTGATGCGCTTTTTTCATCTTGGACATAAAATACCAGCTCTCGCCGTAGAGTGTCGAGTGGGTGAAAGAATCGTCGTGGAAGCCGACATTGCCGCCGCGCGTAGTGCCGGGAGTCCCGGGATAGCGGGTCAGAATGCGCGTAGTCTTGAAATTTTCCGCAAATGCGGAGATAATTTTTGCTTTCTGCTCTTTTGAAGCTTCGAGCTCCGGCAGGCAGACATGCCACTCGCCCCAGTGACCAAGAAGCCCCGTTGTGATATAGGCTATGCGGCGGTCGCCGTCGTATTCGCGTGCCAGCTCGCGCACAAAATCGCAGAGGATATCAATGAGCCTGCCGTCCGAATAGTCGGGGCACCAGCCTCCGCCGTATTCGTCGTAGTGCTCTTTTTTTATACCCATATCCCAGATGAACTGCGGCACAGCTTTTTCGCCGATACCAGATCCGGGATAGTCGAGATAGACTCTGAAAACCGCCTGATTCCCGCGCGCCGATATCTCTTCAAGATACGGCTCAAGCCCCTCGCGGATAGTGTATTCGCCGCCGTCGGACATGAGCGCGGAAAGCGGAACATAGAACCACTCCATGCTGTAAGGCACGCTGTTGTCGGCGCCGCCCTGTTTATAAAACGGCATGAAGCCTTTGAGCGGATTGCCGACCGCCTGCTCATATTCAAAATCATAGGCGGCAAAGCCCTCGAGCGGCGAGATACACAGCGAAAGCCCGAGTAAAAGCACAAATAGACGTGCAAAGAATTTCAAGAATCTTCTCATCGGCGTTTTCCTTTCAATATTGCTTTCTTCAATAAGTATAACATTCTTTCCGCCTTTCCTCAAGACAAAAAGAACCGGAGCCCAAACGAGCTCCGGCGAGAAAATATTTACTTTTTCGGTTTGACTGCAATCCATATCTCGCAGGTATAGTCAGGGTTCTGCACGTCCGCCGAGCGTATAACCGCACAGCAGAGCGAACACGCGCTGAAAATTAAACGGCGACGAACATGGCTCGTTGCCGCCCGCGCGTAATCCGTAGGTTCCGTGATGTGTTCCTCAATATAGTCTATCGCTTTGCTTATCCCTGTTATCCAGTCCATGCTTTTTCTCCCTGTGCAAGAACATTATAGAGCAAAGGAATTTTTTATTCCTGACTTTTTGTGCTCTCTTGTGTCAGGATATTATTCTTTCTTTTCAGCTTTCTCTTCTGAAGTTTCTCTATGCCAGTGCCAATCGCAAGACCGGCGGCGGAGACGACCGCACCTATAGGCAGGGTGTTTAAATCGTCGAGGTTCACCGCTATATCGCCTGCGGAAACGCCCGTTGAAGCGGCGTTGGCGAGGGTGAAGGTCAGAAACGGAATGAGAGTGTACATAAGAGCGAGGATAGGCACCGCCCACCATTTTCTTCTGCCCCAATAGCCGTTTGCGCCTACGAGCAGCGAGATGACGAATGTGGTCAGCGGGATTGCGCCCCATATAACGAGCACGGCGTACGCGCCCGCGTCCGACCCGGAGACGGCGAGCCAGAAAAACGCGACCGACACCGCCCATATGACGAGATATGCGGCGACGAGCACGAGCTTTCCGAGTCTGCGGCGGCTCTTGACGACGTTTGTGCTCTCTTCGAGATAGTTGAGATAGTTGAGATCGTTTGACACGGTTTTTTCCTCCTTCAGCAGGCAGTCGAGGCTGACGGAATAGAGGCCGCTCATTCTTATGACGCTCACTATATCGGGATAGGTCTTGCCCGTCTCCCAATTCGATACGGTCTGGCGGCTCACGCCGAGCAACTCCGCCGCGCTCTCCTGAGTCAATTTAGCCGCGTTTCTCGCGTCCCTGAGCTTCTTCCCGATATCCATCTGCCGCGCCTCCTTTTTTCGCTTTCAGTTTACGCAAAAAACAGTCGTGTGTCTATCAAAAGCGTTTTACATCTGCGCATTTTCCGTGTCAAAATGCTTTTACACATCGATTATATCATGCCGCACAGGTGTTTTCCATATTGAATTTTGGGTGCGGGGCTGTGTACCAATAAATCCGTGAGAATTTCGCGGGTTATGATATTCGTCACTATGTGGTAGGATAAATGTTTATAAAGATTTCGTGCTGCTTTCGCGGCATCGGTGCGTCGAGTCGCCGCACCCTACAAATTCCGCGCCAATAAAATTGTACAGATTTCGCGGGCGATTATATCTGCCCGCATTGCGCACTTTTTCACTATTCACTTTTACTTATTACTTTGAGCGAAGCGAAACAAACCCCTCAGTCTCGGCTCATTCCGCGCCGGTTCTCTTACAGGGGAGCCAATATCGAAAAGCAGCCGCCCGGGGATCAATCCTCGGGCGGCTGCGGTTATTATTTTTCTATGCTGTTGAAAATTTCTTTTGCCGTCTGCGCGTCGGCAGCTATCTGGTCGCCGAGCGAATCGAGCGAATCAAAGACCCTTTCGGGTCGGATATATCTGAGCAATTTTACTTCGACATTTTTTCCGTAGAGGTCGCCGGAGAAGTCGGTTATACAGGTCTCGCTGCGCAGATCGTCGCAGGTGAACGACGGGCGGCGTCCGATGTTCGTGACCGCAGCGTGCAGTTCTCCGTCTATCGGCACTGCCGAAGCATATACGCCGAACTTCGGGACGATAAAGCCCTCTGGAAAATGCTGGTTTATCGTCGGCGCGCCTATCAACCTGCCGCGCCTGTCGCCGCTGACGACGGTGAATTTATAGGAAAATTCGCGCCCGAGCATGGAGTTTGCGTCTTCAATGTTGCCCTCGGCAAGCGCGTTTCTTATCCTCGTCGAGCTTATCGCCGCGCCGTTATAGTCGGTGCGCTCCGCCACGGCGCATAAAATTCCATGCTCCCTGCAGAGCTCTTCGAGGTCGCGGGAATCCGCGGCGGCGCTCTTTGCGAAGCGGTAATTATATCCGCAGCATACCGCGCCCGCGTTCAGTTCGCCGATTAAAATATCATTGACGAACTGCTCCGCCGACATATCGGCGATGCGCCCGAACGATATCTTTTTGACGGTTATGCCAAGGCTTTCGAGCATTTCGTCGCGCGCCTGCGGGGTCATCAGCTCCGGGGGAGCTCCCGCGCCGACAACTTTCAGCGGGTGCTCGTCAAAGACGAGGGCGCACGCCTCGAAGCCGTCTTTTTCAAACGAGAGAGCGAGGTCGAGCACAGCCCTGTGACCCCGATGGAGTCCGTCAAAGCTGCCCAAAGCAACCGATCGGCGCTGTGTCATTCCTGTCTCCCCTTTCAGATTACTTGCCTCTGAACTGCTGCTTGAGTCTCTTTTCTTTCGAAAGAATACGCTTTCTGAGTCTGAGCGACTTGGGCGTGACTTCAAGCAGTTCGTCGTCCTTTATGAATTCCATGCACTGCTCGAGGCTCATCTCCGTATAGGGCACGAGGCGCAGCGCGTCATCGGAACCCGATGCACGGGTGTTGGTCAGATGCTTGCTCTTGCAGATATTGCAGACTATATCCTCATTCTTGGCACATTCGCCGACTATCATACCCTCGTAGACCTCGACGCCTGCGGGAATGAACAGCCTGCCTCTGTCCTGAGTGTTGAACAGACCGTATGCGGTGCTCACGCCGGTCTCGTGAACAACTATCGAGCCGCGCTCGCGGGTGACTATCTCGCCTTTGTAGGGCTCGTAGCCGTCGAACAGCTGGTTCATGATACCGTTGCCGTTGGTGTCTGTGAGGAACTCGGCGCGGTAGCCGATGAGTCCTCTCGACGGGATGCGGAACTCAAGGTGAGTTGCGCCGCCGTCACGCGTGCCCATGTTGACAAGCTCGCCCTTGCGGGATCCGAGCTTCTCTATAACAGCGCCGACATACTGCTCGGGAACTTCGACTATGAGCAGCTCCATAGGCTCGCAGGTCTTGCCGTTTATCTCTTTGAGAATGACCTTCGGGCGCGAAACCTGGAACTCGTAGCCCTGACGGCGCATGGTCTCAATGAGAATTGACAGATGCAGCTCGCCGCGTCCGGAGACTTTGAAAGTATCGGTCGAATCAGTCTCTTCAACGCGCATGCTGACGTTCGTCTCGACCTCCTTGAACAGGCGGTCTCTGATATTTCTCGAGGTAACGAACTTGCCCTCGCGACCTGCGAACGGGCTGTCGTTTACCATGAAGTTCATGGATATCGTAGGCTCGTCTATTTTTATGAAAGGCATCGGCTCGATGCAGTCCGGGGAGCAGGCGGTCTCGCCGATATTTATGTCGCTGATACCGGAGATGCAGACGATATCGCCCGCAGCGGCGGAATCGACCTCGACACGCGAGAGTCCCTCAAACTGATAGAGGCGCGACACCCTGACATTCTCCTGAGTGCCGTCCGTTTTGCAGAGCACTATCGGCTCGTTCTTCTTGACCCTGCCGCGCTCAACTCTGCCGACGCCTATTCTGCCGATATAATCATCGTAGTCAAGGCTCGTGAAGAGTATCTGAAGCGGGGCATCGACGTCGCCGTCGGGAGCTTCGATATGCTCGAGAATTGAGTCGAGCAGCGGGCGCATATCACCCGAGCGGACATTGGGATCGAGCGAGGAATAGCCGTCTCTTGCCGAAGCGTAGACAACGGGGAAGTCGAGCTGATCCTCCTCGGCGCCGAGGTCGATGAACAGGTCAATGACCTCGTCAACAACTTCTGCGGGGCGCGCGTTGGGTCTGTCGACCTTGTTGATAACAACGAGGACTTTCTTCTTGAGCGCAAGAGCCTTCTTGAGGACGAAGCGCGTCTGGGGCATGCAGCCCTCGAACGCATCGACGAGCAGAAGCACGCCGTCGACCATCATGAGTATACGCTCGACCTCGCCGCCGAAATCGGCATGGCCGGGAGTGTCAACGATATTGATTTTCACGCCGTTATAATGGACGGCGGTATTCTTTGAAAGTATTGTTATTCCGCGCTCACGCTCAAGGTCGTTTGAGTCCATGACTCTGTCCTGAACCTGCTCGTTGGCTCTGAATATGCCGCTCTGCTTGAGCATCTCGTCGACGAGGGTAGTCTTGCCGTGGTCGACGTGCGCTATTATGGCTATATTTCTTACGTCTTCTCTCTTTGCCAAAAGAATTCACCCATTCCTGAAAAATTTGTGATGATAAAAGTTGAAAGCGGTCTGCGGATGGTCGTTTTTCCGTCAGCGCGCACAAAAACAAGAGCGCATCTTTGTGCGTCCTGACGAAAAAACCCCCGTCAAACGACCGCGCCGCCGCCAAATACGGCAGGAATATAAAAGCTTCTAAAAAGCACTATTTCGGCGGAACATAAAAGTTCCGCCGAAAATGAGTGTATGTTTAATTATTCGCCTTTCATCTCAAGGAGCTTGACCTTGCCCTCATAGGAGGCAACGCTGACCTTGATGGAATCGGTGATAGCAGCCTTGATGTCGTCCTCAGTAACACCGAGCTCTTTGTAAGCATAATCAGTGGGCATGAAGAGATCGAGATCCATGATCTCCGGAAGACCCATGGGATTGATACCGCTGTCGATGCCCTTCTCGGCATACTCCTTGACGACGCCCTTGAGTCCCATTCTCATCATCCACGGCGGGATGCCGATGATCTTTCTGTTATCGCCCATGCCTCTTGCGGCGTAGACTATCTTGAGGAACGGAGCCCACTTCATGTTGTAGCAGCTGATGGGCCATGCCTTTGCACCGGTGCTGCGCTCAGCCGCGCCGACGATGGACTCACCGACCTGGCGGACTGTAAGCATAGCTGTACCGCCTCTGGGATACATGGTGAAGGGAAGCTTGTCCATTCTCTTGATCTGCTCGATAAGGATAACCCAAACGGGCTTTCTGCCGGGCTGAGTGCCGAAGATGTAAGGCAGCTCAAGAACGGCAACATCGAAGTTGTCATCGGCATAGGAGAAAGCGACGTTCTCCTGGTCGATACGGCTTCTGATATAGGGGTGCTTCTCGCAGAGCTTCATATCCGGACGCTCTTTGGCAAGGTAGGAGAAGTAAGAGCCGAGGATAACGGCCTTCTTGTAACCGAGCTCCTTGCAGATGGGAAGAAGTCTCTTGAGCGGAGCGATGTTGTACTTGTAGTAAGCATCGTAAACGGGTGCGGGGAATTCGACTCTCTCGTCGACGCCTGCGGCGAAAACGAAGCAGTCGCAGCCGGCCATAAGCTCTCTGATCTCATCGTCGGTCTTCTCGTAAATATTGCACATTACGATCTCCATCTCCTCGGGGATGGGAGCTCCTTCGGGAAGGGGCGGAAGAGCAACAGACTTAACGCTGTGGCCTCTGTCAATGAAAATACGCGCTGCGGCGCTGCCGAGAAGGCCGGTGCCGCCAATCATAAATACCTTCATTTTGTTTACCTCCAATTTATTTGCATTAGCTTTTTTATTATACTTTTTATATCGGTAATAGTCAAGCGATAAACGACAAAAAAGTGTACTAAAGTACAAAAAATTCCGACGCTTTCTTTGTGTAAAAAATTATCGCTCCTGAATTTCCTTGCCGCTCAGGTGCTCTATATCTATTTCATACATCCGCACGGCATTTCCCGAAGCGGCGATTTCCTCGTCCGCAAGGCGCTCGTCGGGATAATATTTCATCGCGAGGCGCTTTACCAAAATCAGCGTCTGAGCACGGCCTTCAATAACGCGGCATCTGCCGAACACAACGGCGCTGCGCATAAACGGCGCCCATGCCTCTTTCCGGACAATCTCATCCCCGCAAGCCGTGAAGCACACCTTATTGCATTTATTTATCGAGTCCGCCTTGTGGCCCGCCTTTGCGCCGTGGAAATATATCTTTCCCGCCTCTTCGTCATAGAGATAGTTTATCGGTATCGCATAAGGATATCCGCCGTCGCCGTTGACTGCGAGCACTCCGCGGCGGGCAGAGCGCAAAATTTCTTTTGTCGCTTCTTCGCCGAGAGCGTTTTTAATTCTGCGAACAGGTCTGAACATAATATCGTCTCCGGTGATTTTTGAATTTATTGTAGCATAAGCACGCGTGAAAATCTATAGAGAAACGCCCGAAGAGCGTCTGAACTCTCCGGGCGTCTTTATAGTTTTATATCAGAGAGCTGTTATCAGTCCTCTTTTTTCCTCTTTGCAGAGCAGCCGATAACGAATGCCGCGCCTGCGAATGCAATGAGCATTACGGGAGCTGCCGCACCGGTGTTCGGCACTTTGCTGTCGCTGTCGGGCTTATTGGTCTCGGGCTTCGTCGAGGGGACTATCGGGCTCGCGGGATCTGAAGGATCGAGCGGCTCGCTCGGATTCGACGGGTCTGATGGCTCTTCCGGCTTCTCGGGCTTTCCGGGCCAATGGGGCAGACCGGGGATTTCGGGAAGCTCGGGCAGGTCGGGAAGACCGGGCTTCTCGGGCTTCTCGGGCTTTTCGGGATTCTCGGGCTCTTCCTTCTCTGCCTTTGAGAGCGCGAAGGAGTCGATTCTCGTTGCGCCGTCCTTTGCCTCATCGTCGAGCATATAAGCGTCGAAATAGAGCTTGCTGCCGTCGATGGTTATCGCAGAGAACACTGCGCTGTGGGCATCGTAGATAGCCTCGGCTCTCGGGAAGAGCTTGTCGGTATCCTTGACATCCTTGGTCTGGTAGTCCTTGACACCTGCGCATGCGCTGATGACATAGACGGTGCCCTCGGGATTGAGCTTTGCGGTGTACTCTCTGCCGCCGAAGGTTATCTTCTGCTCCTCAGCCTTGACAACTTTATTGTTGTCCATGACATCGGTGCGCAGATAGACATGATCGTGACCCTGGAGGACGATATCGATGCCGAGGTCGGGCATGAGTCCGCAGAGCTGCTTGCGCATAGCCTTGACATCCTTGTCGTCATAGTGCGAGCCATTGGAATAGAGCGCCTTGTGGAGAACGACTATCTTCCACTGAGCGTCGCTTGCCTGGGCGTCCGCCTTGAGCCATGCGAGCTGATCGTCGCTGAGCGCCTTATCCTCGCTGAGGTTATTGGTGTTGAGGACGATGAAATGAGCGTTGTTGTAATCATAGGAATAGAACACGCCGCTCTCTCTGTCCTGATCGACCGTCTCGGGCAGGACGAAGTTCTGGTCGAGCATATATCCGCTCTTCTCGTGGTTGCCCGCTGCGGGCATGATAGCGGTGCTCTTGATGTTCTCAGAGGCATTGAAGAACCACTGCCACTGCTTGAAGTGCTTGGTGTAATCGACCTGGTCGCCTGCGCTGGCAAAGAACTTGCCCTCGGGGAACATCCTGAGCGCGGTATCGACTACCTTGCCCCATGTGCCATACTGAATAGCGTTCTGCGACTGCTCGTCGCTGACATGGAAGAAGGTGAAAGAATCGGAATTGTCCGCGGTCTCGATTATACCTGTGCCGCTCCACCAGCCGTACTTTGCATCGCCGACTCTGTAGCAATACTTCGTGCCGGGCTCGAGGCCGGTTATGGTCGCGGTGTGGCGGTTGACATTGATGCCGTAGGAGATGAATCCGATAATGCCGAGATCGACACCGGGATACTCTCTCTTGACGAGCTCGGAGGTCGTGCTGACCTTGACTCCCTTGGGAAGCTTATCGGTGAAGGTCGGATTCTCCGAATACTCGGCTATCTGAATGTCGGAATTTTTGAGGCTGTACTTTGTATACCAGTTGATGCTTCTCTCGGTCGATGCGTCGCCGGTGAAAGTTGTGCCTATATTCGAGGGCAGGCGCATATTCTCCTGCGTGACCTCGGGCTTGACGGGGCCGTCATAAACGAGGGTGACATTGAGGTCGGACTTCTCGGCAGGATTCGTATCCTCGACGAGGCTGCGGATCATTCTGCCGATGGTGTAGCCGATGCTGTCATACTGGCTCTGGGTCATGTACTCGTCGATAACGACGGTGTTGAGTATATTGCGGATGCTGCTGTACTTCTCGGGCAGGAGATTGAGCACGCTGTAGATAACGTTCTCATAGCTCGGATTGCCGCGGAAGAGAATCTGCATGATGATATCGGTCACAACGCCTATGGGGCTGGTGACAGAACCGGCGGGGAAGAGCTTGCCGGGGTTGAACTGGAGGGTCGAGAGAATCTCTCCCTCGACGACATCGTTGAGCAGAGTGTCGATAAGGAAGTTGATGAGCTCCTTTGCGCCGTCTCTGTTCTCGAAATAATCAAGGACATCGTTCATGAACTTGTCGTCGCTGATATCCTCGTCGGCGTTGTAAAGGGTGTAAAGAACGGTGTAAGCGGCGTCCTCGAGGGTGCCCTTCTCGTTCTTGCTCTCCATGCCCATAGCCTCATAGAACTTTGTGCATTTATAGTCGGAGACCTGATAGTTGAGAGCCTTTGTGACTACGCCGTCAATGACCTCCATAACATGGTCGGGGTTATTGATATAAGCCTCGTCGACCTGCGCGCACAGATCCTTGATGAAGCTCATAATGTTGCTGCTGACCGTAAATATCTCAACGCTGCCGACCTCGAAACCGTTCGTGCCGAGCGCGTCGATGATTATCTTTTCAAGGTCGATTCCCGAAGCCTCAAGATATGCATAGAGTCCGCCGGCCTCCTGAATGTCCTCGAAGATGCCGGAAAGGGCATTGTCAATCATGGTCATGGCGAAGTTGTGGAGATCGCCGGGGCCATAGGTCTTAAAGAACGAGAAGCTGTTCTTATAGGGCTGGGCATAGGTCTTCGATGTGCCGTTGGGGAAGTTTACAACAATGGGGCCGTCCTCGTCAATGTCGTGGGACTTCGCATCGCAGATTATCTTGCCGTCCTGAGTGTTGTCAAAGGTGACGGTTCTGAACTTGTTCGGGAAGCCCGAAAGAGATGTGGTCTCGATATCATAGAGAGTCTCGCCGTTGTCGCTGACATGGGAGGCTATATCGGGAGTGTGGAGATGTCCGCTGAAGGTGAAGTGCATACCCGCGTCCGCGAGAGTCTCGGTGCACTCCATCCAATCGTCAAGCACGAAAGCAAAGAATATTTCGGGCTCGATGGTCATGTGGGGAACGAAGTTGTGGTGAGCCATGCCGATGATAGTCTCGCCATTTTTCTTCGCCTTTTCGCACTGCTTGAGAGCCCACTGCATGAGCTCGGGGGTGATGCTGCCCGCGGTCTCCTGAACATCGTCACCCTTGGCGGTGACATCGGACGAATACTTGTTGGTATCCATGACGATGAGTCTGTAGCCGCCCTTGAGGCTTATAGCGTAGGAGAGCTGACCCGCCTGACCTGTGGTGGGGGTGAAGACATCTTCTTTTTCGTCCGTCACAAGGTCGCGTCCGAGATTCTTATAGATCTCGCGGAACGCCTCGGGAGAGGTGACTTCGCCGGACTCTTTGACGCCGTTTCTGAAGGTCAGTCCACGATAGTTGTTGACATCGTGGTTGCCGTTTACAACGATGACCTGTATTCCGCTCTCCTTTTCAAAGGCTTCGAGCTTTGCGGCAAGAGCCTTGTGGCCTGCAAGCTCGCCGTTGAGGGTCAGATCGCCGGGCAGGAACACATAGTCGCTCTTCTCGGCAACAGCCTTCTTGAGCGCTGCGTCGATAAGGGCGTCAACCTCGTTGAGCTGACGGGAACCTTTGTCGTTCCATTCGTTGTAGGCTTCGCTGAATCCGTTCTTTGTGTTCCCGGTTCCTTTTTCGGAATCAGCAAAATAGTGAATGTCGGAGATAGATGTGACTTTGAGCTTGCCCTTCTCGGTCTGCGCAAAGGCACTGAAAACTCCGGTTGGGAGGGCGGCAAGGACGAGGGTCATGCAGACTATAACTGCAATGATGCGTCTTGCCAGTCTTCCTTTGTTTTTCATTTCGTTTCCTCCTTTTTTCTGGTTTTATATTAAACAAAAACGAAAATGCTTAATCCTCCGAGCCGTCCGTCTGCTCGGCTATGCCGAGATATGCGTCCGCCTCCGCGGCGTCCATGCTCTCGATTCCCTTGAGCTTGCCCGCCATGATACGGTTTCTGTCCTGCGCGGCGACAAGGGTGCGCCCCGCCTCGTCTATCTTTTTCTTCGCCTTGTCGAGCACATCGCCGAACTTTTCATACTGCGCCTTGGCGACTGAGAGCAGGCGGCGTACCTCATTCGCCTTCTCGTTTATCGCCACGGCTCTGAAGCCCATGGAGAGAGAATTGAGAAGCGCTGTTATTGTAGTCGGTCCCGCTATCATAATGTTATATTCGCGCTGGATGCGCTCGGCTATTCCAGTGCGCGAGGACGCGATTTCGGCGTAGAGTCCCTCGGTCGCGAGATACATTATCGCAAACGGGGTCGTAGCCGGAACATTTATGTATTTGGTGACGAGCTTCGCCTCGCTCAAAACTCTATCCTCAAGAGCCTTGCGCGCCTTTGCGACTTCTTCGGCGTCCGCGCTGTCTGCGGCGGAGCAGAGGCGCACATAGTCCTCCATCGGGAACTTCGAGTCAACGGGGAGATAAGCGTCCGCGCCGCCGTCGCCGGCAGGAATGCGTATAGCAAATTCAACGCGCTCGGAGCTGCCCGGGCGGGTGGCGAAGTTTTTCTCGTACATATTGGGTATCGTCTGGTCGAGTATGCCCTCGAGCTGGACTTCCGCCCAGGTGCCGCGCGCCTTGACATTCGTCAGCACGCGGTTGAGATTCGTGACATTTGTTGTAACACCGGTCGAGAGTTCTTTCATCTCGCCGAGCGATTTGTAGACATTTTCGAGCTGCTCGGAGACGGTCTTGAACGAGCTGTCGAGTCTGGTAGTGAGGGTCGAGGAGAGCTTCTCGTCGACGGTTGCGCGCATCTCATCGAGCTTTTTCTCGTTGCTCTGCTGCATTTTTTCTATCGACTCTGCAATAATTCTCGACTGTCTGTCGTTTTGTTCTATGTTATTTCGGCGGATAGTGTCGAGCGACTTCGAGAACATATCCGTCAGCTGCTGCTGATGCTTGAAATTCGCCTCGGTCATGAGTGCAAGGCGCTCGTTCATCTTATCGAGCGATTCGGTAAGCTCGGAGCGCATGTCCTTCTGATTGCCGGCACTTTCTCTGCGGCTGCGCTCGAACTCATCGCGCAGCTGACCCTCGAGCGAGCCCACTTTATGCTCAAGCTCCTTTATCTGCCCATCCTGCGCGGAGGGGCGGCTGAGCTTCGTTATAATAATCACGAGCAGCACGGCGCAGACGGCCGAAAGAGCCGCCGCGATATATAAAACAGCGTTCATAATTTCAATCCCCGGAATATGTAAGATATGATAAAGAATTGTAACAGATTTTTAAAAAAATTGCAACATTTATACAGATATATTTTAAAACAATAAAAATCTTTTGAATAATATTATATCCACCGGATAATCTTTGCAATTAACGGTTGATAACGGGAGTGGTTTTATGCTACTATATAATGTATCTGAAAGGGACTGCATATCCCGAAAAAATTATGCCTCAGACTGCCCGCAGAATTTGTATAAATACGCCGGCGTTTTCGATATACGGAGGAAAAGCATGAAAAAAATCACGAGAATAGTTTCAATATTTCTTGCACTCGCGCTGATATTCGCAGCCGCCGCCTGCGGCAAGGACGGCTCAGGCGCGGCGCTGAGCTATCCGATAGCAGCTCAGCCGGATTGTCTCGACCCGCAGATAGCGCAGGGCGCGGAGGCAAAGACCGTCGTGCTCAACTGCTTCGAGGGACTTGTCCGCAAGGACGCAGAGGGCAAGTATTCTCCCGCCGCGGCGACGAGCTGGAACTATGACGCATCCTCCCTCACCTATACTTTCAAGCTCCGCGAGGACGCACGCTGGGTCATAATGAAAAAAGCATTCAAGCCGATCCTCGGCGACAACATAGACAAGACCTTCGACTCCCGCGTCACGGCGGCGGATTTTGTCTTTGCGCTCAGGCGCGCGGTAGCCCCCGCAACGGGTGCGCCCGAAGCGCTGAGCCTCGGCGTCATAAAGAACGCAAAGAGCATAATAAACGGCAAGATGTCCTCCGACAAGCTCGGCGTGCAGGCGGTCGGCGACTTTGAGCTGCGCATAACGCTCGAAAACTCAACGGACGAGTCGGCTTTTCTCGATCTGCTGACAAAGGCAATATGCATGCCCTGCAACGAGACTTTCTTCAACGCGACCAAAGGGCGTTACGGACTCGACTACTCGACGCTCCTGTGCAACGGTCCGTTTTATCTCTCCTATTGGCTGCACGACTCCGCTTTGACTATAAAAAATAACGACGACTACACCGGACCTTTCCCGGCGAAGCCCGCGAGCGTGTCGCTCGTAATCGACGGCGACAGCAAGCAAAGGCTCAATTCCCTGCTCGACGGAACTTACTGTGCCGCCCAGCTCGGCACGACTGCGCCCGATTCGTCCGATCTCTCCGTCACCAAGAGCTACGACACTGTTTGGGCTCTGTGTTTTAACTGCTCCGACGTGTCGCTCTCCAACGTGTCGCTGCGCCGCGCGCTCTGCACGGCGGTTGACTACAACTCGCTGACGCTCGAGAGCGAGGATATGCAGAAAACTTATTCGATAATTCCGCCCGCCTGCTCCGTCGGTGAGGGAGCGGATCTTAACAGCGAGCCGGTAAGCATTCTCGGCTACGATATGAACAGATCCGCCGGATACTGGACTCAGGCGCAGAAAGATCTCACAGGCAAGCTGAACCTTGAGGTAATCTGCCTGCCCGAGCACGAAAACGCCATGCGCCGCATGATACAGGGCTGGCAAAAAGTATTCGGTCTGAGCGTCAATTTCACTGTCACCGCACTCGACAGCGCGACTCTTTCCTCGCGCGTGCAGGACGGCGACTATCAGATAGCCCTGACCTCCATGTCCGCGGGCATAACCGACGCCGCAGGTTTCCTTTCTACGCTCACCTCGCAGGGGACGAACAACATAGTACGCCTCAGCGACGCGCAGTTTGACGCGTCCGTCAAGAACCTCAAGGCGCTGAGCGGCGCAGGGCTCGTCAAGGCTTGCCGCAGCGCGGAGGGCAGACTGCTCTCGCTCGGCGCCGTGCTCCCGATGTTCATAACCCCGAGCTATTTTGCAACGGCGAAGGGCGTCAACGGCTTGAGCGTTGACCCGGAGAGCTCGGCGGTCGATTTTGTTTTCGTAACGGCGAAGGACTGACAAGATGAAAAAGGAAAATAAACTCAGATATATACTCCCCGAAAATCGGACGGTGCGCATTGTGCTCGCCGTCTTTTTCTGGTTATTGGCGGCGGCGTGTGCCGGATGCATATTTTGGCTTTCGAGCAAAGACGGCAACCAGTCGCAAAATATGAGTGACAGTGTGCGCGGTATTTTGATGAAACTCTTCGGCCCACTTCTGAACAGCTTCATCGTGCGCAAGTTCGCGCATTTCTTTGAATATGCGGCACTCGGATTCCTTATCGGCTGCGCGTTTTTCCTCAGCCGCAGGCGTTTTTCGCCTGTTGTCTCAGTCATTTGCAGCGCCATTTATTCAGTCAGCGACGAGATACACCAGTATTTTGTCCCCGGCCGCGCCTGCCGCATTTTTGATGTCGGAGTCGACACCCTCGGTGCGCTGACAGGTACACTCATCCTCGCCTTCATAATTCTTATTGTGAACTCAATTGCAATACGCAGAAAGGAAAAATATTCCGCGTAAATTTTTAGCATTTCTATTGTCGTTTTATAACAGTATATGATATAATAATGCTTATATAGAGACTTTTTGGCTGAGAGGTATATTTAATGGATCATAAAGAGGGACTCATAGTCGGGCGCAACGCAGTGCTTCAGGCTCTCGAAAGCGGCAGAACGATAGACAGTGTGACCGTTGCACAGGGTCAGCGCGGCGGACAGGCAGGCAGAATAATAGACATCTGCCGCGAGCGCAAGATTCCCGTCAAATTTGCCGATCAGCGCAGGCTCGACCGACTCTGCGACGGCGCGGCGCATCAGGGCGTTGCGGCATTTGCCGCGGCTCACGAATACGCCGAGATGGACGATATTTTCGCCCTCGCCGAGAGCAGAAACGAAAGTCCGTTCATAGTCGTGTGCGACTCGCTTGAAGACCCGCACAATCTCGGCGCTATCCTCAGAAGCGCGGAAGCAGCCGGAGTTCACGGGGTAATTATCCCCAAGCGCAACTCCGTGACCCTCAACTACACAGTCGCAAAGACCTCGGCGGGTGCCATTGAATATGTCCCTGTAGTAAAAGTCGCGAATCTCCCCGCCGCCATCGACGAACTCAAATCGCGCGGTGTCTGGATATTCGGCGCGGACATGGACGGCACGGATTACACCGCCCTCGACTACAGCGGCAGCATCGCCCTCGTCATCGGCTCTGAGGGCAAGGGCATAGGCCGCCTTGTGCGCGAAAAATGCGATTTTATCGCCTCATTGCCGATGCGCGGCAAAATAAACTCTCTAAACGCCTCCGTCGCGGCGGGAATCCTCATGTTCGAAGCGGCGAAACACAGAAACTGACTTTTATCCGATTCAGTATATACAATTGGGGTGAGATGAGTGGAAAACAGATCTTCCGATAAGCGGAGCAAGATTTCACTTGACAGAGTTCTCCGCGAGGTGGCGGAGCTTGAAAACAGCCGCGGCGAGCCGGACAGGATCTGGTCGCTGAGCGACATAGACGATTTGTTGGCGAGTACGGATACCGATTCCACGGCACCTGCCGACGAGGACGACACCGAACTTCTGACAAGTATCCAATACTATGAAGACAGATACTCTGACGATGATACGCCGTCGGAGTCTGAACCCATATACACTCAGCAGGGAACCGATGAACCGAAAGATCAGGCGGATTCGGATCCAGAGATTGCCGCCGAGCCAGATGCCGAGGTTTTGTCGGTCGAGGCCGAAGCTGCCGCGGAACCCGAAGTTGAAAAATCCGTCGAATCTAATGAAGCGGAACAAACTGACAAAGAATCCGACAAAATCGAAGAGTCTGAGTCATCCGCAAGCGAAGCAGATTTTGCAGAATCGGATACGCCCGAAGAGCCTGTGGACGAAACTTCTTCTATAGAACCCGAAAGAGAAGCGGCAGCAGAAGTTCCCACAGAACCGGAGAAAGCCGAAGCGGCACAGGAATCTGCCGATGAAGCTGAGTCGGAAATCGAAGAAGCCCCGGTCGAAGAAGCTGCCGCCGATGAGAGCGAGGACATATACTCCGATTCAAAGCTCGAACTGTCCGTTGTAAAAGCCGACGGCGAAGATGATGATATTCACGAATCTGACAACGAAGTTAATACAGACGAATCGGACGAATCAAATGAATCCGATGAACCTGATAACAGCGATAACATTCTGACGCTTCACGGCGAGGAAGAAAAGCCAAAGGACGAGGATGAAGCCGAGAAAAAGCCGACGGTAGAGGAGCTTTTCGGCACGCCCGCGTCGAGATATTTCGGCGAGCCGACCGAAGAGCCGGAAGAGGACTCCGAACGTGAGAGCCGCGCCATACCCGGTCTGTTCGGCGACACAGTCGTGTTCGGTCCGATGAAATCCCTCTCCGAGCCGGCAAAAAACAAGCCGGACGATGAATATAAGACAAAGCTCATGGCTGCAATCGGTTCGGCAAAAGAGCCCCAGAGCGCCGAGACGATAGAGAAACCCGGAGTTATCTTAAAGCGCGGTCCGCTCTCCGAAACATCGGGGCTCGAGCCCCTGCCGCAGGTCATTCCCGCCGAAGAATTTGTCGGTTCAGGGGACGATAAGCCCGCGTCGATAGAAGATCAGCCTTTTACGAATCCCGCCGCCGGCAATCAGCCGGAGGAGGAGCAGATGATGCTCAGCGGCTTCGGCGAAGAGCCGGAGACCGAAAAGATAGACGAAGACGAGCTCCGCAATGAGCTCGACAAAAAGAGGGCGGAGAAGAAGAAAAAGTTCGTCCTGCTCAGCGGTCTCGGCGACGATGAGCCGCAGGAGGACGAAAACCTGCCCGAAGAGAAAGAGGACGAACCGGAGAAACAGCCCGAGAAAAAGAAAAAGCACTCCGAGAAAGCTCCCCTCGAATACGAGAAGCCCGAACAGCGCGGAAGAGTCTATAACAGTCTCAAGAACGCCGCATCGCAGTTCAAGACCTCGGTTATCGGTCTGTGCGTGCTCGAAGGCGTATCGCTGCTTTTGCTGCTCGTGCCGAAAATTCTCGAGTGGGCGGCGATAGACGCACCCGCGTTCGACCGCGGAGGCGCGGGACTTGCGGCGGCAAATATAGTGCTTCTGCTCGCGTCATTCTATCTCGCGTTCCCGAATATTTTATCCGGCGTAAAAGCGCTTGCAAACGGCCGCGTGACCGGCGGCGCAGTCGGCGGGCTGACGTTTATACTCGCTCTCGTTCAGACGATACTCTCGTTCTTCAACAAATCGCCCGAGGGCGCTTCGGGCATGTTCTACTGCGCGGCGGCGATATTCGCCCTGCTTATGACCGCCGAAAACAGCAGCCGCGGCACGGCGCGCGTGATGCAGAATTTCCTCTTCTGCACCGCAAAGCGCAAATCCGGGCTCTACGGCATAAGGGCTATCGAGAGCGAGAAAGACGCTTTTGAAGTCGGACGCGCGCTCAAGATGGGCAACCCCGACATTTTATATTCCGGCAGGGTCGAGTTCCCCGCCGACTTCATCAAAAATTCCGAAGCCAACGCCCCTGCGGACAGCTGCATAAAGCGCAGCCTGATAATTTCTTCGGCTGTCTCCGTGCTGCTCGCAGTTATATCAGGCATAATAACAAAAGATATATTCCAGGCGTTCGGCGTGCTCACCGGCGCATTCTGCCTGACTTCACCCTGCGCCATTGAACTCGCGCTGATGATTCCGCTCTATCTTGAGAACAGGAAGCTCAACTCAGAGGGCGGCATGATAGCGGGCTACGACGCGGCTCTCGAATGTTCCGAGGCGGTCGCCGCCTCCGTTGACAGCGCCGATCTCTTCGACCGCGCGGCGTGCGAGATGCACGGAATGAAGGACTTCCACACCGTGCGAATAGACGATGTTCTGCTCTACGCAGTCGCTATAGTGCTCAAATCCGGCGGTCCGCTCACAGATGTTTTCAACCGCATTATCGGAGGCTCAACCGAGCTTCTGCCGCCCGTGCGCGATATGATATATGAGGACAGACTCGGTCTTTCAGCCACAATATATAATCAGCGCGTGCTGCTCGGCAACCGCAACCTGCTCACGCACCACAATATCGAAGTTCCGCTCAAGTCCGAGGAAGACAAAGTCAAGCGCAACGGGCGCAAGATCCTCTACATAGCGATCGACTCTCAGGTCGCGGCGATGTTCGTTTTCAACTACGCCGAGGACGCCTCGCTCAAGGATTCGATAAACGAGATGGCGGACAACGGCTTCAGCCTTGTCGTTCGCACGGACGACCCGAATGTGACCGACGAGCTCATTGCCGCCCGCTTCGGCATAGCGCAGAAAGATGTCAAAATGACGCTCTCCCACGGCGCACGCATATTCAGCGCATACCGTGACAGCGTTGTTGACTCAGCCCCCGCAAAGGTCATGCACGACGGCTCCGCCCGCTCTTATTTCAAGAGCATAGCGGCGTGCGGCAGACTCGCAAACTTCGCTTCGCGCTGGACAGTATTCGCTCTTATAGTGCAGGCGGTCGTGGCGGCGGGTGCGATACTCTGCGTCGCACTCAAGGCGTTTGCGTTTGTGTCGCCCCTGACGGCAGTTGTGGTTCAGGCCGCGATAGTGGCTTTCAGCGTAATACTGGAAAAATTCAAGAAATAAAACTACCCTGTAACATCTAAAAGTTTACATCCGGTTGCAAGTATGATTGTGTTGAACAAGGATGAAAACTTTTAGGTGTTACAGGGTAGCAGGGGGCTGCGCTGAAAATGCGACAGCCCCTTTCTGAAAGGATAAGCGGATATGCAGGAAAAATCAGTCAAGATAAAAATTGATTTAAACGGCAAGACCGTGCTCGTGACGGGCGCGGCGGGATTCATCGGCTCCTTTCTCTCGGAGCGTCTGCTCTCGGACTTTGAAGATATCCGCGTCATCGGCTTCGACAGCGTCAACGACTACTATGATATCCGCCTGAAAGAATCGCGGCTCGAAAAGCTTCAAAAACACGAAAATTTTATTTTTATTAAAGCTAACCTCGCGGACAAAGACAAAGTGAACGAAGTGTTCTGCAAATACTCGCCGCAGATAGTTGTCAACCTCGCGGCGCAGGCGGGGGTGCGCTATTCGATAACGAATCCCGACGCCTATATCGAATCGAATATAATCGGCTTTTATAATATTCTCGAAGCCTGCCGCCACTCATACGACGACGGCGCAACACCTGTCGAATACCTTGTATATGCTTCGAGCTCGTCGGTCTACGGCAGCAACAAAAAAGTGCCCTACAGCACCGACGACAAAGTTGACAACCCCGTCAGCCTCTACGCCGCAACGAAAAAATCCGACGAGCTGATAGCTCACGCCTATTCGAAGCTCTATAATATCCCCTCGACGGGACTCCGCTTCTTCACGGTCTACGGACCCGCAGGCCGCCCGGACATGGCGTATTTCGGCTTCACCAACAAGCTTCTGCGCGGCGAGACGATACGCATTTTCAACTACGGCAACTGCAAGCGCGACTTCACATATATCGACGATATAGTCGAGGGCGTTGTGCGCGTCATGCAGGGCGCGCCGGAGCGTAAAAACGGCGAAGACGGTCTGCCCGTTCCGCCGTATGCGGTCTACAATATAGGCAACCAGAGCCCTGAAAATTTGCTCGACTTTGTTGACATTCTTCAGCAGGAGCTTATCGCCGCAGGCGTTCTTCCGAACGATTACGACTTTGAAGCGCACAAACAGCTTGTCCCGATGCAGCCCGGCGATGTCCCCGTGACCTATGCGGACACGACCCCGCTCGAGCGCGACTACGGCTACAAGCCCTCGACCGAGCTCAGAACCGGGCTTCGCAATTTTTCACGCTGGTACAAAGATTTTTACAAGATTTAATGGCATATATATAATGTATGTCCGCGGAGCTGAGATACTGTGGCTGAGCGGACGCGCGGACGAGTGATAAATTGGGAGTTGTATTATTCATTGTATATGTCATCAATTAGCAATACACAATATCGCAAATTCCAAATTATCCGCCTGCCTCTATTTTAAAACAAGCGACATAAAAAATCCTACCCGCAGAAAAACCGTGGGTAGGATTTTTTCACTCCCCGTCAAGTCAACGGGGTTTATTTTCGCTTTTCATCAAAGATACTTCTTGATAAACTTATCAACGGTCGACCAATATTTTTCGGGGTCGACGGTCGAGGCTTCTGCGTGCGGTGCGCCGGGAATAACCAGCTTCTCTTTGTCGCACGCGGCGGCGCGGTAGACGCGCTCCTGCATCCAGAACGGGACGAAGTCGTCCTTGTCGCCGTGGATGAACAGGGTCGGCGTGACGGAGCGCGAAACCTGCTCAATGCACGAGGCTTTCTTCATATCATAGCCCGCGCGCAGCATCGTTGCGCTTCTTGCGGCGGAGAGGAACGGGAAGGTCGGCAGGCCGTAAGCGTCCTTCATGTTGGCTCTGCACTCGTCCCAGACTGATGTATATCCGCAGTCCTCAATAGCGCAGACGACATTCGATTCGAGCGGCTCGCCGGTGGTCATCATGACCGTAGCCGCGCCCATCGAGAGACCGAAGAGCACTATCTTCGCGTTCGCATTCTCGTTGATTATGTATTCGATCCACGCCTTGATGTCGATTCTGTCGTTCCATCCCATGGTGACATAGTTCGACTCGCTCGCGCCGTGGCCGCAGAGATACGGGAACAGGCAGTTATAGCCCATCTCGTGGAACTTCTTGCCGAACGAACCCATTCTTCTGGGCGATCCGGTGTAGCCGTGAATGACTATCACCCAGACATCGCTCGGCTCGTCTGCAAGGATTATCTCGCCGTGGACATATCCGCCGCGGGGAGTGACTATCTTCACCTTTGCGGGACTCGCGGAGTCGAACCACTCCATGCCCTCTTTTGTGATGCCGTCATACTCGTTCTTTTTCTCGTCCATTTTTTTGGCGATGGACTTTTTGCTCATGGTCTTGTTAAAAATCGCGTTGCCGACAGCAAGATACGCCGCGCCGACTGCTGCACCTGCGGAAGCGGCTGCTATGACAAGCTTTTCAGATGAACTTTTCTTTCCCACTGAAATTCATTCCTTTCATTTTTATATGAGCCTTATACAGGAGTATTCTATCATAAAAAGTGCTCAGTTGCAATAACAAAAAGCCCCTGCAAAATAATACAGGGACTTCGGATATGTACCCGCCGCGCGGCGGGTGAGGCTTATTCCTCGTTGAGCTTATTGCGCTTGTTCTGGGCCTTGTTCTCCTGCTGATTCTGCTGCTTGTTGTTCTGCTGCTGATTCTGCTGGTTCTGACCCTGCTTGTTCTGCTGATTGCGGTTTTCCATTGAGAGCACACTCCATAGATCCCTTCGCGGGAAAATTAGGATTTTTTCAAATCCGTTTTATATTCTTTCCTCCGGTTCGTGTTTTTATGAGCCTAAAAATAATGAAAATTTTACCTTTTTCTGATATAATCGTATCAGAAAGCTTACGGAGGTCAGCAGATGGAAATATCCGACGAACTCATATCGCATCTCGAATCGCTCGCGCATATTGAGCTTGACACCGACGAGCGCGAGAATTGCCGCAGAGATTTTGAAAAGATAATATCATATATGGACACGCTGTCGGCGCTCGATACCGACGGCGTTGAGCCGCTGACCAATTTATCCGACACAGTGAATGTCCTGCGAGAAGATGAGACGGGCGAGACGCTCGGCGTCAAAGAGGCTCTGTCAAATGCCGCCGAAACGGCTGACGGCTGCTTCTGCGTCCCGAAGACAGTGGAATGAGGTGCGCTATGAGAGATATTATTGAAGATTCCGCCCTCGTTCTGGCAGAAAAAATCAGGTGCGGCGAGATTAAAATCGCCGAAGTCTTAGACGCCGTATATGAATCCGAGGAGCAGAATAAAGAACTCAACTGCTTCATCACGCTCTGCCGCGAGCGCACGTATAGCAAAGGCTCGGAGATACAAAAGCGCATCAACGCGGGCGAATATATATCGCCGCTCGCGGGCGTGCCGATAGGCATAAAGGACAACATCGCGGTAAAAGATGTCAAAATGACCTGCGGGTCGCGGATGCTCGAAAATTATGTGCCGCCCGTGAGCGCTGCGGCGGTAGAAAAGCTCGAAGAAGCGGGGCTTATTATAGTCGGCAAGCTCAACATGGACGAATTCGCCATGGGTTCGACGGGCGAGACTTCGTATTACGGCGCGGTGCTCAATCCCGTTGACAAAACGCGCGTGCCCGGCGGTTCATCCTCGGGTGCCGCGTCTGCAGTCGCGGCGGGGATAATCCCGCTCGCGCTCGGCTCGGACACGGGCGGCTCGGTCAGACAGCCTGCGGCATTCTGCGGAGTTTTCGGCTTCAAGCCGACCTACGGCACCGTTTCCCGAAACGGGCTTGTCGCCTATGCCTCATCGTTTGACCAGATAGGCGCGATAGCAAGAAATGCCGCCGACTGCGCGGCTCTCGCGGCGATAATATCCGGGCGCGACTGCGGTGATTCTACAACAGTGGATACTATCCCCGTCCGTTCGGATTTTGTCGAATCCTATTCGCTCTGCGGCAAAATTATAGGCGTGCCGAATGAATTTATTGATAATTGCGGCGAAGATATCCGCAGTGCGGTGAATAATGCGCTCAAAAAAGCTGAATCGCTCGGCGCGAGGGTTGAATATTTCTCGCTTCCGCCGCTCAAGTTTACCGTGCCCGCCTATTATATAATCGCCTGCGCGCAGGCAAGCTCGAATCTTGCGCGGTATGACGGGGTGCGCTTCGGGCGGCGCGCACAAAATTCAGACGACCTGACAAAAATGTATATCAAAAGCCGCTCCGAGGGCTTCGGGCGCGAGGTCAGGCGCAGGATAATGCTCGGTAATTTCGTGCTCAGTGCGGGATACTACGACGCATATTACAACAAGGCGCTGAGAGCGCGCAGGGTTATACGTGACGCGCTTTCGGACGCTTTAAAAAAATATGATTTCATCGCGGGCGCCGTTTATCCGTCAACTGCGCCGAAGCTCGGCGAGAGCCTTGACGACCCACTGAAAACTTATATCGGCGACGCATACACCGTTCCGGCTAACCTCGCTGGACTCCCGGCGATAAGCGTGCCGTGCGGAAAAACAGCCGCCCTTCAGCTCATGGCGGCGCCGTTCGCGGACGATAATCTTTTGGGCGCGGCGAGATGTCTGACCCTGTAACATTTAAAAATTTACAGAGTATGATTGCGTTGAACAAGTTTGAAGACACAGTTAAACGCAATGCTTGTGAAGTTTTAGGTGTTACAGGGTACTATGGGAGGCTTTAAAATGAGATACGAAACTGTTATCGGGCTCGAGGTCCACATAGAGCTGCTGACTGAGACAAAGATATTCTGCTCCTGCCCGACTGAGTTCGGCGGCGAGCCTAACACGCATGTCTGCCCCGTGTGTCTCGGACTACCCGGCACTCTGCCGACGCTGAACAAAAAAGCTGTTGAGCTTTCCGTCCGCGCGGGACTCGCGGCGGGCTGCGAGATAACACCGATAAGCCGCTTTGACCGCAAAAATTATTTTTACCCCGACCTGCCGAAGGCTTATCAGATATCCCAGTTATATCTGCCGCTGTGCCGAAACGGCTCGGTCACACTCGACAGCGGCAAAATTATACGCATAAAAGAGATGCACATGGAGGAGGACGCGGGAAAGCTCATGCATTCCCCCGACGACAACCGCACGCTCATCGACTGCAACCGATGCGGAGTGCCGCTGCTTGAGATAGTCAGCGAGCCGGATATGCGAAGCGCCGAGGAGGCGGTCGAATATCTCGAAAAGCTGCGCGAGCTGATGCGCTTTTCCGGCGTTTCGGACTGTCGGATGCAGGAGGGCTCGCTGAGAGCGGATATAAATCTCTCCGTCCGCCCGGAGGGTGAAATAGAACTCGGAACGCGCACGGAGATGAAAAATCTGAACTCATTCAGAGCCGCCGAGCGCGCGATAAAAAGCGAGAGCGCGCGGCAAATATCGCTGATTGAAAACGGTGAAAATATTATTCAGGAGACCCGGCGCTGGGACGACGGCGCAGGTATGAGCTACGCGATGCGCTCGAAAGAGGACACGAGCGACTACAAATATTTTCCCGAGCCGGACATTCCGCCGGTAGTCGTTTCAACCCCCGACATTGAGAAAATCAAAAATCAGATGCCCGAACTGCCGCAGGCGAAGCGCCGTCGCTGGAGCGAAGAATATAATCTCGGCAGAGCGGACATTGACACACTGATGTCCTCGCCGTTCACGGCGGAGCTCTTCGACCGCACGGTTATGCTCTGCAAGAGCGCAAAGGACGCCGCATCATGGATAAATGTTGAGCTCCCAGCCGTACTTCGCGGCGCGGGAATGAGCATTGAAGATGCAAAATTCAGCCCCGACTCGTTGGGCATGCTCATAAATATGCTCTCATCAGGGGAGATAAACCGCGGCACGGCGAAAAAAGTCTTTGCAAAAATAGTAACCGAAAACGCCGACCCGGCGGAATATGTCCGAAAAAACGGACTTTCTCTGATGACCGACGCGGCGGCGATAGAGGACGCGGTAAAACGCGTTATCGACGAAAACGAAAAGAGCGTCTCGCAGTACAAAGACGGCAAGACGCAGGCGTTTCAGTATCTTATCGGGCAGTGTATGCGCGCGCTCGGCGGCAAAGCCCCGGCGTCGGCAGTCACGGAAGCGCTCAAAAGGCTGATATAAATAACAAAGGACTGCCGTTACCCGGCAGTCCCGTTTTGTTTTCAGCTTTATGCCTCGACTTCGGTGAGGTTCAGCGTGCCCCAGCTGTCGTTATTGAGCGTGAGCACCTTGTTGTCTTTATTATACGACGCGGTGAAGGTTATCTCCGTGCCCGCCTTGAAGCCTGCAATAGCTATCTCGGGGACTATGGTCACGGTCGCGGGGTCAGCCTCGGTGTCGACCTTGTATGTACCGGAAACCGAAGTGCCGACAGAAATGCCCAGGATATTGAGGTTGCTCGAATCATACTGGAAAGTGCCGTCCTCTTTGAACTCGATAGTAGCGTTGTTCTGCGAGTCGCTCCACTTGCCGACTATAAGCTTGTCGATTTTCGCTCCGCAGCCCGCAAAGGCGCAGACGATTATAGCCACAGCCATAACGAGAGCTGTCAGCCTGAGAGTCTTTTTCATTGGTGATTACCATCCTTTCTGTTTTGCCGCTTTTCTTCCATGCTCATTATATCACACTTCGCTCAATTTTGTCCATAGGCGTTACAGGGTACTGCATGTCGAAAAAAGGTATAAAGAGATTATTTACAATTTTGTAAAAATAATGTATAATTTTCCTGTTGCACATATGTGCTTGCGAAAGGAGAATACAAAAATGAAGAAAAATCCGTTCAAGCGGATACTCTGCATTGTCATCGCCGCAGTGATGCTCTGCTCGGTATTTGCTTCGACCGCGGCGGCCGCCACCAAGTGCGCCTGCGGCCATTCGCCCGTTGTCATGATCTCCGGATTCGGCGCGACGATTCTCTCGGAGAAGCAGGAGGACGGCTCATTGAAGCGCGTTTTCCCGCCCGACACCAAAGAGATTCTCAAGCTCCTCGGAGTCAATGCCCCCGACCTCGTCACGGGCATAATTGAGCTCCTCGCCCAGAAGGGCACGGACGGCATCGAAAAGCCTATGCGCGAGATAATAACTTCTATTGTCGAGCCGCTGAGAATGAACGACGACGGCACCTCGTTCTATGACATAGTGCCCATACTCAGCAGCGCAAAGGATACGAGCCTTGAGGCGTTCACGAAGAACGACCAGCTCGACCTCGTCCCCTACACAGGCTCCGAGTTCCTCGACATGGAGGTCATCGGCGACGAGATAGGCGACGACCATGTTTTCAACTTTCTCTACGACTGGAGACTCAGCCACGCCGATGTTGCGGTTCAGCTCCACGATTATCTCGCAGAGGTCTGCGCCCTCACCGGGCACGACAAGGTCAGCGTATACAGCATCAGTCAGGGCAGCCTGCTGCTGGGCACTTATATGTATGAGTATCCGAACGACAACTATATCGACCGCGCGGTGTTCGACACTCCGCTTCTCGCGGGAAGCAACCTTGTCTCCGATCTCTACACTGACAAGCCCCTTGCATTGAACTTCGACACCACCCTCGATATTCTCAGAGCTATCCTGCACACCGAGACAGACTTCTCGTTCGTCATGGACATCATCCCTGCCGACGGCGCGAACAACATCGCCGACTACGGTCTCAAGAGCATGGTTCTCCCGAGCGTCATAAACATCCCCGCATTCTGGGAGATGTGCGACCCGGAGAATTACGAATATATCAAGTCCGTGCGCCTCGACTCCGTTAAGAACGCAAAGCTCATAGAGAAAGTCGAGAAAGTCAGAAACGGCTTCATGTCGCATATCTCCGAGACACTCTACGCTCAGCAGAAAAAGGGCGTCAGCGTTTCGATAAAGGCTTGCTCCGGCGTTCCGCTCGCATCGGGCACCGTTGACAACAGCGACGGCATAGTCAACATGAAGTATTCCTGCGGCGCCGTCTGCGCGCCCTTCGGCGAGACTTTCCCCGCTGACTACAAGCAGGCTGTCAAGACCGGCAAGAACAACATCTCGCCCGACAGAACGGTTGACCTCTCGACCGGCTATATGCCCGAGCGCACATGGGTAGTCAACCGCCACTATCACGGTCAGGCGGAATGGGATCCCCGCACCTACTCCCTGCTCATGGATCTCCTGCTCACCGACAACATCAAGGACGCATATTCGCACATCGAATATCCCCAGTTCATGGAGAGCCTCTCTCCGACGAGCGATGTAGTCGTTCTCTTCAAGAGCACAAACTCCTCGTTCCTGCCGACTCTCTCGAAGCACCTCTTCTCCTGCAACTCCGTCATGGTCAAGAACCTGTCGAAGAAGGATAAGATAAAGATCTCTTCGATAACCTCGGAGAACGGCACGCTGAACTTCACCCTGCCCTATCCGATAGTCCTCGAGGCGGGCGAGAGCGCCGAGATAGCCTTCACCGGAAAGATTCCCGCGACCGAGAGCTACGACAAGATAACCGTTGCCTACAAGCGCATGACCGTCACCGGCAAGGACGCGACCCGCGACTTCGGCTTCACCGTGACCCGCAACTATTCGGGTATTACAAAAGCAGACCTCACCCCCGCATATATCATCACCGCTATCCGCATAGCGCATGATATACGCGATATCATTGCGCGGATAGATGCGATCTTCTCGTTCATCAACGGGATAAAATAACAATATAAAATTAAAGCGAGCGGCATAACCGAGATTATGCCGCCCGTTTTTTGTTATGCTCTTTTATCCTATAAGCTCCGCAACATACAGGCTCTCGTATATGCTCCCGTCGGAGGGAGATACATATTTCCCGAGGTCAACGAGTATCGCGTCTGCTTTTCCTTTAAATTCATAGCACTTCACACCGTTGACTTCGCCTAAATACTCGCCCTTTTCGGGGACGGGAAAGATATAAGCCGTTTCGCTCACTATCCCGTATTTTTTTCCGCGAAGCTCAAAAATGCCGTCCAATATGCAGTCATAGCGCAGGACAATACCGTTTTTCTTGTCCCCTATGCTCTGTTCCATGGGGATATTTTTCAGCGAATAGACGGCGATTTCCGTGCCGTTTATTTTTTCGCGGTGCAGCGGACCTAATTCGGAATCCGTCAGCGCGAGGTTGTCGCCCGCATACCCGTAAAGTCTGTGATTCCAGACCTTATATGTCGGGATGCAAACACCCGCCACGCTGCCGCCGTGGGAAACGGCCGCTGTCGTTTTCTCCGCCGTCTGCGAAACAGTCTCGCCTGGCACTTTCTTTTCGGGCTCTCCCGCTCTGTCCGTCGCGATTTGACCACCTCGCTCCGTGCCGTTTTCGGTATTCAAAGTCGAATCGGAAGCGGGAAGTCCCAGGCTTTTGCCGACTGCTAAAACGGATATGAGAACCGTGCAAGCCGCAATGCACGCCGCCGCGGCATACCAAACCTTTTTCGGATGACCCTTGGCTTTGCTTTCCCGAACACTTTGAATCGGCTTATCCTTGATTTTATCCCAGACCTCCTCCGGGGCTTTAAAACTCATTGCGTCTCTCATGAATTTTTCTGTTGATTTACGCCTCATCCGTATGCACTCCTTTTCGGTCGAAATAACGCCTCAGCTTAGTGAGAGCGTAGCCGTATTTTGAACGGACAGACAAATAGGGGAGGTTCAAAACCTTGGCGATCTCCGTCTGCTTCAGGCCGGAATACAGATACAGCGATACTATCTGCCTCTCTGTTTCGCTCAGCGTTTTCAAGGCTTCCAGCGCAAGCATCGCGTTTTCGGTCTGCTCAAAACCCTCCGTGTCACCGGGCAGCAAATCAAGGCTCTCGCTGTCTACCGTCAAAAGCCTTGCGTTTTCCTTCATGCAGTCCATGCAGCAGTTGCGCGCTATGGCGAAAATCCACGCCCTCGCATTTGTGCCGGGCTTGTAGCCGCAGGCAGACTGCATAATATTAAGAAATGTCTCCGCTTCTATATCCTCCGCGAGCTGCCTGCTGCGAACCAACGACAGCGCAAACCGAAAGATCGGATCTTTCATGTCAAGATATAATCGGCTCAGAGCGTCTCTGTCTCCCGCGGCGATTTCGCAAATACACAGATCCAACTGCCTACCTGTCATCAATTTCACTTCCCGTCTTTGTCTTTCGTCTATATATCCGTTTGAACGGTCGGAATGCATAAAATTTTTACCTTTTCTTTTGGCACAAGCATAAAATTATCCCGCCGAAAAACTCGACGGGATTTCTCTTTTTCCGTTACGGGGTGAGTCTGTTCGGGCCTCTGAAGAGGAACATCGCTTCCTTGATGTGCAGTCCGAGCATGAGCATGGTCAGGCGGTCGATACCGATTCCGAAGCCGCCGTGGGGCGGGCAGCCGTATTTGAAGAATTCGAGATAGAATTCAACATCCTTCTCGAGTCCCTTCTCCTGCGCCTGGCTCTTGAGCACATCGTATCTGTGCTCGCGCTGCGCGCCGGTGGTTATCTCGACGCCGCGCCAGATGAGGTCGTAGCCCTGCGGCACGCCGTTCTCGTCGCGCATATGGTAGAACGCGCGCTTCTCGGCGCTGTAGTCGGTGATGAACAGGAACTCGTGACCGTATTTCTTCATGACCCAGTCGTAGCTCAGACGCTCGGCGTCGGTCGTGAGGTCGCCCTTTTCGCTGTCGGGCACGGTATAGCCGAACTCCTTTTCGAGCTCGTCATAGAGATCGGCAAGCTTTATGACCGGGAACGGGGTCGTCGGGACGATAACCTCCTTGCCGAACAGCTCCTTTATCTCCTCGCCGTACTTCTCCTTGACCGATTTAAGCATATATGTCAGCAGCTCCTCCTCCATCTTCATGACATCTTTGAAAGAGGTGATGTAGCTGAACTCAAGGTCAAAGCCGGAGAACTCGGTGGTGTGCTTGTTGGTGTATGACTTCTCGGCTCTGAAAACGGGGCCGACTTCAAATATGCGCTCGAAGCCGCTCGCCATTGCCATCTGCTTATAGAACTGGGGGCTCTGCGCAAGATAGGCGAGGCGGTCAAAATACTTGACCTCAAAAACCTCGGCTCCGCTCTCGCTCGCCGCGCCGATGAGCTTCGGGGTGTGAATCTCGATGAAATTATGATCTATCAGGAACTGACGCATGGCGTTGACCATGACGGTCTGAACCTTGAACATGAGCTGATTTTCGTCGGTGCGAAGGTCGATCCAGCGGTAGTCAATGCGCTGGTCGATGCTCGAACGCTCGACGCCCGGGCGCTTCTTGGTCGCGGGGATCTCCTTGCGCACTATCGGCAGCGCGTCGGCTATCGACTCTGCGGTTATCGACTCGGGAATTATCTCAACGCCGCCCATCTTGACGAAATCGTTCTCGACGGCGGTGCCGACGACCGAGATAACGGAATCCTGAGTCAGAGTCGCTATCACGGGGCAGAGCTCCGGCAGCTTCTCTTTCTCGACGGTTATCTGGATTTTTCCGGTGATATCCTTGAGCACGATGAAAGCCATATACTTGCTGTCGCGCAGGTTCTCGACGAAGCCCTGAACGAGCACGGGTTTGCCGAGATTATTTTTGATGTCCGCAATGTAAGTTCTCTCCATTATCTGAGCCCTCCAAAGAGATTTGATATATCGGCAGCGTTGAGATCTCCGTCGTTGATGCTGTCCGCAAAGGCGTTTGCCGCAGCCTGAACGAGAGCCGACGAGAATTCATCGCTGAAGTTTTCGATTGAGAAAGCGGTCTTTTCGCCGTTTTCCATGTTCTTGACGAGGACTTCGCCCTTGGCGATATCGTCGTCGCCGATAACGCAGGTGAAGCGTGCGCCCAGTTTGTCGGCGTATTTCATCTGAGCCTTGACCGAGCGTCCCGCAACGTCAAACTGCGCGCTGACCCCGTCCGAGCGGAGATCCGTGCAGAGCTTCGCCGCAACGAGCGAAGCGGCGTCGCCGATTGAGCCGATATAGATATCGCACTTCTGGTCGCCGGGCAGCTCAATTCCCTGCGCCTCAATGACGCTGAGCAGGCGCTCGAGTCCCATTGCGAATCCGAGCGACGGGGTGTGCTGGCCGCCGAGCTCTTCAATGAGTCCGTCATAGCGTCCGCCGCCGCCGCAGACAAGTCCGTCGGTCTTGTCGTTGTGCGAGACGAATTCGAAAACGGTCTTTGTATAGTAATCAAGTCCGCGCACGATGTGCGGGTTGACAACATAGTCTATCATCAGCGCGTCAAGATAGCTCTTGACTTTCTCGAAATGCTCGCGGCACTCGTCGCAGAGATAATCGAGCATGACGGGCGCGCCCTCGGCTATCTTCGAGCAGACGGGGCTCTTGCAGTCGAGAATACGCATGGGGTTGCGCTCGAGCCTGTCGAGGCAGGTGCCGCACAGCTCGTCTTTATACTGCTCAAAATATGCCTTGAGCGCCTTGTGATACTCGGCGCGGCAGGTCGGGCAGCCAATCGAGTTTATCTCGAGCGTCAAGTCTTCGATTCCGAGGAAAGCGAAGATTTCGGCGGCGAGGGAGATTATCTCGGCATCGGCGGCGGGAGCCGGGGTGCCGAAGACCTCAACGCCGAACTGGTGGAACTCCCTGTATCTGCCGGACTGCGGCTTCTCATAGCGATAGCACGAGGTTATATAGCAGGTCTTCTGCGGCAGGGGCTCGTTGAAAAGTCCGTGCTCCAGGAATGCGCGCGCAGCGCCCGCAGTGCCCTCGGGTCGGAGCGTTATAGAACGTCCGCCCTTGTCGAGAAAAGTGTACATCTCCTTCTGCACGACATCGGTGGTGTCGCCGACGCCGCGGGCAAACAGCTCCGTATGCTCGAACACGGGAGTGCGAATCTCCTTGAAGCCGAAACGCGAGGCTATATCGAGCAGGGTATTTTCAAGAAAGCGGTTTTTATAGCTCGCCGCGGGCAGCACATCCTGAGTGCCCTTGACAGCTTTCGTAAAAAGAGCCATGTTTTTGTTCCTTCCATAAAAACATTAAATCCCGCCGTTGGCGGGATGAGCGAAAAAGCTCCGGAAAAATCCGCCCGGCGGGAAATACCGCCGGGGCGGGTCAAAGCTTATTTCGGGTTGACTATATCGCGCCAATCAAGGTCGCCGCGCGCAAGGCTGTGAATAAGAGCCTCGGCGGTGGCTATATTGGTGGCAACGGGGATGTTGTGCACGTCGCAGAGTCTGAGAAGATTTGCTTCGTTGGGCTCGTGCGGCTTGGGTGTGAGCGGATCTCTGAACATGAGCAGAAGATCGATCTCGTTGCAGGCTATTCTGGAAGCTATCTGCTGGTCGCCGCCCTGACTTCCGCTGAGGAAGCGCTGAATCTCAAGTCCCGTTGCCTCGGCTACGAGCTTGCCCGTAGTGCCGGTCGCGCACAGGGAATGGCGGCTCAGGATACCGCAATAAGCTATACAGAACTGGGTCATAAGTTCTTTTTTTGAGTCGTGAGCCATGAGAGCGATGTTCATTGTGTATCCCCCTTTTCCGAGTTGTTGACTTCGCTGGTCATGTTAATATCATATCAGAGAAACCGGGTTATGACAAGAGTTATTTGTAACTTCTTACAAAATTTTAATAAAAACCCGACCTATTATTCCTCTGTTTCGGAATTTTCGCTGCCTTCGGCAGGTGACACTTCCTCAGCCGCGGTTTCTTCCGGCTTTTCCTGATCTTCCTCGCTCGGAGTGCAGGCGACGGTAACCAACTGCTCGCCCTCGGACACACGCATGACTCTGACACCCTTGGAGGGTCTTGCAAATGTGCTTATCTGTGAGACAGGGATGCGGATTATAATGCCGTCGGACGAGATGAAGATGACATCCTCGCTCTCGTCAACGACCGCTATCGCGGCAACGTCGCCGTAGGTCTCGGTGCGGTAGTTTATCGTACCCTTGCCGCCTCTCGACTGGAGTCTGTAATCCGAAGGTTCGCTGCGTCTGCCGTAGCCGGTGGTACTGACTGTGAGGACAGCCTTTGCGTCGTCGAGCACTTCCATGCCGACAACCTCGTCGCCCTCGCGCAGCTCAATCGCCTTGACGCCGCGCGCCGTTCTGCCGAGCGGTCTCGCGTCGTTTTCATTGAAGCGGATGCCCATGCCCTTGCGCGTGGCTATGAGCAGGTCGTCGTTGCCGGAGGTCAGGCGCACCCATGCGAGCTCGTCGTCATCGTCGAGATTTATCGCGATAACGCCGTTCTTGCGGACGTTGCGGTAAGCGTCGAGGCTCGTGCGCTTGATGATACCCTTGCGCGTGACCATGCAGAGGAACGCATCGGGGTCATATTCGGGCACTCTTATCATCGCCGACACCTTCTCGCCCGCCTCGAGGGGCAGAAGGTTGACTATATTCATGCCCTTGCTGTTTCTCGAGCCCTCGGGTACTTCATAGCCCTTGAGCCTGTAAGTCCTGCCGCGGGTGGTAAAGAACATGACGTAATCGTGGGTCGAGCAGGTGAACATGGTCTTTGCCACGTCCTCCTCGCGCCTTGTCATGCCCTTGACGCCTCTGCCGCCGCGGTGCTGAATCGTGTATGCGTCGGCGGGGATACGCTTGATATAGCCGAGGTTCGTCATGGTGAACACGCAGGTCTCCTCGGGGATAAGATCCTCGATATCGACCTCGCCGCTGACATTTTCAATGACGGTGCGGCGGTCATCGCCGAACTTCTCGGCGATAGCGCCGGTCTCCTCGCGGACTATAGTGAGTATCCTCGACTCGTTCGAGAGAATATCTATAAAGTCGGCTATCTTCGCCTTGAGCTGAGCCATCTCGTCCTCGACCTTTATGCGCTCGAGTCCGGTCAGCTGGCCGAGTCTCATCTGGACTATCGCCTGCGCCTGAATCTCATCGAGACCGAAGCGGTTCATGAGCGCTTCGCGTCCCTCGGGGATGCTCTTTGACGCGCGCAGAATGGCTATGACCTCGTCGATGAAATCGAGAGCCGTGAGCAAGCCCTCAAGAATATGGGCGCGCTCCTGAGCTTTTTTCAGATCGTACCTTGTGCGGCGGGTGACTATCTCGCACTGGTAGTCGATATACTGCTGGAGAATCTGCTTAAGGGTGAGTATCTTCGGCTCGCCGTTTACGAGGGCGAGCATAATCACGCCGAAGGTAGACTGGAGCTGAGTGTAGGTATAGAGCTGATTCAAAACTACCTGCGGATTCGCGTCGCGCTTCAAGGTGATGTCAATGTGCATACCGGAGCGCGAGGAATAGTCGTGGATATCGGATATGCCCTCGATGCGCTTATCCTTGACGAGATCCGCCATGCTCTCTATGAGCTTCGCCTTGTTGACGCCGTAAGGAATCTCGGTGACAACTATCTTGTGGCGGTCGCCCTTTGTCTCGACTATCTCGGCGCGGGCGCGGACTATAATTTTGCCGCGGCCTGTGCCGTAGGCGGCGCGTATGCCCGCTCTGCCCATGATTATTCCGCGGGTCGGGAAATCGGGGCCTGGCAGATGAGTCATAAGCTCCTCGAGAGTCGCGTCGGGGTTATCTATCAGGCAGTTCATGGCGGCTACGACCTCGCGCAGATTGTGCGGAGGGATATTTGTCGCCATACCGACCGCTATGCCTACAGAGCCGTTTACAAGCAGATTCGGATATCTCGACGGAAGCACCGTGGGCTCCTTTAGTCGGTCGTCGTAGTTCGGGATAAAATCGACCGTGTCCTTGTCGATATCCGTCAGCATTTCGAGAGAGAGCTTTTTGAGCTTTGACTCGGTGTAACGGTAGGCGGCGGGCGGGTCGCCGTCGACGGAACCGAAGTTGCCGTGGCCGTCAACGAGCGTATATCTCATGGAGAAGTCCTGCGCCAAACGCACCATGGCGTCATAGACGGAGGCGTCGCCGTGAGGATGGTAACGGCTGAGCACCGAACCGACCGTGTCCGCGCATTTGCGGTACGGCTTATCGGGATAAAGGCCGTTTTCGTACATGGTGTAAAGTATGCGTCTGTGGACGGGCTTCAAGCCGTCACGCACATCGGGCAGAGCACGCGAGGTGATGACCGACATGGAGTAATCCAGAAAGGATTTACGCACTTCTCTATTGATCTCGACATTGATTATTTTTTGTTCGTTATATGCTTCGTCAAAGCTCACAGAGATCTACTCCTTTCCGTTATATGTCCAGGTTCTGGACGTATTTTGCATTGGTTTCGATGAACTCGCGGCGCGGCTCGACCTTGTCGCCCATAAGAATGGAGAAAGTCTCGTCCGCGAGCATCGCGTCTTCGATATTGACGCGCAGCATCGTGCGGAAGTCGGGATCCATTGTCGTCTCCCAGAGCTGCTCGGCATCCATCTCGCCGAGACCTTTGTATCTCTGGATATCGCAGCTGCCCGAACCGCCGAACTCTGCCATGAACTGGTCGCGCTCCTCGTCGGAGAAAGCGTATCTTATCTTCTTGCCCTTGCTGACCTTGAACAGCGGGGGCTGGGCGAGATAGACGTGACCCTGCTCTATGAGCGGGCGCATATAGCGGAAGAAGAAGGTCAAAAGCAGCGTTCTGATATGCGCGCCGTCGACATCGGCATCCGCCATAATGACTATCTTGTTGTAGCGAAGCTTTGTTATATCAAATTCGTCGCCGATTCCGGTGCCGAGGGCGATGACAATAGGCATGAGCTTCTCGTTGCCGATAACTCTGTCGAGTCTCGCCTTTTCGACGTTGAGCATCTTGCCCCAGAGGGGAAGAATCGCCTGGAAGCGTCTGTCGCGTCCCTCTTTTGCGGAGCCGCCTGCGGAATCTCCCTCGACGATGTAGAGCTCTGTGCGCTCTGCGTCGCGCTCGGTGCAGTCGGCAAGCTTGCCGGGCAGGGAGTTTGAATCGAGAACAGATTTGCGGCGAGCCAGTTCGCGCGCCTTTCTCGCAGCCTCTCTCGCGCGCGAAGCGTCGAGAGCCTTCGAGAATATCGCCTTTGCGACTGCGGGATTCTCTTCAAAATAGGTCATCAGCTTCTCATAGACCGTTGTCGAGACGAGCTGGGTTATGTCGGTGTTGCCGAGCTTGCCCTTTGTCTGTCCCTCGAACTGCGCCTCGGTGAGTTTGACGCTGATGACGGCAGTCAGTCCCTCGCGGACATCGTCGCCCGAGAGCTTCTTGTCGCCGTCTTTGAGAATCGAATATTTGCGTCCGTAGTCGTTGAAAACGCGGGTCAGAGCGGTCTTGAATCCGGTCTCATGAGTACCGCCGTCAACGGTGTGGACGTTGTTTGCAAACGAGAGCATTGTCTCGTTGTAGCTGTCTGTATACTGCATGGCAATCTCCGCGCTTCTGTCGCCGTGCATGGCGGAGAAGTGGATCGGCTTTTCATGCAGGGGAGTCTGACCGCGGCTTGTGGTCAGATATTCGACGAAGCTCGAAAGTCCGCCTTCGTAGCAGTAGGTGCGCTCGATAATATTCTCGCTGTCGCGCCTGTCCGCAAGGGTTATGCACAGTCCCGCATTGAGGAACGCAGACTCGCGCAGATGTCTTTCAAGGGTCTCGAAATCATAGACCGTGGTCTCGCGGAATATCTCGGGATCGGGCTTGAAGCGTATGGTCGTGCCGGTCGCCGAAGATGTGCCTATCTCCTTGAGGTCATAGTCGGGATGACCGCCGTTTGAGAAGCGCTGCTGATAGACATGGCCGTTCTGCGCAACTTCAACTTCGAGCCACTCGGACAGGGCGTTGACGACGGACGAACCGACGCCGTGCAGACCGCCGGAGACCTTGTAGCCGTTGCCGCCGAACTTACCGCCGGCGTGCAGGACGGTCAGAACGACCGTCACGGTGGAGATGCCCATCTTTTCGTTCATGCCCACGGGGATACCGCGTCCGTTATCCTTGACGCTGATAACATCGCCCGGGAGTATCTCAACATCGATATTCGTGCAGAAGCCCGCGAGAGCTTCATCTATGGAGTTGTCGACTATCTCATACACAAGGTGGTGCAGACCGCGCGGACCCGTCGAGCCGATGTACATACCGGGGCGCTTGCGGACCGCCTCAAGTCCCTCAAGAACCTGAATCTGGCTCGCGTCGTATTCCTCGGTGACCTTGGTGTTCATATCCTTGTCAAGCTCAATGTCTTCGTCGAGCACGAGCTCGTCCTGATTCTCGGCGTTCTCTTCAAGGATCTCGTTGTTCTCATTGTTATCCAAAGCTTTCATCCTCCTTCTCCAAAGCTATAAAAACGAATTACTGATTCGTCAGGGTGGAGAACATGTTCTTTTTCTTCTTCGCTTTCTTGGGCTTGTACTTCGGCGGATTTTCGAGCCTCATTCTCGCGCTCTTGGACTTCGCGAGATACTTGTTGACCTGGACAACGGGAGAGATCATGTCCGCGCTCATATAGTCGACGCAGTTTGCGAGCAGATCCTGATCGTTGTTGAGCTCGCCGAGGACAGTGACGGCTATGATGCTCTGAATCTCGTTCGTGCCGTCGTCATAAATCTCGTTGAGGAGATTGAAGAGCTTTCTCATCTTCTGCGGGTCGTTCTCTTTTATGACCTTGATAACCACGGGAGCGGCGTGGTTCTTGAAGAAATCCTCGGGCAGGAACTCGCCGTAGGTCTCAATATTCTTTCTGTATTCGTCGCGCAGCTCGGGATAGATAACGCTCAGACGGTTCGCGAATGTGTTCGCGTCATAGCACGCCTCGCCGCTCTTCGCCGCAGCCTTAGACACGGGGGTGGGTAGCTTCACTTTTTTCTTATCGGCTGTGCCGTTCTTGCCGAAGCTCTCTTCGATAAGCTCGGCATACTCGTCCGAGATAAACTTGATGTCCTTGTCGTCGGCGGTCTCAACGTCGAGCAGAGAATGGGCTATCTTCGCGAAATCCGTCTCGTTCGCGCCCTCTTTCTGCGCCCAGAGCAGGGCTATTTTGTTGTCGTAGTGCTCGATACGCAGAGCCTTGTTGTCGCCGGAAAAATCCATAACGGCGCGTCCGCTCGTGACGGAGACGGGGATACCGTCGGAGATATCTGCGGGAGTGGTGATTCTAAAGCCGCACTTCGTGAGGGTCGGCTCGAGGTTCTTGTAGATGTCATTCATCGCTATACGGATATCGATCATAACTGTTCTCCTTAAAAAATACTCTGCACAGAGTATATATCAGTCCGCCGAAAAAGTCTGCCGTTGCACGGGGTCTCAAGGCTCCCCCTGTGTAAGGGGAGCTGTCACGGCGAAGCCGTGGCTGAGGGGTTGTTGTAATGAAAGTTCAAAACAATCCCTCCGGCGCTCCGCGCCACCTCCCTTTGCACAAGGGAGGCTTTGATTCCCGAGAAACCAAAAACAGGTTTACCGACAAGCTGTTATATACTCCGCACAGAGTATATATTATATATACTAATATAATATATCATAATGTCGGCGCGTTTGCAATGCTCTAACAGAAAAATACTGCGCCCGTTTTCAAATAAAACGGGTTGACGAAAGGCGTATAACTGTGGTATTATAAAAAATCAAAAGAACGAGGTTTTTCATAGCCTCAAAGCAAGAAAGAAAAGGACTTTTCCGATGGAAAAAAAGGTGTTTATAAACATTGAGGACAGCCACTCCGGGCATGACGACAGCTACTCGTCGCAGACGAGCACGCAGGGCGTTCTGCGCCTGCTCGAAAACGGCTACGAGCTCTCATATGAAGAGCCTGCCGCCGAGATGGAGGGCTGCGTGACCACCCTGCTCATAGAGGACGGCGGACTCGTCACAATGACGAGAAACGGCGCATATACTACACAGATGGTCATGGAGCGCGGCAGGCGTCATGTCTGCCACTACGCGACACCGTTCGGCGATATGCTCCTCGGCATATTCGCCAAGAAAGTCGAGTCGTCCGTGACGGAGGAGGGCGGCGAGCTGCTGCTCAACTACACTATCGATGTCAACGCGGATCTTGCCGCGTCGAACGAGCTGAAGATAACGGTCAGCGGACAGTAAAAATGACGGTTTGCCCGCAGAAACTGCGGTTACACGAAAGGATGGATAAATTTTATGTCAGTGCTTGTAAAACAGGTCGAGGATAAGCTCTGCGAGCTTGTCAGGGACGCCGCGAAAAAGGCGATGGCGGCAGGTGAACTGCCCGAAGCCGAGCTCACGGATTTCAAGGTCGAAATCCCGGCGGACAGAAAGAACGGCGACTACTCCACGAACGCCGCAATGGCGTGGGCGAGAGCTTTCAGACGCGCGCCCACTATGATAGCCGCGGCTATAACAAAGAACATCGACCTCGAGGGCACCGCATTCTCATCCTGCGAGGCGGCGGGTCCCGGATTCATAAACTTCCGTCTCGCCGACCGCTTCTATTCGGAGATTCTCATGGATATCCGCAAGAAGGGCAGCGACTACGGCCGCTCCGACTTCGGCAAGGGCGAAAAGGTAAATATCGAATTCGTCTCCGCCAATCCGACAGGACCGATGCACATGGGCAACGCCCGCGGCGGCGCCCTGGGCGACTGCCTCGCGGCGGTCATGGACTTTGCGGGCTACGATGTCAGCCGCGAATTCTATATCAACGACGCCGGCAATCAGATCGATAAATTCGCCCTCTCGCTCGATATCCGCTATCAGCAGATATACAAAGGCGCCGACGCGCCCGAGCTGCCCGAGGACAGCTACCACGGCGAGGACATAGCCGTGCGCGCCAAAGAATTTGCCGATGTCTACGGCGACAAATATATCTCCGAGAGCGAGGAAGTCCGCCGCAAAGCGCTCGTCGATTTCGCGCTGCCGAAGAATATCGACTCAATGCACGAGATACTTTCAAAATACAGGATAGAATACGACACATGGTTCAAGGAGAGCACCCTGCACAACGGCACGGAGCTTCGCGACACAATAGAGCTGCTCAAAGAAAAGGGACTCACCTACGAGCTTGACGGTGCGCTGTGGTACAAGAACATCGAGGTTCAGACAAAGCGCCTGCTCGCCCATGGCAAGACGCAGGAGGAGATCGACAAGCTCGGTCTCAAGGACGATGTTCTCATCCGCCAGAACGGCAACCCGACCTATTTCGCGGCGGATATCGCATATCACCGCAACAAGCTCGCCGTCAGAAAATTTGACAGGGCGATAGATGTCTGGGGCGCAGACCACCACGGTCATGTCGCCAGAATGAAGGGCGCGCTCGACGCGATAGGTCTTGACGGCGACAAGCTCGACATAATCCTCATGCAGCTCGTGCGCCTGACGAGAAACGGCGAAGTCGTGCGTATGTCCAAGCGTACCGGCAAGGCGATAACCCTCGTCGACCTGCTCGAAGAGATACCGATAGACGCGGTGCGTTTCTTCTTCAATCTCCGCGAACCCGCAACACAGATGGAGTTCGACCTCGATCTCGCCGTCGCCGAGAATTCGCAGAACCCGGTTTACTATTGCCAGTACGCCCACGCGAGAATTTGCAGCATCCTGAGAAAGCTCAAGGAGCAGGGCTGCGACATCCCCGAGTGCACGCCCGAGCAGCTCGATCTGCTCACCGCGCCCGAGGAGCGCGAGATAATCAGGCATTTGGCGTCGCTCACCGACGAGATTGCCCTCTCCGCCAAAAACTATGATCCCGCGCGCATCACGCGCTACTGCATCGACCTCGCGACCCTCTTCCACAAGTTCTACAACGCCTGCCGCGTCAACTGCGACGACAAGAACTTGAGTGCGGCGAGAATATATCTGTGCCTGTGCGTCAAAGAGGTTCTCAAGAACATCCTGACCCTGCTCAAGATAAGCGTGCCGGAGAGAATGTAAAAAAACAGAATCAAAAAATCATTCCGCAGGGGCCCGGCGTTCCTGCGGAATATTAAAATGCGGAGTTTTTCCTGCATACAAGCGGCAGAAGGCTGTAATCGAGCAGAGTGTTTCAGCAAAATAAAAGTTTGCTCGCCCGCCGTCGGTGATGACATGGCTTTCCATGGCCGCGCCGCGGTGTTTGAAAACTCCTTTAGATAGGCGGACAGCCGCAATGGGTGTCCCTACGAAGTGCGCGTCAATAAATTTGTACAAACTTCGCAGGCAGATAATATCCGCCCATATCGCATACTTTTTCGTTATTCACTTTTACTTATTACTTTGAGCGTTAGCAAACAAACCCCTCAGTCGCTTCGCGACAGCTCCCCTACAGGGGAGCCTAAATAAAATCCACTTTCAAAGTTGGCTGTGACGCACCCTACAAGTTGCGTATTACCGCATACGTTTTCGAAGCAAAACTGACCCACAACTACCCCCCCGGAGGTTATCATGACAAAGCTTCTGATAAAACTCTTTATCAAGGACAGCGAAAAAACCGACGACCCTGCCGTGCGCTCGCGCTACGGCACACTCAGCGGCGTCGTCGGCATACTGTGCAACATTCTGCTGACCGCGGCAAAATTCATTGTCGGCTCGGTAACGGGCAGTATCGCAATAACCGCAGACGCCGCGAACAACCTCTCGGACGCCGGCTCGTCCGCCGTCACGCTCGTCAGCTTCCGTCTGGCAAATAAACCCGCCGACGATGAGCACCCGTTCGGTCACGGCAGAATAGAATATGTCTGCGCGCTGATAGTCTCGTTTATCATCCTGCTCATGGGCGGCGAGCTGATCCGCTCGTCGGTAGACAAAATTCTCCACCCCGAGCCGCTCCAGTTCAGCATGACTGCACTCATAGTGCTCATCGCCTCGATCGGAGTCAAAATATGGATGGCGGTTTTTAACAGAAATATTGGCAAAAGGATAAACTCGACCGCCGTCGGAGCGGTCGTTATGGACAGCGTCAGCGACACCGCGGCGACGACCGTATCTATGATAGCCCTTATTCTCTCGAAATTTACCTCTGTGCCGCTCGACGGATACATGGGAATAGTAGTAGCCCTGTTTATCATCGCGACCGGAATAGGCATATTCAAGGACACGATGAACGAACTGCTCGGCGCGCCCGCTTCGCCGGAGATGGTGCATGAAATTGAGAGCGACATTCTCTTATACGAGGGCGTTATCGGCGTCCACGACCTCATGGTTCATGACTACGGACCGGGCAGAATGTTCGCCTCCGCCCATGTCGAAGTGCCGTCCGACTGCGACATAATGGCGTGCCACGACACCATAGACCGCATCGAGCGCGACATAAAGAAGAAATTCGCCATAAACATTGTCCTGCATATGGATCCGATAGTCGTTGATGACGAACATATAAACGCCCTGCGCGAAAAGGTCGGCGAGCTGATAAAGGAAGTTGACCCGAGATTCACGATGCACGACTTCAGAATGGTGGAAGGTCCTACGCACACCAACCTCATTTTCGACCTCGTCGTGCCGCACAAATATCCGTTCACGAAAGGGCAGATAAAAGAGCTGATAAGCGACAAAATATCGACCGAGATCGGCGAGAATTACTACGCCGTTATGACTATAGAAAACAGCTTTGTCGAAGACGAGAGAAAGTGAGGGCAGCACAATGGGAAACACCGAAAAGACAGAGCTTACCGTGATGTGCATGATCTGCGACGGCACGAAGATACTTGTGCAGGACAGAGTGAACAAGGACTGGCCGGGCGTAACCTTCCCCGGCGGTCATGTCGAACAAGGCGAGGCGTTCACCGACGCCGTGCGCCGCGAGGTCAAAGAGGAGACTGGACTTGATATCTCCCGCCCGACGGTATGCGGAATCAACGATTTTGTCCGCGACGACGGCACGCGGTACATAGTGCTGTTTTTCCGCGCCGACCGCTTCAGCGGCGAGCTCAAAGACTCCGACGAAGGCAGAGTATTCTGGATCGAGCGCGACGAGCTGACGCAGTATAAGCTCTCGCAGGATTTCATCGACATGGTTCATGTCATGGAAAACCCGTCGCTGACCGAATTTTTCTATGAGCGCGACGGCGAAAGCTGGAAGAAGAGAATAATATAAGTCCGTGTTAAACACGGTATTCAAAGAAAAAAATCCTGCCTGCGGTTTTTCCGCGGGCAGGATTTTGCTTATAAATGTTGGATATGCCGCGGACAACCGCAAGAGCTGTCCCTGCAAAGCACGCGTCAATAGAATTGTTCAAAATTTGCCGGGCAAATGATATCCGCCACGCGTGATTGTGTTGATTTGCAATATTGCATGCTTGCCGATTGATGATATATGCAATAACGCAACCCCTATCTATCAAAAAAGGAGCGCATATGCGCTCCTTTACTTGGTTGTGCTGTTGTTTAGTCGAGGGTCTTGACGAGCTCTTTGAGATAAGCCTTGAAGCTCTCGCCGATTTCGGGATGCTTGAGGGCAACTTCGCAGTTTGCCTTCATAATGCCGAGCTTGTTGCCCATATCGTAACGGATTCCGTCGAAGTCATAAGCAACGAGGTCGCCTCTTGCGCCGAGCTCGCTCATGACGTCGGTCAAATAAAGCTCCTCGCCGGGCTTAACAGTAGTCAGTCCCTTTTCGAGCATACCGAACACCTCGGGCGGGAGAACGACTCTGCCGAGGATAGCATAGTTTGACATGACCTGCTCGGGGGTGGGCTTCTCGATGATCTTGTGGCAGCTCATTGCGCGTCCCTCAAGAGGAGTGACGTCGAGCGAGCAGTACATCGAAATAAGCTCATCGGGAACTTCCTTGACGCCGACAACGCCCTTGCCGTACTTCTCATATGCTCTGCACAGCTGAGCGGTTACCGGATCGTCGCTGACGGTGACATCGTCGCCGTAGAGAACAGCAAACGGCTCATCGCCGACGAAGCTCTTGCCGCAGAGGATAGCATGGCCGAGACCCTTGGTCTCCTTCTGGCGGATGAAATATATGTTTGCAAGGTTTGCAACTGCCTTGACCTCTTCGTAGATCTTCTCTTTGTTCTTCTTGCCGGCAAGATTTGCCTCAAGCTCGAAAGAATGGTCGAAGTGATCCTCGATAACGCCCTTGCCGCGGTTGGTTATGATGAGTATATCCTCGATGCCCGCCGCAACAGCCTCTTCAACGAGATACTGGATAGCCGGCTTGTCGACTATGTTGAGCATCTCCTTCGGAACTGCCTTGGATGCGGGGAGAACTCTTGTGCCGAGACCTGCCGCAGGAATAATAGCCTTTTTGACTTTCATTTTGCACCAAACCTTTCTTTTATTTTATAAGCATCTCTACTAAATATAACAGCAGATTGTATACTATATAATAACCTATATAGCCCGTAAAAGCAAGTAAAATCGATGTTCCGCCTTTTCTCATCGTCGCCGCCTCAAACGCGCGGTCGTCGGGGAACTCCGCGCGAAGCTTCTTGACCTTTGCCACTACGCTGCGCTTATAGAGGGGATTCGCGATAAATCCGGCGATTATGTGCATGGCAAACTGAATGCCGAGCATTGGGAGAATCGGTATCATCGCTGACGCCGCATTCTGGAGCGCCGCAGTTATATCCGCCTGAGATGAGGTGTATATCGCCTCGGAATAAGCCTGATATGCAGTTGTGAACGCCTCAACCTTCGAAGTGAACGGCAGAGCCACAGCGAGCATCAGACCCATAAAAATGAGTCCCGCTTTCCAGAGCTTGCGGAAGAACAGCCAATAGGGGCTGAAGAAAAACGCCGCCCAGTTGAAAGTTATTTTCTTTTTGTTGTCCGCTATTGCCTTGAACTTCGGGATATATCTCGCGCTTGCCGACTGAACCGTGCAGGCGATATCCTTGACCTTCGCGCCGTCTATCTCGCTCTCCGGGTCTATAGTTACGCCGTAGAGGAACGGGTTGCCCGCCTCGCCCGCGTTGAAGAACGGGTTGAACGGCTGAGCGCCGCCCGCAGTCAGGGGCGCGCCGCAGTTTGTGCAGCTGAGCGAATTCGGGTCGTTTTCCGCGCCGCAAATGGGGCAGACCTGCGCACCCTGCTTATTTTCCGTCTGCTCCTCCGGCTGGGGCTCGGCTCTGTAACCGGCCGCCTCGGGCTGCCAGACATAGCCTTCGGCGTGGCGCGATGCGTTGACGCACTCGCCCCTCTCGTCCCAGCACGCGCGGTGCTGAGGTGTGCCGCAGACCGGGCAGACGACTATATCGTCATCGTGATCGAAGCTCCTGCCGCAGGCAGGGCATTTCTGACCGTTTAAATCCATATTTTTTCCTTTCACCTTTCCGATGGATACTATTCTCCATCTTCCGCTTCGATTATATCACAAATACTAACGGTTATTGTAGACGAAATTGAGATAAATTTCAATTATTATGTGAACAAACAACGATTTTTAGCCGTTTTTTATTTTAACAGCAAAAAACCTCCCGCATGGGGAGGCTTTTGTGTGTCAATAAACCTGATTTTGGGGCTTCGCAGGAATCAAAGCCTCCCTTGTGTAAAGGGAGGTGGCACGAAGTGCCGGAGGGATTGTTTTGAATAAGCTGCAATTTTTCAAAAATGCCGGGTATTTTGAACTTTCATTACAACAACCCCACAGTCACGGCTTCGCCGTGACAGCTCCCCTTACACAGTGGAGCCTTGAGGCTATGCTATAAGTCCGCCGTCTCACTTCACATTTCTCCACAGCGTTCTGTCGAGCGAGCGGTACTGCACCGCCTGGGAGATGTGGTCGGAGTTCACCGTTTCGCTGCCGTCGAGGTCGGCGACGGTGCGCGCGATGCGCAGTATTTTGTCATACGCCCTCGCGGACAGTTCGAGCTTTTCGAACACTCTTTCGAGCAGGATCATGCCCTCGGGAGTCGGGCGGCAGAATTTTTTCGTCTGCGCCGCGTCCATCTTTGCGTTGCACGAAATGCCGCTGCCCTTGAGGCGCTCGGTCTGAATGGCTCGCGCCGCGTTGACACGCTTTCTGATATCTGCGGAACACTCCTCCTGCGAGGTGCCGGACAGGCTCGCGAACTCAACGGGCGGCACCTCGATATGAATATCCAGCCTGTCGAGCAGGGGACCCGAAAGGCGCGAAAGATATCGCTGAACCGACTGCTGGGTGCAGGTGCACCGGCGGGTCGGGTGGCCGTAATATCCGCAGGGGCACGGGTTCATCGCGCAGACTATCATCGCCGAGCACGGGTACGACAGCGACGCGGATACGCGAGAGATCGTTATTTTTGAGTCCTCCATCGGCTGGCGCAGAACCTCCATCGCCTGACGCGAAAACTCCGGCAGTTCGTCTAAAAACAGCACGCCGTTGTGCGCCAATGATATCTCGCCCGGGCGCGGAATAGTGCCGCCGCCCGAAAGTCCTGCGGGCGAAACGGTATGGTGCGGCGAGCGAAACGGACGTTGGGTCATCAGAGATACGCCCTCGGGCAACGCGCCCGCGACGGAATAGAGCTTCGTCGTTTCAAGGCTCTCTTCAAATGTCATGTCCGGCAAAATAGACGGCAGGCGCTTTGCGAGCATACTTTTGCCCGAGCCGGGCGGGCCGACCATGATTATATTGTGACCGCCTGCGGCGGCTATTTCGAGCGCACGTTTTACCTCCGCTTGACCTCTGACATCGCGGAAGTCCGGCGCAAATTCGTCCGGGGCGTAGCTGTCTCTGAAATCGTCGAACTTCGCGGGAGCTATTGTTTCCTCGGAGCGCAGGTGCTTTATCAGCTGTTCGACGCTTCGCACGGGTATAACCTCAATGCCCTGAACGACCGAGCTTTCTGCCGCGTTCTCCGTCGGGACAAATACCGTTTTTATTCCGTTCTTTGCGGCGGTTATTACCATGGGCAGCGCGCCGTCGACGCGGCGGACGAGTCCGTCGAGCGCGACTTCGCCGATGAACGCCATGTTGTCGGAGTCAAAGTTTATCTGCCTGCCGGCTTTGAGCAGAGCCATGAGAATCGGCAGATCATATACTGAGCCCTCCTTGCGTGTGTCCGCAGGAGCCAAGTTCACCGTGATGCGGCTGACGGGGAAGGCAAATCCCGTGTTCTTTATCGCCGAGCGGACTCTGTTTTTCGCCTCGCTTATCGCGGCGTCGGGCAGTCCGACTATATCGAACCTCGGCAGACCCTGCGATAGATCCGCCTCGACCTGAACCATGTAGCTGTCCATGCCGAAAAGCCCCATGCTGTTTATCCGTGAAAACAAATTCATACCCCCAGTTGCCAAATGAAAAGTCCCCCGAGCTGCCTCGGAGGACTCACTTCAGTTTTTGTTAGTCTGCCTCGGCAGTGGTTGTGGTCGAAGGATCGGTCCAGTCCATCTCGTACTTGTCGCCGTAGGTGTACTCGAACGAGCAGGGAAGAGTGCCTATCTCGGCAAGGGTGCCCTCGCCGGTTATTGTGGTCGTGATCTTCTCGGTTCTTATGTACTCGACGGAAGCAACGGTGTTGTCCTTCGTGTTGATGACGCAGATTATCTTGCACTCGGTGTAGGTCAGGGACTCGATATCGGTGAAGCTGAGGTAGCCCTTGAGCTTCTCTCTGAACTCCTTGACTGCCGCCGCTCTGTCTTCTTCGGAGCCGAGGTTGAACGCCTTCTTGACGAGGTCGACGCTGGGCTCTTTGATGACGAGGGTCAGAGTGCGCTGGCTGTTGTCGTCGTTTGCCTCTATCTCCGCGGACTCAACATCCGCCGCGGTGAGGCGGCTCGACCAGCTCTCGCCGGATACGGGGAAGAGTGCGGTCAGATCGTCGCCGTACTTTGTCTCGGCGTTTCTGCTCTCTTCAAAAGCTTTCTTCGTGCCGTCGAAGATGAACTTCTTGAGCGTGGGAACGGACTTTTCGAGCAGGGTGTTGCGCTCGCCGTCCTCTGTGCCGCAGATAACGTTCGAGACGTTCTCCGTGCTCTGGAATTTCTTAACAGCGGGCTTCTTGACCTTGACGGCGTTTATGACGCTGTTGTAGTAGTTGACCATTGCCTCTTTGCCAACGGGCATCTCGGACATCGCGGCGACAGTGGTCTCCTCAGTGTCGGTGGTGCCGGCATCGCAGGCCGCGAACGAGAAGAACATTGCGGCCACAAGCACGAGCGCGCATACGGCATAGATCTTTTTCTTCATGAAGGTTAAATCCCCTTTCGTTTTTAAAGCGGAAGCGCACAAAATCGAATTATGCTGCGCCGCAGTTCCGCTGCTCTTTAGACTGAATTATTATAACATATTAATTTGAATTATTACAGTAAAAATTAACAGTGCCGCCTATTTTTGTTATAATTATTGAAAAACAGGCGGCATATTTGGTTATAATATACAAACAATCAGTTTGAAAGACCCTTTTCGTCGAAGAGGAATGCAGTCTCGAGCGCAACGCCGAGCACGGATTCAATAGTCTTTATGTCAAGATTATCCGCGGTGTCGAGTCTCGTGTGATAATATCTCGCGGGGGCGGGATCCATTGCGGCTATCGAAACAGCCTTCATGCCCGACTGGGTGACTGCGGCGGCGTCGGTCGCGCCAAAGAAAACGCTCTTATAGGGCATATCGAGTCCGTTCTGCTTTGCAGCCTCTTTGACAAGCGCGCACGCACTCTCGTCGTTCTTGACGGTACCGGTGAGGTCGCGCGAATATATCGCCATGAAATCGTAGTCGCGGATGGTATCGAGACCGACAAACACGGTCTCAACATCGCCGAGCTCGTCCTTGTGCGCCTTGCAGAACGCCTTTGCGCCGCGAAGTCCCGCTTCCTCCGAGCCTGTGAGCACTACCCAGACCTCGGTGTTTTCAAAGCGGATGTCGTGGTGCTGCATATATTTGACGACCGCCATTGAGATAAAGCAGCCGGTCAGGTTGTCGTTCGCGCCCATGACGGGTCTCTTCTTGTTTTCAAAGAAGAGCGCGACGAAGAGGATCGGTATCCAGGCGAGGAAAACATATCTCAGGATGTTGAGCGCGCCGCTGTCTGCTATAGAAAATCCGTGGCCTGCGGCGATAGCCCAGATGTTGAGCACGAGTCCGAGCAGAATGCCGACGAAGCTCAGACCGATTATCGGAACGAGCAGCTTCGAGCCGCCGTAATAGGTGAATCTCCACTCGTTCGCGCTGTCCGAATGGCCGGAGAAAATTATGCGGCGCTTGACTTCGCCCTTGGGCTTTCTGACGGCAACGACATTATGCGACGTCTTTTTGGGGAAGAAGGGGTCGAGCATCTTTTTGTAGAGCAGGAACTCCACGATTGCGAATATCAGCGAGAGTGCGCTGAGAACCAGCGATATGACGCTCATACCAAAGAAGAAGAGGACTATCGCGGCGATCATCATTATGCCGTCCGTGAGTATCCAGCCGAGGAATGCGCCGGGATGCACGTCGAAAGGCTCGATTTCAACCTTGTCGCACGCGCCGTCGAGCTCGGCCGCCATGAGCTTCTGAGCCTCATGCTCCTGCTCGCTGCCGGCGGGTCTGGGACCGACATCCTTGCAGATCTTTTTGATTCCGCGAACCGAGAAATTCGTCATCTCTCTGAGCGCGGACGGATAGTTTTTGACACTGTCCTGAGCTTTCATGATAAGACTCCTTTCGTCTTTTGAATTCCGCCGCGAGTTTGACACGGCAGGTTTATTGTGATATATTTGTGTCGCAGCCGTAGGGCTGTTGAAACCTTTATGGGAGATATGGAAAATGAAGAAAAATATACGCTCGATACTTGCGGTTATCCTCGCGGTAATACTCGTTGCGCTCGTCGGCACATACGCTATTCTCAAAGTCCGCTCGAAGGACAGCAAAACGCCGGCTGAAACTTCAAGCGAGTCGCAGTCCGAATCGGCGCAGAGCACCGCGCCCGAGTCAACCTCGCAGGAGACCGTGACCCAGACAGAAAAGACAACAACTCAGCAGACCACAAAAGCCTCCACAAGCGGGGTCACGGAATATGCATATGCATACGCCGGATTCTCGCCGAAGGTGACGAAGATAGACGAATCGAAATGGTACCTGACCCTCGTCAACCGCGACTATATTCTGCCCGCGGACTACACGGTCAAGACCGCAAAGACCGTTGTTGACATCTACGGCGGATATGACTACGGACTGCTTGACTACCGCGTCGCTCCGCACTATATAGAGATGTATAACGCGGCGCTCGAGGACGGAATAAAGCTCTCGCCCCTGTCGGGCTACCGCTCGATAGCGCATCAGAAGAGAAACTTCGAGGCGCGCATCAGCCTTTATATGAAGCAGGGCTACAGCAAGAAGCAGGCGACGATAATGGCGTCGGAGATAATCCTGCCGCCGCAGACGAGCGAGCACAATGCGGGACTGTGCATGGACATTCTCTCGATATACGAGAGCTTCGAGAACACGAAAGAATACAGATGGCTCCAGGCGCACGCCGCGGACTACGGCTTTGTGCTCAGATATCCCAAGGACAAACAGAGCATCACGAACATCACATTTGAACCGTGGCACTGGCGCTATGTCGGCGTCGAAGCCGCCAAAGAGATGAAGGCGAAAAATCTGTGCCTTGAGGAATATCTCGGCGTGGCATAACAGCCGCAAAATTTATATATAAGCTGCCCGGAGTCTCACTCCGCGGCGGCTTTTTGTTTTAAAGAAATGCCGGCAGCAACCGTCGGCATTGTTCCGAGCCGCTGCGCCTACAAATAAAGCCGCAATATGCGGCTCGAGCGTGTCTATAAACCTATTTTTGGTGGTTTCGCAAAAATCAAAGCCTCCCTTGTGTAAAGGGA
>ERZ827490.71-NODE-71-length-160474-cov-4.401268_pt1 | contig 160474 bp, 139 predicted proteins | sample MGYA00519770_ERZ827490 | MGnify/ENA primary metagenome ERZ827490 (study PRJEB31778, sample SAMEA3449324) | human gut metagenome | biome: human gut; feature: human-associated habitat; material: faeces | place: United Kingdom | collected 2010/2012 ... | reverse complement strand
CTCCGTGTTGTAAACATCATCCATCAGCCGAACGCTCCAAAGTCGGCTGATCCATAATCCGGCCAGCAGCAGACCGAGGTATCCGGCGAGAGACGTAAAGGCATAAATCACGGGGCCACCGGATAGATTCAGCAGCCAGCCGTTGAGAAAGAACAGCGGAAAGGCGATCCCCGAACAGATCAGGATATGCTTTCGGGTTATCTTTTCGGTTTTGACGCTCCGCGTCCCCAAACAGGAAAGGGCGATGAACAGAACGCAGAAAAGTTTGGTTGTCAACGTGGACGAAAACAGCCCGCAGGTTCGTTGGAAATTGGAAAGGATCTGATCGACCGTCGCGTTACTCCAGCCCAAACCGGCTATTCAGTTGTGACAGAACCAATACAGATGAACAACCAGCAGAATAACGCTGATTGCCCGCATTAGCTGCATTGTTTTGGCAAGGCCGCGCAAATCATCTTCGTTTTGCATGGTGGGTAAGTTTTAGTGCGATACATGGTACGCCCTACCCTTTGATTTTCGTATAAATCTGGAATGTTTATATGAACCAAAATCGGAATACAGAAAAACGATTTTATTCGTTGATAATAAGTATATTAAAAATTACCTACAATGAAATTGAAGTTGCCGTCAATGCACCATATTACAAATAAACAGCATATTACATAATGGTTCAGAAATGGGGCTATCAAACAGAGGATTACTTATTAATCTCGTCAGGCCGGAAACTTACAGTTATGGTCCGTATTTATTTAGGCCAATCAAAAGTCGCATTTAATAAATGAATTTTTTTAGACTTTTTTGCTGACTTGTAGTTGGGGCTGACTAATTTGGTATATATGTCCTTTACGTTAATTATATCCTGTTCTGAAATCGTATAATCTTTAAATGCTACTCCTAATTTTCTTTCGATAAACCTCAGTTGAGTAAAGAAATTCATATATTTAGTGTAAAAGTTTATGTGCTCATCCTTTCTAACTGGTATTGAGTGCTCTATATTATAATTACCTGAAATAATCCTGAATTTATATTGCTGAAATATTAACGATATCAGTTTGTGAAATTTTAATTCATCTGATGTATTATTGTACCTATATTGATCATGGCGTTTTACTCTCATTAAAAAGTCAATGCTTTTTTTACTCACATTATTTAAACTGATTTTTAAATAAATAGTACCAACATTTAACGAGGAAAATATTTCGACTATATTATTGCTCCGATAAATTTTTACAGGAATGTCATTGTAATCAAAATCAATATCGGAGAATCTAATATCGAAAGTCGTTTCAAAAGGGATATCGGTTAAAATAATTTCTGAAATGTTTTCTTTTTTTATATAAGGATGCAATAACGGGCCAACTTTATATTCAAGGTCAGAAATTGCCGATGCTGGAATTACCAAATCTTTACTTTGTATATGATTGAGAAATGCGGAAATAGCATTCGGGGTGTTTATATTTATATTAAATGTCAATTTATTGTCAAGGTCTTTTTTCAAAAGGGCAAGACCAGCTATTTTATATCCTCGTTCAGAAGGTTCGATTTTCACATTGACGTCACGATTTTTCGCATATAGCAATTTCGATGTAACGCCATAATGAGAGGTCGTAATATCTTCTAATACATGATTATTTAAATCGGATGTAAGATTTTCGATAAACTGTTCTCCTGCTACGGGTATGGCTGTAATGTTCTTCGATTGCAGTTCTTTTACTTTTATATCCGGAATGTCCGGAGAAACATAGAACCATTGCCGACGGTTTTCTCCCAGTTGGGAATTAATCGTATTGATGAGCGTCAGGGCATTTATATCCTCGATACTATACCCTAAGAAAATGACCGATTTTGTTATGAGTCGTGAAACAACCAAATTATAAAGAGGCGTTTTCGGAAATTCCCCTAACCATTTGGCATAATCGTCACGTGTAATAATGAGTTTGTCAGGCACTAAAAAGTCGCCGTGAATTTTAAATATAGCGGTTTTGTTTTCGTCTATATTCTTAATATCTGCATCCGTTCGGATCACCACACATTTATCGCCGTAATTTTTTTCAAACAGATTATCGTAGTTGGTTGTAATAATCGTTTTTATGTGAGGTATTAACGCCAATTCTTTATGCCATTTTTCATCACTAAATGGAGTTGCTTCAATTATTTGGCTTAAAAATTCTATTAGCTGTTTTCGTCCGTTAATCAATTCATATTTGTATGCGACTTCCATTAATCGGGGATCGGTTTCTTTTTCCTTGTCAGGAAGATTGGCATTAATCTGATCGGCCAAAGCCTTGCCAGAAGGATAATTGGCATATAATGAAAATCCGGTTCCAACCCATAAAACAGCATCTTCACTTCTTATAAACCCATATACTTCTTCTATATTCATAATTTTAACTTATTGGATTATTGCAAAGATAAAGTTTAATGTCATCTTGTTTACGATGCTAAAATCATGTTATCAACATATTGTCAATATAGAATCCTGTGTATATTATGAACCCTTAAAATTCAACGGATAGAAAAGATGGCGCTTGTTTTTGGCCTTCAACTATAATCTTTTGAGGTACTTTCTACTACCTTTGTAAAAAACCGATTGATATGGCAAAAATTTCTGTTCAAGGAATTGATGTAGCTATTGTAAAAGTTCACGAGGACGATTATATCTGCATTACCGATATGCTAAAGGCGAAAGACGGCGATTTTTTTATTACCGACTGGCTGCGAAACAGAAATACGTTGGAATTTCTCGGAATTTGGGAGAAAGTATATAATCCCGGTTTTAATTATGGCGAATTCGCCATAATTAAAAGTCAGTCAGGATTGAATCGGTTTAAAATCAGTGTCAAAGAATTCGTCGAGCGAACGAACGCAATCGGATTGCAGGCTAAGGCGGGACGTTACGGTGGAACGTATGCCCATAAGGATATAGCGTTTGAGTTTGCCATGTGGATCAGTCCCGAATTCAAAGTGTATTTAGTACGTGATTTTCAACGCCTCAAAGAGCAGGAACAGGCGCAAATCGGCTGGACGGCCAAACGGGAACTGTCGAAAATCAATTATCATATCCATACCGACGCCGTGAAACAGCACCTTGTGCCGCCGCAGCTTACCCCGGCGCAGGCGTCGATCGTTTACGCGAACGAGGCGGACGTATTGAACATGGCAATGTTCGGCATGACGGCTAAGGACTGGCGGGAAGCCAATCCCGAACTGAAAGGAAATATCCGGGATTATGCAACGATCAACGAATTGATCTGCTTGTCGAATATGGAAAATCTAAATGCGGTTTTTATCAATGAGGGCATGCCTCAAAAAGAACGGCTGCTGAAGTTGAATCAGATCGCCATTCATCAAATGGGAATACTGGAAAATATCGAAAGTAAAAAACTGCTTCGGTAAAACTACGGACAAAAAACTACCGCCTCAACAAGAAATTTTGCAATTTTTACAGTGAGATGTATTTTTATCTTTTATAAAAATGCTTCTCCCGCTATCCTCCGATCTTGCGCTATGCCAACTGCTTTTTAAGTTCTGACTTTTGCTCACGACCATTATTGTATCTTGTCCTTGCTAAATCAACCTGCATTCACAAAATATAATGGCATAATATAAAAACATAAAAGCGAAAATTATTTATACTTTTACCTACATTTTGTTTTGAATATGATTGATTTGTTTAATATTGCTTCCAATCTTTTATTTTGAATATTATGAAAATAATGATGTTTTGTCCAGATTGTCTGGAAAATAGTATAGAAGGGGGATTTAATGGATTAGATGTTAAAGGTTGCCAACTGGCTATTGAAAATGAATTTACATACCTTCTTACATGCGATAAAGGACATCAATATATTGCTCAGTTACAAGCATTTCCTTTTGAGGTGCTTTTTGAATCTGGATTGATTGCCCATGTCAATGGTTTTTATCTTGAATCTGTATTGAGTTTTAAAGCTGCATTAGAGAGGTTTTACGAGTTTTATATTAATATTATTTGTCGAGCCAGAAATATTGATGCGGATAAACTTGATAATGCATATAAACAAATCTCAAATAATTCTGAACGTGAATATGGCGCTTTTGTATTTATGTATTTTCAAGCAAATAATGATATACCTGAACTATTACCTAACAAATCGGTTGAGTTTAGAAATAAAGTTGTACATAAAGGATATTTTCCAAAAAAAGAAGAAGCCCTTCGTTTTGCAAGAAACATATATAAAATGATCAAGCCGATATATATTGAGTTAAGAGAAAAATATGATGCAGAAATATTATCTTTTTTAAATGTAAAAAGACAGGAATATTATAATTCGCTTATTAAAGCAAATCCTAAAATAAAAGATACACCTATATCCATTCAATCTTTATGTCTTCCTCTTTGCATACACCATGCAACTGGATTAGACGAATTTAAAGAACTTTTAAATACCATTCAACAAGCCCTGAAAAACCGCACTCCGCAACTTAACGGTGAAAAGTACCTCACCAACCGAGAGGTCTGCCAACTTTTGCGTATTTCACCCCGTACCCTCCAAAATTGGAGGGACACGGGGAAAATACCGTTTATTAGGCTGAAAGGGAAGATTCTGTATAAGGAATCAGAGATTTTGAAAGAACTAAAATAGCTAAACCAATAAAAATAGTCGGCAGGGAACATCTTGCCGACTATTTTTTGATGTTATTATACCGTTTTGAATATGGTCTTTTGAACACGCTTCTTTGTCGGAACAACATCCGAAAACTCGTATTTGTCTTGAATCCGTTCTGCCAAATTTGTCATATCCTCATTAATTTTAGTACGAGTAACCTCTGCATAAATCTGAGTAGTCTTAATAGAAAGGTGTCCCATCATTTGTCTAAGGCTCTCTATTGGAACGCCTTGTGTTAGGCATACGGTAGTTGCGAACGAGAAACGGCTCATGTGGAATGTCAGCCGTCTATCAATACCAGCAGCTTTGGCAATACGTTTTAATTGCCAATTCATACAAACATGGTGTTGTAATTTGAAAACTTTCCCGTCTATGCCCGAGAACTCCGAATCCCTGTATCTTGCAAGAATCATTTTAGGAATATCCAACAGAGGAATATAAGAAGTTGTTCCAGTCTTTTGCCTGTCGAGAATAATCCACTGGCTACCGTCTTCCATCTCTTGAATATTGGAATGTTGTAGATTTCGCAGGTCAATAATCGCTATGCCTGTAAACGTCGAGAAAATAAACATATCACGGGTAAAACGCCATGTGGCAAGTTTTAATTTAGCGTGCATAATCCGTTGTATCTCATCATTGGAGAGCCACGGGCGTTTTGGTATCACCCGTTCGGGAACAAAGTCAAAGAACGGATTTTGCCGTAGAATTCCTTTATTACAAGCTCTCACAATTGCTTGACGAAACGGGTTCATGTTTGTTTTAACTGTTCGTGCCGTCATTTTTAAATCAATTTTCAGATAATGAAAATAGGCTTCCACAAATGGAGTGTCAATTTTGCCGAATGGAATATCGGTAAGGTTGTGCTTTTCTTGTAGAAACTCTTTCATGTGGCGGTAGGCATTGGTATATACTGGAAAGGTGCTTTCAGTTATACGTACACCAATACTTTTCCGTTTCTCCTCTAACAGTTCCGCAAATTCTTGCATCAAGGTATTGCGATGTACCCCAATACCACGCAACGCATTTTTAAGGGCTTCGGCAGTTACATAGCCGTTATTAGTTACCATATCCTTGTAGTAAGTGGAGATTTCATTGCGAAATCGCTCTATCTGCTTGTTTACGGATATGGATTCTTGGGATTTACCTTTTGCTGCCCCTGTTTCACCATCCCAGCCATCGGGTGTTATTTCCAATCCTGTACTAAAAGTCGTATTCTTGCCGTCCACCGTGATACGCCCAACAATCGGGCAAGCCCCTGATTTTTTGGTCTTACTTGTGTTCGGATAGAAAAATATAGCAAATGTACTTCTGTTTGTTTTCATGGCTTACTGTTCGTTATAGGTGAATTTATCGGAGATACGAAGAGATAATTGTTTCATATCGTTGCCAATCTTCTCATTATTGACACGGGCGTACCGTTGAGTGGTGTTTATGTTTTTGTGTCCCATCATTCGGCTAACACTTTCAATAGGAACACCTTGAGACAGACACAGTTCCGAAGCGAAAACGTGCCGTCCGACGTGGAATGTGAGTTTGGTGGTAATATTACAATGTTTGGCAATGATTTTCAGCGCATAATTTATACGTCCCTGCCCTAATAGGTGGAATACGTTATCTCCCTCTCCCAATCCTCTGTATTTCTCTATAATCTGCATTGGAATATCCAACAATTTGACATGAAACGGTATTCCTGTTTTCTGTCTATCGGTGGAAATCCACAAACTGCCATCCTCTTCGGTAATTATCTCTTTCCAAGTAAGTTGTTTTAAATCCACATACGGAAGCCCTGTAAATGCTGCAAACACAAACATATCACGGATAAAACAAAGGCTTTTAGATTCTAATGGAGTGGATATAAGCCTTTTGAACTCATCTTTCGTTATCGAGCGTATTTTGAAATCGGGCTTTTTCAGTTTGAAACCAAAGAACGGTGGATGCACAATTAGTTTTCGGTTCAGAGCAATACGCACAACCTTGAACAGCACCAACATAGTAGATGATACGGATTCATCCGTCATTTTACGCTCCACTCTTAAATGGTAATCAAACGCTTCGATAAAGGGTAGGTCTAACTGGTTTAGGGGAATATCCTGAACATTGTACTTGACTTTCAGAAAGCGTTTTACTTGTTTGCGGATAGTGATATATTTATGGTAGGTGCTTTCTGCTCTGTCTATTCCGATACGGGTCTGAAAATACTGCATCATTTCACTAAAGAGGACGAGTAGTGTTGTCTGTGCCGATGCTATGCCTTGAAAGGCGGTCTTAACTTCTTGGGCGGTAACTGTTCCAGTTCGCTCTAAAATATCCCTGCAATGCGCATGTATGGAGAGATTAATTTTATTAATCTCTCTGTTGAGTTCAACGGCAACACGACTTTTGCCGATTGCCCGACCTGATTTTACACTCCAAAGCCGTTCTTCGATTTTCAGTTTTGAGCCGAATTGGGCGATGGTGTTACCGATGATGATTTTTCCGACAATCGGAAAAACGGTATCAGGATTTGTTTCTGTTCTCTCCGTGTTTCCCTCTCGTTTGAGGTAAAAGGAGACTTTAAGTTCGTTGTTCATAACGCTCACATTTTTAAGTTCGTAAAATTACTTTCTTTGTGAGTTATTTGAACAATGTAAACCGCAGACAAACAGTGCTATAAGTGGACGTTCAAGGTCGTTAATCTGCTGCGTTTTTCGTGAATAGTAGGGGGTAACGATTTAGAAGTGGAAAGTTTGCCTAAATCTGCTTTTTCCTGCAATTTCACTACTGGACACCATACGACACTAAAAGACATACATTTCTATCGTTCAATCAATTACCCTCTTTTTCTCTTTCTTGCTTCTAATGTTATAGGTTGCTGAAGCACGAGAATATAAACAAATCCCGTACATGTTCCAGTCTTTTTGTTACCATTGGCTTCTTTAAGATCAGAGCGATTTCGTACTCTGTCAAATAGCCCCTATCAACTTCTTCTAAGCGTACTTTATATTCTGCAAAAGGATTCGTTTGCAATTTTCCGTTTTCCCGGGCTATGATGATTATGCGCCTGAAAAACTGGAGAAACTTTACGGTTGTGTTGTGGCAACATTTACATTCCGTCCGCAAAAACGACTCAAAACCGGCAATAAACTTATGATTTATATCTCGCAGGGGCATGTCCGAGAGTTTGTATTCACTGAGAATGAAATTTGTCAGATGTCGCCGGGTGACCTCGTATTTCAAGTAAGTCGGTCTCGTTATTGAGATTCCTATCTGTTTCTTGCTGTTTTCATTATGCTCTTTGAATAGGGCCAATACCGTTTCCTGCTTGATACGGTATCCCAAAAACTCATTCTTCACCGTTTCAGTGGTGACGTAGTAATTGTCCCGCTGTTGGTCGTGGTAGATTTTATTCAACGAAGACCGGACGTCATCCAGCAGTGCGTTTATTTTACCCGCATCTTTACCTTTGACTTTTCCGGCCTCCACATTCCAGTTTGCAGGCAAGACACTTTGCTTGGTACTGAACTGGGCAACTTTACCATCGATGGTGATGCGAGCCATGATCATGGCCCGTCCGTCTTTTCTTTCCGATCCTTTTTTCAGGTAGAACAGAATTGAAAATGTGCTTTTCATATCTCACGTTGTTTAATTCAATTAAGAATAGGGAATATCCCTAAACTTGGAGATAAATAAACTTCGTAAAATGTGGACTTTACACAGTCATTTTCGGACAAATCGTTACCTTTTTTGTCCCTTGAAAAAAAGGTAACGATTTGGTAACGATTTTTTGTCAGTCGTTGTCTTTTTGATGTCTTGGAATGTCGATTCAGTGGCAACAAAAAAGCCTATAAATCTTAGATTTATAGGCTTTTGTCTGAATTCTATCCGGATTTGTCCGGAAGTTCAGCGGAGAAGGCGGGATTCGAACCCGCGATACCCTTTTGAGGTATACACACTTTCCAGGCGTGCTCCTTCGACCGCTCGGACACTTCTCCTAAAAACTTTTACTGAAACTTCCGAGCCGGGGTCGAAGTAGTGTTCGGCTCAAAAAGCGCAGCAATGTACGAAAAAATCCTGAATTATTAAAACCGGACGGCATTTTATCGCAAAAGATATTCCGTCGTAACGTTTACCGGCCCGCTCCGGGAGTGGAAAACGTCAGAAGAACGCGTCGCCGAATATCTTCCGGACGCTCCGGGCGGTCGTCTCCGCCACTTCGTCCGGCGAAATACCGTAAATCGCGGCGATCCGTTCGCAGATCAGCGGCAGGTAACCGCTTTCGTTCCGTTTGCCGCGGTACGGCACCGGAGGCAGGTATGGAGAATCGGTTTCGAGAAGCAGCTCGTCGAGCCGCATGGCCGGCAGCACTTCGGCCACGGCCGATTTTTTATACGTGACCGGACCGCCGATCCCGAAACAGAACGTCCCGACCGCCCGAATCCGCCGGTAATGTTCGGCCGTTCCGCAAAAACTGTGCATCACCCCGCGCAAACCCCGTCCGCCGAAATCCTCCAGCAATCCGCACATCTCGTCCCAGGCATCCCGCGTATGGATGGCGACCGGCAGGTCGTAAGCTAGCGCCAGTTCGATTTGGAAGCGCAACGCCTGCATCTGCTGTTCCCGGAAATCGCGGCTCCAGTAGAAATCGAGTCCGATCTCGCCGACACCGCAGAAACGAATCCCCGCGGGAGGCGCCTGCAAGTACTCCGCCACGCGGTCGAGATCGGCCCGGTAGTCCGGATTGCCATTCACAGAAGTCGGGTGCAGCCCCATCATCGGGCGGCAATACGCCGGATAACGCCTCGACAGGGCGAACATCGCATCGTAGGACTCGCGGTCGACGGCGGGCAATAGCATCTTCCCCACTCCGGCGGCCTGCGCGCGCGCGATCGCTTCGTCCCGGTCATCGTCGAAAGCGACGTCGTACATATGGCTATGCGTATCGATCAACATCTGACGTAAAAACTACCCCGCAACGAGCGGATCAATCCTGAAAATTCGAGTTCCAACAGCAGCGGCGACAATTCCTGCGGCGCAATCCCGCTGCGCAGGCTCAATTCCTCCGACGATACGGGAACGTCGGTGCCGATCAACTGCAATACCGCTTCTTCCGGCGAACCGGCAAGTATATCGATCGGCGATTGCCTCGCCGGTTTCCGCACCGGTTCAACCGGATCGGCAGGCTGCCAGTTCAGCGCCTCGACCACATCCTGTCCGCAGCATACCATCTGGGCTTTCAAGCTCTTGATCAGGCCGTTCGTTCCGTCCGACGACGAGTCGGAGACGCGCCCCGGAACGGCCATAACGATCCGGTGATAACCGTCGGCCATCCCCGCGGTCACCAGCGAGCCGCCGCGACGGTGCGATTCGACGACCAACGTCCCGTCGCTCAGGCCGGCGATAATCCGGTTCCGGCAAATGAACGAAGAGCGTTCGGTCTTATACCCGCTGCAAAACTCGGTCACCACGGCGCCGCCTTCGTGCACCATGCGGCGGGCATCCCGCGTATGTTCTCTCGGATAGATGCGATCCAGCGGATGCGCGACGACCCCGACCGTAGCGAGTCCGGCCTGCATGGCAGCCCTGTGCGCCGCAATGTCGATCCCGAAAGCCAATCCGCTCACCACCACGATATCGGGACACAGGCCGGCCACTTCGCGGATAATCCGTTCGCATACGCCGGCCCCGTACGCCGTGCAATCGCGCGTGCCGACAACCGTGAGCCAACGTCCCCGGTTCAGATCGATATCCCCGCTGACATAGAGCACATGCGGATAGTCAGAACACTCCCGAAGCCGCTGCGGGTAGTCGGGCGACAACGAATCGATAGCCCGGATCCCGTTGCGACGGATCGAATCGACCTCTTTCGCAGCCCGTTCGTGATACTCCCGGCGGCTGATTCGCTGCGCCAGGTCGGGTCTCAGTTCGGCCCGTTCGACGATTTCATCGGCAGTCGCGGCGAATAGCCGTTCCGCCGAACCGAAACAGGCGATCAGATGGATCGCCGTCCTGGATCCCACCCCGGGATACAGCGTCAATGCAATATCATCCACCAACATATGCTGAACGTTTAAACGATCGGTTATCAACTCAATTCAACCGCCCCGGACAAAATACATCGCCCAGGCTTACCGCCGCCCGTACATCTTCTCGTAATACTTTTCGTACTCGCCGCTGGTCACGCTGTCGAGCCACGCCTGATTGTCCAAGTACCAGCGCACGGTTTTTTCGATACCTTCCTCGAACTGCAGGCTCGGTTCCCACCCCAGTTCGTTTTTCAGCTTCGTCGAATCAATGGCATAGCGCAGATCGTGCCCCGCCCGATCGGTCACGTAAGCGATCAGCTTTTCGCCCGCTCCCTCCGGACGCCCCAGCAAACGATCGACCGTCCGGATGACCACCCGGATCAAGTCAATGTTTTTCCATTCGTTGAAACCGCCGATGTTGTAGGTTTCGGCGATTCGGCCCCGATGGTAAACCGCGTCGATCGCCCGCGCGTGATCTTCCACATAGAGCCAGTCCCGCACGTTCTCGCCCCTGCCGTAGACGGGCAGCGGCTTGTCATGACGAATATTATTGATAAACAGCGGGATCAGTTTCTCGGGAAACTGATAAGGCCCGTAGTTGTTCGAACAGTTGGTAATCACGGTAGGCAGTCCGTAAGTATCGTGAAACGCCCGCACGAAATGATCGCTGCCCGCCTTCGAAGCCGAATAGGGACTGTGCGGGTCGTACTTGGTCGTTTCGGTGAACAGCGTCCCGTCGAATCCCAGCGCGCCGTAAACTTCGTCGGTCGAAACGTGGTAAAAACGCCGGCCGTCATAATCGCCGTCCCAATACTCACGCGCGGCCTGAAGCAGCGAAAGCGTCCCCAGCACGTTGGTTTTCGCAAAGGTGAACGGATCCTTGATACTGCGGTCCACATGGCTCTCGGCCGCCAGATGGATCACCCCGTCGATCGAATACGTCCGGAAGATCTCTTGCATCTTTTCATAGCGGCAAATATCTTCTTTTACGAACGTATAATTCGGCGCATTTTCGACATCCCGCAGGTTTTCCAGATTGCCCGCATAGGTTAGTTTGTCGAGGTTGACGATTCGGTAATCGGGATATTTATTTACAAACAGCCGGACGACATGCGAGCCGATAAACCCGGCTCCTCCGGTAATCAGAATGTTCTTTTTCATCGCTTTTTGTCTTTATTTTTCGGTCGGGACGGACAGGATCGCCATGCATTCCCGCAGCGAATCCAGCCAGTAGGGAACACGGACGCCGGCCTCCCTGATTTTATCTTTTGCAAGCACGCTGTAAGCCGGACGACGGGCCGGAGTCGGATAAGCCGCCGTCTCGATCGCTCCGACGCGGATATCGATCCCCGCCAGCGCAAATACCGCTTTCGCAAAATCGTACCACGAGATCGCCCCCTCGTCGCTGAAATGGTACACTTCGAAACCGGATACGCCGCGTTCGGCAAGCCGCAGGATCGCATGCGCCAGATCGGTCGCATAAGTCGGCGTTCCGACCTGGTCGTACACCACGTTCAGCTCATCGCGTTCGCGGCCCAGCCTCAGCATCGTCTTAACGAAATTATTCCCGTACTCCGAGTAAAGCCATGCGGTACGAATCACGCAGGCATTGCACCTGCTCGCTTCGATCGCCTGCTCTCCGGCCAGTTTCGTGCGGCCGTAAACGCCCTGCGGCGCGGTCGGACGGTCTTCCTTCAGCGGATGACAACTCTCCCCGTCGAACACGTAATCGGTCGAAATATGGATCAGACCGATCCCGCGCTCCCGGGCGACGCCGGCCAGCACTTCCGAGCCCTGCACGTTGATTTTCGCCGCCGTTTCGGCATCGCTTTCGGCCCTGTCCACCGCCGTATAGGCCGCACAGTTGACGATCAGGTCGATCGCATGTTTCTCCGCCAGAGCTGCGATACACGCCCGATCCGTGATATCCGCCTCCGGGACATCGGTAAATACGAACCGGTGCTGCGGGTACATTCCGGCAACTTTCCGCAGCGAACAACCCAGCTGTCCATTTCCGCCGGTAACCAATATATTCATAGCTTAATACAATACGCCATTAAACAATACGGCATCGCGCAGCAGCGGATGATGCCGGTCTTTCTCTGAAACGACAATATCCGACGCCGGCAGCCGCCAGTCGATTCCCAAAGCCGGATCGTCGTAAGCGATCGCTCCCTCGCATTGCGGCGCGTAGAAATTATCGCACTTATACTGGAACAGCGCTTCGTCGCTCAATACGACGAATCCGTGCGCGAATCCCCTCGGAATAAAAAGTTGGCGATGGTTTTCGCCGGTCAGTTCCACCGCCACATGCCGACCGAACGTAGGCGATTCCCTGCGGATATCGACGGCCACGTCGATCACCGTTCCGCGGATCACCCGCACCAGCTTGCTCTGTGCGTGGGGCGGCAGTTGATAATGCAGTCCGCGTAATACTCCATAGCTCGATTTCGATTCGTTGTCCTGCACGAACACCGTCTCGCACACCTTTTCGGCAAACTCCCGCTGCGAAAAACTTTCGAAAAAATAGCCCCGGTGATCCCCGAAGATTTGCGGTTCGAGAATCACGACGCCCTGTAAATCGGTTTCTATAACATGCATATCCGTTCTTTCATATTTAAATTCATACCGTCTTCGACAAACCGGACTACAACAGCCCGGACAGATATCGGCCGTATCCGTTTTTCAACATCGGCTTTGCCAATTCCCGGAGCTTTTCCCGCGTGATCCATCCCTTGTTAAAAGCGATCTCTTCGAGACAGGCTACTTTCAACCCCTGTCGTTTCTCGATCACTTCGATGAAATTCGACGCTTCGCTGAGCGAATCGTGCGTCCCGGTATCCAGCCAGGCGAATCCTCGACCCAGCAACTGCACCTTCAGCGCTTTTTCTTGTAGGAACCGCTGGTTGACCGTCGTAATCTCCAGTTCTCCGCGCGCCGACGGTTTGATCGTCCGGGCGACCTCGACCACCCGGTTCGGATAAAAATAGAGTCCGACTACCGCATAATTGGATTTCGGCTGCACAGGCTTTTCCTCGATCGAAAGCACGTTGCCCGCGGCGTCGAACTCGGCAACGCCGTACCGCTCCGGATCGTTGACATAATAACCGAATACGGTCGCATTCCCCTGCTCTCCGGCCTGTGCGACCGCCTCGCCGAGCATCTTCGTAAAACTCTGTCCGTAAAATATGTTATCGCCCAGCACGAGACAAACGTCGTCCCCGCCGATAAACTCCTCGCCAATTAGGAACGCCTGTGCCAATCCGTCCGGAGAAGGTTGTTCGGCATACGCGAAACGCACGCCGTAATCCGAACCGTCGCCGAGCAGCCGCCGGAACATCGGCAGGTCTTCGGGCGTCGAAATAATCAGGATATCCCGGATACCGGCCAGCATCAGCACCGATATGGGATAGTAGATCATCGGCTTGTCATAGATCGGAAGCAACTGTTTGGACACCCCCTTGGTAATCGGGTAGAGCCGGGTACCGCTGCCCCCCGCCAACACAATACCTTTCATAAAACTATATTTTTTTCAATTCGTTACACAAAGATAGCTTTATTTGACAAAAAAATGTGTCGAACCGGCAAATACGCACGATCCGACACACTTTTTATTTAAATAGAACTTTGAAAACGATAAGTGCCCGAAACCACTTCGTACAACGCCTTGCCGTTCTCCATCCGCAAGAACCGAACGCCCGGGGCCTCCGCCGCCGGACGGCCCGATTCGGTGATCCCTTCCGCCGACGCAGCCGGCACGTGAACGACCGCCGACGTATTGACCGGCACCGTCACGTCGAGCGTCAACCGCTCGCCGTCGCGCTTCCAGCCGCTTTCGATCCGACCGTACATCGAATCGTGCCACGCCTCGACGAAAGTCAGATCGCCGACCACCGACGGGTCGATCACGAAACGTTTGAATCCGGGATATTCCGAAACGCAACGGATCCCGGCCAGGTACTTGTAGAAATAACCGCTGATCAGGCAGAACGGCGGATGGTTGCGCGAAGCCGAGCCGTCCCACGTTTCCCACATCGTATTGGCTCCGTTGGCCACCATAAAGCCCCACCCCGGATAGGCGGGCTGGGTCGCCAGCCGGTAAGCCAATTCCGGATCGACTTGCGGCAACAGATCCATCAGGGCCATCGTACCGACGAAGCCGGTTCCGATGCGGCCGTCGTACTTCTGCAGATCGGAAATCAGGTTCCGCTGTACCGCGTCCCGGTCGCTCTGAGGAACGATCCCGTATTCGAGCGGAACGACGTTCGCCGCCTGGCGGTACGGAGTCGGCTTATCCCCGTGATAGGTCTTCGTAGCCGGATCGAAAAACTCGCGGTTGAAACTCTCGGCGATCCGCGCGGCCCAGGCGTCCATCCGCTCGGCTTCCTGCGGGCGATCCAGGTAACGCGCGATCCCGGCGAGGTATTTCACGACGCGGTAGTGCGAAGCCGTCCCGTAAAGAGTCAGCCCTTCGGGCGGCGCCATCTCATAAGATTGCAGCGTATCGGACAGCGTCATGTGCGGCGACACCCAATCGCCGAGCACCTCGCGGATGATCTCCGGCTTGCCGTCCGCCTGACGCAGCAGGCTGCTTTCGGCGAAACGCTTCATCGTTTCGTAATGCCGCTCCACCACGCGGCGGTCGCCGTAATAGCACAGCAGATCCCACGGCACGAACACGATGGCGGCCGGCCACACGGTCGAAATGCTCTGGTCGTACCCGGTCGACGGCGCCACGGTGCACAGTCCGCCGTTCCGGTCGGCCGTACCGGCCAGATCGGTCGCCCATTTCGCATAGAAAGCCGCCATATCGAAATTGTAGATCGCCGTCTGGTCGGTCATATAGGTATCGGCCGTCCAGCCCTGCTTCTCGCGGTGCGGACAGTCGGTCGGGATGCTGTGGATGTTGTTCAGCAGCGTCGCGCGCGACATCTGCTGCAAGCGGTTCACGGTCTCGTTCGAACAAACGAACGATCCGGCGTCGGCCACGTCGGTATGCACCGGAACGCCTTCGACCCGCTCGACGGTAACCCCTTCGTCCGCAGTCACGCGGATATACTGGAAGCCTTTGTACGAAAAACGACATTCGAACGTCTCCGGCCCGCCGCCTTTAAGAATGTAACCGTTCTGCTGCCGGATATTGATCGACTTGTCGTAAAACGACGCGTAATCGGGATCGCCGATTTTGAATTTCATTTTCGACGGATGGATATCCGGCACGAGTTCCGGATCGGATGGCAGTTCGCAGTACTCCACGAGCACCCGCGCTCCGGCCGGACCGCTGACGCGCACCCGCGCCCACCCGGCGATGTTCCGGCCGATATCGTAAGCCGTACGTCCGTTCCCTTTATCGAAGGTTTTGACCGGGGCGATCGGAGCGAAACAACGTACCGGCGGCATCATCTGGGCATACAGCGGCCCGCTGCCGTCGACCACGGCCGCGGGCCTCCAGCCGTCCGCGACGAATCCCGGCCGGTTCCACCCGGCTTTCTCTTCGCGGGCGTCGTACAACTCCCCGTGCCGGGTATCGTCGTAAAGAATCGGACCGCCGGCGGTCGTCCAACTGCCGTCGGTCACTATATCAGCAGTCGTCCCGTCGGCGTATTCGACGCTGAGCAACGCGATCGCCTTCGGCTGTCCGACCCACAGGGAGCTGCCCAATCGCCAGATATCGTTGCACAACGGGTTGTACTGTCCGCGTCCGACCATGATCCCCAGCGCGTTGTCCCCGCGCCGGACATCGGCGGTCACATCGTAGGTTACGTAAAACGTCCGTTTATGAAAATTCGTCCAGGCAGGATCGAGGACGTGATCGCCGATTTTTTTTCCGTTCAGAAAGGCTTCGTAATACCCCACCCCGGTCACGTACAGCGTAGCTGCCTTCACTTTCTTCCCGAGCGCGAATTCTTTGCGAAACAGCGGCGACGGATCGTAATGCGGAGAAGCCATATCGTACAGTTCCCAAATCGTCCGGCCGGTTCCGACGAACCACGGCCACGTCGGTTCGCGGTGACTGTTCTCCCGATCCTTGTGAGCCTGCCACTGCTCGCGCCACTGCGCATCGTCGCGGTAGGCAATCCAACGGGCGCCGCCCCAATCCCGTTCGGTCAGCAGCCCCATGCTCCACATCGCGGGCTCGCTCCACGGCCCCGCCTTCCCCGCGGCATCCCACACCTGCACCTTCCAGTAACAGCGCATACGGGATTCCAGCGGCTTGCCGGCATACTCGACCTGAATCGACCGGTCGGAAGGCACCCGGCCGCTGTCCCAAAGATCCCCCCGATCCTTTTTCAGCAGTTCCGCAGAAGAGGCCACCAGAATGCGGTAAGCGGTCTGGCAGTCCCCGCGCTTGCCGGAAACGACTTTCCAACTCAGCCGCGGCGACGTCACGTCGATCCCCAGCGGATTATCGAGGTATTCGCAACGCAGCCCCTCCGTGCCGGCCGCCCGAAGGCCGATATTTCCGGCCAACAGCAATCCAAGTAAAATGATCCTTTTCATGAATTAAAATTAAGTTCGGTTATTTCGGGGCAGCCGTCCGGCTACCCAATCGGTTAGTTCGACGAATTGAGCGACATTCAACACCTCGGGACGCAGCGGGAAAAACGCATGTTCGTCTCCTCCCAGGTCGCCGAACGCGGCGCGCAGCGAATTGCGGATCGTCTTGCGGCGCTGGTTGAAAACGGCCTTGACCACCCGGGCGAACAGCACCTCGTCGCAACCGAGTCTCTCTACCCCGTTGCGCGTCAGCCGGATCACGGCGCTCTTGACTTTCGGAGGCGGGTTGAACACCCCCTCGCCGACCGTAAACAGGTACTCGATATCGTAAAAAGCCTGCAAAAAAACGCTCAGAATCCCGTAGTCTTTCGTACCGGGCTTTTCGGCTATCCGCACGGCCACCTCGCGCTGCACCATCCCGACCGCTTCGGGCACCCGGTCGCGGTATTCCAGAATTTTGAAAAAAATCTGCGACGAAATATTGTACGGGAAATTACCGATCACGTTTACCCCGTCGGGAAACCGCTGCGCCAGATCCATTCGCAAAAAATCGCCTTCGATCAACCGCGGCGCGAACTGCGGATAATGCTCGTGCAAGTAAGCGACGCTCTCGGGATCGACTTCGGCGCCGTAGAGCGTAATATCCGTCCTTTCGAGCAGGAACTTCGTCAGCACGCCGGTGCCGCACCCCACTTCGAGCACCGTGGAGCAACGATCGGCCCGCAGGCTGTCCGCAATCCGTTTCGCGACCGACAAATCGGTCAGGAAATGCTGACCGAGGTGTTTTTTGGGTTTTACATACATAGGTCTCTCCGTCACGTTATCAGCGCACCAACATCACTTTGCCTTTCGAATCGGTTCGTACGCTGCCGTAATTGATCGACGGGATCGTTTTCCGGGCTTCTTTCAGGTCGATCACCGCATAATACGGATCTCCGGCATCCACACGGGACTTCACCTCGTCGAATTCCTCCTTCGCCACCGCCATTGCGTTTTTAAAATTGGCCTTGCTCGCCTCCCATTTCTCCTCCGCCGTCGTCAGAGCGTCCAGCCGGACGTTACCGATCATGGTCGTTTCGAGAAAATAAGTCAGATCCCCGTTCGCATCGCCGATGCCCAAAAACATGTGATTCGGTTTCAGAATCAAGTACGGAAACAGATCGAACCGTTGGTAGATCGAAGCCAGCATGCAGGTTCCCTCCACGCAGTTCGCCTGCGCGCTGGCCAAAGCCTGACTAAAAAAACGAACATTTTGCACCCTGACATCCTCCGCCTGACCGGGAATTTGGGTCGCATTGCTGTAACTGACCCCAGTTTGCTGCAAAACGTACCAGATCGCGCACATCTGCTGAAACAGGTAATTTTCATCGCCCGACTGGTAACCGTTGAATCCCGACGGCAAAGCGACCTCCTGAAGCGCCTGCTCCATAATCCGGTCGATCTCCGGATTTTCCTCTTCGACGTAACCGGCGAACATCTCGGGAATTTCGACTGCATCGTCCTCGTTGACGACCAGCCCCTGCGGCCGTTCGTACGGATATACGATCAAGGCGTTCACACACTGACTGACCGAACGGCACGAAAAGGTGCGATCGACGGTACAAATCTCCCTGCCGTCGGCCGAGATCGTCCAGCGCAGCGCCAGGTTGCGCGTCCGGTCGAACCGGCGCAACGCATCGTACTTCCAGACCATGCGGGGCTGCATCCACAACGTATCCCCGCTGCGGGGCAGCGTATATTGCCCGACGACCTCTTCGTTGAGCTCGCTTTCGTGCATCTTCAGTTCGATCGTCGCCCCGCTACGCGGACTCACCAGCGACAGCTTGAAAATATCTTTCGTCAGCAACCCTTCCACATTCACGCCCTGGTAGTCCGTTACGAACGGAATCATGTAAAGATAAGAGGTGTAAATCTGATCTTCGAAGCCGCGGGGCGTCAGCACCACGTCCACAGCCACGTCTCCGGCCGCAAGCGGCGGATCCGACTCATCTTTGCTGCACGCGCACAGCGTAAAAACCGCTGCGGCCAAACACAACGATCCGTTCCAAATCCTTTTTCGCAACTTCATTACACCCAATTTATTCATAATCAGATTATTTAAACAATTTCTAATCACAACGCTTCGTCCTTTCCTCCATTATGCAGGGAAAGTCCCCGGCAATTAACGTTATGCCGGACCCGTATCGGACGAGTCCGGCATCATTCCGCCGTATTACCGTTGATCAGTTCCCCATTTCGCTCATGAACCTGGCCCTTACCAGCCGGATCTCCTCTTCGGTGAAATCGGGGCCGAGCTCCTTGACCGCCTCTTCGAGCGAATCGCTCTCGGCGTCCTCCTTGAAATAGAGATAGATCTCTTCGGCCTTCTCCTCGTCGATCACCTCATTCACGTAATAGCCTATATTGAGTTTCGTCCCGGAATGGATGATGGCTTCGATCTCGCCGAGCAGCTCTTCGAAATCCATGTCGCGCGCTTTGGCAATGTCTTCAAAATCCATCTGACGGTCGATGCTCTGAATGATGAACACCTTGTTGCCGCTCTTGTTGACCACGCTCTTGACCACCATGTCCTGCGGACGGACGATGTCTTTTTCATCGACGTATTTCTTAATCAGTTCGACGAACGGCTTGCCGAACTTCTTTGCCTTGCCGACGCCGACGCCCGTGATGTTCTGCATCTCCTCAAGCGTAACCGGGTACTGAATCGACATGTCTTCGAGCGACGGATCCTGGAATACCACGAACGGCGGCAACTCCATCTGCCGGGCCACCTTCTTGCGCAGGTCCTTCAGCATCGCGAAAAGTTCCTCGTCGGCTACCCCGCCTTTGCCGGCCGGCGGCGAAACCGACTCGTCGTCGTCCGTATCATCGTACTCGTGGTCGGCGGTCATCATCACCGAATAGGGATTCTCGATATACTCCTCGCCCGCCTCGTTGATCGACAGCAGGCCGTAATTCTCGATGTTGCGGTCGACCAGCCCGAGGATCAACGCCTGGCGCACTACGGCTCCCCAGAAACGGTCGTTGTGATCGTCGCCGATGCCGAACCACTCGCTCTTATGGTGATTATAAGACTTGATCAGGGCGTTGTTGCGACCGACCAACATGTTGACCAGGTAGTCGGCCTTGAACTTATCGCCGATGGCCTGCAACACGCGCAGCAGCAACCGCAGGTGGTCGCGTCCCTCGAAACGCGGCTTCGGATTGACGCAGTTGTCGCAGCAACCGCAGTTCTCCTCGGGAAACTCCTCGCCGAAATAGTGCAGCAACGTCTTGCGGCGACACACCGAACTCTCGGCATAGGAGACCGTCTCCTGCAACAGCAGCTTGCCGATCTCTTGCTCGGCCAACGGTTTGCCCTGCATGAATTTTTCGAGCTTCTGGATATCCTTGTAACTGTAAAAGGCGATGCACTGCCCGCCCCCGCCGTCGCGGCCGGCGCGGCCGGTCTCCTGATAATACCCTTCGAGACTTTTCGGAATGTCGTAATGGATCACATAACGCACGTCGGGCTTGTCGATCCCCATCCCGAACGCGATGGTCGCCACGATTACGTCGACCTGTTCGTGCAAGAACTTGTCTTGGTTGCCGGCCCGCGTCGCGGCATCCATCCCGGCATGGTACGGAGCGACCTTGATGTTGTTGGCGGCCAGCAGTTCGGCCAGTTCCTCGACCTTCTTGCGGCTCAGGCAGTAAATGATCCCGGACTGTCCCTCGTGGTTTTTGATATAACGGATAATATCCTTCGTGGCATTCGCCTTCGAACGGATCTCGTAGAAAAGATTCGGCCGGTTGAACGACGACTTGAATACCGAAGCGTCGAGCATACCGAGGTTCTTCTGAATGTCCATCTGTACTTTCGGCGTAGCCGTCGCGGTCAGCGCGATCAGCGGCGCCTGCCCGATCTCGTTGATGATCGGACGAATGCGGCGGTACTCCGGGCGGAAATCGTGTCCCCATTCCGAAATACAGTGCGCCTCGTCGATCGCATAGAACGATATTTTGATTTTCCGCAGGAAATTGACGTTATCCTCTTTGGTAAGCGATTCGGGAGCGAAATACAGCAATTTGGTTTTCCCGGCCAGCACGTCCTCTTTGACCTTCGTGACGGCCGCCTTGTTCAGCGACGAATTCAGAAAATGGGCGACGCCGTCCACCATGCTGAACGTGCGCATCGCATCGACCTGATTTTTCATCAACGCGATCAACGGCGAAATGACGATAGCCACGCCGTCCATCATCAGCGCGGGAAGTTGATAACACAGCGATTTGCCGCCTCCGGTAGGCATCAGCACGAACGTATCGTTCCCATCCAGCACGTTGCGGATCACCGCCTCCTGATTTCCTTTGAAATTATCGAATCCGAAATACTCCTTTAAGCAATGATATAGCTTAGAAACCTCTTTATCAGACATCTACATCCAATATTATTTGACAACAAACCTATTTAATAAAGGAAAGATAAGAATAATTTCCGAATTTAACTAACTTTGTAGAAAATTTTTCGCACACTGCGTATCCAACCCTATGAGACTATACACGAAAGACCTGGTAAAACGCTATAAAACCCGCACGGTGGTCGACCATGTGTCGATCGAAGTCAACCAGGGGGAGATCGTCGGACTGCTCGGCCCGAACGGCGCCGGCAAGACCACGACGTTCTACATGATCGTCGGACTGATCAAGCCCAACGAGGGTTCGATTTTCCTCGAAGACCAGGAACTGACCAACGAGCCGGTCTACAAACGCGCCCAGAAGGGGGTCGGCTACCTGGCTCAGGAAGCTTCGGTATTCCGCCGACTGTCGGTCGAGGACAACATCCGGGCCGTCCTGCAGATGACCAATTTCACGAAAGAGTATCAGAAAGAACGACTCGAAAACCTGATCGAAGAGTTCCGGCTGACCAAAGTGCGCAAAAGCCTTGGCATCCAACTTTCGGGCGGCGAACGACGACGCACCGAGATCGCCCGGGCGGTGGCGATCAACCCGAAGTTCATCCTGCTCGACGAACCGTTCGCCGGGGTCGACCCGATCGCCGTCGAAGACATACAGAGCATCGTGGCAACCCTGAAAAACAAGAACATCGGCGTTATCATCACCGACCACAACGTGCACGAAACCCTGTCGATTACCGACCGCACCTACCTGTTGTTCGAGGGACGCATCCTGAAAGCCGGCACGGCCGAAGACCTGGCCAACGACGAAATGGTGCGCAAGGTCTATCTGGGACAAGACTTTAAACTGCGTTAACACATGGACATCACCCTATCCGAAGGAACCGTATCGGGCAGCGTTACCGCCCCCGCATCGAAAAGCTACGCGCAGCGGGCGATCGCCGCCGCGCTGCTGTGCGAGGGCGAAAGCGTCCTGTCGAACATGGTGCAGTGCAACGACACCCGCGCCGCGCTGCAAGTCGCCGCCGACCTCGGCGCGAAAATATCGGCTCACGAAGACACATACACGCTGCACGGCGGCCTGCATCCGCGCAAACGCCAACTGAACATCGGCGAATCGGGCCTGGCGACCCGCCTATTCACGCCGATCACGGCGCTCTGCACCGAAACCATCACGCTGACCGGCAAAGGATCGATCCTCAAACGCCCGATCTCGATGATGGAAGAACCGCTGCGGCAACTCGGCGCGACGGTCAGTTCGCAAGGAGGCTACCTGCCGATCCACATCCGGGGAGCCATCCGCGGCGGCAACATTACGGTCGACGGTTCGCTCAGTTCGCAGTTCATCACCGGGCTGCTGATGGCGCTGCCGCTGGCCGCACAGGACACGACCCTGACGGTCAACGACCTCAAAAGCCGGCCGTACATCGACATGACGATCGGACTGCTGAAAAATTTCGGCATCGACATCAAACACAACGACTACCGGCAGTTCTTCATCGAAGGAGGCCAACGCTACGTCCCGACGCGCTACCGCATCGAAGGCGACTGGAGCGGCGCCTCGTGCCTGCTAGTCGCAGGAGCCACGGCCGGTCGGATCACGGTCGAAAACCTGAAACCGCTGTCGCTACAAGCCGACACGGCCATCATCGACGCCCTGACCCGGGCCGGGGCCGAAATCACGACGACGGCCGATTCGGTCACCGTCCGCCGTAACGAACTGCACGCGTTCGAATTCGACGCGACGCACTGCCCCGACCTTTTCCCGGCGCTCGCCGCGCTCGCCGCCAACTGCGACGGCACTTCGGTCATCCGAGGCACACACCGGCTCATCCACAAGGAGAGCAACCGCGCCCAAACCCTCGCCGACGTTTTCGGCGGCATGGGAGTTGCGGTGGACATCGAGACGGAGAACGAGATGCGGATCATCGGCGGAACGATTCACGGCGCTACGGTCAGCAGCCACAACGACCACCGGATCGCCATGGCGGCGGCGGTAGCGGCGCTGAACAGCGACGGGGCCGTCACGATCCGCGGAGCCGAAGCGGTCGACAAATCCTATCCGGAATTCTGGGACGATTTCAGAAATCTGGCCGGACGCGAGGCGGAAGATAAATTGTAAATAATTACGGATACGCACAGGCTTTTTCACTTTGCGACGGGCCTGATCCTAAAAATAAACCGAAATGAACAGTTTTGGCAGATTATTCAGAATTTCCATATTCGGAGAGTCGCACGGCGAAGCGGTCGGCGTGACCCTCGACGGAGTACCCGCGGGACTCGAACTCGACGAGACCTCTTTCGAAAAAGACCTCGGCCGCCGCAAAAGCGGCAAACGCGGCACGACGCCGCGTAAGGAGAGCGATACGCCGCACCTGCTGACGGGCGTCTTCAACGGCCGCACGACCGGCGCGCCGTTGACCATCCTGTTCCACAACGAAAACACGCTGTCGGGCGACTACAAAAACCTGATCACGCATCCGCGCCCGTCGCATTCGGACTGGGTGGCGATACAAAAGTTCAGGGGATTCGCCGATTACCGCGGCGGCGGACACTTCTCCGGCCGGCTGACCCTCGGGCTGGTCGCGGCCGGCGTGGTAGCAAAAAAAATACTGGGCGGCAAGATCCGGATCGAAAGCCGCATCCTTGAGATCGACAACTGCAACAACCCGGACGATTTCCCGAAAGTCATCGAAGCCGCGCTGCGTTCGCAGGATTCGGTGGGCGGTATCGTCGAATGCACGGCCACCGGCGTACCGCACTCGCTCGGCGAACCGTTTTTCGATTCGGCGGAGAGCGTCATCAGCCACCTGTTCTTCTCGATCCCGGCCGTCAAAGGCGTGGAATTCGGCGCCGGATTCGAAGCGGCCCGGATGCGCGGCAGCGAGCACAACGACCCGATCATTTCGCCGGACGGAACCACGGCCACGAACAACGCCGGAGGAATTACCGGCGGGATCACCAACGGCAATCCGGTCGTGGCGCGGGGCGTCGTCAAACCGACCTCCAGCATCTCGTCGCCGCAAATCACGCTGAACACGGAAACCGGGAAACCCGAAGAGTTGAAGATCAAGGGCCGTCACGACGCCTGCATCGCGCTGCGCGCACCGGTCGTCGTCGAAGCGGCGATGGCCATCGCGTTGTGCGACCTGACATTAATCGCAAAGTCGCAACGTCCATAGCGCGGACGATCGGCGGAAACGGGATTCCGTACCTTCCGGCCGGCACTCCGGACAATACGGAAGGTACGTTTCCCGTTAGCACGGATAGGATACTCTATTATTCACGGAAGGTTTGGCAATTACGTTTAAATTATATACCTTTGCGGTCTGTTTTAGCATAGGATGAGTACGCTTACAAAATGTTCCATAGCCCATAAGGCGCTGAGTGTCGGGACACACCGATTCGATTTCAAAATCGGCGATCGCTTTTTCGAAGCTTTCGAAGGATCTGAAATCCATCGGGGAAAAGCCGATGTACAGGTCGTGCTGAACAAGCAAAGCAACCTGCTGACCCTCGATTTCAGGATCGAAGGGGAAGTCTGCGTGACCTGCGACCGCTGCCTCGAAGAGTTCATGATGCCGGTCGGCTATACGGGAACGCTTGCCGTCCGCTACAGCGAAACGGAGCAGGAAAGCGACGGCGAGGTGATGTGGATCGGCCCGTCCGAAACCGAGATCGACTTGTCGCAGTACATCTACGAAAGCATCTGTTTGAGCTTGCCTTACCAGCGGGTGCACCCTGTCGGCAGCGATGGTAAAAGCGGTTGCGATCCGGACATGCTGGCGCGGTTCAACATCGTAAGCGAAGAGGAATTCGACCGGCTCACCGGCAACGAGCAGACCGAAACGCTACAAGACAAACTAAAAACGAAAAAGTCTACAAACGAAAAATAAACGAGAATACTAACAGTAGTAAATATCTTTAAAAATGGCACATCCTAAACGTAAGATCTCGAGCACGAGACGGGACAAAAGAAGAACTCATTACAAAGCCGAAGCACCTACGATTTCTACCTGCTCGAACTGCGGAGCAGCCGTGCTTTACCACCGGGTATGTCCCGAATGCGGATTCTACAGAGGCCGCTTAGCGATCGAAAAGAAAGCCGAATAGAGTCCTAAAGTCATAACCGTATGACGAAAATAGGAATTGACGCAATGGGCGGAGATTATGCTCCGCAGGCGGTGGTGTCGGGTGCCATCAAAGCGTCCGGCCTCATCGGCAGGGACAGCAAAATCGTCCTGTTCGGAGACAAAGTCCGGATCGAGGAGATTCTGTCGCGCGAGAACTGCCCGCCCGACACGTTCGAAATCGTACCGACAACCGAGGTTATCGGCATGGGAGACAATCCGTCGCAGGCATTCCGCCAGAAACCCGATTCCAGCATCGCGGTCGGCTTCCGTTACCTGATGGAACAGAAAATCGACGGTTTCGCGAGCGCCGGCAGCACCGGGGCGATGATGGTCGGCTGTATGTGCACCGTCAAGCAGATCGAAGGAATCATCCGCCCGGCCATCTCGTCGGTCATCCCGACCATCGACGGCGGCGAAGTGATGCTCCTCGATGTCGGACTGAACGTGGATTGCAAGCCCGAAGTGTTGTGCCAATACGGTACGATCGGCAACCTGTATGCGCAGGGGGTCATGCACAAGGAAAACCCGCGCATCGCCCTGCTGAACATCGGAGAAGAGAAGGAGAAGGGCAACCAGCAGACCAAAGCCGCCTACGAGATGATGGAAAACTGCCACGATTTCAATTTCGTCGGCAACATCGAAGCCAAACACCTGTTTTCCGGTGAAGTGGCCGACGTGGTGGTATGCGACGGGTTCGTCGGCAATACGATCATCAAACAGGTGGAAGGCGTCTATTCGATGGCCCTGCACGACGGTCTGAAAAACAGCTATTTCAACAAACTCAATTACGAAACGGTAGGCGGAACCCCTGTACTGGGCATCAACGCTCCGGTGCTGATCGGTCACGGCTGTTCGAGTGCCGAAGCGATCAAGAACATGGTGCTCCAGACCGAAAAAACCATCAAGGCTCAGCTGGATTCCAAACTACGAGAAAGATTTAGTTAATGGCAAAAAAGAAAACCGCAGCAATAACTGGCGTCGGCGCATATTTGCCCGATTACATTCTGGACAATATCGAGTTGAGCCAGATGGTCGATACATCCGACGAATGGATCATGTCGCGTATCGGCATCAAGACCCGCCACATCCTGAAAGGAGAAGGGCTGGGCACCTCGTTTATGGGCGAAAAAGCCGTCCTCGACCTGCTCGAAAAGACCAATACCGACCCGATGGATATCGAAATGGTGATCTGCGCAACGGTCACCCCCGACATGTTCTTTCCGTCGACGGCCAATCTGATCTGTTACAAGACCGGGATGAAACAGGCGTTCGGGTTCGACTTGTCCGCAGCCTGCAGCGGCTTCCTGTTTGCACTGAACACGGCTTCCAAATACATCGAAGCCGGTACGCATAAAAAAGTGATCGTGATCGGCGCCGACAAAATGTCGTCGATCATCAACTACAAAGACCGCAACACCTGCCCGATCTTCGGGGACGGCGCGGCAGCCGTGCTGCTGGAGCCTTCGACCGAAGGCTACGGCGTACAGGACGCTATCCTGCACTCGGACGGCGGCGGCGGCCAACACCTCTACATGAAGGCGGGCGGCTCGGCCTATCCGGCCACGCACGAAACCGTCGAAAACAACTGGCACTACGTCTATCAGGAAGGACAGGCCGTATTCAAAGCCGCCGTATCGAACATGGCGGATACGTCGGTCGAAATCATGGAACGCAATAAGCTGACTCCGGACGACATCGCCTACCTGGTTCCGCATCAGGCCAACCTGCGCATCATCGAAGCGACGGCCCACCGCATGGGACTCGCCAAAGAGAAGTGCATGATCAACATCAACAAGTTCGGCAACACGACCGCAGGCACCATTCCGCTCTGCCTGTGGGACTACGAATCGCGGCTGCGCAAAGGCGACAATTTGATCCTTTCGGCTTTCGGCGGCGGTTACACTTGGGGCTCCATTTACGTCAAATGGGCCTATAACGGCGGCGATTTTTCGAAATAACCGGATAACTTTTATTCCCTTTTACGGAGAGGATAAATGGACGGTCTCATAGTTCAAGGGATAGAACGGAAGTTTCCTAAACTTTAAATGCAGGTTCGAGTCCTGCTGGGACCACAAGCAGGCTGACAATCTAATGATTGTCAGCCTGCTTTATTTCAACAAAGGGCTACGGCCTTTTAAAAGCCCCCTGGCCCCGTTTAAAGACGAAACCGGAATATCCCGCACGTCCCGATCGCCGGTATGCTCTACGATCGCACAAAATTTTCGCGTGACGGCCGGGGTACGATCATCACGCGAAAAGAATCGAATAACCGACGACCGTGCGGCATCAACCGCGCTTTCGGCCGACTGTCGCTACGGCATCATACAAACCCTCCGCAGGCCGATCCATGCATAAGAAGTCCGGGTGTTCCGATCGACCAGTTCGAGTCGCAGATTGCGGCCGGAAAAGGCCGAAACGTCCATGTATCGGTGCGTAAGACTGTGTACCCCGGCCGACAGCATGACAGCCAGCTCGCGGCCGGTATCGGCGTCCAGCAGCCGAATACAGAGCGTTTCGTTCCCGTCGGGATCTTTCATCGCCGTTCCTCCCTGGGTGTCGAAGTCGAGCTTCGCACACCACTCCGGCAACCGGAACGCCGGCGACAATGCCCGGCCCACGGCGGTTTCTCCGTTTTTGGCCAGCGAATTCAGGGTCGCTTCGTTGAACAAGGCAGGCACCGGAGCGACCGAGAACGCATCTCCCTCGATCTGCCACCGGGACAGCGAATCGGGAGCCGTCAGATCGAACAACGGCACCGGGGGCAACCGGCGGGCGGGCGGAAACCACGGCGTACCGGCCAGCGCGCCGAAACGGTCGGCCGAATAACCGGTAACGGCCACCAGTCCCAGCGCGGAAATATCGTCCAGCGCTTCCAAGTCGATCCACGCCAATTCGCGGATACGTTCCAAATCGAGCTCGACCACCGCGAAGACACCCGAACGGGTGACCGCTGCCGCGCTGCCGCTCCACCATACCGGCTGCGGAAAAGCCGGAGCCCGGCCCTCGGGCCGATCGGCCTGAACCGGAGAAAGCAGCGACAACGGAGGAGCCGTCAACGAACGGTTCTGCTGCGTCGTCGCGAACTTTCCCACGGCCGACGGCGGGCACGACCAATCCAGATCGCCCGGAAAACTCAGCGTCCGCGTCACCTCGCCCCCTTCCGCATCGCGCACGGTGATACGCGCAACGCGGGTGAACATATCGGCATTATCGAGCAACGGCACGAACAGGAAATAAAGTTTTTTACAATGCAAACCGTCGCCCGGAATCCGGATAAACGGAGTTCCGTTGCTGCGCGACAAAGCCGCGAAGCGGTGCGACGGAACCCGGAACGATAACCCCGGAATCTGCGGCACACGGAACTCGCGAGTCGTATCGAGCGCCTCCATCGGCGGCGGGCAGGAGTGCCAGGGCGGATGATAAAAGGCCTGGTATTTCCGGACTTTCTGCCACGATTTGTCGGGCGTATCGAGCAATCCGTCGATCGCGATCGGACGCAGATTCTCTTTCAGGAACGAATCGAGCGGCCCGGCTTCCGGCAGGTCGCCGAACGCCAGCCTCAGCGGGAGCGACTCTCCGCCGGGCAAGGTCAATTCGGCACAATTGACGCCCGGCGCAAAGAGCGTTGCGTCGCCCGCTCCGAAAGCGATATTCCGCCGGCACTCGCTGCGCGGCGCCAGATCGACGCAGAACGGGAAAGCGGCTTCTCCGACACGCAGCACGGCCCGGCCCGTCACGGCCCGGTCGGTATTGTTTCGCAGCAATACGTCCGCCGACAAAGAGTCCGTAAACTTCAATCCGCCGAGCGGTACGGCCTCGAACCGGGGCAATACGGTCAGGTCGACCGGAATGTAAAACCCGACGTCCTCGCCGGTCTGGGCGCGCACGAACAGCGTACGCCGGCTGAAATTCAGTTCGCCCAACGCCCCGAACGACCGGTACTCGTCGAGCAATCCCTTTTTCAGAGTCCCCCGCAGAACATTTCCGTCGGTGCATACCGACGCCAATAAGCCGCCGCGGTCCTCGATTCCGAGCAATTCGGCGCCCTGCAGCGCGACCTGTAACGATTCGCCTTCGGCCACCGATCCGGGAACCGAAAGGTTCAACGGCACGGGATCGAACGTCACGACAATCCGCGAATGATTCTCGGCTGGCAGTTCGGCTTCGGCGAACACTCCGTCGATACCGGACCGCAGGCGAACCGGAATCGGTTCGCCGTGATCGGTCAGCCGCACGTTCGTGCAAACAGGTAACGACCATCGGATTTTCCGGGCGAGTTTCGCGGTCGTATGCAGGTCGTATTCGAGCCGGTTTCCGGATCGCCGGAAATCGACCCGATGGTTTTTCAGCTGCATCGAAGCGGAAGGCCAATCGTCCGGAAAATTGGGCGACACCCGGATACACCCCTCCGGAGCGTGCATTTCCAGGCCGAAAAGCGCCTCGACCACAGCCGCCACATACAACCCTGCCGGAGCCGAGAAATAAGCCGGAACCGCTTCGGTCGAAACTTCGGGCCACGATCCCCGGTGGTTGTCGTCCATTACCCAGCCGGCCAGCGCATGCAACGGATCGGACACCCGGTTGCGCAACCCGGCGGCCGCGTATCCCCACGCGCCCCACGGCTGCTGAGCGGCTCCGGCCTGCATTCCCCAGGTCCCGACCGCATGATACGGAAAATTATTGGAACAATAAATCGCTCCGGAGCTGTCGGTCAGCCGGTCGGACAGGTGTCGGAGCGACGTATAGGAATCCAACAGGTCGGTTATCCCGAAAATAGCCGGATAGGTCAGCGTATGGTACTGTCCGTCGAGCCGGGGATTGCCCTGCAGATCGTCGAAATAGACGAACCGCCCGAGATCGGAACGCCACAATTTCGCGCGCAGCCGCGAGACGGTCTCGTCGGCGCGGGCGCGCCACAGCAGCGACGCGGTAGTATCCCCGAGTCCGGCGGCCAGTTCGCTGCGAGTACGCATCATGTTGATCCCTTCGACCGACGGGGTCGTTCCGTCGCCGGCGGTAGCCACGTAATCTTCCTGATTGCCGATCTGCAGGCCCCAGCCGAGCAGCAAATTGTCATTCCTGTCGTATTCGGCGAACGTCTGGCCGATTACCCGGTCGAGCACGGGCGCCGTCGCGGCGGCAAAATCGAGGTCGCCGGTAAAATTCCAGTAACGGCGCACCTGCCATGCCCAGAACTGGTTCGTCCCGCCGAAATCGCGACGCGTAAAACCGAACGGCGCGAAATGCGGGATCGACCCGTCGGAATTGATCATCTCGGCCTGTTTGAGCGTCGTGGCGCGCGAACGGTCGGTCTGACCGAGCCACTCGGCCGCCGCAGTCTGCTGCATGTGCCACAGCGAAGTCCAGTGATGGATGCACTCGACCCAGCCGTACGGATCGACCCAGGTATATTCGAGCGTGGTCAGCGCGCTGCCGAAGGCCCGGTCGAGCAGCGAATCGGGAGTCTCGATCCGGTTCGCAAGCAATTCCCCGTAATGACAGTCGACATCGGCCAACGCCTGGGATATATCGAGTCCGGAGATCTTCGCCACCCGGGCCCGGTCTTCGGCAAAGGCGAGCAACACTTCGCCCGACCCGCCGGCGAAAGCGCAGTCGAGGTACTCTCCCCCGCCCTCGCCGCGCCGGACATCGACGACGGCGGAAGTCCGCACTCCGGTAATCGCGCTATGTTCGCCGGTGGCGATCAAGTAGGTTTTACCCTGCTTGTCGATCCGGTTGTCGCGCGGGTCGAGCGACTCGAACGGCACTTTGTTCATATCCTCGAAAGCCGACCGTTGCCAGAACGATTCGCCGATCATCAGGCGCACCGTCGCTTTCGGTTCGGTGCGGATACTGTACACGGCGGCCCCGACCCGGGTGGATTCGCCCGTACCGACCATCAACGGCGTAAACCGGCTCTCGACCTCGACGCCGCCGAGCCGGAAACGCGCCTCGACGCCGCCCGGAAAATCCTCCACGCGGATATCGGTCGCCTCGGCCGCGGTATAAATGCGGCCGTCCACCTCGACCTGCGGCACGATGCGCGCGAGGGCCGTATATTGAATCCCGTAATTCTCGCGCACGTAAGTCAACAGGCGCGATACCGGAGCCCGTTCGTAAGTGCGTACCAGCGCATAGTTCCAGGCCGCCATCCGGTCCATCGGCTGCCGTTCGAAATATTCGGGAGCCAAGGATTGCGTTCGTGCGAGAGATCCCGTTCCCAACACAACCGCCGTTAGAAAAAGCTGCGCAAAGCGCAAAAGTCGTATTCGTTTCATAAGCAGATTAGGTTAGAACTATAAAGGTACGTATTTTACTGGATTTCCGATCTCGATCTGCACGGAATTTCTTCCGACACAACCGTTTGCCGCTTCCGAACTATTATCTATCTTGCAGAAGAAAATCCCGACGGGAACGAATTTTGCAGACATCGGGAGAAGGTCTGCGGCGGGGATCGCCATCGTCCATTTTCCGCCCGAACCGTCCGGATCGTCCGGCTGCATGAAAATTTATTAAACCATAATTTGATGAAAAGATTCGAAAACAAAGCGGCGCTCGTAACCGGAGCGGCCAAAGGAATCGGTTTTGCCACGGCCGAGCGGCTATGCGCCGAAGGGGCCTCGGTCGTCGTGGCCGACTACGACCTGGAAGGAGCTAAAAAGGCCTGCCAAACCCTGAACGACGCCGGAGGAAACGCCGTCGCCGTCTATTTCAATGCGGCGGAACTGGAAAGTTCGCGCGACCTGGCGGCGCATACGCTGAAAAATTTCGGCCGGATCGACGTGGTCGTCAACAACGCCGGGTATGCCGATCCCAAACGGGACGCCGACCTGCTGCACGCCGACCTGGATTATTTCGACGAAGTGTTCCATGTGATGGTTCGCAGCATGATGGTCATTACGCAGCAGGCAGTCGCCTGGATGACGGCCAACGGCGGCGGCGCGATCGTCAACGTCGCGTCGATCGGAGGGTTGACCGGCAACCTGACGGGCTGCTATTACGGCATCTGCAAAGCCGGTTCGGTCAACTTCACGCGGTACGTAGCCACGCAGTACGGCAAAGCCGGCGTGCGATGCAACTGCGTCGCGCCGGGACTGGTGTTGACCCCAGCGGCCGAACGGTCGCTGACCGACGAGTACAAGGAACTGTTCATCGCGCACAATGCGGTGGATTACGCCGGGCAGTCGGAAGACATCGCCGGAGTGATCGCCTTCCTCGCTTCCGACGACGCCCGTTACGTGACCGGGCAGACGGTCGTGGCAGACGGCGGCTGCACCTGCCACAATCCGACGGTCAGAGACATGCGCGCTTTTGCGGAAGGACAGACTACGTTCAAATAAAGGAAAATACGGTGCAGGCCAAGGCCCCGCAGACCGTAAGCATAACGGCAGGGACGACACAACAGCCGTCCCTGTCGGTTTTTACAGCACTGTATGTTGAAACTGGGAAAAGAATCCGTCGTCCGGTGAAACGAATATGACATGCCCCATCACAATACCCGTTTCATCCCCGGAATACTCCGCACCAGATAAACCAGCGCGAACGACACGACCGTCGCGCATATTCCGATAAAAAGAAACTTGACCGTTCCGCTTCCCATATCGAACCCGTCGAATGCATATTGCAATCCGATGATGACGAACAGGTGGAAAAAATAAACGCCGTACGCCTGATCGGCCAGCCATCGGCGGAAAGGGGACGTCCGATTGAATCTTACTCTGTACAGATAGATCAGACCGAAACTCAGCGACAGACAGAGGAGCGCTTCATACCACCACCAATTCTTCCAGATATTGTTTCCCAGAAAAGGGTAAACCGGACGCAAATAAACCAATAAAACCATCAATCCCGCCACCGCGAGCAGTACCTTCCCCACCGACGGAGACAATGATCCGAACCAATCGTTCCGGTAAGCGACAATTCCCAACGCAAACATCAGAACGTATTGGGGAAGATGGGCGGGTTCGCTACTCAAAAAACCTCCCAGCATTTTCCAGTGGTCGATCGGATTTTCCAACCGGACATAATAAGTAACGGCGGATAACCCGGCTGCCAAAAGCAAAACACGCAGTAAATTCAACCGCCTGTCCCGTTTCAGTCCCCATTCGTATTTTCTGCACGCTTCGTAAATGCAAACATAGGCCAGCGAATAAAACAACAGATGTTCCAGAAACCACGTATGAGCGAATTCCGCTTTTCCGGTAACCGATAACGACAATATCAGCACGACCAGCATGGGAACGCCCAAGCGGATCGCCCTTTTGCGAACAAATTGCTTCGTACCGCTTCTATCCAGGCTTCCGGGTATAAAATAAGCCGAAATCAAAAAAAACAACCCCATGAAGAAAGCCGCGTTCACCGGAAAGAAATTTCCGAGCCAACCGACATATTCATGCGATAAGGAAGGGGAGTAAGGCCACGCTCCTCCGTCGCCGTACGCCTGACCGGCATGATGAAATACGACCAGTACCGTGAGAAGCACTTTCAAATTATCAAGGTAATGGCATCGTGTAACGGAAGGAAGCACAGTAGTCGGCATAAGAAAGTCAATATTCGGGTCAGTATTTATAAAGATACGAAAAATTTTTCCCTATTCCAAATTGAAAAGGCGGGGACTTCCGGAATCGGGATGATTCCCTGAAGTCTCCGCCTTTTGTTACGAGGCAGAATCTGCCGTTTGCAGGTTACCGGGAACGGAAAGCCGTTCCCGTCGGAACATCGCGCGAAGTAAAAACTTACCCCCGGATCGAAAAATTTATTTCTTATCCGTCTTCGACGAGCTCTTCCCGTCCATCGGTTTTTTCTTCATGTCGTCCGAATCTTTGGGGCGTGATGACGATCCGCATCCGCATCCCCCTTTCTTAGTGCTTTCCATAATACGATAATTTATAAGTGAAACATTCTTTACTTTTTTCGGTTATTGCTGTCTTTGCTTTTTATGGCTCAGCAGCGAAGCGATCCACAGCAACACGATCGCCCCGACGAGCGACGCGATCAGGCTGCCCAGCGTCCCGACGGCGACCAGCCCGAACAGGCTCAGCAGCCATCCGCCGAGCACCCCGCCGACAATACCGATCACGATATTGAGCAACAGGCCCGAACCGCTGCCCTTGACGATCAGACTGGCGATGTAACCCACGATGAGCCCGATCAATAAATACCACAGAAAATACATAATTCCGTTTTTTATGTTCTACGAACGTTTCCCGGAATACATCAATACCCGTGCCATGTCGGCCGGGAAAAGAGCGGAAAACCGTAGGAAAAAGGTCAGAATTGCAGCGTGACGACGCCCCCGTATGGGGCAGGCTCCGCAAACGCCTGTTCGACAGAACACGAGCCGGCGACCGTGCGCGCGCAGGCGATCACCCCGCCGTGCGTAAAAAACAACACGCGACTCAGGCCGGCCGCTTTCAACCGGCCGATAAAAGAACCGACGCGGCCGCACATCCCATCGAACGACTCGCCGCCGGCCGTCGGCGCATGCATCCAGTCGGCGAACCATACTTTCAGCCGGGGATCGGAAATCGCCATCCACGGCCGCATCTCCCACGCCCCGAAATCCATTTCCAACAGGCAGGATTCCCGCACGGCGTCCGGCCAACCGCAGAAAGCCGCCAGCCGCTCGCAACGGCTGAGCGGACTGGTGTAAACGGCATCGAACGGCGGCGTCGGCAAAGCCGCCGCAACGGCGGTCGCCTCCTGCGGAAACGTCGCCTTCAGCGGCACATCCGTCCGTCCGTAGCAAACGCCCGGCGGAACGTCAACCGAGGTATGCCGCACCAGTACCGCTTCCATAATATCGGTATAAAACGACCAAAGCCACATAAAACGAGCCCTCGCACAACAGGAATGCCGCACCGCAGCAATCCCCTGTGTACCCGCCGATACGGCGTCGCATCTGTCGAATAAGCCACGCAATGCACGCGAACGGCGCAAGCCCGGCAAGCCAGTAAGGCGGATAAAACAGCGACAGCATCGGCAGCACACCGAACGCCGCGCCGCAAACTATTTCGCCGACGCGCATCGGTGCATACACCACGCCGGATTTGCTCTGAGCCGCCGGACGCGCGTAAGGCAGGAAATTGATCGTCATCGACGCGACGAACTTGCAGAACGGATCGCCGCAAAGCACTGCCGCACACGCCACCGGAACCGGCAGCGAAGCGAGCAGCGCGACGAGCAGCCCGAAATAGAGAATCAACCCGATGATTCCGTAACTGCCTGTACGGGAGTCTTTCATAATGGCCAGCGTCTGCTCCCGGGTTCTACCTCCGCCGAAACCGTCCAGAAAATCGGAAAGCCCGTCTTCGTGCAACGCCCCGGTCAGCAGCACCCGCGCGATAACCGCCGCCAGCACGGCCGCCGGCACCGGCAGTAGGAACGCCGCACCATACAACACCCCCGCCGTCACGGCAGCGGTCAGCCACCCGGTCGCGGACCAATAAGCCACCACCCGCCGGTAACAGGCGTCCGGAACCCGCACGACCCGCCACAGGGGCAGGCGTGTGAAAAAGATCAATGCGGCGGCAAGCTGTTTCATTTCAAAATCCGTATTAAAATCGAGGGCGGAATTTCGTCCGGAACGTTCCGCTGCAATCACCCGCAGACATCGCAGCGCGCACTCCCCTCTTCTAAAAATATTTGGTAACGCCGGCGTCGCCGAACGAAGCCATTTCGGCGAGCATCCGCACGGCCGATTCGACGATCGGATAAGCGCACACGGCGCCGGTTCCCTCGCCCAGACGCAGGCCGAGGTCGAGCAGCGGTTTCGCTCCCATCGCATCCAGCAACAGGGCGTGTCCCGACTCGTCTCCCCGGTGCGCGAACACCGCATAGTTCAACACTTCGGGATAAAGCTTCGATGCGGCGAGCATACAGTTGGTCATAATGAATCCGTCGACGAGGATCACCATTCCCAGCTCGGCGGCCTGCAACATCGCCCCGACTGCCATCACCATCTCGTAGCCGCCGAACCAGCGCATCACGTCCTCCACCGAACGATCGCCCGCATATCCGTCGAGCGCCTGCCGCAATACATGGCATTTACGGCGCACCCCGGCCGAACCGAGTCCGCTGCCGGCCCCGACGCACTGTTCGAGCGGAGTACCGGTCAGGCAGGTCATCCACATCGACGAAGCCGACGTATTGCCGATCCCCATTTCGCCGAAACTGATGACGTTGCAACCGTCGTCGCGGCACATCGCAGCGACCGAAGCGCCGCGTTCGACGGCCAGTTCCATCTCCTCGCGCGTCATGGCCGCCGTATCGACGAAATTACGCGTCCCGCGGCGAATCTTCAGGTCGATCAGTCCGTCGGCGGCAGGCAGCTCGGCGTCGACGCCGGCATCGACCACTCTCAGCCGGAAACCGTGCTGCCGACACAGGAAACTGATCCCCGCCCCGCCTTTCAAGAAGTTATCGACCATCTGCCGAGTCACTTCTTTCGGCGACAGGCTGACTTTCTCTTCGGCAACCCCGTGATCGCCGGCAAAAACGATGTTGTACGGCCTGTCGAGCGACGGGGTAAGCGTCTGCTGTATCCACCCGATCTGCAAAGCCAGTTCTTCGAGACGGCCGAGCGATCCGAGCGGCTTGGTCAGCCCGTCAATCTTCTGTTGCAACGCCGTACGAATCTCCGCATCGGGCGTCTTTATCGCAAAGTTTTTCATCATCTATTTAACTTTTATCGGTATGCCGGACACCATCAGTACGACGCTTCCGGCACGTTGTGCAATGTATTGGTTGACCCACCCCTGCAAGTCGGTAAAACGGCGCTGCAACGGATCGGTCGATACGCCGCCGAGCCCGATCTCGTTGGTCACGAAAATAAAGTCGGCATCCTGCGCGGCCAACCGGTCGAACTCGCTTTTGACCGCGTCCAGCGCCCGGTCGACATCCGAATCGAAATCGTAAAAAAAATTCGTGCACCACAGCGTCACGCAGTCCACCACCACCGTCCGGCCGCGAAAATCACGGCGGCTCAAGTTTTTCGGTTCCTCGACCGTCTCCCACTGCGGCCCCCGGTCGGCACGATGGCGTTCGATCCGGAGTCGGTGCTCCTGGTCCCATACGCGCGAAGTCGCCAGGTAGACCGGACGATCCGAACGCTCCAGCGCCAACCGCTGCGCATACGAACTCTTCCCCGAACGGGCGCCCCCCGTTATCAAAGTAATACTACCCACAATCGGTTTCGTTTAATAATTCTATCCATTCGGCGAACGATGCACAGCGTACCGCAACACCGTCCGGACGGAAAAATTCGATATTGTCCGCCGCATGTACCCTGAGCCGCATTCCGTCATTACCGTCCGCGCCGGACTGCGCCGCATAGCCGTTTCGCATCAGCGCATTCCGGGCCCACAGTAGCAACCGGTCGTCGGCAGCTTCGACGGACACGGTCCGCCCCACCCCGCCGCAATGCCGAAAACGGCCGTTGTCCGGATCGAATTCCACGTCGCCCCGGCTGAAAAAACGGTTCAGCGAACCGTTCAGCACCAGGTCTTCGGTCGTTCCACACAACAATCCGTTCTGCTGCGACATCAGCCACAGGCTGTCGGCCAACAGCAGCGCCTGATCGACGTCGTGCGTCGACAGCAGCACGGCCTTATGCTCCTCGCGCGCCAGGCGGTACAGCAGGTTCATCACCTCGATCCGGCTGATAATATCCAGAAAAGCGGTCGGCTCGTCGAGCAGGATGACCGGGCACTGCTGCGCCAGCGCCTTGGCGATCATCGCTTTCTGACGTTCCCCGTCCGACAGTTCGGCTACGTAGCTTCCGGCTTTGCCTGCTATTCCGACCGCTTCCATCGCCCAATCGACGACCCGCCGGTCCTCCGCGCCGAGATTTCCGAAAAAACCCGTATAGGGATACCGACCGAGAGCGACCAACTGATGCACCCTCAGTCCCCCGGCATACACCTTATCGGTCAATACCACGCCGACCAACCGCGAACGACGGGTCTCGGAATACTTCCCGAACGGCTCGCCGCACAAGCGGAGCTCGCCGTCCAACAGCGTCCGCCCGCCGCCGAGCGTCTTCAGCAACGTCGATTTACCGGCGCCGTTCGGGCCGAGCAGGCAGGTCAACTCGCCGGCACGCAGCGAAAACGACAGACCCTCGTGCACACGCCGGACGCCGCGCCCGCCGAGGCGGTAGCCGATCGAGAGGCGCTCTCCGGTTATCACGCAACGACGCTCCATCAGTTGAAATATTGTATCCGTTTCTGGTTCACGATCACATAAATAACCACCGGAGCGCCGACCAGCGGAGTGATCGCGTTCAGCGGAATCACGCCCGATGCGCCGGGCAGCAGGCTGATCAGGTTGCACAGCAGCGCGACGCAGGAACCGGTCAGCATCACCGCCGGCAGCAACAGCCGGTGATCGGCCGAACCGGTCATCAACCGCGCCAAATGCGGTACGGACAACCCGATAAAGGCAATCGGCCCGCAAAACGCCGTCGAAACGGCCGTCAACACCCCCGTACAGATCAACAGCAAGATCCGCACGCGCTGTACGCGCACCCCGAGATTCTCGGCATAGCGTTCGCCGAGCAGTAATGCGTTCAGTGGCTTCATCAGCAGTAGCGCGACGAACAGTCCCGCCCCGATCAGCAGCGCGAACAGCGGCATCTGCCGCAACGAAACGCCCGAAAAATCGCCCATCCCCCACAGCATGTACGAATACACGCCGTCCGACGTCGCGAAAAAATTCAACAGCGAGATCATCGACGAGGCCAGGTAACCGACCATAATCCCGATAATCAGCAACATCACGTTGCTGCGCACGAGCGTCGAAAAAAAGATGATGATGCACAACACCGCCGTCGCTCCGACGAATGCGCCCGATACGACGGCCATATAACCGCTGAGCATGAAACCGCCCGTACCGCCGACCGTCCCTCCCAGCATCAGCATCACCAACGCCACGCCGAGACTCGCCCCCGTATCGATCCCGAGAATCGACGGGCCGGCCAACGGATTGTTGAACACGGTTTGCAACATCAGTCCGGAAGTAGCCAGCGCCGCACCGGCCAACAGCGCGGTCACGGCCTGCGGCAACCTCGATTCGAGCACGATAAACGACCACGAAGCCTGTCCGGCCTCCCCGCCCGTCAGGATGCCGAGCACCGCCCGCAACGGAATCGGCACCGACCCCAGGAACAGGCTGGCCGCAAACAGCACCGCGACACAGCAAGCCGCCGCAACGATATACCGCACCGAAATACTCACTGCCGCATCCTGTTAAAATACCGCAACCGGTATCCGGGTATCGTCCCCGGATGAAAAATCTCGATCAGGTCGCCCAGCACCCGGTCGGGATGCATCGGCATTTCTTCGTAATAAGGCGTTTTCCCGGTATTGCAGACGAAAATATTCCGGTTTTTAAAAGCGTCGAAATGCCGGTAAGGTTCGTACTCCGTCTGCAGTTCCGCATAGGTCAGTTCCTGCGGCGCATTGTATTTAATAAGCCAGAAATCGGCTCCCTGTCCCTTTTCGAACACCGTCTCGAACGCCAACGGCACCGAACCGGTACTCGGGTCGTCGGCCCAGATGTAATCGGCCCCGGCATCGCGGTACAAGTTGGCAATGTAACTGCGGCCCCCGGGAACATACCATGCCGATCCGTATTTTTTCTCGGACAGTACGGTCGGACGCACGCCCACCGTATCCGTCATCCTGCACAGCGAATCGTATGCCGCCGCCGTCTGCCGGAATAGCGAATCGGCCCGCTGTCCTCTGTCGAAAAACAACGCCATGAAACGCATCCATTCGGCCCTTCCGAGCGGCGTAACCTCCATATAATCGACGCATTCCATGATCGGAATCGCCGTTTTTTCGATCCGTCCGTAACCGACGTTCTTGAACGGCGAAGCGATGATGATGTCGGGCGCCAGGTCGATCACCTTTTCGACATCCGGCGACGAAGCCTCGCCCAGGTCGGCAATAGCACCCCGGGCCACCCCGTCGCGAATAAAATCCAGGTCGATATAACGGGGCTCGCAAACCCCTACGATCCGGTCGCCCACCCCCAGTTCGTCCAGCATACCGCAGTGCACGGCCGAATAAACCACGACCCGCTGCAACGGCGTCCGTACGATATTTCCTTCCGGAAGTCCAACCGGCAGCGGCCTCTCGCGGTCGACGAGCACATAACGACGCAGCAACCGGAGGCTGTCCCACGGACTGAGCACGTCGACGAGCGTATAATCCCGGAAATGCTCGACCCGATAATGCCGGGCATATTCTATCCGGAACGCTTCGCCGGCGCCTTCGCCGGATTTCCGGCCCGATCCGCACCCCGCTCCCAGCAGTATGACGGACAAAAAAAGAAAAAACGATCGAATCAATCTCATCGGAATACCCATATTTTCCGGTTGAACTTACAAAGTTACGCAAATTACCGATCCCCTACAAACCGAAACAAGGACAGATGAGCACCTTATTCAGATCCTCATCCGTCACTCAGGGGGAAAACTACTTATCATATTCGTAAAAAACGTCGTTCGCAGGGCGTCGATCCTGTAAAACCGTTTTTCCGTAATATTCGTCCGGCTGCTCCGAAATAAAATAAAAGAGGAAGAAAAAACGCGAACCCGGACAACTCCCGTCCGACCCCCGCAAAGAATCAACCCATTCCGCTTTTTACCCGAAGCACAAATGTTTCAAACGAATCGAGGCAGGTCTTCTGGCTCGCCTCACATCCGGCAGTCTTCCCATCCTTACGACAGTGACTTTCAGAATCGCCGGACATTTTCCGAGGCTTACAGCTGCGGGTACAGCTCCGGGATTGAAACGACGTTTCGCACCGGATTCCCTATTACGGCCATTCCGCGTCGCTGCGGTCGGGCCACCTTGATTCAACTGGAAGCAAAGGTAAAGCGTTTTTACGAACAATCAAACGTTCCCGACGGTTTCCGGTAATTTTTTTTGCACATTTTGTACACAAACGAAAAAGCCGGCGAGTTTCACCGGCTTTTATAGGATTCGATCCCACGCTACATTCCGTAGCTCAGCAACGAGATCCGATCGTACACCACGCTCAGGACTCCCAACAGCAGGATACCCATGCTACAAGCCACCAGACTGGCACGCATGTACCCGTCGCTGCGGAACGCGGCGATCGGCGCCTCGTTCTTGTTGATGAACATGGCCTTGACCACGAGCAGATAATAGTACAGCGAAATAATCGTATTGATCAGCGCGATCAACACAAGGATGTAATACCCTTGCTGGGCGGCGGCTGCGAAGATGAAGAACTTGCTGAAAAATCCGGCGAACGGCGGAATCCCGGCCAGCGAGAACATCGCCAGCGTCATCACCAGCACCAGTTTCGGATTCGTTGCGTACAATCCGTTGTAATCGTCGATCGTCACCTTGCCGGAGCGGTTCTCAATCGCCGAAATCACGCCGAAAGCGGCCAAGTTGGACACCATGTAAACCAATATGTAATAAACCAGCGAAGTCATACCGAGAGCCGATGCGCTGATCACTCCCAGCACGATGTAACCGGCCTGCGAAATCGACGAATAAGCCAGGAAACGTTTGATATTGCGCTGTCGAATCGCGAACAAGTTGGCGATCGTGATCGTCGCGATGATTACGCCGTAGAGCACGCCCTGCCACTGGGCTGCGATCGGAGAGAACACCTTCATCAGGATCGTCATCAGCACAAACACGGCAGCCCCTTTCGAAATGACCGACAGGTAAGAGGTAACGGTCGTCGGAGCGCCCTGGTAAACGTCGGGCGTCCACTGGTGGAACGGCACGAGCGAAATTTTGAAGAACAGCCCCACGACGAAGAACAGGAAAGCCATGATCTGCAACGGCGAACCGTTCACGGCGGCCGGGATGTCGTCGAAATAGAGCGTTCCGGTCGTACCGTAGATCAGCGACATACCGTACAGCGACAGCCCCGATGCAAAGACGGCGTTCAGGATGTATTTGGCTCCGGCTTCGGCCGATTCGCGTTTGAACTTATCGAAAGCGACCAACGTAGCCATCGGGATCGACGCGGTTTCCAGTCCGATAAAGAAGAACAGGAAGTTGCCGGCCGAGATCATGAAGTACATGCCCAGCAGCGTGGTCAGCGTCAGGAAATAGAATTCGCCGCGCTTGTGGACGGTCGTATCGCTTTTGAGCCAGCCCTCGGCCTGCATCAGCACGATCAGCGTCCCGACGTTCAGGATGCTTTTGACGACGCCCATCATCGGCGTGTACTGGTACATGCCGCCGAATGCTTCGCCAGCGACTCCCGGCACGATGTTCAGCAACGTATGTACGCCGAACAGAATGCACGCTACGGGCTGGAAATACCGCAAACCGTTCTTCGAAGCCATCAAATCGTAGAGCAGCAGGATCACCATCACGGCGATCAGCGACAGCTCCTCTTTCATCATCAGAAAATTACTGTAATCCATATAGCGTCCTCTATTTCATTAACTGTTGTACAACGGGCAGCAAACTGTCGTTGATCATATTCGACACCCACAACGGCGCCATACCGAGTCCGGCGATCGCCACGATCAGCACGACGACCGACAGGCGTTCGAACCACACGGCGTCGGTCAGCGCCAGGTGATCCTTATTCAGTACCGAACCGTAAAACACCTTGCCCACCATCCGCAGGATATAAACCGCCGTAATCACGATCGACGAGCAGGCGACGATCGTAAAGACGCGGTGGAACGTATCGGTATGCTCGAACGAGCCGACGAACACGGTCATCTCGGCTACGAATCCGCTGAGTCCCGGAAGCCCCAGCGACGCCAGTCCGGCGATTACGAAGCAGACGCTCAAAAACGGCATCACCTTCATCAGACCGCCCATCTCGCGGACATCCCGCGTATGGGTGCGTCCGTATATCATCCCGATCAACGCAAAGAACAAGGCCGTCATCAGTCCATGCGACAGCATTTGCAACACGGCGCCGGTCATCGCGGTCTGGTTCAGCATCAGGATCGCGAACAGCACCAGTCCGCAGTGGCTGACCGAAGAGTAGGCGTTGATGTATTTCAGGTCGGTCTGCTTGATTGCCGAGAACGCTCCGTAGACCACGCTGATACCGGTCAGCGTCAGGAAAATCCATGCCAATTCGTTGGCCGCCTCGGGCATCAGGAAGATCGCCACGCGAAAACAACCGTATCCGCCGAGTTTCATCAGCACCCCAGCATGCAGCATCGAAACGGCCGTAGGCGCCGAAGCGTGACCGTCCGGCGACCACGTGTGGAACGGAAACATCGCGCCGAGCACCCCGAAGCCGACGAACGTCAGCGGGAAGAACAGGTACTGCGCGCTCATCGGAATCGTATGTTTGGAGATTTCGAGAATATTCATCGACAGTTGACCGCCTTCGGGCGCCGAATGGAAATAGATGCCGAGGATGCCGACCAGCAGCAGCGCCGAACCTCCCATCAACATCAGCGTCAGTTTCATCGCCGAATACTCTTTCCGGCCGGTTCCCCACACGCCGATCAGCAGGTACATCGGGATCAGCGCCACCTCGTAGAACATGAACATCGTGAACAGATCAATCGAAATGAAGAATCCGAACACCCCGATCGACAGCAGCGAGAACCATGCGAAAAACTCCCGCGGCAGCGGCGACATTTTCCACGAAGCGAACACCCCGGTAAAGACGATCACCGACGACAGCAGCAACATCGCCACCGAAATACCGTCGACGCCGACCGAATAGTGGATATTCAGCGGAGCGTACCACACCGCATCGGCCGTGAACAGCATTTCGGCGCCGTTCCCCGCGCTGCGTTCTCCCAGATACATCGCCACCAGCGCCACGGACAGGCCCAGCAACAGCGAGGCGCCGACTACCATGATCGCACGGATGCGGCGGATGTCCTTCGTGAGGAACATCGCGCAGGTCATCAGCAGCGGTATCAGTACAAATAAAGATAAAAAGTTCATATCCGTATCAACTTATTTTATTCAACAAAACAGCACCAGTACGGTAATCAGCAACAATCCCACGAGAAATACGAACGCATACTGCTGCACCTGTCCGGACTGCAATCCGCGAATCGCCAGCGACATCCGGTTTGTCACCAGCGCCAGCCCGTTCATCGCGCCGTCGATCACATGCCGGTCGAACCACGCGATCGAACGCGAAACGCCGTTGAAAATGATCCTCTTGGTAATGAAAAGATATACCTCGTCGATGTAGAAGCGATGGCTAGCCGCACGGTGCAGGCCGCTGAACGTACGCGCCAGACGATCCGGAATCGGACTGTGCTTGCGGTAAAACACCGTAGCGACGGCGATCGAGATCAGCGCAATCGCGATGCTCGTTCCGGCTACCGTCCAGTCGAGGTGGATGATGTAGTCGGCCCCGTCGCTGCTGACGAACTTGCCGAACGGGATGAACCCGGCAACGCAGGTGACGGCGGCGAGGATAATCAGCGGCGTCGTCATTACGCCGGGGGCCTCGTGCGGCTCATGCTCGTGCTTGGCCGGAGTTCCCCAGAAAATATTGTAGTACAGACGGAACATATAGAACGCCGTCAGCGCGGCGATAAAGCTCATCACCCATCCCATAGCGGGCGCGAACATGAATGCCGCGGTCAGGATCTCGTCCTTGCTGAAGAAGCCCGAGAACGGCGGAATACCCGAAATCGCGAGGCAGGCGACGAGGAACGTGATATGCGTAATCGGCATCTGCTTGCGCAGGCCGCCCATATGGCTCATCTCGTTGCTGTGCACCGCATGGATAATCGCGCCGGCCCCGAGGAACAACAGGGCCTTGAACATCGCGTGCGTAAACAGGTGGAACATGCCGGCCATGTAACCGAGCCCTTCGTGTCCGCCGTAGCCCGACACGCCGAGGGCCACCATCATGAAACCGATCTGCGATATGGTCGAAAAGGCCAGCACGCGCTTGATATCGGTCTGCACGCACGCGATCGTGGCGGCAAACAGCGCGGTAAACGCGCCGACGTAGGCAATGCCGTGCAGCACCTCCGGGGTTTCGAAATAGTAGACCGGGAAGAGCCGCGCCACCAGATAGACGCCGGCCACGACCATCGTCGCGGCATGGATCAGCGCCGACACCGGGGTCGGGCCTTCCATCGCATCGGGCAGCCAGATATGCAGCGGGAACATCGCCGACTTACCGGCGCCGCCGATAAAGATCAGCGCCATCGCCCATGCCAACGCCGAAGCGCCCATGAAGGTCGTCCCGGCAGCTTGGGAGAAGATCGCACGGTCGCCCGAAGTCAGCAGTCCGAAATCGAACGTCTGCGTAAAGAACGACAGCAACAGGATGCCGATCAAAAATCCGAGATCGGCGAACCGCGTCACGATGAACGCCTTTTTCGAAGCGGCGATCGCTTCGGGCTTCGTATAGTAGAACCCGATCAGCAGGTAGGACGAAACGCCCACCAGCTCCCAGAAGATATACATTTGGAAAATATTGGTCGCCACGACCAATCCGAGCATCGAGCAACTGAACAGCGACAGGAAAGCATAGTAGCGTTCGAAACCGCGTTCGCCCTTCATGTAACCGAGGCTGTAAACGTGCACCATCAGCGACACGGTCGTAATCACGACCAGCATCATCACCGAGATCGGGTCGAGCAATACGCCCAGGTCGATGTGCAGGTTATCGGTAAAACGCAGCCACTCGATGTTGAACGGCACCCATTTCTGGTAAATGCCGTCCACCTTGGCCGTCGTGAAGTACTGCCAGGCCGTCCCGTAAGCGAGCGCGGTCGTCACGGCCATCGACAGGGTGCCGACGAGTCCCGACGCGCATGCTTTCAGTTTCATGCCCAGCAGACCGAGCACCAGGAACGTCAGCAGCGGCAACAGTACGATCAGTATCGTGTATTCCATATTGCGTAGTTTTTTCTGTCCTTAAAGTTAGTCTTTCAGTTCGTCGAGGTTTTTGACCTCGATGTTACGCAGGTTGCGGTAGATGTTGATGATGATCGCGATGGCGACGGCGGTTTCGGCCGCTGCGATGGCGATCGCGAAGATCGTGAAGAAAAACCCTTCGAGCTGTCCGGGGAACAGGTAACGGTTGAACACGGCGAAATTGATATCCACCGCATTCAGGATCAACTCGATGGAGATCAGCACGGCGATCAGGTTGCGCCGGGTGATGAACCCGTACACGCCGGCGAAAAACATCACGGCGCTGACGATCAGGTAATATTCCATTTGTATTTCCATAGCGCTATTTCCGTTTACGTGCAATCAACAAACCTCCGACGATACAAGCCAGCAACAGCACGCTGACCGCCTCGAAAGGCAACAAATACTGGTATTTCCCGGTTCCCATCATCGCGTGGCCGATCGTGTGCATGTCGATCTCCCCACCGGCGAACTGCGACGGGCCGAACGAATGGGTCACGAGCAGGAAGATGCAGAGCACCGCGCCGGCCACCGAAGCGGCCAGGCCCGCGACGACGCGGCGGTTGCGCAGCGGCGTCTTCTTCTCCTCGTCGGAACTGGTCAGCAGAATCGAGAAAACGTACAAGACGACGACGCCGCCCGCATAAATCAACAGTTGCACGGCGCCGAGGAACGAATAGTTAAGCTGAAAATAGATGCCCGCCGTGGCGAAAAGCACGAAAAGCAGATATGTGGCAGCTCGCAGAATCCGCTTCGTGGTCACCGTCATCACCGAAAAGACGACGATCACCGCAGCGAGAAACGCAAAACCGGCCTGTTGCAAGGTAATTTCCATTTCCGTCTATTTTTTTTCTAACGTTGAACCTTCGTGATTGAGCTGACGCACCAGTTTGTCGCGCGTGAAGACCGCATGCTCGAACTTGTTGTCGAACTCGATCGCTCCGTGCGGGCAGGTGCGCACGCAAAGCTGGCAGTAGAGACAGCTTCCGATGTCGTACACGTATTTGGTAAGCACCCGCTTCTTCTTACCCTCCTCGTCGGTTACGGTCTCGGAGATCACCTTGATCGATCCGTTCGGGCAGTTCATCTGACAGATCCCGCAGGCTACGCACTTGTGCTCGTTGTTCGCATTGTGCGGCATGACCAACTCCCCGCGGAAACGGTCGAAGATCTGCAGCGTATCGCGGTTTTCGGGATACTGCTCGGTCGTCTTCTTACGGAAGAAAACCCGTATCGTAACGCGCATCCCCTTCAACAGCGACGACAGCCCGCTGAAAAAGGAACTTATGTAATTCTTAAAAGCATTCATATTCCGTTTGTTTATAGGCCGGTTCGGCGGTTAAAAATGCAATCCGAACGCAACGATAATCACCATCAGCAGCAGGTTCAGCAGGTTCAGCGGCAACAGGTATTTCCATTCGAGCTTCAGCAGTTGGTCGATCCTCAGTCGCGGGAACGTCCACTTGAACCACATGATGACGAAAATAACCACGCCCACCTTCACCAGAAACCATACGATCGACGGAATAAAATCCATCACGGCGTTGAAGCCTTCCCAACCGGCGATGTGCAGCGGCATCCATCCGCCGAGGAACATCGTCGTAGCGACCCCCGCGACGATAAACAGGTTCAGGTACTCGGCCAGGTAGAAAAAGCCGAAGTGCATCCCCGAATATTCGGTATGGTAACCGGCCGTCAGTTCCGAGTCGGCCTCGGGCAGGTCGAACGGCCCCCGGTTCGTCTCGGCGGTACCGGCCACCAGGTAGATCAAAAAAGCGATCACCGCCGGAATGTGCCCCGTAAAGAGGAACCAACCGTCGGCCTGGCGTTCGACGATCTCGGAAAGCTGCATCGTTCCGGCGAACACGACCATCGTCATCAACGACAGTCCGATCGACAATTCGTAACTGATCATCTGCGCGCCGCTTCGCATCGCGCCGATCAGCGAATATTTGTTGTTACTCGACCAACCGGCCAGCAGGATGCCGACGATCCCGATCGACGACACCGCCATCAGAAAAAAGATCCCGACGTTGAAATCGAGCACTTCGAAACCTTTGGCGAACGGCAGGCAGCCGAATGCCAGCACCGACGAAATAATCACGATGTACGGCGCGAGGTTGAACAGGAAACGGTCGATATGGTTGATCGTGATCAGCTCCTTGATCAGCATCTTGATCATGTCGGCTACGCTCTGCACGGTTCCGTAAGGCCCCACCCGGTTCGGCCCGAGGCGGCACTGGAAAAAAGCACAGACTTTGCGTTCGACGTAGATCAGCGCCAGCGCGATCACCGCATAACCGAGCAACAGGCACAGGCCGATCAGCACGCACTCGGTGAGCGTCACGCCCCAGGCCGGCATCATCCCGCTCAGCGTATCGTGCACCCATCCGGTCACCGCGTTGAAATCAATACTGTCTGTATATGTATTCAATAACATATCGTTGTTGGATTAAAGTTTGTTATCTGTCGATATCGGGTACCACGTAGTCGAGCGAACCGCCGATCGCGATCAGGTCGGCGATCTTGCTGCCGCTGGCCAGGTAATCGACCACCGATACGAGCGGCAGTCCCGGCGAGCGGAACTTCATGCGGTACGGGAACTTGTCGCCCCGGCTTTCGATGTAAACGCCGAATTCTCCGCGGCTCGCCTCCACGCTGCTGAAGAACTGTCCTTCCGGCAGACGGATGATCGGCTTGGTCTTCACGGCGTAGTCGCCGGCAGGAATGTTGTCGATCAATTGTTCGAGAATATGCAGCGACTGGCGGATTTCATCGACGCGCACCAAGTAACGGTCGAACGAATCGCCGCCGGTGCGGATCACTTCGTCGAACTGCACCTTGTCGTACACGCCGTATGGTTTCAGCTTGCGCACGTCGCAGCTCCACCCCGAAGCGCGGCCCGACGGACCCGTCACGCCGTACGAAACCGCCACCTCTTTGGGCAGGATGCCGATCCCCTTCAGACGCTGCTGCGCGATCACGTTGCCGGTAAACACTTCGTCGTACTCGTCCAGCATCTTCGGCAGGTATTTTATGAAATCCTTTACCCGTTTAACAAGGTTCGGATGGATATCGGCAGCCACGCCGCCGATCATGTTGTAGTTCTGGATCAACCGGCCGCCGGTGGTCTCCTCCATCATGTCCAGCACGATCTCACGGTCGCGGAACCCGTAGAAGAACGCCGTCAGCGCACCGAGGTCCATGCACAGCGTCGACCAGAACAACAGGTGCGACGACAGACGGTTCAACTCGTCCATGATCGTGCGGATGTACTGCACCCGTTCCGGGATTTCGATCCCCATCGCCTGCTCGATGCACATGCACAGCGCATGGCGGTTCTGATGCGCGGACAGGTAGTCGAGCCGGTCGGTCAGCGCCAAAGTTTGCGGATAAGTAAGGCTCTCGCACATCTTTTCGATGCCGCGGTGAATGTAACCGCAGTGGACGTCCACCTTCTGCACCGTTTCGCCGGCCAGCGAAACCCGGAAACGCAACACGCCGTGCGTAGCCGGGTGCTGCGGCCCGATATTGACCACGTATTCGTCGTTCTCGAACAGCACGTTTTCGTGCTTTTCGACCTTGCCGTCTTTCAGCTCGTAAGCCGGAGCCGTGTCGAGCGTTTCGTCGGAATCCAGTCTGACCGGATTGACGTCCGGCGAAGCGTTGTAATCCTTGCGGAACGGATAGCCGACCCAGTCGTTGCGCAGGTACAGCCGGCGCATATCGGGGTGCCCGATAAAGCGGATGCCGAAAAAATCGTACACTTCGCGTTCGTTCAGGTTGGCCGATTCCCACAGGTCGTACACGCTCTGCAATTCCGGGTTCTCGCGGTCGGCGGTCTCCGTCCGGAGCACGATTTCGTGTCCCAATTCGGTCGAACGCAGGTGGTAAACCACGCCGAGCGTTTCGCCCCAGTCCATCCCGGTCATGCACAGCAGCAGGTCGAACCGCATCTGCGGATCGTCCCGCAGGCTTTTCGCCACGTCGCGGAATTGCCCGGCAGGCACGGTCACCGTCAACGGCTCCCCTTCCCCGAACACGAGCGACGGAGCCATAAGCGCTAACTTATCTTTGATATTATTCATGGTCTGCGGATTCTTTCTTTTCCTTTCTGTTCACCTCGCCGAAGAAATGTTCGGCCTTGACCTTACGCTGCAACTGCATCATACCGTACAGCAACGCTTCCGGACGCGGCGGGCACCCCGGCACGTACACATCGACCGGAATGATCTTGTCGACCCCTTCCAGCACGTGGTACGATCCTTTGAACGGGCCGCCGGAAATGGCGCAGGCGCCCATTGCGATCACGTATTTCGGCTCGGCCATCTGGTCGTACAGCCGTTTGAGCACCGGGGCCATCTTATGCACGATCGTGCCGGCCACGACGATCACATCGGCCTGGCGCGGACTGGCCCGAGTCACTTCGAACCCGAACCGGGCAAAGTCATAGCGCGCCGCACCGACCGCCATGAACTCGATACCGCAGCAACTGGTCGCGAACGTCAGCGGCCACAGCGAATTGGAACGCCCCCAGTTGATCAGTTGATCCAGCTTGCCGACGACGACGTTCACTCCGCCCGCTCTGAGCTGTTCAATGTACTCGTTGTCATTGAACGCGTCGTATTTCATCGACTTGATGTTGACTCCTTTTATTTCCATTCCAAAGCTCCTTTTTTCCACGCATAGGCGAGACCCAATACCAAAATCAACAAAAAGAACAGGATGTTCAGCAAGCCGTCGACACCCATTTCGCGCACGATAACGGCCCACGGGAACATGAACATCGCCTCCACGTCGAAAATCAGGAACAAAATCGCGAACAGGTAATACCCTACCCGGAACTGCATCCACGATTTACCGCGCGTCGGGATGCCGCATTCGTAGGCCTCCCCTTTTTGTTTGTTGAACGATCGCGGCGAGAGCCATTTGTCGAGACTGAGTGCCGCCACTACAAGAAATACTGCCGTAATAATAACGACCAGCAATAAAGTCAGATCCATAGTTATTTGCTTTGATAACCAAAAAGGCCTCTAAACGGTATCGGTATACTATTTACAGGCACAAATGATAAATGGATTAAAAACGATGCAAAAATAGCTGAATTTGTTTAGAGAAAAAATTATATCCCTTTTTTATTCCTAATTTTTACAAATTTTTATTAACATTCCGAAACGACCGTTCCGGACGGCCCGTACGACCGGACGCGGCGGGGAAACGCGAAAAACGAAAATCCCGTCCGGATACCCGGACGGGATTTGAGTGATTGTCACGCTAAAAATTACTGCTGAATGTACTGCGGCAACACCTCCGCCATCCGTTTGGCTTCCGCATTGTCGGGATTCAGTTCGAGAATCTTTTTCCAGTACTCGAGCGATGCCGGATAGTCCTCCAGCCCGATGTAGTGTACCCCCATGAAGCGATAAGCCTCGATCAGACCGGCCGCATTCTTCTGCGGATCTTTTTCCATAACGGCAATCGCCTGTTCGTAGAACGGCTTGGCCAGCTTCGGAGCCTGCGGATTATCGATGGCCCAGTTGGCGCGTCCGCGGAACAGGTAACCCAGATAGCTTTCCGGAGCCTTTTCCACGACATGCGCGAACAGACTGTCGGCCCCTTTCAGGTAATCGACCATACGCATCGAATCGCTTTCGGTCATAACCACTCCGTCTTCGGTCGGACGAATCGACGCGCCGGCCGTATAATAGACTTTACCGAGGTTGAAATAATCGTTCAGCTTGACGTCCTTGGCCTGATCGATATAGCGTTTGTAAGCGCCGATCGCCTTGTCGTAATCCTTCACGGCCTCGTATTCGCTACCCATCTCCTTGAGCAGTTCCACGCGCGCCGTGTCCATGTTTACCGCCTTTTCGAAAACTTCGGCGGCTTCCTTATGCAGGTCGTTCTTGGAAAGCGTCCGCGCGAAATACATATAATCCCGCGTAATCAGCTTCGAGCTGTCTTCCACCTGTCCCATCAGCGTTTTGGCAAGCTCCAGGCTCTTCGCATAGTCGCCCTTGTCGTAATTGATGTACATGTTAAGACGGCGCAGAACCGTGTTGTTCGGCTCTCGCTGCGACACCTTCGTTACCAGTTCCAAGGCTTTGTCCTGATCGCCGCTGAAGTACAGCAGCGTCGCATAACGCGCCAGATCCTTCATATCCGAAGTCTCGACGTTCACGTATTTCGAAAAAGCGTCCGCCGCTTTGGCAAACTCTTCGTTCTTGTAATATACGTCGGCCAACTCCCCGTAGGCGACCGTATATTCCGGATCCATCTCGATCAGCTTGTTCAGCATATCGATCGCATACTGCGGATTGGAACGGCTGTAAATCTTGGCGTATTTGAAATAAGCCTCCTTGCATTTGTTATCGAAATAGATAGCCTGCTCGTAGCGGCTCGCCGCATCGCCGTACTGCTTTTTAGCGGCCAGGATGTCTCCTTCGAGAATGAAAACATCCGGAGATTTCGGAGCGACGGCGCGCGCCTGCTCCATGTATTCCATCGCCTTGGCGGTCGAAACCGGCAGATAAGCCCTTGCAATCGCAATGTAAACGGCGGGATTCTTCTTATTCTTACCGGTCAGAAAACCGCTGAAAGCCTTGTCGGCGTTCGGGTTGTTCGCCAGGTCGAGTTTCAGTTCGCCGATCGAATTCAATACGTAATCGGGATCGGCCACGATCCCTTCCTTATAGTAATAAGCCGCCGAATCCTTCATGTTCTGGGCCGAATAGAGCTCGCCCAGGTAATAGCACACTTCGGCCTTGTCCGTCTTTCCGCTCTGCAGATTCGCCAACAACTCCTTTTTGGCTTCGCCGTACATGCCTACCTTGTAGTAATCGATCGCTTTTCCATTATCTTCTGCGAAAAGCGAAGTCGCCCCCATCATCAAAGCGAGGGTCAAAACACTAATTTTAGAACCCATTTTTAATCAGTTAGTTAAGCTATTTTTAATTACAAATTTTCGCGTACATTTACGATCCGCACATTTTGCGTCGCAGGTACGATGCCGGAACGGAGAATGATCCGCTGGCCGCGATCGGACGCCATGAACGTGGCGAATCCCGACGCCAACCCGCTGCGCGGATCGGTCAGCAGTACGTACATATTCCGAACCAGCGGATACTGTCCCAATGCGATATAGGCCTGAAAAGGCTTGTAACTGTTTTCTCGCGTCGCTTTGGTTTCGCGGCTGACGCTCATCACCGTCACCAGCTCCGAGAACGTCATCCGGGTCGAATCGCTCTTGTTGCCCACCCACGTAACGCCGATCACGCCGATCGCGCCAGGCGTTTTCGACACGTAATCGATCACGGCCGCATTGTCGTGCTGGGCGCTCAGGTTGCCTGCCAGCGAATCGCCGCGGCAGATCGAATCGATCGCAAAACGTACCGTACTCGAATTCTGGTTGTCGAAAACCAATTGCAGGTCGCCGAGCTTGGAACCGGGATTCAACTGATTCCACCGGGTAATCCGTCCGGTCAGAATCTCCCGCAGGTCGGGAATCGAGATCATCGAATCCGCATTCTGCTTATTGACGATCAGCGCGATGCCGTCCGTAGCGATCTTGATCTCCTTCGGGAACAGTTTTTTCTGGGCGAGCCCTTCCTTTTCGGCCTCGGTCAGTTGACGCGACGCGACCGCCAGGCGCACGCTGTCTTTCAGCAACAGGTTGATCGCGTCCACCTCGCTGGCATAAATCGGCATGATTCCGGCCTGTACGTAAATACTCTCGAACACGTCGATCTCCTGCTGCACGATGTCCCGGAAACTTTCGTCGGCGCTGATCTGTATCACTCCGGAAGTAGCCGTATCCGTATGTTTGTCTTTCGCTTTATTTCCCCAGCAAGAGGTAAAAATCCACGCAGCCGCAATTGCCACCGAAACGATCCCTAAAAACTTACCTGCCTTTGACATAATTCATTCGATATTACCGGTCCTTGATCTGCCGGTATGCTCTGAAAATACCGTACAGAAAAAAGAGCGCTCCCATCCCGTAACGCAGCGGAGCCGATATGCGTTCTACAAATATAGGCGAAAATATCATAATATACGCCATACCGACGTAAAATATTATCATGAACAACCCGAAAACGTAATAAATTTTACTCATGCCGCCGGGCTTGCGTTCTTCATCATTTTGTTTTTTCATACGACATATTTTGATATCAAAAACCGGACCTGCCTTAAAAAACAAAAACCCTGTTTAAATTGAAATTTAAGCAGGGTTTTTGATAAATAAAGATGATTACTGCTGTCCCAGCACGAACGTAACCGGAAGCGTGTAGTACACCGCTACGGCGTTTCCGTTCTGCTTACCGGGAACCCATGCGGGCATGGATTTCACCACGCGAACCGCTTCCTCGTCGAGCGCGCGGTCTACGGGGCCGAGTACTTCGACGTTCTCGATCTTACCGCTTTTCGATACGACGAAACGCAGTACGACCCTTCCCGAAACGCCGTTTTCGGCGGCAATCGTCGGATACCTCAGGTTATCTTTCAGGTACTTGTTCAGCGCCTGCATACCGCCGGGGAACGAAGGCATCTGCTCGACCGTCTGGAATACGGTCTCCTGCACTTCTTCCTGCGGCGTGTCGATCGCGATCTCCTTCAAGTCCTGGATGTCCGTACCGAACAGGTCGTCGTTACCCTTCACGTCGGCCACGGAAACCGCAACTTTCGCACTGATAATTTCTTCCTGCGTCTTCACGTCCTCCCGATCCGCTTCCTCGTCTTTCACGATCTTCGGAGCGGTAAACTTGATAGAGCTCTTCAACGGCGGTGGGGGCGGAGCGTCCACCTTCTTGATCACATCGTTATTCTTCACTTCCGGGGGCGGCAGTTTGGTCAACTGCGTCACTTCGGTCATTTTGACTTCTTCCTGTTTTTTCGGAGCAATGTAGCGGAACAGCGCGGGCAGCGTGATAATCAGCACGACCAGGATCGCTACGATAATCATTGCCTTGTTATGACGGGACGTCGACTCCTGACGCATCTGGAATGCGCCGAATTCGGTATTTTTCCCGTCGAAAACTAATTCGCACCATTGCTTCGAATTCAAATCCAAATCACTCATTTTTTTTCGATTTAATGTGTACTATTAGTTTTGCGCCATTTCACTGTTCTTGCCGAGATCGCCGGCCGATTTCAGGTTCTTGATCAGCCACAGGTCGCCTTCGGCTATCGGCACGATAGCGTAACGGCTGATGTTGCAGATCTGCATTTCGTCCAGCGCGTCGATCAGGTTTTTATAGGTCGACTCGTCGGTTCCCTTGATCGAAACGACGGGAGCGTTCTCGTCTTTCTTGATCTCGGTGGACTGCGTCTTGAACTCCTCTTCGGTGATCTCTCCGTCCAGCTTCTTTTTCTTCAATTCGTTGATCCGTGCCACGACGTTGGCATTACGCGCCAGCAGAACCGCACGCAGGCCGTCCGGAGTGTAAGTCGTCTCCTTGAGCGACGTATAGTCCTGATAATTAGGTTCTCCCAGGTAATAATAAACCTTGTCGTCTTCTCCCAAAAGGAGCGTAATGGCACGGGATGCCGCCACTTTCGTCTGCATATCTTCCTGCGTATCTTTGGTCGGCATACTAATTTCCATCGTCTGAGGCTTGCTCAACGAGGTACAAAGCATAAAGAACGTAATGAGCAACATGTTCATATCCACCATCGGGGTAAAATCGACCCGGATGGTCATCTTTTTCTGTTTGCCCTTACCCTCCTTACCTTTGCCGCTGTTGTTTTCTTGTATTTCAGCCATAATATTTAAATCTTATGCGACGGCATTAATTGTCTGTACTGACCACTTTCAACGTGGTGATCAGGTTGTACCGGTTTTCCCGGATATCCTGAAGCGACGTCATAATGGTATTGATGATAGGATAAGGCGTAGCCTGATCCGCCTTGATGGCGATCCGCAGATCCCTGTTCTGTAACCGGGCATTCTTGACCCACGACTTCAACTGATTGTCGGTGCTGTCGGTCGGAATCCCGTAGTCTTTCAAAATCTTGTCCTGCTCGTCTTCGGGCAGCGCCAAGAAAGACCTCATCTGACCGATGGGCACCCCGAACGACGGAGCCAACCTGAATTTGTTGACTTCTTCGGGCGTGAACGTGATCCCGTACTCTTCGCCCATTTTCTCCAGAACCGCCACGCGGTCTTCCTGCTTGTCCATGCTCATGAACACCTTGCCGTCGTTATCCACCAAAATCTGGAGAATATCGGTTTCGGGTATCTTGATCTCCATCACGGAAGCCGGGGTCGAAACCTGTATCGGCTCCTTCTGGATGAAAGTGGACGTAAGCATAAAGAAAGTAAGCAAGAGCACCGTCACATCGCTCATCGCGGTCATGTCGATGAATGTACTCTGTTTTTTTACTTTTACTCTAGCCATAACGAGAAGTAATTTTTTTTTAAAAGTTAGGCTTTATGCGTTGCAGCATAAGTCTGAACAATGGTAAATCCTACTTCGTCGATGCTATAAGTGAGTTTGTCGATTTTGCTGGTGAAGAAGTTGTAAGAGATAACGGCCAGAGCACCGGTTGCGATACCGAAGGCGGTGTTGATAAGGGCCTCGGAAATACCGGCGGACAGCGCTACGGAGTCCGGAGAACCGGCGGTTGCCAGTGCGGCGAACGACTTGATCATACCGATAACGGTTCCGAGCAGACCGATCAGGGTACCCAGCGTGGTCATGGTCGCGATAACCACCAGATTCTGTTGCAGCGACGGCATTTCCAATGCGGTAGCTTCGTCGAGCTCTTTCTGGATGTTCATCAGTTTCTGCTCTTTGGCCAGCGTGGTGTCTTTTTCCATCTCTTCGTACTTGGTCAGCGTAGAGTAAACGACGCTTGCAACGCAACCTTTCTGCTTCACGCAAAGTTCGCGGGCTTTAGCGGTATCGTTCTTGTCGAGAGCTTCCTTCACGTTCTTGACGAATTTGGTGACGTTGCCTTTTCCTTTGGCCTTGGTGATGGCGAACGCGCGTTCGATACTGAGCACGATCACGGTCAAAAACAACGTCTGGAGAACCGGCACGATCACGCCCCCTTTATAAATGGTACCCTTGAAGTTACCCGGCAGCGGGTGGTTGTTCGGGTCGTTATTCATAAAGTTCGCGGGATCACCCAGTACGAAGTGAAACACGCATATAGCTAAAATAAAGCAACATACAATAACCAGGAATGCTGATTTAATGCCTTTTGCCGTTTTAAAATTTACTGCCTTGGCTTCCATAATGAATAAAGTTTTGAGTTTTGTTGTTAAAATTTAGTTTTATGTTAAAATTAGTTGAAAATTTCACCCCCTCGCCGACCGGTACGTTCTCGCGATTCAACACAAATGATGGCAACATGCTTCCGCTCTCCAATTCCGCCGCTTCCAGCCCCGCACATTGTCATCACTCTAAAATCCCGCAACCCCGTTTTTCATGGTCAAGTACCTGCGCCTGTATTGCTTTCGTTAAAAAAACTTACGATTCCCTTTCCGCACCATACCTGTTTTCATCCTTTCAATAACGTTTAACGCGCTGTCGGCTCGTCGGAAACCGCACGAAACGCATGAAATTTTGAATCATCACAACTTCAAAAGTACTAAAATTTTCAAACTACACAAAAAAAGATATCTTATTTTACAAAGCCCTGACGCTGACACAAAACGGCCGTTCCTCTCCAAACGGAGCATAAGATACTACAAATAAGAACGATAAACACTTCCGTCCCATACCTTCCGAAGTGCTTCCGTAATAGAAAATTTACAATTACCCGTACCGCCGCCACAGGTTCCGGCATATTATCCGAACGAAAAATACCGTCGAAATATTTCGGATATTCGGTGAAATTTATACGGCGCGACGAGTCGCCGTCGCCGGTCGCCGTGCAACGGCCGGCATGAGGAGTTTCGTACCCCGGACGCTCGGAAAGCGCCGGCTTTCCGAAAAATCCGGTCGCCGCCATTTAAAAAAAATTTGTATCTTGGGTGCTGTTTTCCATAATCATCCGAAGAATATGACCGATCTTTCACACTATTACGACCTCTTTCTGGCAGGGATGACGGCGCTGGCCGTCGTGGTTTTCATCGCGCTGTTTTTCGTCCGGGCCGGGTACGGCATGTTGCGCGACGGGAAATGGGGTCCGAAAATCGACAACCGGCTCGGCTGGATCGCGATGGAAGCCCCTGTTTTCATCGCCATGTGTATCCTCTGCCTCTGCTCCCCGCGCCGCGGCGATGCGGTATGTCTGGTCTTTTTCGGGCTGTTCCAGCTCCACTACCTGAACCGGGCGTTCGTCTACCCGCTGTTGTTGAAAGGGCGTAGCACGATGCCGCTCGGGATCGTACTGATGGGCGTGACGTTCAACGTGCTGAACGCTCTGATGCAGGGCGGCTGGATCTTTTACATAGCTCCGGAAGGCTACTACACGCCGCAATGGCTGCTGTCGCCGCAGTTCATCGTCGGCACGCTGATCTTTTTCGCAGGAATGGCCGTCAACATCCACTCCGACCGGATCATCCGCCGCCTGCGCAAGCCGGGCGACCGCAACCACTACCTGCCGCAGGGCGGCATGTTCCGTTACGTAACCTCGGCCAACTATTTCGGCGAGATCGTCGAATGGATCGGATTCGCCGTGCTGACCTGGTCGGCCGCCGGAGCGGTATTCGCGATCTGGACGTTCGCGAACCTCGTACCGCGCGCCGACGCCATCTACAAACGTTACAACGAACTATTCGGCGAACAACTGCGCACGCAGCGCCGCAAACGGATTATCCCTTATATTTATTAGCACAACGAAATGAAAGAATCGCTGTTGTTCACTCCGTGCAAAATCGGACCGCTGACCCTCCGCAACCGCACGATTCGCGCCGCCGCCTTCGAAGGCATGTGCGCGGGCAACTCGCCGACCGACCTGCTGTACGACTACCACCGCAGCGTCGCGCGCGGCGGCATCGGAATGACGACGTTGGCCTATGCTTCGGTAACGCGCAACGGTCTGTCGTTTCCGCATCAGTTGTGGCTGCGTCCGGAGATCGTGCCGGGTCTGCGCCGGATCACCGACGCCATCCACGCCGAAGGCGCCGCCGCCGGAATCCAGATCGGACACTGCGGCAACATGTCGCACCGGGGCATCTGCGGCTGCACGCCGCTGTCCGCTTCGTCCGGATTCAACATCTACTCCCCCACCTTCGTGCGGGGGCTGCGCAAAAACGAAATCCCCGGAATAGCTAAAGCGTTCGGCACGGCCGTGAAACTGGCCCGCGAAGCCGGATTCGACGCCGTCGAAGTACACGCCGGACACGGCTACCTGATCAGCCAATTCCTGTCGCCGTACACGAACCGGCGGCGCGACGAATACGGCGGATCGCTCGAAAACCGGATGCGCTTCATGAAAATATGTATGCAGGAGGCGATGGAAGCTGCCGGCAGCGATATGGCGGTGCTGGTCAAGACCAACATGCGCGACGGCTTCCGCGGCGGGCTCGAAATCGACGACTGCATCGAAGTGGCGCGCAACCTCGAAGCGTGCGGGGCGCATGCGCTGGTGCTGAGCGGCGGATTCGTCAGCCGCGCGCCGATGTACGTGATGCGCGGACAGATGCCGATCCGCACGCTGACCTACTACATGAAACAGTTGTGGCTCAAAGCGGGCGTCAAAATGGCCGGACGCTGGATGATCCCGTCGGTACCGTTCCGCGAAGCTTATTTTTACGAGGATGCGCTGCAATTCCGCAAAGCGCTGAAACTGCCGCTGGTCTATGTCGGCGGCCTCGTGTCGCGTGAAAAGATCGACATGGTGCTCGACAGCGGATTCGAATGCGTGGCGATGGCTCGCGCGCTGATCAACGAACCGGATTTCGTCAATCGGATGAAAGAGCGGGGCGAGTTGCGCTGCGGTTGCGAGCACACGAACTACTGCATCGCCCGGATGTACTCGGTCGAAATGGCCTGCCACCGACACCTGCAAGGGCTGCCGAAATGCCTGCAACACGAAATCGAACGAATCACCGCACGACGATGAACGCACAGCAACGCCCGACGCCCCTGGCCCTGGTCACCGGGGCGAGTTCCGGAATCGGCTACCAATACGCCCGGCTGCTCGCCGAAAAAGGCTACGACCTGCTGCTCGTAAGCAACGAGGAGCTACGGATCGCCGAAGTGGCGCGGGAACTCCGTCGGCAGTTCGGGGTACGGGCCGACGGGCTTTGCCGCGACCTGTCGCTCGCGGACGCCGCCGACTCGCTTTTCGAATACACCCGGCAGCAGGGGTTCGAAGTGGAGGTACTGGTCAACAACGCCGGCGTATTCTTTTTCGACGATCTGACCGAAACGGACAGCCGCCGGATCGAACGGATGATCGGCCTGCACGTACAAACCGTAACGATGCTTTGCCGCTATTTCGGCGCGGCGATGAAAGCGCGCGGCAAAGGCTACATACTGAACATGTCGTCGATGTCGGCCGGTATGCCGTTCCCGGGCATTTCGGTCTATGCGGCGACCAAAAGCTACCTGAAACAATTTTCAAAAGCGATTCATAACGAACTCTACGATTACGGCGTACGCGTGACGGCGGTTTGTCCGGGCGCGGTAGCCACCGACCTCTACAACCTCAGCGGGCATTATCAGCGGCTCGGACTGCGGCTCGGCATCCTGATGCGGCCCGAACGGCTGGCCCGCAAAGGATTGCGCGCGCTGTTCGCCGGACGCCGGTGTGTCACGCCGGGCGCGGTCAACCACCTGTTCATGCCGCTCGCGGCGCTCGTTCCGTCGCGGCTGATCCGGCTGATCAAACGTCGTGCAAAATTTTACCGCTATGGAAGATAAGCCGTTACACATCGTCACCGGAGCCAGCGGCGGCATCGGCCAGGCGTTGACCGAACGACTCGCAAAGCAGGGATACCGCGTACTGATGGCCTGCCGCAATCCGGAAAAATCGGAACCGATCCTCACGCGCATCCGCAAGCGGAGCGGCAACCCGGAAATCTCGCTGCTGCCGCTGGATCTGGGCTCGCTGGATTCGATCGCCCGCTTCGCCGCAGAACTGAAAGCGCGGGGACAAAGAATCGACGTCCTGCTGAACAACGCCGGAACGATGAACGGCACGTTCGGTCTGACGGCCGACGGCTTCGAACAAACCGTCGGCGTCAACTGCGTCGGAACGGCCGCGCTGACGCTCGCCCTGCTGCCGCTGATGCACCCCGGCAGCCGCATCGTAAATACGCTGTCGTGCACCTACCGGATCGGCCGAGTCGACGACCGACTGCTCGAACCCGATCCGGAGCGTTACGCTCGTTTCCGAGCTTACGGCACTTCGAAACTGGCCCTGCTGCTGTTCTCGCTCGAATTGCGCGAGCGGGTCGCCCGCCAGGGCATCGGCGTTTTCGCAGCCGATCCGGGCATCGTCGACACAAACATGATTACGATGCACCGCTGGTTCGACCCGATCGCCGACCTGCTGTTCCGTCCGCTGATCAAGACGCCCGAACAAGGCGCCGAAACGGCTCTGCAACTGGCCTGCGGAAAGCTCCCGGTCAGCGGAAACGGCCTCTACTGGCGGAACGGCAAGGCACGCCGGATTTCGGATTCGGTCGTGAATCACCCCTGTCGGAAACATCTCTGGAAACAGATTTTGCAACTGACGACACGAGCGATTCCCGAAACAGAAACTTATTTTCGATCTTTAAAATACTAAAATCAATCGAATATGACTCTTTCATCGCTATGGATGTCGGCGCAAACGATCGTGGCCGACTCGACGCACAAAGAAAAAATCGCGGAAAAACTGACCGCCCTGTCCCACATGTCGGGAGAAGAAGTCATTAGCATGATCATCCGGGGCGCCCTCGACATCTCGGCCCGTATCCTGATCGCCCTGGTCATCCTGGCGATCGGCCGCTGGATCATCCGCTACCTGAAAAACATCCTGCGCAAAATGCTGACCAAACGAGAGGTAGACGCTTCGCTCAAAAGTTTCCTGATGAGCCTGGTGAGCATCTCGCTGACGCTGTTTCTGATTATCACGATCATCAGCATCCTCGGTATCGACACCACGTCGTTCGTCGCGATCTTCGCATCGGCCGGTCTGGCGATCGGCATGGCGTTGAGCGGTACGTTGCAGAACTTCGCAGGAGGCGTTATGATCCTTATATTCAAGCCATTCCATGTAGGTGACTTCATCGAAGCGCAGGGACAGACCGGCACGGTCAAAGAGATCCAACTATTCAACACGATCATCAACACGCCGGACAACAAAACGATCATGATTCCGAACGGCGGCATATCGACCGGCATTATCAACAACTATTCGAAGGAGAACCGGCGGCGCGTGGAGTGGACGTTCGGCATCGGTTACGGCGACGACTACGACAAGGCGAAAGCCACGATCGCCGAGTTGCTCGAACAGGACGACCGGATACTTCCCGAACCGGCCCATTTCATCGCGCTGTCGAGCCTCGGCGACAGTTCGGTTAACATCGTCGTACGCGTATGGACCAGCACCGACAATTTCTGGAGCGTCTTTTTCGACATGAACGAAAAAGTATACAAGCGCTTCGCCGAAGTCGGGCTGAACATTCCGTTCCCGCAGATGGACGTACACCTGCATCAGAAAAGTTAATCAACATATTATTAAATCGTTATGCTAAAAAAAATGGTCGATATTGCTATTGCTCGTTGCAATAATGACCGGTTGCAAAAATTCCAAGGAATTCCGACAAATCAAAAGTTTTTCGGAATTTCCTTTAACTGATTCGATTCGACTGACCTCTTTGCAAATAGCCGATTCGTTAAGTTATCCCACACGCATCTACGATTACGATTCGCTGTTCGCATTCAAGGATCTGAGCAGGGAAAACCAAGTTATCCTTTTTTCAAAGAAAACAGGGCGACAGCAAACCATCGTCGCAAAAGGCCGGGGACCTTATGAACTATTGGGAGCTTGGTCATTATCAGCTCCGGATTCGTCAGGCAATTTTTATATTCACGACGTGGTTACCTCTGAAATCATGCGGGTCAATTTGCCCGAAGCTTTACAACAAGCAACCGGTTACGCACAAAAAATGCAGTTAAGGGAAGATCTGCTACCGATGGAATGCATCGCTCGAACGGAAGACTCTTTGTTTGTCGGCACGGGTCGTTTCGAAGATTGCCGGGTAATCAAATTCAACCAAAAGGGAGAAATCAAAGCGAAAATAGGCTGTTCTCCGCAAATATCTTCTGCCCGAACAGCCAACCCGCAGGTTAATCAGGCTTATATAGGCGTCGTCAAGGCAAGTCCCAACAACCGGTCGTATGCAATTGCATGTAGATATGCCGATCAAATAGAGGTTTTTCATTCAAATGATACGACTCAGGCTTTTTTTATCAAAGGACCCATGCTTTTCGAACCTAAAACAAAAATTGTCAAAGGGAATGTCGGACTGGAAGCCGAATGTATGTACGGTTATGTAGATCTTGCCGTTACGGATCAATGGATCATCGGATTGTTTTCCGGACGCACCTTATCGGAAAAGCGAGCCAACCAAGGAAATGCACTGCATATTTTTACATGGGACGGCACACCGGTAGCACGTTATTTTATGGATCAAGATTGCATTTCGATCGACATGGCAAATGACAGCACATTATACGCACTTTCTATTGCTCCGCAACCGGAAGTTTTTTCTTACAAAATGACTGACAAGTGAAATGGATCTTAGCCATTTGCCTCTTAAGTTACTTGAATAGTTGTGCAAAAGGAACCGAATTGATAGCTCCTGCCGATGAATCATGTTGTCTGATGAGTGTCATATACGATACGGTACATCAAGGAAATATCATATGCGACAGTACTTCATATTTATTTGCATGTTATAATTTCGACTGTTCCTCCTGCATTGCAGCAATGGAAGAAACGGAGAAATTTCTGAAATCATACTCTAACGTGTGCTATATCGTTTATTCTCAAGATTCCATTACGTTATCATACTATATTCAAAAAATAGCGCCTCGCGCCACCGTTTTATATGACAAAAACAATGCTTTTTTCATAGCCAACAGACACCGGTATAATCTCGCCAGAGATTTTCCGGTTTTTATCATAAAAAAAGGACATTTGATTTATGCGAATAATCCTTTAAAAAACGGATTGCAAAAGATTATATTTAAACGAAAAGCAAAAGATTTCCTCAAACAGAAGAATAAATAAAAATTGAATTTGATTACCAAAATCGATAATCGTCAAACCGTGCAATTGATTCTCCAATAAAAGAAATGCCCTCCAAACGAAAATAGGAGGGCATTTCAGTATTCTCTTATAAACTATTTTCGAATCACAATTTCATCGTGTCGAGCTCCTTGATGTTTTCGGCGATCTGCTCGTCGGTCAGCGTGTAGTTCATCAGGTCGCCGGCGATGTATTTGTCGTACGACGCCATGTCGATCAGACCGTGTCCGGACAGGTTGAACAGGATCACCTTCTGTTCGCCGCTCTCCTTGCATTTGTTAGCTTCGTCGACGGCCGCCGCGATCGCATGGCACGATTCGGGAGCGGGGATGATGCCTTCGGTCTGCGCGAACAGGCAGCCCGCCTCGAAGCTGTCCAACTGCGCGATATCGACCGCTTCCATCATCTTGTCTTTCAGCAGTTGCGACACGATCACGCCCGCTCCGTGGTAGCGCAGTCCGCCGGCATGGATGTTGGCCGGGGCGAAATTATGTCCGAGCGTGAACATCGGCAGCAGCGGCGTGTAGCCTGCCTCGTCGCCAAAATCGTAGCGGAACACGCCGCGCGTCAGTTTCGGACACGAGTTCGGTTCGGCGGCGATGAAACGCGTCTTTTTGCCCGACAGGATGTTGTGCCGCATGAACGGGAACGAAATGCCGCCGAAATTCGATCCGCCGCCGAAACAGCCGATCACGATGTCGGGATATTCGCCGGCCATCGCCATCTGTTTCTCGGCTTCGAGGCCGATAATCGTCTGGTGCAGCGTCACGTGGCTCAATACCGAGCCGAGCGTATATTTGCAGTTCGGCGTGCTCATCGCCAGTTCGATCGCCTCGGAAATAGCCGTCCCGAGCGAACCCTGGTAGTTCGGATGGTCGGTCAGGATCTTGCGGCCCGCCTTGGTCGACATCGACGGCGAAGCGGTCACCTGCGCGCCGAACGTCTGCATGATCGAACGGCGGTAAGGCTTCTGTTCGTAACTGATTTTGACCATGTAGACAGCCAATTCGAGACCGAACGCCTTGGCCGCGTACGACAGCGCGGCGCCCCACTGGCCCGCGCCGGTTTCGGTCGTGATGTTGGTAATCCCCTCCTGTTTGCAGAAATAAGCCTGCGCGATGGCCGAATTCAGCTTGTGCGACCCTACCGGGCTGACACTTTCGTTCTTAAAATAGATATGCGCCGGAGTGCCCAACGCCTTTTCCAGCTCGTAAGCCCGTACCAGCGGCGTACAACGGTAGTTCTTGTACTGCTCCCGGACCGCCTCCGGAATGTCGATCCACGCGTCGGTCTGGTTCATCTCCTGATCGGCCAGCGCTTTGGCGAAGATCGGATAGAGATCCGAAGCGCGCAGCGGCTCGCGGGTCTGCGGATTGAGCGGCGGCATCGGCTTGTTCGGCATGTCGGCCGCGATATTGTACCATTGGGTCGGAATTTCGCTTTCCGGAAGGATAAATCGTTTCGTTCTCGTGCTCATATCTTTTATGTTTTGAATGTTTGTCGTACCGAAAAAACAAGGGCTGTCGTGAGTTCGACAGCCCTATGCATTATGTTGCGGATCCTTTCCTCGCACGGTGAAGCCTCTCACGATCGTTTCAGATGCGAGCGCCACCAAAATTTATCGTTCACCGGAAGATCCATGAATATCATCGTTTACCGACCGCAAATGTAACGAAAAAAACGGAAACCCCGCAAAATCAGGCAAAATATTTTTAACTTTGAACGACCGTTTCGCCCGGATTTTCTGTGAACAAAATTCTATTTCCAACATAAATCGGTGAAAAACAAAAAATTATGAAAGTAAGGAATTTGATCTTGCTGTCGGTTGCGTTATTTTCGGCCGCTTTCGCGCAGGCCGCGACCGTGGATACGCTGTCGGTCTGGAGCGCGTCGATGAACAAAGGAGTCGAAGTAGTGGTAGTCGTACCCGACGGCGCCCGGACGAAAACGGGGCCGGCCTACCCGGTGCTCTACCTGCTGCACGGTTACAGCGGCTATGCCGCCAATTGGCTGCAGGTGAAACCCGAACTGGTGCAGTTGGCCGAACGCGACAGCGTGATCGTCGTATGCCCGGACGGCAAGAACAGCTGGTACTGGGACAGCCCCGTCGATCCGTCGATGCGTTACGAAACCTTCGTATCGCAGGAATTGCTCCGCGACATAGACGCCCGTTACCATACGCGCGCCGATCGCAGCGGACGGGCCATCACCGGTCTGAGCATGGGCGGGCACGGCGCCATGTGGCTTTCGCTGCGCCATAAAGACCGCTTCGGGGCCGCCGGATCGACCAGCGGGGGATTGGACATCCGCCCGTTCCCGGACAACTGGGAGATGAAAAAAGCGCTGGGCGAAAAGGCCGACAATCCGAAGCGCTGGGACGACTACGCGGCGATCAACCAGATCGACAGCATCGCCAACGGCGACCTGGCGTTGATCATCGACTGCGGTTACGGCGACTTTTTCGCCGAAGTAAACCGCAACTTCCACGACAAGCTGATGGAGCGCGGGATCGACCACGACTACATCGTGCGGCCGGGCGTGCACGACGGCCTCTACTGGAACAACTCGATCGACTACCAGTGGCTCTTCTTCAAAAAATTCTTCGACCGGGGACGCTAATCCGCCGCCCGTCCGGAATACGATAAAACCGGCTCCCCGTCTTCCGGCCGGGGAGAAAACAAAAACATTCCCCTGTCCGCGCAGACGAAAACCGCACGGGCAGGGGGATATTTATTTCGGAAGAAAAATCGTCAATCGCCCAACCGTTCCAGATACTTCGCCTCGTCCAGGCGGCCCGCGACGGCATCCGCGATAATCTCCCGGCAAAGGTCGGACAGCGCGACGGCGTCGGCCGTGAATTCGTCGTCTAAGGACAGCGTCCAGACTTCGTTGTCGACCACGCAGCGGAAAGTCGCCCAATACCCTACGGAGGGGCCTTCCGCCTTGCTGTCGAAACGGTCGATCCAGTTCACGAACTTATTATACAACGCCTCCGCGAACCGGTCGCCGATGCGAAACGTTCGGGTCTCGACCCGATAGCGTTTCGGGGCCTCCTTCCGACGTTTTGCGTACATAGCCATGTTGTGCTTTCCATACCGACGAACCGTACTGTCGGCGATCGAATCCAGTCCTTTTAACGACATCAAGAGCAGAGGGAACTCCTCTTCTAACTTGTTATTCACCTCTTTGAAATTGGGAATACTTTTGACCTCCAGCAAGTAATGCCGCCCCGACGAATCCTTCACGATCCGAAAGCCCAAAGGCTCTTCGGGGCCGTACTTGGATTCCCATCTGAAAAAATATTCCACGGGCGCGTTGAAATCTTCGAAAAAAAGGTTTTCGATATCGGTTTTTCCGTCCAGATTGGAAAGCGGTTTGATCGAGCCGTCCGGCTGGACATTCTCCAGCCGGCATTTGACAAAGTTGTTTTCAATTCTCTTCGAAAACTGGACGGGATAATCCCGGGCCGAAACAGTCTGCAATAGTAATATTGCAAAAAAAACCGTTATTATTCTATTCATAAAACCGTATGATTGTTCAACGATAAACCTTCTTCCGACCCCGAAAAAGTTGCAACGTTTCGCTTCGGATCACTGAAATATAAGCCAAAATATTTCATATTCAAAAGATTTTACAAACTATCTTCAATTTGTCCCCCGAAAAGAACGAATGCGCTACGAAGTACGGCCTTTACTGTCCCGGAGGAAAACCAACCTCTGTTATTTTCAGTCATATTATTTACAATCAAGCAAATACTAATTAAAGTCGTAAATTTTCAGACGCCGTTTTCTTTTTTAAAAATAATTCCTACCTTTGACATATTAAAGTCGTGCCCGTGCACGGAGATTTGTTTTTAACCCCAAAAATCATAAAAGCCTGATGAAAAAACTGTTTATAGCGCTCGGAATGCTCTGTTTCTGCGCGACCGTATCCGCCCAGGGCGACTGGGAATCCCTGTTCAACGGAAAGAACCTCAAAGGATGGAAAAAGCTGAACGGCGCGGCCGAATACCGTATCGAAGACGGCGCGATCGTCGGCGTCAGCCGGGTCAATACGCCCAATACGTTCCTTTGCACCGATAAGACATACGGAGATTTCATCCTCGAACTCAGCTTCAAGGTGGACGAAGGGCTGAACTCCGGCGTGCAGTTCCGCAGCAACTCGAAACCCGATTACCGCAACGGACAGGTGCACGGCTACCAGTACGAAATCGACCCTTCGGCGCGGGCATGGAGCGGCGGCATCTACGACGAAGGACGCCGCGGATGGCTCTACCCGATGACAAAAAACCCGTGCGCGCAAAAAGCGTTCAAACCGGGCGAGTGGAACAAACTGCGCATCGAGGCGATCGGCGACCGCATCCGCACGTGGCTGAACGGCATTCCGACGGCCGACATCCTCGACAACGCCGACGCTGCAGGTTTCATCGCCTTGCAGGTGCACGGTATCGGCGATAACGCCGCAATGGAAGGCAAAACCGTCCGCTGGAAAAACATCCGCATCTGCACGACCGATCTCGAAACCGAAAAGATGCCCGAAATCTGCTGTCTGCCGCAGATCAACTGCATCCCGAACACGATCTCCGAGCGCGAAGCGGCCCAGGGATGGACGCTGCTCTGGGACGGTAAAACCACCGACGGATGGCGCGGCGCGAAACGCGCCGACTTCCCTCCTTCGGGCTGGGAAATCCGCAACGACATGCTGTGCGTGCAGAAATCCGACGGCCGCGAATCGGCTAACGGCGGCGATATCGTCACGACGCGCAAATACAAAGACTTCGAACTGGTCGCAGACTTCGAGATCACCGAAGGGGCCAACAGCGGCATCAAATATTTCGTCGATCCGGATATGAACAAAGGCGAAGGCTCGGCCATCGGCTGCGAATTCCAAATCCTCGACGACCAGCGCCACCCGGACGCCAAACTCGGCGTAAAGGGAAATCGCAAGCTCGGTTCGCTGTACGACCTGATCCCTGCGCCGGACAACAAGCCGTTCCGTCCCGGACAGTTCAACACGGCGCGAATCGTCGTGAAGGGCAACCACGTAGAACACTGGCTCAACGACGTGAAACTGATCGAATACGATCGCAACAACCAGGAGTGGAATGCGCTGGTAGCATACAGCAAATACCGCGACTGGCCGAACTTCGGCAATTCCGAAAGCGGATATATCCTGTTGCAGGATCACGGCGACGAAGTACACTTCAAGAACATCAAGATCCGCGAGTTGAAATAACCGCAACCCGCCCTGCCCCGCTGCCTGAAAACTTCAAAACCATGAAAACACGGATCCTCTGTATAGCAGGACTGCTCGTCTTCGGATGCGGCGGCCTTCGGGCCAAAAAGCCGCAATCGCTAGACGCACGAATCGGAGTATGTTCCGACGTTCGCAACGCGCAGCGGCTCAAAGCCGCCGGAGCCGACTGCCTCGAGGCCGGCGTCTCCGCTTTCCTGGTTCCGGACAAGCCGGAAGAGGCATTCGACAAAAACCTCGCCCTGCTGCGGGAATCCGGCTCGGAGATCGTTAGCTGCAACGGTTTCCTGCCGGCTTCGATGATCGTGGTAGGCCCTTCGACCGACCACGAAAAGATCCTGAAATGGGCCGAAACGACTTTTCGCAGAGCCGAACGGGCCGGTATCCGGTACATCGTTTTCGGCAGCGGAAAATCGCGCAAAGTGCCCGACGGATTCTCGCGCGAAACGGCCGAAGAACAATTCGTGCGACTATGCAAACGGCTCGGCCCGGTCGCCGCGCGCTACCGCGTGACGGTCGTAATCGAACCGCTGAACAGCCGCGAAACGAACCTGATCAATTCGGTGTCGGAAGGCGCCTCGATCGTCGAACGCGTGAATCACAAAAACATCCGGCTGCTGTGCGACCTATTTCACATGACGGCCGACGGAGAGCCGCCGCAGGCCATCGTCGACGCAGGAAAGCATATCCGGCACTGCCACATCGCCGAAGCCGCCGAACGGACGGCCCCCGGCACCGACGGGGACGATTTTCGTCCCTACCTGCGCGCGCTGAAAAAAATCGGCTACAAAGGCTGCGTATCGATCGAATGCATGTGGAAAGATTTCGGAGCGCAACTGCCGACGGCTGTCGCGGAGCTCCGCAAACAAATGAACGACTTATAACTGAAACAACTAACCTAAAACGATCATGAACGAAAAAATATCCAGGCGGGAATTTCTGAAGAAAGCGGGTCTCGTATCGGCCGGAGCCGTAATGGGCAATTTCATTCTCAGTCCGAAAAGCTATGCGCGCGTCAAAGGCGCCAACGACCGCGTCAACGTGGCGGTGGTCGGTTTCTCCGACCGGTTCCGCAGTTCGCTGTTGCCCGGTTTTACGGATCACCGCGAGGAACTGAACTTCGACATGATCGGCGTGTCGGACATCTGGAGCCTGCGCCGCGATGAAGGCGTGCAGGTCGTGGGAGAGAAAATCGGGCACAAGGTCAAAGGATACCGCAACAACGAAGAGATGTACAAGGACAAGGACATCGACGCGGTAATCATCTCCACGCCGGACTTCGCGCACGCCACGCACACCGTCGAGGCGGCCGAACACGGCAAGCATATCTACGTCGAAAAACCGTTCGCCGAAACGATGGAGGACAACCGCCGCGCGAGAGCCGCCGTCGAAAAGGCGGGCGTCGTATTCCAGGTCGGTTCGCAACGTCGCAGCGCGCCGAATTACCACGCGGCGAACGACTACATCCGCTCGGGCCAATTCGGCGACATCGTGATGTGCGAAATGACGTGGAACGTCAACCAGCCGGGCCGCTGGCGCCGTCCGTCGCTCGTTCCGAAGTGCAGGGAAGAAGACCTCGACTGGATTCGCTTCCTGTGCAACCGCCCGTTCGAAGCGTTCGACCCGCGCAAATACCTCGAATATCGGTTGTTCTGGCCCTATTCGTCGGGAATCCCCGGCCAGTGGATGGCGCACCAGATCGACACGGTGCACTGGTTCTCCGGACTGAAACACCCGCGCAGCGTAACGGCCAACGGCGGCATCTACCTGTGGCACGACGGCCGCACGAACTTCGACACGATGACCGCCGTGATGGACTACGGTCCGGCCGACGACCCGCAGAAAGGATTCCTCGTACAATACACCTCGCGTTTTACGAACAGCGCCGGCAGCGTCAAGGAGATCTACTACTCGAACGGCGGCGAACTGAACCTCGACACCAACAAGATCACCCCGAACGGCGGTCTGACCGAAGGGGAAGCCAAAGCGATGGGTATGCATGCGAATCAGCTCGCGCCGCTCGATCTGAAATCGACGATGAAAGTGGCCACGGCCGGAGTAACCGGCGTAGACCCGATGACCTCGGTTCACGTCCGCAACTGGATGGAGTGCATCCGTAGCGGCGAAAAAACGAACGCTCCGGTCGAAGCGGCCTACGACCATTCGTCGGCCTGCATCATGGTCAATGCCGCGCTGCGCACCAAACAATACGTCACGTTCGACGAAGAGCACCAGGAAGTGCTGGCAGGCGGCAAAGTTTTTAAATTTTAATAAAAAAAGTACATTTGTAATCGGGGCCGATACAATAGGCCCCCCCTGCAATCCGAAGAAACCATGAACAACGAGAAAATAAACCGCCGGGACTTCCTGAAAGAGCTCGGATTCGTCGCGGGCACCACAGCCCTGCTCTCCTCTTTCCCGTGGCTGTCGGGAATGGCCGAGGACAAGCGGAAAGCCACGACGGGACACAAAGCCCGGATCGCGGTGATCGGCACCGGCGACCGGGGACGCTACCTGCTCAATTTCCTGGTAATGAACCCGAAGGCCGAAGTCGTATGGCTGTGCGACAATTACGAGCCGTGGCTCGAACTGGGCCGTCAGATCGCGCCGAGCGCGAAAACCTGCGCGGATTACCGGCAGGTGATCGACGACCCGAACGTAGACGGCGTAGTAATCGCCACCCCATTGCATACGCACCTCGAAATCGCCGGCGCCGCGATGGAAGCGGGCAAGCACGTTTTCTGCGAAAAATCAATGGCCCGGACGCTGCCGGACACGCTGACGATGTACCAGACCCATAAACGGACGGGGCACGTCTTTTTCGTCGACCAACAGCGGCTTTTCGACCCGGTCTACCTGAAGGCGATCGAAATGATCCGTTCGGGAATGTTCGGCGAAATACAGGGGATCAAAACGTTCTGGAACCGCAACGGCGACTGGCGCAGGCCCGTCCCGTCGCCCGAACTGGAGCGTAAAATCAACTGGCGGCACTACAAGGAATACTCCGGCGGCCTGATGACCGAGTTGGGCTGCCACCAGATCCAAATGGGAACGTGGATCTGGCGCGAGCTGCCCGAACGGATCTACGGACAGGGGGGAATCACCTACTGGAAAGACGGCCGCGAAGTGGAGGACAATGTCGGCGTGATGTATACGTACAAAAACGGCAAGCGGATGTCCTTCGACTCGATCATATCAAACCAGTTCTACGGGCTCGAAGAGCAGATTATGGGCAACCTGGGAACCCTCGAACCCGAAGTCGGCAAATACTATTTCGAAAAGACGCCGCCGATGCCCGGATTCTTGCAGATGATCAACAACATCGAGAAGGATATTTTCAGTTCCGTCTCTTTCGCCGGCCCGAGCTGGGACCCCGAGATCGCCCGCAAGAACCACGGCGAATACATCATCGGCAAGAAACGCGACTTCCTGGACGGCACCGGCTTCACGGTCGATGCGTTCGTCGAAGCCGCGATCACCGGAGAACAACCGCCGATGATCGCCGAGGAGGGCTACTACGCGACCGTGCTGTCGCTGCTCGGGCTGCAAGCCATCGAAGAAAAACGGGAAATTCTGTTCCCGGAAGAGTACCGCATCGACTATCTGTAACCGCAAAAGCGACGAACTATGAAAGATATCGTAATCAAGGGGCGGCAAATCCGCCGGGAAATAATCGTATGGATCTGCTGCGTAGCCGCGCTGACGGCATGGAACGCTTATGCCATCGTCCAGTACGGAACCAGTTGGAGCGAACTTCTGTCGTTGTGGTACGTAATCTTGCCGTTGTCCGTGCTGCTTTACGCCGTGCTGATCCCGATCCGCTGGGCAGGCAGGCTCGTCCTGCGACTCGTGTGCGGGAAAGGCGGCTGCCGCAAACGTAACGAAAAAGCGAAAGCGTAACGGATGGGAGATGCGGTCAGCCATACGTTCCGGCAAATGCAGAACGGAACGGGTCTGTTCTACGGATGGTTCGAAGCGATGCACAGCCGGTTCGACCTGTTGACGGTCGGCCCGACTGAAAATGAAGCTGCAGCATTGTGCCACGACATCGCCGCGGAGATCCGGAGGATCGAGAACCGCCTGAACCGGTTCGACGAAGCGAGCGACGTGTGGCAGATCAATCAGAACACGTTCTATGACAAATGCCCGGCCGATCCGGAGTTGCTCGGGATTTTCGCCGATGCGCTGCGTTACCGCGAAATGACCGGCGGGGCGTTCGATATTGCGATCCAAACGCCGGAATACTTGCCGGGGGAGTCTTGTTTCGCGGTCGACCCCGCCTGCGAAGCGGTCGTCAAACTGCGTCCGGACGCAATTTTCGATTTCGGGGGATACGGCAAGGGATACGCGTTGCAACAGGCTCTCGGCATGTTGAAAAACGCCGGAATCACGACCGCGTTGGTCAATTTCGGCAATAGTTCGGTCTGCGGGATCGGCTGCCACCCGTCCGGCGACAGTTGGCAGGTCGGCGTAGAGAACCCGTTACGGCGCGGCGAGAACATGACCTTCTTCGGACTGAACGACCTCTGCCTCTCCTCGTCGGGCAACCTGCCGTCGAACCGCGGACATATCCGTTCGCCGCGAACCGGAAAACCGGTCACCGACAACCGGATCGTCTCGGTAGCGGCTCCGTCCGCCCTCGACAGCGAGGTGCTCTCCACCGCGTTGTTCGTCGCCGATGCCGCACAGCGGCAGACCGTCCTGCGGCATTTCGCGCTCGCGCGCGTCGCCGAGATGGATTTCACGACCGCCGGTCACACGACCCGCGAAGCGGTCTGAATTCGCCGTTCCATAATTCACACGAATTCGCGCAAGTCCCGACGGCATCGTTCCACCGGGACTTTATTTTGCTATCGAATTGAGAATCCGCCGTTTTTTCTGAAAGATCAGAAGGTTTGATCCGAAAAAAGTATGATATTTGTATAGAAACGCTATGCGGCCGCAAGGCTTCGCAAATTCAAAACTCACGAAAACTATGGAAAAAACGGATATCGGACTGATCGGCCTGGCCGTAATGGGTGAAAACCTCGCGCTGAACATGGAAAGCAAAGGATTCAGCGTGTCGGTCTACAACCGGACGGCGCCGGGCGAAAAAGGCGTCGTCGACCGTTTCGTCGCAGGACGCGGCAACGGGAAACGGTTCACGGGCACGCACTCGATTCGCGAGTTGGTCGGATCGGTCAGGCGTCCGCGCCGGATCATGATGATGGTGCGGGCCGGGGAAGCGGTCGACGAACTGATCGCGCAATTGACGCCGCTGATGGAACCGGGAGACGTAATTATCGACGGAGGCAACTCCGCCTTTCAGGATACGGCCCGGCGCGTGAAAGAGGTCGAAAACCGGGGACTGTATTTCGTCGGAGCGGGGATCTCCGGCGGGGAGGAAGGGGCCCTGCACGGCCCGTCGATCATGCCGGGAGGTACGCCGGAAGCATGGCCGCTGGTCAAAGACGTATTGCAGGGCATCGCCGCGAAGCTGGACGACGGCACCCCGTGCTGCGAATGGATCGGCAGCGGCGGAGCCGGGCACTTCGTCAAAACGGTGCATAACGGCATCGAGTACGGCGATATGCAGCTAATCGCGGAGGCTTACGCACTGCTGAAAAACAGCTTGCAGCTCGATCCCGAAACGATGCACCGCGTATTCGCCGAATGGAACCGAGGCGAACTGAACAGCTTTCTGATCGAAATCACCGCCCGGATCGTCCATTTTAAAGACCCGAAAGGAGGCTATCTGATCGACCGCATACTCGACGTGGCGGGACAGAAAGGCACCGGCAAGTGGAGCGTCGTCACGGCTGTCGACGAAAACGACCCGCTCACGCTGATTACCGAAGCGGTCTACGCGCGGCTGATCTCGTCGATGAAAGAAGCGCGGATCACGGCGAGCGGGCTCTATCCGGACGCGCGTACCGACCTCAACGCGATGACCGGCCGCGAACCGGACGACGAGAAAGCCGTCCAGGCGGAAGCGATACGCGACGCGCTGTATGCCGCCAAGCTGATCTCTTATGCGCAGGGATTCTCGCTGATGCAACGCGCTTCGGCCCATTACCGGTGGGATCTCGACTGCGGCACGATCGCCCGGATCTGGCGCAAGGGATGCATCATCCGTTCGGCGTTCCTCGAAAAGATCACCGAAGCCTACGACCGAAACCCGCTGCTCGAAAACCTGCTTTTCGACGACTTTTTCCGCGACAAAATCACCGCCGCGCTGCCCGCATGGCGCAGCGTCGTCGCAGCGGGGGCTCTCGGCGGAACGGCGCTGCCGTGCATGGGCTCGGCGCTCAGCTATTTCGACGGCCTGCGGACGGCCGACTCGCCGGCCAGCCTGATCCAGGCGCAGCGCGACTACTTCGGCGCGCACACCTTCGAACGCACCGACGCGCCGCGCGGGGAGTTTTTCCACAACGACTGGACCGGCCGGGGCGGCAAGACCTCGTCGGGCAGTTACAACGTATAGCACAAGACACTATGAAAAAAGCGGATAACCAACTACTCGTCATCTTCGGGGCATCGGGCGACCTGACCCGGCGCAAGCTGATGCCGTCGCTGTTCGAACTCTACGTGCGGGGGCTGTTGCCGAAACGGTTCGCGATCCTGGGCGCCTCGCGCAGCGAATATACCGACGACACGTTCCGGCAGCAGCAGCGCGAAGGCATCCGCCGGAGCGCCAAAGGCGCGTCGTACGACGACGGACAGATCGACGAATTTCTCCGGATGATTCATTACGTCAGTTTCGAACCGACCGAATACGCCACTTACGGCAACCTGAAAAACCGCATCGGCGAACTGCTGGAAACGCTCGGCTCGCCCGACCGGGTCGTCTATTACCTGGCCACGCCGCCGGTACTGTACGAAACGATCCCGGCCGGACTGAAAGAAGCCGGGCTGAACGTCGCCGCAACGAAAAAAGGATGGCGACGGATCGTTGTCGAAAAGCCGTTCGGCACCGACCTCGAATCGGCGCGCCGGCTCAGCGAACTGCTGCGCGGGGTATTCGAAGAAAACGGAATCTACCGGATCGACCACTATCTCGGCAAAGAGACGGTGCAAAACATCCTGGTGCTGCGTTTCTCGAACGGCATTTTCGAGCCGCTGTGGAACCGCAACTACATCGACTACGTCGAGATCAGCGCGACCGAAACCCTCGGCGTCGAAAACCGGGGCCCGTATTACGAAAGCGCCGGAGCGCTGCGCGACATGATCCAGAACCACCTGCTGCAGTTGATGGCTTTCGTCGCGATGGAGCCGCCGGCCGTTTTCGAACCGGAACCGATCCGCAACGAGATCGTCAAAGTGTTCCGCGCCATCCGCCGTTACACGCCGGCCGAAATCGGGCGCAACGTGCTGCGGGCTCAATACACCGGATGCGAAATCGACGGGCAATACGTCCCGGGATACCGCGAAGAGAAAAACGTCGCTCCGGATTCGACGACCGAGACTTTCGTGGCGATGAAACTCTTTATCGACAACTGGCGCTGGGGCGGCGTACCGTTCCTGTTCCATACCGGCAAACGGCTGTCGAAAAAACAGTCCGAAGTCGTGATCCACTTCAAATCGACGCCGACGCAACTCTTTTCGGGCCAGTGCTCCGGGCGTTCGTGCAACAAGCTCACGCTGCGTATCCAGCCCGACGAGAGCATCTCGCTGAAATTCGGACTGAAAATGCCCGGCGCGGGACTGAGCGTACGGCAGGTCAGCATGGATTTCCGCTACGACTCGCTGTCGTCGGACTACCTGCCCGACGCTTACGAACGGCTGCTGTTGGACGTGATGCTCGGCGACTCGACGCTGTACGCCCGCCGCGACTCGCTCGAAGCGAGCTGGCAGTTCATTGACCCGATCCTGCGGGCCTGGAAGCAAAACCCGCAGCGGGGCCTGCTGACCTATCCGGTGCTGACCGAAGGGCCCGACCCGCAGCAACTGCTCGAAGACGGCAACGACCGGCCGGATGAGAATTGTACCCTGGACGAATCCATTTTTCAGGAATAAACACGCTATGGAAATGCTCTCTTTCGACTGCGTGCACGACGCACTGCAGGCAATGACCGAACAACTGGCCGCAGCGGTCCGGCAAAAAACGGACGGTCCGTTCCACATCGCCCTCTCGGGCGGCGGGACGGCCAAACTGCTGTTCCGGCTCTGGGCGCAGGAATATGTACGGAAAATCGCGTGGTCACGGCTGCGCTTCTATTGGGTCGACGAACGATGCGTCCCGCCGGACGACCCGGAAAGCAATTTCAAATATGCCGACGAACTGCTGTTTCAAAAGATCGGCATCCCCGACAACCACCTGTTCCGGATACGGGGCGAAGAGGATCCCGAACAAGAAGCCCGGCGCTACGCGGCGGCCGTCCGGGCCGAACTGCCGCTACAAGACGGACTGCCGCGCTTCGATGCGGTCGTCCTCGGCATCGGCGACGACGGCCACACCGCTTCGATCTTCCCGCACACGCCCGGATTACTGACCGACCCGGCCTGTTACGCGGTATCGCGGCATCCGGTCACCGGTCAGTGGCGGATCACGATGACCGGCCCGCTGATCCTCAACGGGGCGGAACTGCTGTTTCCGGTCATCGGCCCCGGAAAGGCGGAAATCCTGCAAAAAATAGACGGCCCGCAGGGAGCGGAATATCCCGCGGGGTACATCCTCCGCCGCGCCGAACGGGCGGCGGTCTATACGAACTGTAAAATATAATCCCGCGCGCTCCGCCTTCCGGTCATCGTCGGGTATTTTTGCGTACCTTTGCGGCGACCAAACCGGAAAACGATGGAACAACCGATCATAGCACTGCAAAACGGAGTCGTCCGCGACGAAAGCCGGCGGTTCCGCACGCCCGTCAATTTCACGCTCGAAGCCGGGGAACATATCGCCGTCATGGGGCTCAACGGCAGCGGCAAAACGATCCTAATCGAAACGCTGTTGGGCAACCTTTACCTCGCGGAAGGCAAGTTGAACTACGATTTCCGCTCGGACGACAACCGTGCGTCGCAGCACATCCGCTACATCACATTCCGCGACGCTTACGGCAGCGCCGACGGAGAATACTATTACCAGCAGCGGTGGAACGCCACCGACCGCGAAAGCGCGCCGCTGGCCTCGGAAATGTTCGACCGCGTGACCTGCGACCCGCTGGAACGCGAACGGATCTTCGATCTGCTCGGCATCCGCGGCATGTTGCAAAAACAGATCATCCTGTTGTCGAGCGGCGAGCTGCGAAAATTCCAGATCGCCAAAATGCTGCTGGCCGCGCCGCGCGTACTGGTCGTCGAAAGCCCGTTCATCGGACTGGACGTCGAGGCGCGCCGAACGCTCGAAGAGCTGTTCGTCACGCTGACCCGACGGTCGGACGTACAAATCGTGCTGTCGGTCTCGTCCCCGGCCGACATCCCGTCGTTCGTCACGCACGTCTGCACGGTGGACGGTATGCGGTGCGGCGCGAAGCAGACCCGCGAAACGTTCCTGCGCGACGAACCGTTCTCGCGACGCCGGGCCGAAATGACCGCCGCTTACGAACGGCAGCCGATCCAACTACCCCCTCCCCTCGCCGAACCGCTGCATTGCGACGAAGTGGTGCGGCTGCGCAACGTTACGATCCGCTACGGCGAACGGACGGTGCTCGACTCGGTAAACTGGACAATCCGGGGCGGCGACAAATGGACGCTGACCGGCGCCAACGGCTCCGGCAAATCGACGCTGCTGAGCCTGATCTGCGCCGACAACCCGCAATCCTACGCCCAGGACATCGTGCTGTTCGGACGGCAACGCGGATCGGGCGAAAGCATCTGGGATATCAAAAAGCACATCGGCTACGTCTCGCCGGAGATGCACCGCTCGTACATCAAGAATATCCCGGCGATCGACATCGTGGCGTCCGGATTTTTCGATTCGATCGGCCTGTACCTGACTCCGAACGACGACCAGCGGGCCGTCTGCGAAGAGTGGCTGAAGACGTTCGAAATGGGCGGACTGCGGGATAAATCGTTCGTGAAACTGTCGTCGGGCGAACAGCGACTGCTGCTGCTGGCGCGCGCCTTCGTCAAAGACCCCGACCTGCTGATCCTCGACGAACCGTTGCACGGACTCGACTGCTACAACAAGGAACGCGCCCGCGCCGTGATCGAGGCTTTCTGCCGCCGGCCGGACAAGACGATGATCTACGTGACGCACTACGAGCGGGAGCTTCCCCGGTGCGTGGACAAAAAAATGGTGCTACAAAAACATGCATAGCGAACCGGAAGTTCCGAACAACGATGAATACGTATAAACTATACCAGGTCGATGCATTCGCCGAAAAGTTATTCACGGGCAACCCGGCGGCCGTCTGCCCGCTGGACAGTTGGATAAGCGACGACCTCTTGCAGAAAATCGCGATGGAAAACAACCTCGCCGAAACGGCCTTTTACGTCGGCCGGGGCGACCGGTACGAAATCAGATGGTTTACGCCGAACACCGAGGTAGACCTGTGCGGCCACGCCACGTTGGCGGCGGCCCACGTCCTGTTCGAATACGAAGATCGGCGAGAAACCCCGATCCGTTTCTACTCGCCCCGGAGCGGGGAATTGCAGGTGAGCAAAAAACCGGACGGCCTGACGCTGGACTTTCCGGCCGACGAACCGCACGAAGTTCCGGTTTCGGACGAACTCCTGAACTGCTTCGATAAAAAACCGGTCGGGACCTATAAAGGAAGAACCGATTACATGCTTGTTTTCGCGAACGAAGCCGATGTCGCCGACATCGAACCGCGATTGGAATCCATCGCAAAATTGAAAGCCCGGGGGGTCATCGTTACGGCAAAAGGCGAAAAGGCAGATTTCGTATCCCGTTTTTTCGCTCCGCAATCGGGAGTCGCCGAAGATCCCGTCACCGGATCGGCGCACACGACCCTCGCCCCGTACTGGGCCGCAAAGTACGGCAAAACCGAACTGTCGGCGATACAACTGTCCGCCCGGAAAGGTTACTTACGGTGCAGAGTCCTCGGCGAAAGGGTCGAAATCAGCGGCCGGGCCGAACTCTATCTCAAAGGCGAAATCTACATCTGACGCTTCCCGGCCCGTTCCCGGCCTCTTTATCCTTCCGGTCATCCTTTGCGGATGATGCCTTTGTTTTTGCGGCCGTCGACGTAAATGTACAGCGGCTCCGTAAAACGGACATGCCGCACCAATTCGCTCTCGTAGACGGCTTGTTCGCCGTCCAACTGAGCCGCGTCGAACGCTCCGTCGCCGAGGAACGGGCTGATGGTCATGTAGCCGACGCCGAACGACGTGAGGTTCTGGAAAAAATGGGTCCCTTGACTCGGTTCGACGCGGAAATTTTCGAGCCCGCACTCGACGATCACTTTCGCTTCCGAAATCGCGGTCCACTTGACCGGAATGCCGAGCCACGGGTCGCTCGACCCCCAGCGTCCGGGACCGATCAGCACGTAGGAACGCTTTTCTGCACGCATCCGGTTGTTCAGCGCGCCGATCTCGTCGGCGATCTGCTGCGTGCGCGCCGAATCGAACGCCTCGTTGCGAATATAAACCACGTCGCATACGTCGCCGATCGCGCCGAGCCCGAGAGCGTGTTCGGCATAGACCAGCGCGCCGTCGGGGGATACCTCCGACCAGTCGAGCGAAACGTTCGACTGCGTATCGACGATCGGGCGTATCTGCAGGAAATTGAACACGCAATCCGTGCCGTACGGCACGTCCATATCGACGGCAAACTCCATTTCGATCGGGCAACGCATCTCTTTTTCGCCCATTTCGAGCAGGTCGCAGACGATCTGCGCCAGCGGGATCGTATCGTATTTCAGGATTCGCGAGAAGGTGACGATCTTGCGCCCGTCTTCGAACGTACTGTCCGTAATGCGTTGATTCTGCATATCCCAGGTCGAAGCGACATGACGCATGTTGCGAAAATGCTTCGCCTTGTTGATCTCGAAACGCTGCAGGTTCACCGCGTCGTCGATCGACGTTTTGAACTCTTCGGGCTTCAAGTTCAACGCATACATCTCGCGCTGCGTCTCGCTCAACGCCAGTTCGGGCGTCGAAAGTTGCAATACGTTTTTCGGATAACGGGGCGAAAAGCGGAGCGTCTGACCGCCGTCGACAACCAGCTTGCCGAGCCCGAACGCGAGGTTCACGATACCGTCCTGCGGCTTCTCGTCGCCGATCGGATAAAAATTCAGCGAACGGGCCACGCCGGAAATCGTCGGAAAGAAATACCCGCTGTCGGCCGTCCCGCACACCTCCTGGATCACGACGGCCATCTTCTCCTCGCTCAGCAGGTTGGCCGTCGCCTGGATATAGGCGCGGCTCGATGCGAAATAGACCGACGCATAAACGCTCTTGATCGCCTTGCCGAGCAGTCGCAGCGTCTGGTCTTCGTTGCTGGTCATCGGAATCATATAAGTCGAATAGATACCGGCAAAAGGCTGGTAGTGCGAGTCCTCCAGTTTCGAACTCGACCGCACGGCCAACGGTTTCGACGAGTGGCGGATGAAGATTCGCAGGTCGTCGACCAGCGACTCGGGCAGCCGCGAGCTGACGAATTCAGAAAGTATCTCGTCGTCGGAGATATCGGAGTTGATCACGTATTGCAGGCCGTTCTCGCGGATGAACTCGTCGAAACAGTCGGTGGCGATCACCAGCGTCCGCGGCAGGTAGATCCGCACGCCCTCGTACTTGTCGTAAAAGCGGTACTTATGCAGCATACTGTTCATAAAGGCCAGTCCGCGCGCCTTACCGCCGAGCGAACCGTTGCCGATCCGGGCGAAACCGATGTAATTGTCGTACGTGTCGGGGTCGAAACGCGCCACCACGCCGTATCCCTGCAGGATGCGGTATTCGCGGATCGCCTGCGCGATGAATTCGCGCATCCGGTCGATCGAGTCGAACGAACCGTTGTGCAGCTTGCGCACCGTCGCCGCCAACGAAAAAAGCCCGCGGGCATACATCCACTTCGACAGCCGGTTGCGTTCGCCGTGATAGAACAGCACCTCCTCGGGAATCTCCATAACCAACTGTTGCAGATCGCGCAGGTCGCGGGCGCGGCCGATCACGGTTCCCGTCTTCAAATCCTTGAACACGAAGTCGCCGAACGAAAACTCCTCGCCGATGTAGTCGCTCAGTTCGATCAACAGCGTCTTCGAATACTTCGCAATAAAGCCGACGCCCAGTTCCTCGGCCGTCGCGCGCATACTCTCCTGCGACGATTGCAGCAGGAACGGCATTTGCGGATTATCTTTTTTAATCAGCTTGCAGAGGTCGATTCCCGCATCCAGCTTTTCGCTCGACGCCGGATCGTCCTTGTGAATAACGAAACCGACGTCGGAAATCACCCCCAGCAGGTTGTTCTTGTATTTTTCATACAGTTCGACCGCCTCCGCGTAGTTCGTCGCCAGCAGGATCTTCGGCCGGGCGCGCTTGCGCAGCTTTTGCTGCTGCTCGTTGAGCGCCTCCTTCGCGAATTCGCGGCTCTGCTGCAACACCAGCTTGTAGATCGTCGGCAGGTAGGTCGAATAGTACTTCACCGAGTCTTCGACCAGCAAGATCGACTGCACGCCGACCTGCAGGATGTCGTTGTCGGCGTTCATCCGGTCTTCGATCAGCTTGATGATCGTCAGGATCAGGTCGGGATTGCCGTGCCAATAGAACGTGTAATCGATGGCCGACGTGTCCTCGTTCTCGATCCGCATCCCGATATCGCGCGAAAAATTGGTCAGCAGCACGATCGGAATGTCCGGCTGCTGTTCGCGGATCAGCTTCGACAGGTGGAAAACGTCGATCTCGCCGACATTGAACATACTGATTACCAAATCGAATCCCGGATCGTCGCGCAACAATTCGAGCGCTTCGACCGACGAACTGACGCGCCGGAACGACGGCGGATTGCTCAGGTTCAGATCGATGTACTCGTTGCTGATCTGCACGTCGATCCGGCCGTCCTCCTCAAGCGTGAACGCATCGTAACTGCTTCCGATCAGCAGTACCTTGCGGATGCGCCGCCGCATCAGGTTGCCGTAGTCGATCGTCGTGTCGGCCGTGATCCGGCCGATGGTATCCTGTGTCATAATCTTATCCGAATAGTGCGAAACAAACTTACGCATTTTTTGGAACTTTTTTTACCTTTGCACAAACTATCGAACAACCCTATGGCTAACTATACGCTCGAAGAAGTCACCTCGCGGCGGGCTGCGCGTGAATTTCTCGACCTGCCCAAACGGCTTTACCGCGACGAACCGCACTGGATCTGCCCGTTGGACAGCGACATCGAAAACCGGTTCCGCCCGCAGACCAACGAATTGCTGCACGACGGCGAAGCGATCCGCTGGATCGCACTCGACGAACGGGGCCGCGCGGTCGGACGCATCGCCGCCTTCTACAACCGCGAGTTGGTCAAAGCGTCGGAATACCAGCCGACCGGCGGCTGCGGATTTTTCGAATCGATCGACGACCAACGGGTAGCCGACCTGCTTTTCGACGCGGCGCGCGACTGGCTCGCCGCTCGCGGCCTGGAGGCGATGGACGGCCCGATCAACTTCGGCGACCGCGACTCGTGGTGGGGATTGCTGGTAAAGGGATTCGAATTCACGCCGCTGTACTGCAACCCGTACAACTTCGAATACTACGTCCGCCTGTTCGAGAATTACGGCTTCCAAAACTATTTCAACCAGCACACCTACCTGCGCGAACTGGCCGAAGGCCTGTTTCCGGAAAACGTTTACGAACGGGTCAAACGGCTGAAGGAAGAGCCGCGCTACCGGTTCGAGCACATGGACAAGCGCCGGATCGAAAAATACGCCGACGACTTCCTGGAGGTTTACAACAAAGGATGGGCGGGATTCTCGGGCGTCAAACCGATCGACCGCGAACACGCTTTCGCCCTGCTGAAAAAGATGCGGCCGATCATCGACGAACACCTGATGTATTTCGCCTACTACGACGACCGGCCGATCGGCTTCTTTTTGATGATTCCCGACCTGAACGGCGTGATCGGGCCGCTGAAGGGGCGTTTCGGCCTATTGCAGAAATTCCGCTTCCTGTGGCGGTTGAAGGTGACGAAAAAAGCGACGCGCATCTTCGCCCTCATCTTCGGCGTCGTTCCCGAATTCCAGGGGAAAGGGATCGAATCGGGCATGATCTACACGTTCGAACAGGACGTGGCGAAAAAGATCAAATTCAGGTATAAAAGCCTCGAACTGGCATGGATCGGCGACTTCAACCCGGTGATGATGCGGATGGTCGAGAATTACGTCTGCGCCCAGAAGCACAAAATGCACACGACTTACCGCTACTTGTTCGACCGCACCAAAGAATTCAAACGGGCGCCGCGGATGAACCTGCGCAAGCGGGAACCGGCGACGGCGGCCGAATAGCGCCCGGCCCGGCCGGTTTGGAATTCAGCTGGTAAAGCCTTACCTTTGACTTGACCAATTACCGATAACAAAAAATAAACCATGACAAAAGGAATCATACATACCGAGAAGGGGGATATGACCGTCGAGTTTTACGACAACGAAACGCCGATCGCGGTGAACAATTTCTGCAAACTGGCCGAATCGGGCTTTTACGACGGGCTGACGTTCCACCGCGTTATTCCCGATTTCGTGATCCAGGGCGGCTGCCCGCAGGGAACCGGAGCCGGCGGTCCGGGTTATACGATCAAGTGCGAGACATCGGCGGGCAAACAGTATCACGACCGGGGCGTACTGTCGATGGCGCATCGCGGCAAGGACACCGGCGGATCGCAGTTTTTCATCTGCATGAACCGCACGAATACGGCGCACCTGGACGGCGTGCACACCTGTTTCGGCCGCGTGGTCGAAGGGCTCGACGTGATCGACCAGATCCGCCAGGGCGACCTGATTCTGAACATCGAAATCTTTAAAGACCAAGCGTAATGGAATTCGAAGGAACCGTATGGCGGGTACTTCCGCTCGTCAAGGGAACGAGCGCCCGCGGCGAATGGATGAAACAAGAGGTGGTATTCGAACTGCCCGGCGAGTTCAACCGCAAACTGTGCGTCGGGTTCTGGGGCGACAAGGCGCAGGAAGCCGGCACGCTGCAACCGGGCGAATCGGTCGCCGTTTCGGCCAACGTCGAATCGCGCGAATACAACGGCCGCTGGTTTACCGAAGCGCGCGCGTGGAGAATCACCCGCAAAGCGGCCCAGCAACCGCAGCCGCAGGCTCCGGTAGCCGACGGGCTGCCGCCGATGGACGCATTCGCTTCCGACGAACCGGCCTCGACGAGTTCGTCCGCCGAAGTAGACGACCTGCCGTTCTAAATCGGAATTTTACAACTAAAAAACGGTCTGGATTTCAAAAAATCCAGACCGTTTTCATTAGAAACCGGATACCGCTTCATTCACCCAAAATTTCGGCTATTTTCGTTTTCAGACTATCGCGATGAATCCCTCTGGCTATGATTTTTCCGTCGGGGTCAAATAATATACGGAGTCCTGCCCCGGATCCGTAAGATTCCGACGTCAGATTTTTATCATCAAATACCTGCGGCCAGGGTCTTTGTAACTTTTCAAAGGCGGTCAAAGCCATCGACCGCGGTCTTCTCACAACCACTCCCAGTATTTCGAAACGATCTCCCCGGCTATTTTTCCAGATGTCGCGTAAGTCTGCAATATAGGACGTATCAGAATAGCTGTTCCAGAAATCGACCAGTACGTATTTTCCGCAACCGATATAATCCGCCAGCCGAACCGACCCCGAATCGGCTCCTTCTTTTCCGACAGGAAAATCGACGAACGGCATTCCTTCCGCCGTCCGGCGGCAAACATCGACCCGCCGACGCTCCCGCTCCATAAAACGAAAACTGCGGATACGTTTTCCGGCCATAGCGTAAATCGTGTCAAAATCCTCGAACGGACGGAAAGGTTCTCCGGAAATCCAGGCCATCTGATACACACCCATCCAACTCATCCAATCCCGGCATACGAAAGCCCCCAGGGCATTGTCGTTCCGGCTTACAATCGGACCGGCCAATTCTTTCCACTGCGTCTTCCAGTGTGTCCAAAGGCTATCCTTCCGGAATTGCCGGACAGCGGCGTCTTTCGTATTCATCACAATCGTATGGCTATCAAATATTTGTCGACCAAGACACCTCGCTTGCTTAGCATATTCGTACAAAACCGCATTCTTATCCGTCCTGGCACATTGTTCATCCCCGATACCAATTTGTATGTCGGCCGCTTCGAGCACAAAAGCGATCTCATCGTACTCTAAACGAATTATACAGCACGAATCGCCTGTTATCCTTCCTCTGAATTCAAATTTACCGTCGGCGACTACCGTACTGTCGATAATACGCTCACGCGTATCTCCAAGACTTTCCAAATAAATCGTCTTCCCATCATAAGAAGAATCGACCGTTCCGGTCACGGTGTAATTTCCGCGCGAAAAACATGCTGTGCATACAACCGTAACAATTACAAAAAAAAGTTTTTTCGACATACTCCAACGTATAAAACAACACTTTAAAAATAACAAAAAAACAGTAAACAAGCAAATTCGACGATAACCCGGTCGAATGACCATTTTAACCGCACAAAAAAAACACAATCAAATACTTTTTCTTGAAATAAATATTATTTATACTTACTGACATAATTGCCGTCATCATGAAACAGCTATTTATTTTAATTATTATTTGTCTGCCATTCTTCCAAACCCTCGATGCCCAACCTCAACTCCGCGCAGGATCTCAGGATTTGTATCTTTTTTGTTCAAGCGTGACCGATGCGAAGGAAGGGATCCTAAGAGTGGAAAATCCGGATAATGACAATGATCCGTTGTATGAACATCGACCAATTCATTTTATCATGCTTTCCAAAGCGAAAAACATTTACGCTTGTTTCGATCATTACAATTATAATCCGACGCAGTTGAGTAAAATACGTACGGTCGAACCGGCGAAAGACCAAATGGAGATTATGATTACGTCGCGTGGTATGTTGAAATTTATTTATGAACTAAAACCCATTACCTTGGAAGACAAACTGGCCTCGTTCCGCACGAAAGAAGAGGTATGGACATGGATGGATTCGCTCAAGACCACCGGAAAAAGAATCTATATTTTGGACTGGAACGACTCATTTAATCAAAACGGTAACGGGCAGATCAAGCTGATCCAGGTGATGCCGGGTGCGACTAACCGCCCGCTTTACTGACAAACGGCAAATTAACTGAAAATTACCGGCGGAAGGAGTTGCATCTTTCCGCCGGTTTCGTTATATTTACCTACGGTGATTCTCACGATTATGAGAACTTTATTATTATTCGCATTTTTCTGCTCTATGACGTTCACGGCACCCGCCGCAGAACCGCAACCTCGTGTTAAAGGCGATGCGATCTATTTCTATTGTACTTCACGCACCGATCCCGACGAAGGCGTCGAAAGAAGCGAAAATCCGGCAAACGACAATAATCCGCTTTATGTACATCGACCTATTTTATTTCGGATGGTTTCGAAAGCCAAAGATATTTTTATCCATTTTGCTTTTTACAACTACAATCCGACCGAATTAAGCAAAACCCGCCCGGTAATCCCGGTGAAAGACCAAATGGAAATCGTCACGGGACCCCGAACCATGCTGCGGTTTATCAATACGTTCAATCCGATCACACTGGAAAACAAACTGGCTTCCTTCAAAACGAAAGAAGAATCATGGGCCTGGGTGGACTCGCTTAGAATGACAGGGAAACAGATTTACCTGATCGACTGGAGCGACCCGGTGAACGGTAGCGGAGGCACCGAACTCAAACTGATTCAGGTAAGGCCTACCCTTACCAACCGTCCGTCTTACTAACAAATTAAATACTAAATGATAACTATCGGCAGAAAGAATCGCACCTTTCTGCCGATTTTCATTATATTTACAAAAACGAGCCTGTCGAATTATGAAAACATGGTTGCTATTTGTATTCGTTTGCTCAGCGGCATTCACGGCACTCGGTGTCGAACCCCAACCCCGTGTCAAAGGCGATGCGATTTATTTATACTGTTCCGCATCTACACAAAATACTCAGGAAGGCATCGAAAGATATGAGGATCCAAAAGACGATAACGATCCGTTATTCGCACATCGGCCGATAACTTTCGAAATGAGATCGAAACAAAAAAACATTTATATACTTTTCATCCATTGCAGCTTTAATCCGGCGGAACTCAGCAAAACCCGCCCGGTAGACCCCGCGAAAGACCAAATGGAAATCATCATAGGTCCCCGGACTATGCTACGATTTATCAACACGTTCAATCCGATCACTCTGGAAGACAAACTGGCTTCATTTAAAACAAACGAAGAAGCATGGGCTTGGGTAGACTCGCTCAAAGCAACCGGTAAACAGATCTACCTGATCGACTGGAACGATCCAATGAATGGCAACGGAGGAACAGAGCTCAGACTAATCCAGATAATACCCGGAATTACCAACCGCCCGCTTTACTGACAAACGGCAAATTAACTGAAAATTACCGGCGGAAGGAGTTGCATCTTTCCGCCGGTTTCGTTATATTTACCTACGGTGATTCTCACGATTATGAGAACTTTATTATTATTCGCATTTTTCTGCTCTATGACGTTCACGGCACCCGCCGCAGAACCGCAACCTCGTGTTAAAGGCGATGCGATCTATTTCTATTGTACTTCACGCACCGATCCCGACGAAGGCGTCGAAAGAAGCGAAAATCCGGCAAACGACAATAATCCGCTTTATGTACATCGACCTATTTTATTTCGGATGGTTTCGAAAGCCAAAGATATTTTTATCCATTTTGCTTTTTACAACTACAATCCGACCGAATTAAGCAAAACCCGCCCGGTAATCCCGGTGAAAGACCAAATGGAAATCGTCACGGGACCCCGAACCATGCTGCGGTTTATCAATACGTTCAATCCGATCACACTGGAAAACAAACTGGCTTCCTTCAAAACGAAAGAAGAATCATGGGCCTGGGTGGACTCGCTTAGAATGACAGGGAAACAGATTTACCTGATCGACTGGAGCGACCCGGTGAACGGTAGCGGAGGCACCGAACTCAAACTGATTCAGGTAAGGCCTACCCTTACCAACCGTCCGTCTTACTAACAAATTAAATACTAAATGATAACTATCGGCAGAAAGAATCGCACCTTTCTGCCGATTTTCATTATATTTACAAAAACGAGCCTGTCGAATTATGAAAACATGGTTGCTATTTGTATTCGTTTGCTCAGCGGCATTCACGGCACTCGGTGTCGAACCCCAATCCCGTGTCAAAGGCGATGCGATTTATTTATACTGTTCCGCATCTACACAAGACACCCGGGAAGGCATCGAAAGATTCGAAGATGCTGAAAACGACAATGACCCGTTATTCGCGCATCGGCCGATCAGTTTCGAAATGAAATCGAAACAAAAAAACATTTACATACTCTTTTTCCATTGCAGTTTCAATCCGGCGGAACTCAGCAAAACCCGCCCGGTAGACCCCGCAAAAGATCAGATGGAAATCGTCACGGGATCCCGAACCATGCTGCGGTTTATCAATACGTTCAACCCGATCACGCTGGAAAACAAATTGGCATCCTTCAAAACGAAAGAAGAATCATGGGCCTGGGTAGATTCGCTCAAAGCAACCGGAAAACAGATTTACCTGATCGACTGGAGCGACCCGGTGAACGGTAGCGGAGGAACAGAACTCAGACTGATCCAGGTGGCACCAACAACCATCAACCGACCGCTTTTTTAGATATAAAAGCAGACTAAAAAAACCGGAGGACAGGGACATGCTTTCCGCCGGTCTGTTTTTTCAGTTTCGGGACTTTCGAAAAGAGCTAAAGCAGTTCGCCGATCAGCGTGGCCGAACTGCAATCGGTGATCCGGACGGTCGCGTATTCGCCGATCCGCCGGTCGCCGCGATCGAAGACGACGACTTTGTTCTGCGACGTGCGGCCGAACAGCCGGTCGTCGCTGCGTTTCGAAACGCCTTCGATCAGCACTTCGAACGTGCGGCCCACGTCGCGGCGGTTGCTTTGCAGCGACAGTTCGTTCTGCAGATCGATGATTTCGGTTAGTCGGGCCGTTTTCACCTCGTCGGGCACGTCGTCGGCGAAATGACGAGCCGCTTTGGTATTCGGGCGTTCGGAATATTTGAACATGAAGGCAAATTCGTAGCCGACTTCCCGCATCAGCGACAGCGTGTCGCGATGATCCGCATCGGTCTCGGTGCAGAAACCGGCGATCAGATCGGTCGACAGCGCACAGTCGGGCAAGATACGCCGGATCGCGGCGATCCGGCCGAGGTACCACTCGCGGGTGTATTTTCGGTTCATCAACTCCAGCATCCGCGTGCTGCCGGACTGCGCCGGCAGGTGGATCGCGCGGCACAGGTTCTCCCGCCGCGCCATCACATGCAGCACCTCGTCGCTGAGATCTTTCGGATGCGAAGTCGAAAACCGCACCCGCAGCAACGGGTCGATTCCGGCCACGGCGTCGAGCAGGGCGGCGAAGCCGGTCGAATGCCCGTCCTGTTCCCAACGGTACGAATTGACGTTCTGCCCGAGCAGCGTCACCTCGCGGTAACCGGCGTCGAACAGCTCGCGGGCTTCGCGGAGAATCGTCCGCGGATCGCGGCTGCGTTCGGCTCCGCGCGTATAGGGAACCACGCAGTACGAACACATGTTGTTGCACCCGCGCATGATCGAAATAAAAGCGCTGACGCCGTTCTTATCGAGCCGCACCGGGGCGATTTCGGCATAAGTCTCCTCCTGCGACAACAGCACGTTGACCGAACGGCTGCCGTCGCCGGCCTGCCGCAGCAGCCGAGGCAGATCGCGGTAAGAGTCCGGCCCGGCCACGATATCGACCAACTGTTCGCGCTCCATCAACTGCTCTTTCATCCGTTCGGCCATGCAGCCGATCACGCCGACGAGCAACGCTTTCTTACGCCGCTTATAAGGCTTGAACTCGCGCAAACGGCCGAGGACGCGCTGCTCGGCATTGTCGCGTACCGAACAGGTATTCACGAGGATCACGTCCGCTTCGTCGATCCGCTCGGTGTAACGGTATCCGTCGCGCTGCAGGATCGACAGCACCACTTCGCTGTCGCTGACATTCATCTGACAGCCGTAGGTTTCGATATACAGTTTACTGCCATCGCCGGACAACGGCCGCAGTTTTTTCAGATTTTCGGCATTGAAATCCATCGTTTACTCTTTTTGCGGGAAAGGCTTGAAACCGTCCCCATAAGTTTCGTCGGCATCGACAATCACGACGAACGCCGTCGGATCGATCTCGTGTACCATACTGCGCACCATCGACACCTCGCCGCGGCTCACCACCACGAAAATCACCTCCTTATCCCGCGCGGTGTACAAACCCGACGCCTTCAGGTAAGTGCCTCCGCGTCCCATTCGTTCGAGGATATATTCCCGGATCTGCTCGCGCCGGTCGGAAACGATGAACAGCAGCTTGTCGTAGCTCGCGCCGTCGAGGATATAGTCGATGACCCGCGACGAGACAAAGATAGTGACTAACGAGTAAAGCGGCAAGCGCCAGTCGCCCAAAACGATCATGCCGAACAGTACGACGCACGAATCGACGATCAGTATTCCGCGCGAAAAGCGGATGTGCGCGTAGCGCGTCAGTAACTTCGCGATGATGTCGGTGCCTCCCGACGTGGCGTGCGACTTGATGATCAGCCCGGTTCCGGCGCCGATCAGCACGCCGCCGAAGATACACGGCAGGAACATGTCCTGCGACAGATTCATGGCTCCGCCGAACAGCGTTTCGGGACTCTCGCCGAAAAGCCACGTCATCGCGTTCATCGAAAGGGGGATCAACAGCGCGGAAAAAATCGTTTTCGCCCCGAACGCCCGCCCGAATACCTTCATCCCGACCAGCAGCAGCGGGATGTCGAGCATCAGGCCGAACGTCCCGACCTGCACCGACGGAAACAGATAGTGCAGCACGATGCCGGCGCCGTACACCCCTCCCGGCACGATGCGGTACGGGTTCATAAACAACACGAACCCGGCGGACAGCACGACACTGCCGACGAACACGTAAATCCACGAAACGACGGACTGTCTCGCAAGCCATCGGTCGTATACTTTCGGAATCATAACATTCCTCCTTTTTCTATTTTCGTTCCAATAAATAACAAAAGTAATCAATTCTGTTAAAAACCAAACTCCGGATTTCGTTTATGCGTTTTATTTGCCTAATTTTGCGGCTTAACGCGAAAAATCATGGTACTCAATATAACCTTAATCGTCATTGCTTATCTGCTGGGATCCATTCCGAGCGCCGTATGGATCGGCCGCCGCTTTTACGGCATCGATGTCCGCGAACACGGCAGCCATAACGCCGGAGCGACCAACACGCTGCGCGTGCTGGGGCTGCGGGCGGCGCTTCCTGTCTTCGGGATCGACATGCTGAAAGGATTCGTCGCGGTGATGCTGTCGCACCTGACCGCTTACGAAAACGGCAGCGACGCGATGTTCGACCTGAAGATCGCGCTGGTGGCGGCAGCCGTGATCGGGCATATCCTGCCGCTGTTCGCCGGGTTTCGCGGCGGCAAGGGCGTCGCCACGCTGGCGGGAGCGGTGTTGGCCGTCTATCCGTCGGCCGTGTTGTTGTGCCTGCTGATTTTCGGGATCGTCTTCGTAACCACCCACTACGTATCGCTCGGTTCGATCAGCGCCGGGATCGCGTTCCCGATCTTCGTAATCGGCGTATTCGGCGAACGGTCAGTATCGCTGATCGTATTCAGTTGCGTCATCGCGGTGTTGCTGCTGTATACCCACCGCAGGAACATCCAGCGGCTGTTCGACCACAGCGAATCGAAGACCTATCTGTTCAAAAAAAAGGACAAAAAATAACCGCTTCCCGGAACAACCCGTTTGCAAAGGAGTACGAAAACGCATCCTGTCCCCCGCCGGCACAGACGATCTTACCCGACGCAGAGCAAAAACAGATCCGATATGAAAAAAGTGAAAATAACGGTGCTGAAAACCACCCTGAACGAAGAACTGGCCAAAGAGTACGGGGCCGAAGGACTGACCGCATGCCCGATGCTGAAACAGGGACAAACGTTTTATGCGGATTACGCCCGCCCCGAAGGATTCTGCGACGAAGCGTGGAAAGCGATCTACCAATACGCGTTCGCCCTGGCCCACGGAGCGGGAAACGGTCTTTTCTATTACGGCGACTGGATCCGGAAACAGGGAATGGCGATCTGCAGTTGCAACGACGGACTGCGTCCCGTGATTTTCAAGCTGGAAGCGACCGACGAAGAATCGACGATCGACTACACTCCGGTGCGGTAATTCGGCCCCGGCCGGAAACGCCGGAAGCGGAAAACCGTTCCCGCGCTTCCGAAACCGGCACTCACTCCGGCACGCCCACGGCGCATACCGGAGTTTGCTCCGCCCGCCGCGACAGGAACGTCGGATACCCATAAAAAAACGGACGGCAGCCCCGCGAGGCCTGCCGTCCGTTTTTAAAACCCGGTCGTCAGATCCGGTCGAAACGCGTGTATTGGGCCAACGCCGCCGGGATACGAATATTCTCCGGAGTCTGGTTGTTCTCCAGCAACGCCGCCAGGATACGCGGCAGAGCCAGCGAACTGCCGTTCAGCGTATGGGCCAACTGCGTTTTCTTATGAGCATCGCGGTAGCGCAGCTTCAACCGGTTTGCCTGGAACGACTCGAAATTCGATACGGACGACACCTCGAGCCAACGTCCCTGCGCCGCCGAATAGACTTCGAAATCATACGTAATCGCCGACGTGAAACTCATGTCGCCGCCGCAAAGTCGCAGAATCCGGTACGGCAGTTCCAGTTTTTGGACAATGCTTTCCACATGCGCGATCATCCCGTCCAGCGCCTCGTAAGAGCGGTCGGGATGCGCCAGTTGGACGATCTCCACCTTATCGAACTGGTGCAGCCGGTTCAATCCGCGCACATCCTTGCCGTAGGAGCCCGCTTCCCGGCGGAAACAGGGCGTATAAGCGGTCATCTTGATCGGAAAATCGGATTCGTCGAGGATTACGTCGCGGTAGATGTTCGTCACGGGCACTTCGGCCGTCGGGATCAGGTAGTAATTGTCGAGCGTCACATGGTACATCTGCCCCTCTTTGTCGGGCAACTGCCCGGTACCGAAGCCCGACGCCTCGTTGACCATCAGCGGCGGCATGATCTCGGTATAACCGGCAGCCGTATTGCAGTCGAGGAAAAACGCGATCAACGCGCGCTGCAGCGCAGCGCCCTTGCCTTTATAAACGGGAAAACCGGCCCCGGTCAGCTTGACACCCAGTTCGAAATCGATCAGGTCGTATTTGCGGGCCAATTCCCAGTGCGGCAACGCTCCTTCCGGAAGCGCGGGATTCGTCCCGCCCATACGCACCACCACGTTATCGGCCGCCGTCTTGCCGCGCGGCACGTCCTTGTTCGGGAAATTCGGCAACGTCACGATCACGGCGTTCAGCTCTTCGCCTACGGCCCGCAACCGCTCCTCCATGCTCCGCGAGCGTTCCTTCAACTGAACCGTTTTCGCCTTAGCGGCTTCGGCCTCCTCCTTTTTGCCCTGTTTGAACAGCATACCCACTTCCTTGGCGATGGCATTTTGCTGCGCCAGGCATGCATCCAATTGAGCCTGAATAGATTTACGTTCATCGTCCAGCGCTTCGATCTTCTCGACGGCCTCTGTGGCATCCACCCCCTTGACGGCCAAACGTTCCAGCGTAAACGCCTTGTCTTCCCTGATTTGCTTAAGTGTCAGCATTTGGTTTCGATCTTTTTAAATTTTTGTATACTGCTTTCGTTCGTTTTTACGTAATATCAGTGAGGCAAAGATACTATTTTTTCGTACCTTTGTAACCTGTGAATTCATAATTTATGGACATCCGGAAAAACATATCGCCGCTGGTCGTACTGCTGTTTTGCCTGTTAAGCGCATGCGTAGGAACCGGAGGAGCGAAAGCCGACGGCGTTTCTGAAAAGAAACGGGAACAGACGGAAAAGAAAAAAGCCGGCCTGATACGCAGCGTATCGCCGCTGTACGGCACCTACGTCACGCAGGGGGAATCGCAGCGGATCGTAGCGGAACTCGGCGCGGAAGTCGATAGCGTCGTTTTGTCGATCGGCGGCAGCCGCGTGACGGCGCTCGACACGGCGGGTTACGTGTATGCCACCGACGGGAAACACCCCACCGGACGGATCGTTTACCGAATCACCGCCTACCGCGACGGCGACAGCGACAGCCGCACCGGCGAATTTACCATCCTGGCCGCAAAAGCGCCCATACTGTACGGACACAAGGTGCTCAGGCAATATCCGCACAACGCCGACTCGTATACGCAGGGCCTGCTGTGGCACAACGGCTCGCTGTACGAAAGCACCGGCCTCGAGGGACGTTCGTCGGTACGCAGGGTCGAACTCGCCACCGGCAGGCCGGTCGTCACCAAAAAACTGGACGACAACCTGTTCGGCGAAGGCCTCGCGCTGCTGGACGGCAAGCTGTACCAACTGACCTGGCAAAACAACAAGGCGTTCGTCTACGATCTGGAAACGTTCGACAAAGTCGGCGAATTCGATTACAGCGGCGAAGGCTGGGGACTGACCACCGACGGGAAGCACCTGTATATGAGCGACGGCAGCGAAAAAATTTATGTCCTCGACCCGGAAACTTTCCGGCGGATACGCACGATCGAAGTCTATACCGACCAGAGCAAGGTAGCCTACGTCAACGAGATGGAGTGGATCAAAGGCGAAATCTGGGCCAACGTCTACATGACCGACACCATCATCCGGATCGACCCGCAGACCGGCGCGGTGACCGGAGCGATCGACATGAGCGGACTGCTCTCCGAAGCGGACGTCACGCCGGCGACCGACGTGCTGAATGGCATCGCCTACGACGCCAGAACGGGCCGGATTTTCGTCACCGGCAAAAACTGGAACAAACTATTCGAAATTTCGGTCCATCCGAAGTAGGGCCGACTCCACAATTTACGTATGCTGAAATTTTCGATACACGACCAGAGCGCGCGCCGAATCCTGATCCTCGACGGCGGACTCGGAACGATGATACAGGGCTACGGCCTGAGCGAAGAGGATTACCGCGGAACGCGTTTTGCAGATTGGAAAATCCTGCTGAAAGGGTGCAACGACCTGCTCGTGCTGACCCGTCCGCAAGTGATCGCCGAAATCCACGAAGCCTATCTCAAAGCGGGAGCCGACATCATCTCGACCGACACGTTCAACGCCAGCGCGGTATCGATGGCCGATTACGGGCTCGAGGCGTATGTTTATGAGATGAACCGGGCGGCGGCGGCGCTGGCCCGCAAAGTCGCCGACGGCTATACGCTCCGCAATCCATCGAAACCGCGCTTCGTAGCCGGTTCGATCGGCCCGACCAATCGCACGGCGTCGATCTCGCCGGACGTCAACAATCCGGGTTACCGGGCGGTGACGTTCGACGACCTTCGGGCATCCTATGCCGAACAGGTGCGCGGTCTGCTGGACGGCGGAGCGGACGTGCTGCTGATCGAGACGATCTTCGACACGCTGAACGCGAAAGCCGCGCTGTTCGCCATCGAGGAGACTTTCGCCGAACGCGGAAGACGGATTCCGGTGATGGTCTCCGGAACCATCACCGACGCCAGCGGACGGACGCTGTCCGGGCAAACGATCGAGGCTTTCTACGCTTCGATCGCCCATGCGAATCCTTTTTCGGTAGGACTGAACTGCGGCTACGGCGCCGAACTGATGCTGCCTTACATCGAACGGCTGGCGGCGGTCGCCGGGTGCGCCGTATCGTCGCACCCGAACGCCGGACTGCCGAACGGCTTCGGCGGTTACGACGAAACGCCCGAAATGATGGCGGCAACGATCGGAACCTACCTGGACAAAGGCCTGCTGAACATCGTCGGCGGATGCTGCGGCACGACGCCGGAACACATCGCCGCCATCGCGCAAGTCGCATCGAAATACACGCCGCGCGCAATCCCGGAACCGGAGCACGTAACTACGCTCAGCGGACTGGAAACGCTGCGGATCACGCCCGAAGCTAACTTCGTCAACGTCGGCGAACGGACGAACGTGGCCGGATCGGCCAAATTCGCCGGCTTGATCCGTGAAAAAAAATACGAAGAAGCGCTGTCCGTAGCGCGGCAGCAAGTCGAAGGCGGCGCTCAGATCGTCGATATCTGCATGGACGACGGGCTGATCGACGGCCCGACGGCGATGCGCGACTTCCTGAACCTCGTGATGTCCGAACCGGACATCGCACGGGTCCCGGTCATGATCGACTCGTCGAAATGGGAAGTGCTCGAAACGGGGCTCAAATGCGTGCAGGGTAAATCGGTAGTCAACTCGATCTCGTTGAAAGAAGGCGAGCGGGAGTTCCTGCACCGGGCCGGACTGATCCGCCGTTACGGAGCGGCGGCCGTCGTAATGCTGTTCGACGAACAGGGTCAGGCCGATACTTTCGAACGGAAAATCGCGGTCGCCGGCCGCGCCTACGAATTGCTGACCGAAAACGGCTTCCCGGCCGAAGACATCATCTTCGATCCCAACGTGCTGTCGGTAGCCACCGGTATCGAAGAACACGACGGCTACGGCATCGACTTCATCCGCGCCTGCGGCTGGATCAAGGCCAACTGTCCGTATGCGAAGGTCAGCGGCGGGGTCAGCAACCTGTCGTTCTCGTTCCGAGGCAACAACAAGGTGCGCGAGGCGATGCATTCGGTATTCCTGTACCATGCGATCGCCGAAGGGATGGACATGGGCATCGTCAACCCGTCGATGCTGCAGGTGTACAGCGAAATTCCTTCCGAATTGCTGGAACTATGCGAAAACGTCGTGCTGAACCGGCGTCCCGACGCGACCGAACGGCTGACCGCATACGCACAGCAACTCAAGGATAAAAGCGGCACCGTGTCCGACGATACGCAACGGCTACAGTGGCGCAAAGGGAGTGTCGACGAACGGCTGGCGCACGCCATGCTGAAAGGAATCACCGATTTTATCGACGAAGACACCGAAGAAGCCTACCGGTCGCTGGGCAATGCGCTGGCCGTGATCGAAGGGCCGCTGATGAACGGCATGAACCGGGTCGGCGAATTGTTCGGCAGCGGAAAGATGTTCCTGCCGCAGGTGGTCAAGAGCGCCCGCGTGATGAAACGCGCCGTCGCGGTGCTGACTCCCTACATCGAACAGGAGCGCAGCGAAGGACGCGCCGCATCGGCCGGGAGGATCGTCGTGGCGACGGTCAAGGGCGACGTGCACGACATCGGCAAAAACATCGTCTCGGTGGTGCTGGCCTGCAACGGCTATCAGATCGAAGACCTCGGCGTGATGGTCGAGACGGGACGGATCGCCGACGCCGCCTCGAAATGGCAGGCCGACGTGATCGGACTCAGCGGACTGATTACCCCGTCGCTCGAGGAGATGGCCAAAGTAATCGTCTCGGTCGAACAGATGGGCCTGAAGATCCCGATTCTGATCGGCGGCGCCACCACGTCGGACATGCACACGGCGGTCAAACTGGCCCCGCTGTACAGCGGCCCGGTGATCCACGTCAAAGACGCGTCGGAAGACGTGCGGATACTCGGCGAACTGAATTCGGCGCACCGCGAAGACTTTTTGCGGAACCTGCGGACAGAGCAGCAGCGGCTGCGCGAAGAGTTCGTCCGCAAAGAGAGCGGCAAAACCTACCGCACGCTCGCCGAAGCCCGCGCCCGCGCACTGAGAATCGACACGAGCCGGATCGCGCGGCCCGCGCGCACGGGACGTTTCGTTTTCGCGGACTACCCGTTGGACGAAATCGCGAAACTGATCAACTGGAGTTACTTTTTCGCCGGCTGGGGACTGGCCGGACGCTACCCCGCCCTGCTGGACGACCCGATCAAAGGCGAAGAAGCCCGCAAACTGTTCGCTGACGCGCAGGAGCTATTGCAGCAAATCATCGACAACAAATGGCTGAGGGCCAACGGCGTCGTCGGGATTTACCCGGCGACCGGCGACGGCGACGACATCGTGCTGTACGCAGACGACAGCCGGCGGCAGGAACTCCTGCGGCTGCCGCAGTTGCGCAACCAACAACCCGACGACGAAACGAACCTGTCGCTGGCCGACTTCGTCGCTCCGGCAGGCAGCGGAATAGCAGACTACGTCGGCGCGTTCGCCGTAACGGCGGGCATCGGTCTGAACGAACTGGCCGAACGTTTCCGCCGCGACAACGACGACTACCGCGCCATCATGACCAAGTTGCTCGGCGACCGGCTGGCCGAAGCCTTCGCCGAAACGTTGCACCGGCGGGTGCGCACCGAACTGTGGGGATACGAAAAACCGGACGCATTCACGCCGAAAGAGCTGTTCGCCGGACGGTACCGGGGTATCCGCCCGGCATTCGGCTACCCCTCGTGCCCGGATCACTCGATGAAAGAGGACATCTTCCGGCTGATGCGGGTGACCGAAGCGACCGGCATCGCGCTGACCGAATCGTACATGATGACGCCCGGCGAATCGACCTGCGGCCTGATCTTCGGCTGCGAGGAGGCCCGTAACTTCTCGATAGACAAGATAGACGGCGAACAACTCGCCGATTACGCGGCAAGGAGGAACGTCGATCCGGAAAAACTGAAAACAATCATGCCGCAGCACCTGCGGTAGCGCCATAGCGAAATTAAAAACCTATTTCATGCACATTACCGACATCATACGAAAAGCCGGCGCGGAAGGCAAACCCCGTTTCTCGTTCGAACTGCTGCCGCCGCTCAAAGGCGACGGAACACAGCGCACGTTCGAAGCGATCGACCCGCTTATGGAATTCTCCCCGATCTTCTGTAGCGTCACCTACCACCGCGAGGACGTCAAATACGTCGAAAAAGAAAACGGTCTGCTCGAACGGCACACGGTACGCCGGCGGCCGGGGACGGTCGGCATTTCGGCGGCCATCATGCAGCGGTACGGCCTGACCGTCATCCCGCACCTGATCTGCGGCGGCCAGTCGCGCTACGACATCGAAGACGCCCTGATCGACCTGGACTTCCTGGGAATACAAAACGTGCTGGCGCTCCGCGGAGACAATCTGAAAGGAGAACACACGTTCCGCAACCACCCGGACGGACACCTGCACGCGTCGGAGCTGGTCGAGCAGATCGAACGGATGAACCGAGGCGTTTTCATCGACGGCGAGGTCGAACAGTGCCACAACACGAATTTCTGCATCGGCGTGGCCGGTTACCCCGAGAAACACGCCGAAGCCCCGAACAAAGCCGAAGACCTGCGCCGGCTGAAAGAGAAAGTAGACGCCGGCGCCGCGTACATCATCACGCAGATGAGTTTCGACAGCGCGAAAATCCTGTCGTTCATCGACGACTGCCGCGCGGCCGGAATCGACGTGCCGATCGTTCCGGGCATCAAGCCGTTCTCGACGAAAGCCCAGCTCACGATGCTGCCTCAGATTTTCCATGTCGACCTGCCCGAAGCGTTGGTCGAAACGGTGAAGCGGTGTAACAACAACGCCGAAGTGCGCGAAGCGGGCGTCGAATGGGCCATTGCACAGGGACGCGAGCTGATCGCGGCCGGAATTCCCGTCCTGCATTTTTACACGATGGGAAAGACCGACAACATGGTCAAGATCGCCCGCGCGTTATTCTAAAAACCGAGAACCTATGGACTACGAATCGATTAAAAAACACGCGAAGGCCGTTTCCGAACAGGTATTGACCGTCCGCAGGACGATCCACTCCCGGCCGGAGCTGTCGTTCGAAGAGCACGAAACGGCGGATTACATCGCCGCACAGCTTACCGAAGCGGGAATCCTGTTCCGCAGGATCGCCGGAACGGGTATCCTGGCGCGCATCGAAGGGCACGGCGACCTGCAACGCTGCGTGGTGCTCAGGGCCGACACGGACGCGCTGCCGATCTGGGAGGAAACCGGACTCGAATGCGCCTCCCGGCACGACGGAGTGATGCACGCCTGCGGGCACGACATGCACACCGCCTGCCTGCTCGGCGCGCTGCTCGTGCTGAACCGGCACAAATCGGAGATCGCCGGAACCGTGTTCGGGCTGTTCCAGCCCGGCGAAGAGGTTTGCCCCGGAGGCGCGTCGATGGTCATGGCAGAAGACCCGTTCCGCGATTACCGGGTGGTCGCATTCGTCGGGGAGCACGTCGCCCCGGAAATGGCAGTGGGAAACCTCGGTTTCCGCAGCGGAAAGTACATGGCTTCGAGCGACGAATTGTGGATAGAAGTACACGGCACCGGCGGCCACGGCGCCCTGCCGCACACGATGACCGATCCGGTCGTAGCCGCCGCCGCGCTGATCACGTCGCTGCAACAGGTGGTCAGCCGCAACAACAACGCCACGATCCCGACCGTGCTGTCGATCGGGCGGGTCATCGCCAACGGAGCGACCAACGTCATTCCGCCGGTCGTACAAGTCGCCGGGACGCTGCGCACGATGGACGAACGGTGGCGCGCGCAGGCTAAACGGCGCATTCACGAGATCGCCGCCGGAGTCGCCGCGGCCCATTGCGTTACGGCCGAAGTGAAAATCCCGGAAGGATATCCGTGCGTGGTCAACGATCCGGCGCTGACCGTCCGCGCCCGCAGCATCGCTGCCAAACTCTGGGGCAAGGAGCACGTCGAAGAGCTCGACCTGCGGATGACCGCCGAAGATTTCGGCACCTACACGGAACGCTACCCCAGCCTCTTTTTCAGGCTCGGCACCGCGCGTAAAAACGGCGAATGCGGCGGCGCGTTGCACACCGCTACGTTCAACCCGGACGAACAAGCGCTGGATTACGGCGTGGTCACGATGGCCGTATTCGCCCTGGAGTTTCTGCAATAATCCGCCAAATTTATTCGTTGTTAACTTGACTCGTATATAGAATAATTATACATTTGCGTCGTGGAACTCTTAAAACAAACAGAAAATGGCTTACAAAATCAGTAAAGACACATGCACCGCTTGCGGTACCTGCATCGACGAATGCCCGGTGGGAGCTATCTCCGCAGGGGATGTCTATGTAATCGATCCCGAGTCCTGCACCGAGTGCGGTACCTGCGCCGACGTTTGCCCGACCGAATCCATTTCGCTGGAATAATACGGCCACGCAACGTGGGAAAATAGAACCGCTTTCTCTTCGGAGAAGCGGTTTTCCTATTTAAAAAACGATGGACAACGAAAAAATATACCGCAAGGCGCTCGCCCTCGAACCGCTGACCGCCGGCGAGGCGATGCGGCTGTACGACACCGCCCCGACCGGCGAGTTGACGTTACTCGCATGGGAACTGCGCCAAAAGCAGGTTCCGGGCGACGTGGTAACGTGGCAAATCGACCGCAATGTCAACATCACGAACGTCTGCATTTCGGGTTGTAAATTCTGCAATTTTCACTGCAAGCCGCACCAGACCGAACGGGCCTACGTCACCACGATCGAACAGTATGCCCAAAAAATCGAGGAAACCCTCGCGCTGGGCGGCGACCAACTGTTGTTGCAGGGCGGCCTGCACCCGAAACTGGGGATCGATTTTTACGAAAACCTGTTCCGGGAGCTGAAAACGCGCTATCCGCAGATCCGACTGCATGCGCTCGGCGCGCCCGAAGTATTCCACATCGCCCGGATCAGCGGGCTGGACACGGAAACGACGCTGCGACGGCTGGTCGACGCGGGACTCGACTCGCTGCCCGGAGCCGGAGCCGAAATCCTCGACAACGGGGTGCGGCGGACTATCTCGCCCGGCAAACCGAACGCCGACCAATGGCTCGACGTCATGCGCACCGCGCACCGCCTCGGCCTGGCGACCTCGGCGACGATGATGTACGGGCACGTAGAAACGCCGCGGCAACGCATCGAACACCTGATCCGAATCCGCGACCTGCAGGCCGAATGTCCGGCCGGAAACTACGGATTCATCGCCTTCATCCCGTGGATCTTCCGCGCGAGCGGAACGCAGCTCGAACGCGAGGGCGTAAGCGCCCGGTTCGTTCCGCTCGAATACCTACGGATCATCGCGATCAGCCGCATCGTCCTGCACAACATCCGCAATATACAGGCTTCGTGGCTGACGGTTGGCAAAGCGACCGCGCAAATGGCGCTGCACGGCGGCGCCAACGATATGGGATCGATCATGATCGAAGAAAACGTCGTCTCGTCGGCCGGCGCGCACAATCGTTTCGACGCGCAGGGTATCCGGCAGGCGATCCGAGAGGCGGGCTTCGTGCCGCGCCTGCGCAACCAGTTATACGAATTCCGGGACGAACCGTCCGCATAGGAACACCCGGAACGGGCCAAGTTATTCTGTACACGGGACTTTTCCGAAACATTCCGACAATCCCGCCGCGATTTAGCACAATATTTGCACGAACCGTTTCCAAACCGTCATTAATCATTAAAACGCAAAACGATGAAACAGGTAAGTGCAGAGGTGCTAAACCTCGATGTTCAGAAACTGATCGAAATGCTTAACGCCGCCCTGTGCGAAGAGTGGCTGGCCTACTACCAATATTGGGTAGGCGCGCGCGTCACGGAAGGCCCGATGCGCAGCGAAATCGAATCGGAAATGCTCAAGCATGCCGACGAAGAACTGTCGCACGCCGTCAAACTGATCGATCGGATCATCCAGCTCGGCGGCACGCCCGTGCTCAGCCCCGACCAATGGATGAAAATGGCCCGGTGCAAATACGAAGCGCCGACCGACCCGTACATCGAAACCGTTCTCGAACAGAATCTGCGCGGCGAACGCTGTGCAATCAAGCGCTACCAGGACATCGCCGACTTTACGAGCGGGATCGACTATACAACCGCCAAAATGGCCGTCGAAATCCTCGAAGACGAACTGGAACACGAGCAAGACATCATCTCGTTCCAGCGCGACATCACTTCGCTGAAAAAGACGCTCGACAAAATGATGAAATAAAACAACCCGGTTACGGACATAAGAGGGAATCCCGCTATTTGCGGGATTCCCTCTCATGTTGCCGAAACTGCGGCGCGGCCCGGAAAAATTTCCTAAATTTGTCCGTACTTCAAAAAAACGGAACGTCATGAAATACCTGTTTCTTCACTATCCAAAGTGCGGCACCTGCATCAAAGCCGCCAAATGGCTGCGGGCGAACGGCATCGACGTCGAAGCGCGCGACATCACGCTGCAAAACCCGACCGCGCAGGAACTCTCCGCATGGATTCCCGCCAGCGGACTGCCGATCCGGAAATTCTTCAACACCAGCGGGCTGAAATACAGGGAACTGAACCTGAAAGAAAAAATGGAAACAGCAACCCGCGAAGAGTTGCTGTCCGTACTCGCCTCCGACGGCAAGCTGGTCAAACGCCCGTTGTTGGTCGCCGCAGACTTCGTGCTGGTCGGCTTCGACGAAACCGCATGGCGGCAACGGCTGGCGGTACGCTAAAAACCTTCAGGCTGATTAGTTGATCTTCTTGCGGTCGGCTTCGGTCTCTTCGGGCTCCATCTCTATCTGCAAAGCGATCATCTTGATGACCGCAGCGGCGGCTTCGTCCCCCTTGTTGCCGTACTTTCCACCGGCACGGTCGATGGCCTGCTGCAAATTCTCAGTCGTCAGCACCCCGAAGGCCACCGGCATGTTCCACGACAGCATCAACTGCGTAACGCCCTGCGTAACGCCCTGGCACACATAATCGAAATGCCGCGTCTCGCCCTGGATCACGCAGCCCAGCACGATCACGCCGTCCACATCGGTGTACTCGGCGAAAAACTGCGCTCCGAGGGAAAGTTCGAACGTCCCGGGGACGCGTTTCACTTCGATATTCTGTTCGTCGCACCCGGCGTTTTTCAACGTACGCACCGCTCCTTCGAGCAACGCGCCGGTGATCTGCTCGTTCCACTCCGACACCACGATGCCGATCCTCATATCCGCCGCCGAGGGCAGTTCCGTTCCTATTTCCGACAAATTTTTATGAATCGTCGCCATATCTTTTATTTATAGTTTAAGTCAAAAAAGGTTGCCGTACAACACAGCAACCTTTCGGTTTATGGATTCCGTAAACGGTTACTGCTGCTGAATTCGCCCGATGTATTTCTGAATATCACGGGCCTCCATGCTGGTCGGATAATCGACCTCGACCGCCTCGTACGCCGCGAGCGCCTTGGCATTGTCGCCGAGCTTTTCGTACACTTCGCCGGCTTTTTTCAGGTAGTAAGGCGCCGTAAGCGGATCGCTGCTCGTGGCGACGGCTTTTTCATACGACTTGGCAGCCTCGGCGTAATCGCCCATCTGGACATAAACGTCGCCCCGCAGTCCGTAGTTCTGCGCGGCCAGCAAAGCGGACGGCACGTCGTCGGTCGAGCCTTTGTACTGAGTCAGGTAGTCCAGCGCTTCCTGGTACTGTCCCAGGCGCAGGTAGCAGATTCCGGCGTAATGCCTGGCTACGTTGCCCGTTCCGGTCGAACCGTATTTTTCGATCACCTGCAGGAAACCGGCGAAATTACCGTCCCCGTTCAGCGCCAGTTTGAACGAATCCTGGGCGAACTGCTGCTCGGCGGCGAACATCATCGCCGAAGCCTTCTCCATCCGCGGAACGGCGACCAGGTATTTATATCCGAAGAAACCTCCCACCACGATGATAACGACTCCCAAAGCGGTCAGCAGCGACCGGCTGTTTCGCATGATAAAAGCCTCGACGCGACCGATCGCCGATGCGATGGCTACCTCGGGATCTTTTTCGGCCTGCGGTTTGTTTTGTGCCATAATCGATTCAAAAATTAAAATTTACATACTTACGAAATGCAAAAGTAACCTTTTTTAGGGAAATTAAAACTATTTCGGCATCTTTTTTATCTTTGCCCGCCTCCGGAGCGACGCCCGCAAAATCCTCCCGTCGGCATCCGGGAAGCAAAAAACCGCGCGCCGCGGAATATTCCCGAAAATTAAGTATCTTTGGGAACGTAAAAACAACCTTATGCACCTCCACAAACTGTCGCTGATCGACTTCAAGAACATTGCGGAAGCCCATATCGAGCTTTCGCCGCAGATCAACTGCCTGGTAGGCGACAACGGAACCGGCAAAACCAACCTGCTCGACGCCGTACATTACCTGTCGGTCGGTAAAAGCGGATTCAATTTTGCCGATTCGCAGTGCATACGCCACGGTGCGGACGCATTTTTGATCGACGGCGTTTACCGGACGTCCGAAGATCGCAGCGAGCACATCGTTTGCTCGTACAAAAAAAATTCTCAGAAAAAGTTGTGCCGCGGCGGGAAGGAGTACGAAAAGCTGTCCGATCACTTCGGACTGATCCCGCTGGTGATGGTCACCCCGTCGGACACCGCGCTGATCAACGAATCGGGCGAGGAGCGGCGCAGGTACATGAACAGTCTCATTTCGCAGCTCGACCGGAAATACCTCGCGACATTGGTGCGGTACAACCACCTGCTCGCCGAACGGAACAAACTACTCAAGGCACAGCAAACGCCGAACTTTTCCGAAATAATGGAAGTGATCGATCTACAGATGGCGGCTCTCGGAACGGATATCAACGCAAGGCGCAAACAACTGATTGACGAACTGGCGCCGCACGTAGCGCGATATTACGCCGCACTGTCCGGCGACCGAGAACAAATCAAACTGAAATACCGGTCGGAACTGAACCAACTGCCGTTCGATGAAATCTTGCGCGATGCGCAGCCACAAGACCGGGCGAACCAATACACTACACGCGGCGTGCACCGTGACGACCTGCGTATGACCCTCGGCGACTATACGTTGCGCAAATACGGTTCCCAGGGACAACAGAAGTCGTTTCTCATCGCGCTGAAGTTGGCCCAGTTCGATCTGATAGCCGGCCACAGTCCGGTTCGGCCGATCCTGCTGCTGGACGACATCTTCGACAAGCTCGACATGCAACGCGTCGAACAGTTGATCCGCATCGTGACCAGCGAACGTTTCGGTCAGATCTTCATTACCGACTGCAACAAAGTCCGGCTCGAAAACGTACTGCACAGCAACGGATGCCGGTACACCCTGTTCAACGTAACCGACGGCGAAATCCGAACGGCATGAGAAGACGCGACCCGATCCGGATAGGCGATGCGCTGAACGATTTTTTCACGTCCACGCCGACGATCGCCCGCAAAATAGCCGAAGCGCGGATTCCGGACGTGTGGCCGCGCGTGGTCGGAGACATCGTCGCATCGTATACCGTCCGGCTCGAGATCAAGACGGGCGGACGGTTGTTCGTCTACCTCAGTTCGTCGGTCGTCCGCAACGAGATCTTCATGCAGCGCGCGGCGCTCAAAGAGGCGATCAACCGGGCCGTCGGCAGCGACATCCTGACGACGATCATCGTCAAATAGCCGCCGCGAAATACCGCCGCCCCTTTTCAAAGAAACCGATAAAAAACCGGGAAGCGTTTACACGCTTCCCGGATCTCTCTGCTCGGAGCGAAAAATTATTTCGTAGCCGAATCCGCAGGAATCACGTCGATCAGATCGACTTCATAGTACAATGCCGAGTTGGCGGGAATCATCTGACCGCGGCCCTGTTTGCCGTAAGCCAGTTCGGACGGCAGCCACAGTTTGATTTTGCCGCCTTTGCCTACCAACTGCATACCTTCGGCCCAACCCGGGATTACGCCCTTCAACGTAATGTTGGCGGTATCCTTGCTGTCATAGGTATTCTGCAGATCCTTTCCTTTGCGGTCGGTCATCTTGTAGAGTACGCGTACGGTCGAAGCCGAATCGGGTTTCACGCTCTCGTCACCCATTTCAACGATCTCGTACAGCAGGCCCGAAGCGGTCTTCTTCACGTTGCTTCCTTTTTCGGCTTCGGCGATGAATTCCGCGCTGGCGATACTGTCTTTACGGGGTTTAACCACCGTGTAGTATTCGCGCATAAAGTTATAGGCGGCCTCCTTGCTCATCACGGAAGTATCGCTCTTGGCAACATCCTGCATCGCTTTTGCGATCACCGCCAGATTCAAGTTGGCGTCCAACATCGTATCCATGTTCTGGATATAGCTGCCCATATCCAGGCCCATAGCATAGGCCAGCGAATCTTCGGTCGATTTGAGGCTGCCTCCGCCGGTCGAGGTGCAGGCGCCGAGGAAAAGGGCGGCCACACCGCTTAAAATAACAACTTTTTTCATTTTTTTAGAACTATAAATTAATAATCAGAATCGTCTTCAAAACCGTGCCACGTTTTCAGTAGCCGTATACGAGTCGCAAACTTAAACAAATTCAGCGAATAATGCACCATTTTCGCCGCATTTTCGGGCAAATATTTTCAATCTTCCGGTTTTTCCTTCCGTTTCACCATCGTGCGGGTAAAAACGAACCCGACGATCACGGCGGCCAGCGACGCCACCAGAATCGCGATTTTGCCGTTACTCACCGTCGCCGGATCGGCAAAGGCCAGGTTATTGATAAAAATCGACATCGTAAATCCGATCCCGGCCAGGCACGAAACGCCGAAAACCCCGGCCCAGGTAGCTCCCTGCGGCAATTCGCCCCATTTCAGCCATACGACCAGCCGGCTGAACAGAAATACGCCCAGCGGCTTGCCGACCACCAATCCGAGAAAGATTCCCATCCCCAGCGGCTCCAACAGCACGCGCAAGTCGCCGAATCCGCTGATCGCGACCCCGGCGTTGGCCAGCGCAAAAACGGGCATAATAAAAAAGGAGACGACGTGGTGCAACGCATATTCCAGCCGTTGCGACGGGCTGATCGCATTGGTCGCCACCAAGCGCACCATCTCGATGTCTTCGAGCTGTTTGCGGTTCGACAGCACCTGCACTCCTTCGCGGTCGTGTCGGCGGAACGAACGCAGGTAATACCGCGTCTTGTAGGAAAAATAACGTTTCGTAAAACGGGGCGTAGACGGAATCGTCAGCGCGATCAGCACGCCGGCGATCGTCGCATGAATCCCCGAATACAGAAACAGAATCCACATCACGATACTGAGAATCAGGTAATAGCGCATCTTGTAAACATTCAGCCGCTTCAGCAGGATCATGAAGACGAACACGACGGCCGCCGCCACGAGCATTCCGACCTGGATGTCGGTCGAATAGAAAACAGCGATTACCAGGATGCCGCCGAGGTCGTCGACTACGGCCAGCGCCATCAGGAACACCTTCAGCGAAACCGGAACCCGGTTGCCGAGTAGCGACAGGATGCCGATCGCAAATGCGATGTCGGTTGCCATCGGGATCCCCCACCCCGACAGGAAATCGCCGCTCCGGTTGATCAGCACGTAAATCAGCGCAGGCACCGCCATGCCTCCGATCGCCGCCGCCACCGGAAGCGCGGCGCGGCGCACCCCGGAAAGTTGGCCGGCGATGATCTCGCGTTTGATTTCCAAGCCGACATAGAAAAAGAAAATAACCATCAACCCGTCGTTGATCCACGCTTCGAGCGGCTTGCTGAGCCGGAAATGGTCGAACCCGACGGTCAGATGGCTCTCAAGCAGGTGGTGATAGACCCCGGCGGTTTGCGGAATGTTGGCCAGAATCAGGGCCAACACCGCGAACGCGACCAAAATCACGCCGCCCGCCCAGGGGCTATGCATGAAACGGTGGTGCTTTTCGTGGCGGACAAAAAAATTCCGCTTGCGTCTGAAAGTAACGGCCCTCGTCATAATCCGTTGTCGAATCGATAAAATAACGCCGCTGCAAAACGGCAAAATGTCAGAGCCTTACCGCAAACAGGATACCAAAACCTCCTATTTGCCGCCCCGCAACGCAAAATTGCACAGTTTATAGAGCATCCGCGCGCCGACGTTGGCGTCCCAGTCATCGTCGCCGGCCGGATCGGGAGCCACCTCGCAAAGGTCGAACCCGACCACCTCGCGACCCGAAGCGGTCAGCCGGTCGAGCAGGTAAACCGCTTCGGCGAAACTCAGTCCGCCCGGAACCGGCGTTCCGGTATGCGGGCAATACTCCGGCGCGAGCCCGTCGATATCGAAACTGACGTACGCCTTTTCGGGCAGGCAGGCGATGATCCGGTCGCACACGGCATTCCAACTTTCGCCGCCGAACTTCGCGGCGGACAGCGCATAATCGTCGAACAGGCGGACACGCGCATCCGCCGAGGCCAGGCGCGCCTCGTCGTCGCAGAGATCGCGAACGCCCACCTGCACCAGAGCCGACACTCCGGCCGCTTCGTTCAACACATTATACATAATGGAAGCGTGCGAATAGGTAAATCCTTCGTAAGCCCGGCGCAGGTCGGCATGAGCGTCGACATGCAGTACGCCGACGCCCGGATTACGCTCGGCCACCGCGCGGATCAATCCGAGCGGGACGCTATGGTCGCCGCCGACCAACCCCACCTTTTTACCGGCGTCCAGCCACCGGCAGGCCTCGTCGTACACTTCCGCATTGAGTTTTTCGGAACCTTCGTTGACCCGCGCGATACGGCGGCGCACCGATTCTCCGGACGTACCGCCCGATTCCCAGTGTTCGATCACCCGCCGAGCCTCTTCCCGCAATTTTTTACCGCGCAGTTCCAGCGTATCGCCGACCGGCAGCGTCCCGATTCCCTGCCGCCAACCGTCCGGATTGTGCAGGTCGTACAGATCGACCTGCAACGAAGCGTCCAGGATTGCATCGGGACCGCCGGCCGTCCCCTCGCGGTAAGAGGTCGTCACGTCCCACGGAACGGACATCAGCACCAGTCGAGCCTGCTCCGGCGTAAAAGGAAGTCCGAAATAGCGCCCGTTATTCACGCCCGGAGCGTTCGGATCAAAATCTGTTTTCTCCACGTTTTTCGAAATTAAGCGGCCCGCAAACGACCGGCCCGCACGGACAAAAATAGATAAAAATACCGGATTTCCGGGAAAAGGCTTTTTTCCGAATTTTGAAATCCAACCCGTTACCGTTTTTCTTCCGACAAAAAGAACGATCCGGACAATATCCGCCAATCCGCCCGCGTTACTAATGTAGATTTCCGATTATCGTTGTGAAACGGAGATCGGGTAGTTTTTTTCATAATCATACATTAAGTTGGGTAACCCCCGTCGCAGTAGCTGCGGCGGGGGTTTTTTCACGATTCGTCCGCCCGATGCCGGATTCCGTCGCTACCGGAGCCGGAACAAGCCGTAAAAACAAGCCTTTGCGAAAATCCGGACGGCGATTCCAAAGTTATTGTTACATTTGCCCCGGAAACAATAAGCTGGAAGATGAACGCAAAACCTTACGTGCTGGCCGACTGCGACATTCCCTTTCTCAAAGGCGTGCTGGAACCCTACGCCCGCGTGCAATATCTCAAAGGCAGCGAGATTTCGCACTGCGACGCGGCCCGGGCCGACGCTCTGGTCGTGCGGACGCGCACGCACTGCGACGAACGGTTGCTCGGCGGCACGCCGGTCGGATTGATCGCCACGGCCACAATCGGCCACGACCACATCGATTCGGAATACTGCTCCCGGCACGGCATCGCGATCGCGACCGCCCAGGGATGCAACGCGCGCGGGGTGCTGCAATACGTCATGGCGGCCCTCGCGGCCCTCGCAGTCCGGGACGAATGGTCGCCCGCAGACAGAACCCTGGGCGTCGTAGGCGTAGGAAACGTTGGGTCGCTGATCGCCGAATACGGCGAGCTGTTCGGCTTCCGAGTGCTGCGCTGCGACCCGCCGAAGGCCGAACGGAACCCGCAGGACGACTACCTGCCGCTCGGCGAACTGTTGCCGCAGGCCGACATCGTCACCTGTCACGTTCCGCTGAATCGCACGGGAAACTATCCGACGCTGCGAATGGCTTCGGCCTCCTTTTTCGAAGCGATCAAACCGGGGGCGATCTTCATCAACACGTCCCGGGGAAAGATCGTCGACGACGAGGCGCTGATCGGCGCGCTGCAAAGCGGACGGCTGTCGCACGCGGTCGTCGACACCTGGAACAACGAGCCGGATATCCACCCGACGTTGCTAAGCCTGGCCACGTTCGCCACGCCGCACATCGCCGGCTACTCGATCCAGGGAAAAGCCGCCGGAACGGCGGCGGCCGTACGAGCCGTCAGCGAATTTTTCGGATTCCCCCTGAACGGCTGGTATCCTCCGCAGGTAACCCCGAGCCGGGCCGACCCGAACATCACATGGGAACGGATGCGGGAAACCATGCCGCGCTATTTCCGGATCGAAGCCGAGACGCAACGCCTGCGCAGTGCGCCTTCCGCATTCGAAAACATCCGCAACAACTACGACTACCGCACCGAGTTCTTCTAAACGATCCGATTCATAATGAAAATGTTGCGGGCGACGTACTTTTGCCCGGAATTGCTTCCGGAATGCCCGTTATTTTAAAAATTATTCCTACTTTTGCAGAAATTCTGGCCGCCTGATTAATTATGTATAAGAAAGTCATCCGTCCGATCCTGTTCCTGATTCCCCCGGAAATCATCCATCGGATCATCGTCACCGCACTGCGCGTGATTCATTACATTCCCGGTTCACGTATGCTGCTGAGAGCTTTCTGCGCCGTCAGACATCCGTCGTTGGAACGGGAAGTGTTCGGCATCCGGTTCCAAAATCCGGTCGGGATCGCCGCCGGCTTCGACAAGAACGCCGAAGTGTACAAAGAGCTGCTCTCGCTCGGATTCGGATTCACCGAGATCGGAACGGTCACCCCGAAAGCGCAGCCGGGCAATCCGCGCCCGCGCCTGTTCCGGTTGCCCGAAGACAACGCGCTGATCAACCGGATGGGCTTCAACAACCAAGGGATGGAAAACGCCGTCCGCAACCTGCGCCACCGCCGTCCGCACCAGATCATCGGCGGCAACCTCGGCAAAAACACGCAGACGCGCAACGAAGACGCTCCGGCGGACTACCTGCGTCTGTTTCGCAACCTGTACCAATACGTCGACTATTTCATCATCAACGTCAGCTGCCCGAACGTCGCGAACCTGACCAGCCTGCAGGACAAGAACAACCTGAACCTGATCCTGCGCGGTTTGATCGACTTCAGGCGCGGACAGAACCAGTACCGGCCGATCCTGCTGAAAATATCGCCCGACCTGACCGACGCGCAGATCGACGACATGATCGACGTGCTGGTCGAAACGGGACTCGACGGCATTGTCGCGACAAACACGACAACCCGCCGCGACGGACTCGAAACCGATCCGGCCACGGTCGCAGCCATCGGCAACGGCGGACTCAGCGGAGGTCCGCTGACCCGACGGTCGCTGGAAGTGGTGCGCTACATTCACAAAAAAACCGAAGGTCGCTTCCCGATCATCGGCGTGGGCGGCATCATGACCGAGGACGACGCCGTAGCGATGCTGAACGCCGGCGCCAGCCTGATCCAGATCTATACCGGCTTTATCTACAACGGTCCGCAATTCGTCAAACGTATCTGCAAGCGACTGAAGCAGGAAGCCGAGAGCAAGACGAAAACGGAAACCCGATCGGAATCCGGACAACGCTAATCCCTACCGTATGCGAAACGTTCCGCTCGAAAAGGCGGAACGTTTCGATTTACGACGAACGTTCCGGAAACCGGTTTCGAAAAAATGCCGGGCGAAAACGGCCGCCGGAAACCCGACGGCGGGCGAAATCCGGGCGGAGCGGAGCCGGGAACGCCGCCCGACGCTCCTTTACCGCAGCCGGCGACTCCGGAAATTTATCGAAAAAATCAGCCGATCCGCAGTCTCGGCCGCAACGGTCCGAACGAATTTACCGATAAAGCCGTATCTTTGCCGGACGTTTCGCCGGCGGCGGGAACGTTCCGAACAACGTCCGCCGGAATCGGCCGAACGACTTTAAACCGTATAATCATAAAAAATCCCAGATTCGGGATCAGAGAAACGATGCAAGCAGAAATCATTACCATCGGCGACGAAATTCTGATCGGACAGATCGTCGACACCAACTCGGCATGGATCGGCGAAAAGCTGAACGCGGCCGGAATCAAAATCCACCGGATCACTTCGGTATCCGACCGAGCCGAACCTATCTCCGAAGCCGTCACGCAAGCGTTGTCGCACTCCGATATCGTCATCTGCACCGGCGGTCTCGGCCCGACCAAGGACGACATCACCAAACATACGCTGGCCCGGTTGTTCGGCATGAAACTGGTACGCAACGAAGCCGTCTACGAGCAGGTGCGCGCGATGACTGCCGTACGGCACATCGACTTCAACGAACTGAATCAGGGCCAGGCCCTCGTGCCGGACGGATGCACCGTCCTGCCGAACCGTTGCGGAACGGCTCCGGGCATGTGGTTCGAGCGGGACGGCAAAGTGCTCGTATCGCTGCCGGGCGTCCCGTTCGAAATGAAAACGCTGATCGGCGAGCAAGTGCTGCCGCGGCTGTACGAACATTTCCGATTCGACGCGATCGTACACAAAACGGCGATCACCTACGGACTGGCCGAATCGATCCTCGCCGAAACGATCGCCGACTGGGAAAACGCGCTGCCCGCCTACCTGCACCTGGCCTACCTGCCCAGCGCGATGAATATCCGCCTGCGGCTGTCGGCCTACGACGTAGACGGACAGCAGGCCGCGGCGGAAATCGACCGGCAATTCGCATTGCTGGACCAAGCGATCCCGTACCGGATCATCGGTTACGGCGACGCTACGCTCGAAAGCGCCGTCGGCGAGTTGCTGCGCGGCCGCGGCGAAACGGTCGCCGCCGCCGAATCGTGTACGGGCGGCAACATCGCCCACCGCTTTACGGCGCTGCCCGGAGCGTCGGATTACTTCCGGGGAGGCGTCGTAGCCTATTCGAACGACGTCAAGACGGCCCTGCTCGGCGTGAACGCGGACGACCTGAACCGCTGCGGAGCGGTCAGCCGACCGGTGGCCGAACAGATGGCGGCCGGAGTGCGCAAGGCGACCGGAGCGACTTACGGGATCGCGACGACCGGCATCGCCGGCCCGACCGGAGGAACGCCGGACAAACCGGTCGGCACCGTCTGGATGGCCGTCTCAGGCCCCGATGAGACGTATTCGATCCGGATGGTTTTCGGATCGCTGAGGAGCCAGAACATCGAACGCGCGTCGTCGAACGCGATCAATCTGCTCAGGCTGCGCCTGTGCGGCGCTCCGGGAAACGGACTGTGGACGATCCGGTACTGAAGCCGCCCGTAACCGCTTGTGTATTCGGATTATTTCATTGCTGTTGTAGTACTCACGCGTTGAAAGACGTCGTGATATTGTTTCGGCCTGAAAATCGGGAACTTTCAAAGGAACAGGGCGATAGGCACGGGCTCACGCCGGGAGTATGCCGTATGTGAAACGGCCGTTTTCCTGCGTGAAATCTTTTGTATCCGGGATCGATCTCGACACGGGACGTATCCGTACATTCGTGCATACTTAAAGCGTGAACTGTATGCGCTTATTCGTTCCGGATACCCAGGATCTCAAACCGGATCGGTCATGCAGCCTCACGTCTTCCTATGCACTTCACCGGGAGGCGGGTGAAATAAAATCCGGAACAATGAGCCAACCGATCTTTCCGAAACACGGCCCCTGCGCGACGCCGATCGCCCAGGACAATCAATTCCTGCACGAACAGACATTCGCCCTGCAACAGGAAACCGCCCGGCTCGACCGGGAGATCCGAAAAATCATGCAACGCAACGAAGAACTCGAAAAGAGGCGCAAAACAAATGCCGTTGCAATAAAATAGCCTGCGAAACAGCGAAACACATTTAGAATTCCCTTTGCGGAACGCGTATGCAAAGCGTAGCCGGATATGAAAACGGCGCGGACGAAATATCCGCGCCGTTCGAAATTTCCCGCCGGCGTTTTATTGCTGCGGCCTGTCGAAACGGAAACCGACCTGCTCGCGCGGAAGGTGACTCCCGTCGCGCCCCTGCTGTTGCAGGTCGAGCTGGATACGGTCGTACTGCTGCTCCCATTCCAACAGCATACGGTCGTAGCGGATCGCCGCCACGTCCCAGTGAATCGGACGGTTTTCGCCGCGCCACAGATCGCGGTGAAACAGTTTCAGTTCCTTGGTCATGTCCCTCAGCGATCCGAGGCGGCTGGCGTACGGCATAATCAGGTCGTACAACGCCGTATTGACCGCATATCCCTTGTCGTCGTCGCGGACGAACGCATCGTACAGGTCGGACATCTCGCCGGCCAACAGCGCCTTGTGAAACACGAAATCCATCCGCCGGGCGGCGAACAACAGCGCATCGACCGTCGAACCGTGCAGCGCGACCCGGTCGCGCGCGCGGCTGAACTGCGTATAAGCATCCTCGCACCACAAGCGCATCTCGCGGCACGCCCCCGTATTTTGCAAGTGATTCTGCAACGCCACGCCGGCTTCGGTGAACGGCGAAGTGTAAGCCATCTCGAAGTTGACCGCCCCGACGCGGCCGTGCACGTCGGCCAACTTGCAAATTCCGTCGGCGAACGGATGCCCGTCCGAATTGCGATAGAACGCCCAATCAAACGCATCGCGGTAGCGGTCGAGATCCGACTCGCCGTGCTGCCAGGCGCAGGCAGCGGCGTAAACCACGCCGTACCAACCCATATCGAACAAGTCTTCGCCCATATCGTCCCACGAAGTGTTCAGCATCCCCATCGAGCCGTATTTCTGCCCGTCGCGGACGAAATTACGGATATTCTTCATGTGAGACAGGTAATCCGGGAAAACGCGCCCGCCGTAGAAAGCCGACGGCGCGACGAACGTGGCGAAGTGTTTGTCGGCATACGGCTTCAAGAACGTCTCGTAGCTATCCCGGGGCAGGTAGTCCCACGCGACGGCGATCACGTTCGACGGCAGCAGATCGAGTTTCTCGGGATGTTCGACGGCGATCTCTCCCCAAAACAACAACTTTTTATCCTTCAGCGCGGGCAGTGCGGCCACCTTTTTCAGATGTCCCAGGTAAACGTCGGCGTGCGACGACCCGGCCACCGACTCTTTGCTTTTGCCGCGTCCGAGTTCGAACGTCTCGTCGCAACCGATATGAATGAACTCGGACGTGAACATCGGCACGATCTCGCCCAGGTAGTCGCCGATAAAATCGTACGCCCCCGGTTCGGTCGGACTCAGTATCTGGCTGCCGCGCTTTTCGCCGAGGTCGGCGTAACGCTCCTGCCGCAACACATAGTGCAGGTGCCCGAAGGTCTGTTGCTGCGGGATGATCTCGACATGGTAACGTGCGGCGTAATCGATCAGTTCGGCGATCTCCTCCGGGGTGATCGTGCCGCCGTACGGGTTGATCGCCGGATGCGACTTCGACTGGTATAGGTTTTCGGCGTAGATACTGTATCCGTTGATTTTATATTCTGACAAAATGCGCACCTGCTTTTTGGCGTATTCCAGCGTCGGAATCGGCCCGCGGCTCCAGTCGTCCTGCTGCCAGCGATAACGCATCGCCGGAGCGTCGCGCACGGCGACCGCCCGCACCCGGTATCCGTCGCCGGACGGATAGACCAGTTGGCGTAGCGTCTGCACGCCATAGAACAGGCCGGCGGCCGTATTGGCCGAAACGATCACGCCCTGCCCGTCGGCCAACAGCACATACCCTTCCGGATTAAAATCCGGAGCGAGTTCCAACCCCGCCTGTTTCAAGCGTTCGTCGGCCTGACGGTTCAGCCCCGGACGCGTCAGCATCACGGCCCCCTTAACGCCCGACCGCGACTTTCTTACGACCGTGCGGATATTTTCCAGTTCGTCGGTCAACGTCGCGGCGGCAAAAAAATCTTCCTCGTCGCCGGAACACACCCGGACGGTAAGCCGCTCCCCGGGATCGAAATCGCGCTCCCCGACCCGCACCTCGGCCGGATAAGGTATCAACGGCAGTTTTCCGCCTTCGAACGGGTTGTGTTGCTGCGCGATCGCCCGGCCCGTGCCCAATGCCAACAGCGCCAACAACGGCAAAATGATTCGTTTCATACGTATTTTTTATTTGAATTCGTCACACGAAAATACGCATTTCGGACGACATTCCGTTCCGTCCCGAAAAAATTATTGACCGCCGCCGTCCGAAACGGCGCATCTCCGCATTTCCCGTTATCTTTACGGCTTCGTACGAAACGCCCTGTTTTTTTACCGCCGTATTTTTTTATTCGGAGAATATTTCGTATTTTTGGCGATCCTTTTGGAGTAATGTAAAAAAACGAATTCTATGAAAATTTGTGAAATCACGGGTAAAACGGCTCAGGTTGGCAACAACGTGTCGCACTCGAACAAAAAAACCAAGAGGCGTTTTAATCCGAATCTGAAAACGAAACGCTTCTGGAACGAAGAAGAAGGCCGGTGGATCACCCTTAAAGTGACTGCCGCAGGCATGAAAACCATCAACAAGAAAGGTTTGTCCGCAGCCCTGAAAAGCGCCGCTGCGCCCAAATCGGTCTATTAATTATTAATCGAAGCAGAAAATGGCAAAAAAAGGTAACAGGGTTCAGGTTATCCTTGAGTGCACGGAACAGAAAGAGAGCGGGCTTCCGGGAATGTCAAGGTATATCACGACCAAAAACAAGAAAAACACGCCCGACAGGATGGAGCGTAAAAAGTATAACCCGATCCTGAAACGAGTAACCATCCACCGCGAAATTAAATAAGGTTTGAATCATGGCAAAGAAAGTAGTTGCGACGCTGAAGACCGGAGCCGGTAAAGCGCACACGAAATGTATTAAGATGGTGAAATCCGAAAAGACCGGAGCCTACTCCTTCAAAACCGAAGTAGTGCTGAACGATCAGATCAAAGATTTCTTCGCAAAAAAATAAGCGATTTTCCGTCTTATTACAAAAAGCTTCTTAACTGTAAGGAGCTTTTTGTATTTTTGTAGGGCGCATCCCCCGAGTCTCCCGGGGCCCATGCATATCATCAAATAGCGTACGATTATGGGACTGTTCAATATTTTTTCAAAAAAGGAGCATAAAGAAGACCTCGACAAAGGGCTCGAAAAGACGAAAGAAGGGGTTTTCTCGAAACTGGCGCGGGCCGTGGCCGGCAAGTCGAAGGTCGACGAAGAGGTGCTGGACAACCTCGAAGAGGTGCTGATCACGTCGGATGTCGGCGTCGACACCACCGTACGGATCATCGAACGGATCGAAAAACGGGTCGCCGAAGACAAATACATGAACACCGCGGAACTGAACCGCATCTTGCGCACCGAAATCACGGCCCTGCTCGAAGAGAACAAAAGCGCCGGCGAGGAGAACTTCTCCTACGAGAAACGCAACGGTATGCCGTACGTGGTCATGGTGGTCGGCGTCAACGGGGCCGGCAAAACGACCACGATCGGCAAGTTGGCTTCGAAGCTGAAAAACGACGGTAAAAAAGTCTATATCGGCGCCGCCGACACGTTCCGCGCCGCCGCGATCGACCAGCTGGCCGTCTGGGCCGAACGCGCCGGGGTCACGATGATCCGCCAGGACATGGGTTCCGACCCGGCCTCGGTGGCTTTCGACACGCTGCGTAGCGCCGTAGCGAACGATGCCGACGTCGTACTGATCGACACGGCGGGACGGCTGCACAACAAAATCGGCCTGATGAACGAGTTGACCAAGATCCGCAACGTAATGGCCAAAGTGATTCCCGACGCGCCGCACGAAGTGATGCTGGTGCTCGACGGATCGACGGGCCAGAACGCCTTCGAACAGGCGAAACAATTCACGCAAGCCACGCGCGTCACCGCCCTCGCGATCACCAAACTGGACGGCACGGCCAAAGGCGGCGTAGTGATCGGCATCAGCGACCAGTTCAAAATCCCGGTGCGCTACATCGGCGTCGGCGAAGGGATCGACCAACTGCAGGTATTCGACCGCAGGGAATTCGTCGACAGCCTGTTCGGGGAATAAAAACCGCCCGGCGAAACCCCAGCGGTTTCGTTCGGGCGGGAAATCCGCGCCGCACCGGCGCAGGAAGCCGATTTTAAGGATTTAATTTTCCGAAAGACCCCCGGTCGATCTGGAGCGTGCCGATCCGCGGATCGCCTTTATACCGCACGGTCGCCGCGCCGGACAGGCTGGAAACGCTCAGGTTCTGAACGGCCCATACTCGCAACCCCGCCGCGCCGGAACCTCCCAGCGTAACGTCGTTTGCCTTCAGTCCGACCGCTTCCAAATGCGCGCCGCCCGACCCGGAAGCCTTCAGAGCCCCGGTTTCGCCGAAAGCCGTAATGCGCGCGCCGCCCGACATTCCGATTACGATCTGCTCGCATTTTACGGCCATATCGATATTGGCCCCGCCGCTGGCGTCGATCTTCAGGCTGCCGGCTGTCAAATTCAAATTGGCGCGGGAGCCTCCCGAAAGTCCGAGAGAAACGTCTTCGAACGTCCCCTTGATATCGTAACCGGCGCCTCCGCTGGTCTGCGCGCGCAAACGCCCCCCGGAAAAATTCAGCCCGGTCGCCGACGATGCGCCGCTAAGCCCCATGACAAAATCGGAGCCTTCGAAAACTGACGTCGTCGACAGCCGCGCGGCTCCGGAAAGTTGGAGCCGTTCCAGAGCGGGTATGCTGACGACGGCCCTGACTCCTCCGCGGAAATTGCGGCGCTCTTTTCGATCCAACCGGTCCGTATTCAGCCTCAACACGAGATCCCCGCCGCTGACCTTAACGTCAAGCGCCTCTTCGATCTCTTTCGGACAAAAAATCTCGACCGCACATTTATTCGCCCGTACCAACGTAATATCGAAAACGCTCTCCGCCGAAATTCCGGAGAAACCGGACACCTTCACGCGTTTGGTAACCTCCTGCGCGGTCGCGGTCAACGCACAAACGACGCACAGCACTGAAAACATCATTTTTTTCATAACGCATTTTTTGATTGATGGATAATTCGATCTATTCGTAGGAAATTCATTCGTCCGCATCCGATAACTGGGCCCGTAACTGCCTGACGGCTTTCAGTTTCAAATTGAAATATTTTTTCAAGATACGGGCCTTCTTTTCGTCGCCGAGTTCGTCGGGCAGTTGTTCGTATAACGGAACCGTATCGTTGCTGATGTCGCGGATAATGGTCTTCATTTCGGAGGTATCCTCCCCGCGGCGTTCGCTGACATCGACGATATCGCGGGTCAGCGCCTCCAGACTCCGGTTGTACAGGTCGATCTCGGCCTGCACCGGATTCTCCCGCAAACCGTCCCGGCACAGCATCGCGCCGAAAAACACGACTGCCGCCGCCCCCGCAGCCAATGCCCACCGAACCGCCGGCGAATGCGAACGGCGCCCGATCCGATCGAGCTTTCGCCTGAAACGCGCTTCATGGCCGCCGTTCAGCGGCCCGTCGTCGAACAACCCGCGGTTGTTCCGTACAAAATCATACAGCTTATCCATCACGTTGCAATTTTTCCAAAAGTTTACCTTTCGCACGCGTGTACTGCGACCGGACCGAAGAAGTTTTCAGACCCGTTATTTCGGCGATCTCGGCATAATCGTAGCCTTCGAACAGACACAGGGAGAGAATCAGGCGGCAACCGTCGGGCAGCTCGTTCAATCCGGCTTTTATCCGGGCGACCCGGACGGCCGCTTCACCGGCGGAATCGTCCAGCAGCTCGCTCCACCCGGATTCGTCCCGGCTTTTGTCTTCGGCAGGCAACCGGCCGGATTCGGACAGCTCCGACAGAAACGACGCCCGCTTCCGTCGCCGGCGCAAACGGTCGATCGCTCCCCGGACGCAAGTTTTCACCAGCCAGGCCTCGATCTGGGGCGCCGTCTGAGGACATGAGCGCATCCGCGCGAATTTCAAAAACGCATCCTGCATCGCCTCTTCGGCCTCCATGGCATCCCCCACGATCCGCAGGGCCGTATGGAACAACCGACGCGAATAACGGTCGTAAAGCGTGTCGATATCGCAGGACGTTCCCTTCATTTTCAGTGGCTTTTACTATTAAAACGCACGCGGAACCGAAACGCTGCATTTCAGGAATAAAATAACGAAAAACAATAAACAAAAGCTATTTTTTCTGCGGCTCGAACGACGCGCTTCCGAAAAACCGGAAGCCGGGAAGCGTCGGATCGGCCGCAGAAACCCGATACCATGAAAATAAAAAACATTTGCTTATTTCATTAAATCTATTTAATTTTATAAACCCGCCCTGCTAAAACTCCCGTTATGAAAAAACTGCCAATCTGCCGTTTCGCCAGACTGTTGGCCGCAGGATACCAGGCACAGGCCGGTTCCGGCACGAAAGAGGCTACAACCAAATCGAAGTGGAAGACGGCAACATTCCGGGAAACAAACTCTATTTCAACGTAAATCTGGCGCTCGATCCGCTTCGGAAGAAAATGAAATGATGCAAGGAGAAACCGCCCCCCCAGAGCATTAACCTTCCGGATAAAAACGCACCCGAACCGTCCCCGCAAAAAAATATGCCGCCCGTCTGCCGGGCGGCATATCCTCATACCGGAAGCGATCAGTCGGATTATCCGGCGACAGGGCTCGCATAGACCCGGCCGGCCAGTTCCTTGTCCAGCATAAAGGTTCCCACCTTGTCGTCGCCGACCAGCTTCAGCGCATCGATAATGCCCTGCACGTTCTCCTCTTCCTCGATTTGCTCGTCAACGAACCAAACCAACCGGTTCGCCGAAGCGAAATCCTTTTCGGCGGCAGCCAGCTCGCACAGCGCATTGATCCGGGCGGTCACGCTTTTTTCGTGTTTCAGCGTATCTTCGAAAGCGGCCAGCGGAGAATCCCAGGCGGAAGGCACTTCGGCAATCGGCGCCAGAGCGACCTTTCCGCCGCGTGCGAGGACATGATCCATCAGCATCCGGGCATGATCCTGTTCCTCGCGGAACTGGATCGAAAACCAGTTGGCCATTCCCTTGAGTCCTTTCCGGGCGAAATCGCAGGACATCGACAAATACAAGTATGCGGACCAGAATTCCGCATTAATCTGGGCGTTGATCGCCTCTTCCATTTTTTTACTCAGCATAATCTATCGTTTTAAATGTCCGTAAACATTCGGTCAATTTCATGTCGACATGCAAATATAGTGCGGATTTTCCTATTTTTGCAAGCAAATACGCACTATGAAACGTAAAATCAACGTCATAACGCTCGGTTGTTCGAAAAACCTCGTCGATTCGGAACACCTGATGGCGCAATTGCAACGCAACGGTTTCGAAATCGTCCACGACTCGAACGAAACGGACGCCAGGATCGTCGTAATCAACACCTGCGGATTCATCGGCGACGCCAAAGAGGAGTCCGTCAACACGATCCTCGCATTCGCCGACGCGAAGACCAAAGGCTGTATCGACCACCTGTTCGTCATGGGCTGCCTGGCCGAACGCTACCGGGAAGAACTGCGGGAAGAGATCCCCGAAGTGGACGAATACTTCGGCGTCAACGACCTGCGCGACATCGTGAAAACCGTCGGCGGACGCTACCGCGACGAACTGACCGGGGAGCGGCACCTGACCACGCCGGGCCATTACGCCTACCTGAAAATCTCGGAAGGATGCAACTGGGGATGCGGTTATTGCGCGATCCCGCTGATCCGCGGACGTCACGTCTCGGTGCCGATGGAAGAGCTGCTTCGCGAAGCGGAGATGCTGGCCGCGCGGGGCGTCCGGGAACTGATCGTCATCGCGCAGGACACGACCTACTACGGCCTCGACCTGTACGGCGAGCGGCGGCTCGGCGAGTTGCTCCGCAGGCTGTGCCGCATCGACGGGCTCGAATGGGTACGCCTACACTACGCCTACCCGGCGCAGTTCCCGACGGACGTGATCGACGCGCTGCGCGACGAACCGAAAATGTGCAAATACCTCGACATCCCGTTTCAGCACATCAGCGACCCGCAACTGAAAAGTATGCGCCGCGGGCTGAACAAGGCGCAGACCTACGAACTGATCGGCGAACTGCGCCGCCGGATTCCCGGCATCGCGCTGCGGACGACGCTGCTGACCGGCTATCCGGGCGAAAGCGAAGCGGATTTCGACGAACTGCTGGAATTTGTCGAACGGGTGCGGTTCGAACGGCTCGGAGTCTTCCCGTACTCGGAAGAAGAGGGCACCTATTCGGCCATGCGGCTGCGCGACGACGTACCGGACAAGGTGAAACAGCGGCGGGCCGACGCGATTATGGAACTGCAAAACCGCATTTCGGCCGAAAACAACCGCCGGCGGATCGGCACGCGAGAGCGGATCATCATCGACCGGCGCGAGGGAGAGTTCCTCGTCGGACGTTCGCAATACGACTCGCCGGAAGTCGATACCGAAATCCTGATCGAAACCGACGAGAATCCGTCGCCGGGAACCTTCCTGGACGTAAAAATAACGGAAGCAGGAGATTACGACCTTTACGGAAAATTCGTATAGGGAAGCGCGGAAAATAGATTTTGCATTTTGACAAAAAATAACTACTTTTGAGTGGACGAATCAATTTTGTCTGCAGAAATGGATGACAACAAGGCGATTATCGATTCACTGAAGAAAAAGGTTTCTCGGATCATCGAGGACAACCGGCGACTTCGCAGCGAAGTGCGTGAATTGACTGCCGAACGAGACACGGTCATCCTCGAAAAAAGAGCGGCCGAAACGGAAATACGGCAGCTCGGCAGACGAATCGAAACGCTCGAAACGGCGGCCGGTCTGATGGGAAACCGCGGCGACAGCCGGATAGCAAGGCTCAGAGTCAACAAACTATTGCGGGAAATTGACAAATGCCTTGCATTGATGAACAAGTAGCGAAGACGTTATATTGATGGCAGGAACGCGCAGGATATCGGTGAAGTTGGCGGGTAAAGAATACCCGATGACGATCCGGCAGGCCGAGGAGGAAAAGTACCGGCGTGCGGCACAAGATATCAATGCCCTGATCTCGGTTTACAAAACCCGGTTCGCCGCCGAACCGGAAGATTATCTGGCCATGGCCGCTTTGCAGGTGGCCGTCGACAAGGTCGGGCTGGAAATGAACCGGGAGATGACGGAAGAGGCACAGCGTTTGCAGAAAATCGAACGAGAGATCGACGACTACCTGAACAATATTTGAAACGTAAACGACGTCTTAATAACAGACAACAGGTTCTTGGACATATAAGTTAAGGAATAAAAACCCGCATGGATTCCTTTTAAGCTTTGCGAAACTCAACACTATTTACATTGGGGTCAAGCTCAGTATTTCAAAAACAGGCCTTAACCTTCCCCCCGGAAGGTTCTTCATCCGAAGACGTTGGACGTTTGCGATAAACGGCAGCCCCATACATGACGAGATTGGAGATTCGTCAAACAAGGAAAGAGGAATTTGTGCGGGTCTTTTTTATACCCAAACGTACATTTTGTTTAACATATAAATACATTTAACTAACACCTATGAGCATTGTAATTATAGCAATAATTGCCGTCATCTGTTCCGCCGCAGGCTGCTATGCAGGCTATTCGATCACATCGAAAATCGTCCGGAACAAGAAGGCCGCGATTCTGAAAGAGGCCGAATCGGCCGGCGAGATGATCAAAAAGGAGAAGATTCTCCAGGCCAAGGAAAAATTCATCCAGCTCAAAAGCGAACACGACCGGGCCGTCAACGAGCGCAACCAAAAGCTCTCCCAGAGCGAACAGCGCGCCAAACAACTGGAAAACAACCTGACCCAGCAGCAGGACGAGCTGAACAAGAAAATCCGCGAACAGGATTCCGTACGCGAGCGTCTGCAGGCTCAGATCGAGAGCGTCGAACGCAAGAAGGAAGACCTCGACCGCAAAATCAAGGAACAAAACACCCGTCTCGAACAGATCAGCGGCCTCAGTAGCGACGAAGCCAAGAACATCCTGATCGAAAACATGAAAGAGGAGGCCAAGACCGAAGCGATGACCTATGTCAACGAAGTGATGGAAGAGGCCAAGATGAGCGCCAACAAGGAAGCGAAAAAGATCGTCGTACAGACGATCCAGCGCGTCGCTACCGAAGCGGCCATCGAAAACTCGGTCACGGTGTTCAACATCGAGAGCGACGAAGTGAAAGGCCGGATCATCGGCCGCGAAGGACGGAACATCCGGGCCCTGGAAGCCGCTACCGGCATCGAGATCATCGTCGACGACACGCCGGAAGCGATCATCCTGTCGGGCTTCGATCCGGTACGCCGTGAAATCGCGCGTCTGGCGCTGCACCAACTGGTAACGGACGGCCGCATCCATCCGGCACGCATCGAAGAAGTCGTTGCCAAAGTACAGAAACAGATCGAAGAAGAGATCGTCGAAGCCGGCAAGCGCACCACGATCGACCTGGGCATCCACGGGCTCCATCCCGAACTGATCCGCCTGATCGGTAAGATGAAATACCGTTCGTCTTACGGACAAAACCTGCTGCAACACTCGCGCGAAGTGGCCAATCTGTGCGGCATCATGGCCTCGGAACTGGGACTGAACGCCAAGATGGCCCGTCGCGCCGGCCTGCTGCACGATATCGGCAAGGTGCCCGACGACGAACCGGAATTGCCGCACGCAATCATCGGCATGAAACTGGCTGAGAAATTCAAGGAAAAACCGGAAGTGATCAACGCCATCGGGGCGCACCACGACGAAATGGAGATGAACAACCTGATCTCACCGATCGTACAGGTCTGCGACGCGATCTCCGGAGCCCGTCCGGGAGCCCGCCGCGAAGTGGTCGAATCGTACATCAAGCGGCTGAAGGAGATGGAAGACATGGCCCTCGCCTATCCCGGCGTCATGAAGACCTACGCGATTCAGGCCGGCCGCGAACTGCGCGTGATCGTCGGCAGCGAGAAGATCACCGACCAGGAGGCCGACAGCCTGTCGCACGACATCGCCAAGAAGATCCAGGACGAAATGACCTATCCGGGTCAGGTGAAGATCACCGTGATCCGCGAAACCCGCTCGGTCAGCTACGCGAAATAAGGACAACCGGAACCGGAGGAATCCGGATTCATAAAAAGACGACGCCCGGAACTGCAGTTCCGGGCGTCGTCTTTTTATGAATAACACATAAGAGACTGCCAAACAGCATCTTATTTTTAAATCGCCGCATTAAAATACGGACATAAACCATTGAAGCACATCAATCCGGCACGTCTCAGTAAATCCACTTATAGAATAATAAAACAGGATTACTGTTCTCCGAGACTTTTAAAGATAATTCATCCAGCAAAGCGGAATCGCAACCTTTTCTCCGACCTATCTTTTTATCAGCCTCGATATTCACCGGACTGAAATATGAAATCAGATAACCGGAATTGTCGAAATCCAGATACGGTACGGGCCTCAATAAAACGCCATTCTTATCCCTGGCGCTGTTACCGGTGTACAATATCTCTCCTTGTTCGTTGGCAATCAGCACATACGGTCGGAAATCATAAGTATATTCGGCTAAATAACCGTTCGGAAATTTATAGAACGCTACCGGAACTTCTGGTTTTTCACCGCCTAAACCTTTCTGGTAGTTCGAAATCGGGTAATTCTCATCATCCGCCCTCGGTCGTTCGACACCCAAATCAAACACAAGACAGGGCGTTATCCGACCGGAGGTATCGGATACCTGGTAAATAGTATCGTTATGCTGAGCGCTCATATAAATTTGCTCTCCATACCGGTAAAAAAACGACTTCCCTTTATCGTATTGCGTCGACAATCCGAACATTTGCTTATTGAACGGAACAGCAGATATCCGTGTTTTGCCGAAACTGTCGATACATCTGTAATTAAAATAGTCTTCCTTTTGCAAAAAGGTGCTCGAACCATTTCCCATATTAAAAGCGATCAGGCCATCACCCAAAAGTTTGAACGCCTTTGCATGTGGGATCATTTCCTTAACAGAAACGGCTTTATCGTCCATGTCATACGTCAATAACTTTCCCGCATTCTTGTCATACACATGACATACCCAGTCCTTTTCCCTACCGATCTCCATGTCCGTCATTTGCAAATATTCGTTAGGACCGCGCCCCTGGCGATCCCAACAATGCACCAGCCTACCAGTCGAATCGAAAACGTAAGCTTTATTCTCACTCGCAACACCTATATGTCCGTCCAGAAGTTGCAACTTCTTTATTTTTCCAATCAGGACTTCTTGTTGCGGATCCAAAATGACATAATGCGAAAATTCCAATATACTGTCTATCAGTTTACCGTCATCATTCCGACCGACGTCAACAGTTATCGTCAACAAATCGGTAGGGTAATCCGGTCGGGATGCCGAACTTACGCAACCGGAAAACACAACGGAAAATGCGATTGCAACAAACGAGGTTCGTTTCATAAACGGAGACTCTTTAAAAAGTTACCATCATATTTATCTAAAATTATTTTCATTTCATATGATCACAAGAGCAAGCCAGATCGCCCTCCCCAGAACAACTCCTCGAATGGACTTTCACAACCAAACTGTCACTATTAACCACGTCTTCATATACGCAACTAACCTCGGCATATCCAGATGACGTTTCATCCCGGGCTAAAGCTTCTACATTTTCAGTCATCACATCAGATACTGCTGTTTGATGTAATTTCTTACTAATTCCAGAGAAAACCACCAAAGAAAAAGCACCAATAAAGAAAGTCGATTTTTTCATCTTTAATATTCTTTTAACAAAACGTTAATTTATAAACACTGTATTTATTTTTCATGACTACAAGTACAAGCCTTATCTCCTTCTCCCTCACACATTATCGCATGCGACTGGACAACATCTCCATTTGAATCAGTAACTTCTTCATAATAACAAGAAACCTCTGCAAACCCAGACGAAGTTTCGTCTCGAGCAAGAGCCTCCACATTTTCAGAGATCAAATCAGAAACCGCCGTTTGATATGAATTGACTTCCCAGGAAGTCCCAAAACGAGAGCCCCTCCAATTAAAAAAATTGTTTTTTCATCCTTCGTGTTTTTTAATGAATAAAAAATATTTATTTATCAAACTATAAATATAAACCTTAGCTTTATTTCTTTTGCGTATTGTCAAATATGACTAGACAATACCCCATTCAAGTCTATAACCTAAAGAAACATCAGCAAATCCTAATATAATTTCACTCCGAGAGTAACTCGCATATTTCCAAATTTACATGCAAAGGGGATCGCTCAACGTGATTTTTTTTGATTTCTGAAAGGATGCAAAATATACCAACATAATACAACTTTCTTCATACTATATAGATTTAAATAAAATAAATTTCACATTAAAACACTCCATATATTTGAGCAATATATACTTTTTTTTTGCGTTATTCCAAATACAAAACAGCATAAAATGAAATAATTATACGGCACAAAGCACATAATCGTCATTTTAAATCATTTTTCTGTATCATCTCTTAAACTTACAAACAAAGAATTTATCGCTTCTTTCATGAGATTTCCCGTATAAAGAATTGCCCGGAAGCGTCTGCTTCCGGGCAATTCCTATATCCGATCTCGGATTCCCTACGACAGCGGAGTCACCGAAACGTAAGATCTGTCTTTTTCTTTCTTGCGGAAAGAAACCACTCCGTCAACGAGGGCATAAAGCGTATGGTCTTTGCCAATGCCTACGTTTTCACCCGGATTGTGTACGGTGCCGCGCTGGCGAACCAGAATATTGCCCGCTTTGGCAACCTGTCCTCCGAAAAGTTTTACGCCCAAGCGTTTGCTTTCGGATTCCCGACCGTTCTTGGAGCTACCGACTCCTTTCTTGTGTGCCATCTCTGTTCTGAGGTTTTAAACGTTAAGCTTTAATTTCATCGATCTGAATCTGGGTCAGGTATTGACGGTGACCGTTCTTTACCCGATAGCCCTTCCTTCTCCGCTTCTTGAAGACGATCACTTTGTCGTCTTTCAGGTGCTTGAGAATCGTTGCATTCACTGCGGCCCCTTCTACTACAGGTGTGCCGACGTTAACCTGACCGTCATTGTCTGTTAGCAGGACTTTGTCGAAGCTCATCGAGGAACCTTCATCCCCCTGAAGACGGTGAACATAGAGCTTCCGACCTTTCTCAACTTTAAACTGTTGACCTGCGATTTCTACGATTGCGTACATTTAGTCACAAATTAGATTTGCATAAATCGGAGAGCAAAGATAGCGATGTTTTTCGAATAAAACAAAATCCCCGCGCTTTTTCACCGACGACGGGCGGAATTTCGCCGGACGGAAAGCGCGGAACATTCCGTTTCCGGCGCGCATCTATTGGTAAAAAACACGGAATCATTGTTTTTGAAGGGATAAAAAAGTCTTTTCGGGATACAAAAACCGCATTTTATTTCGTTAACGCAAATGAACGGACATTCTCCACTACCGGAATAAGTTACGGAACGTTCCTTTTGCGGCTGTCCGGACGGCTCCGCGGAGAAAGCCCCTGAAAAATTTGAGTAAATCGGAATAAAAACGTACCTTAGACAAAATTTTAAAGACAGATTACCGGACTTATGTATATCGTCAACACCTCTTTCATGGTCGATCCGGCGATCCACGACCGCTGGCTGGAATCTTTGCGCAAACACTACCTCCCGCTGCTCGCGGCACAGGGATTCGATAAAATCACTTTTACCCGCGTATTGCCGGCGACCGCCGAGGAGCATTTCACCTATTCGCTGCAGGTGGACGTCGGCGACATGCCCCGGTACAAGCGACTGGTCGGGGAACTGTTCGAGGAGTATGCCGCAACGGCCCGGGATTTGTTCGGGGACAAACTGATGTGGTTCAATTCCCTGCTGAAAAAAGTGGAATATTAACAAAACGGATATGTACAAAAAAATAGCAGGACTGGTACTGGCGGCCGCGTTGCTTTGCGAATCGCTGGCCGCGCAGTACAGTACGAAAATCGACGTATTGAAGGGAGAACAGTGGTGGGGTGTATTCGTCGGGGGCGAACAGGCGATGCCGCTCAGCGAGCCTTTTCCGCAAACGGACCTTTCCACCTGGGTGAAAAGCAACGTCGCTCCGCTGCTGATTTCGAGCCGGGGACGCTACATCTGGAGCAAATCGCCCTTTAAGATCGAATATACCGGAACCGAATTCCGGATCGAATCGCCGATCGAAGAGGTCGAAGCCGTCACCGGGGGTAAAACCCTGCGGGAAGCCTACCTGGTCTGCTGCCATAAGAATTTTCCGCCGGCAGAAAACGCGCCGACTCCGGCGGCGGAGTTCTTCACGGCCCCGGTGTACGACATGAGCGCGGAAATTCCGTTCTCGGCTACGGCCGACGACATCCGGCAGTATGCACAGAACATTCTCGCCGCAGGCTATCCGGCCGGAACGCTGGTCGTTCCCGGCGGGTGGCAATCGACGATCGGCAGTTTCACGCCGAACATCGAAATGTACGGCGATTTTGCAGCCCTCGTCCGCGAATTGCACGACAAAGGATTCCGGCTCATGCTGACCGTCACGCCATTCGTCAGCGGAGACGGGCCTATTTACCGCGCTTTCCGCAACAGCGGAGCATTCGTCAAACTGTCCGACGGACGCACGGCAATGGCCGAATGGATCGGCGGATACAGCGCTTTTTACGACATCACGCGGGAGACCGTGTACGAAATGCTTCGCCGGCAATTGGGCGTGCTGCACGACAGCCTCGGGGTCGACGGCTTCCTGTTCGACTGCGACGGAGCGCTGCCTTACGCGCGCTTCGCAAATGCCGGGGCCGCCGAATTTCTGAAAAAATGGAGCGAACTGGGCAACGATTTCCACTCCAGCCAATATACGATCAGCCGGGGCGACGGCTTCGCGCCCTATATCCACGATTTACAAACGAAACGTCCGCTGGAATGGGGGCTCTTACAGGAGATGGTATCCAATATCCTTACGGCCAACCTGCTGGGATACCCGTACAGCACGGTGAGCGCCGATCCGGCCCTGACGTCGGACTCCGTCGCACGGGACCCGAAAGTGCTGCTGCGTTACGTGCAGCTCTCGTCGGTATTGCCGGTCGCCGCGCTCGACATCGCCCCGTGGCGGATCACCGATCCGGCGGTCGCCGCGCAGTGCAAGGCGGCGTTTACCGCCCGCGAGAGAATCGGCGAATATTACCGACAGTTGATTCAGGAGAGCGCCCGCACGGCCGAACCCATCGTACGCCACATGGAATACGAATTTCCGCGTAACGGATTCACCGACTGCAACGACCAGTTCATGATCGGGTCGAAATACCTCGTGGCCCCGCTGCTCGGCGAGTCCGACAGCCGGACGGTACGATTCCCGCGCGGAGTGTGGATCAGCCGCAAAGGGGAACGCTTCAAAGGGCCGCTGGTAACCACCGTAACCGTCGCCGACGGAGAAATTCCGATCTTCGAATCCTCCAAATAATATGCGAACCTAATCTGAAACCGAACGCCATAAAACCGAACAGCCATGCTGAACAAAGAACAAACCGACTTCCTGCTGGTAAATGCCTATAATGCCGCGATCCGCGCCGGGGCGCGCATCATCGACATCTATACCGGGGACGCCGATTTCGCCGTGGATATCAAAAGCGACCACACCCCGATCACGATAGCCGACCGGGATGCGCACGAACTGATCAAGAAATACCTGAGCCAGACCCGCGTCCCGCTATTGAGCGAAGAGGGGCGCGACCTGCTGTACGAAGAGCGGCGCAACTGGGATCTGTTTTGGATGGTCGACCCGCTGGACGGCACCAAGGAATTTCTGAAAGGCAACGGAGAATTCACCGTCAACATCGCGCTGATGCACAACAACGAACCGTACATCGGGGTGATCTACGTTCCGTATATCCATAAAATTTACTTCGCGCTGAAAGGAGCCGGATGCTACCTGAAAACCGACGTAGAGCCCGACCACGAAGCGTTGTTCGACCTGCCGCAAATCTGGAGCGATACGACCCGGCTGCCGCTGTGCGACAAAGCCAACGAACCGATCCGCATCGCCGTAAGCCGTTCGCACAATACCGACGAAACGTTCGAACACATCGCCCGGATCAAAGCGGTTCATCCGGCGGCCGAGATCGTCGAGCAGGGCAGTTCGTTCAAATTCTGCCTGCTGGCCGAAGGTACCGTCGAAATTTACGTCCGCACGTCGAACACCTACGAATGGGATACGGCCGCCGGAGAGATCATTCTCAGCGAAGCGGGCGGGGTCGTCGAACCGTTCGACGGGGGCGCGGGATTGCAATACAACAAGATCTCGCTGCACAATCCGCATTTCGTATGCCGCAGCAAATATTTCAGGTAATCTTCCGGAATTTTAGACCGGGAACGTTCCGTTTCGGCCGAACTTTTAGTACCTTTGCGCCGTAATGTATTATTATAATGGTTATGGAAAACAGAAAGAGCGTGGCCCTGGTCGCTCATGACAACATGAAGCGCGACCTGGCCGAATGGGTGGACTGGAACTGGGAGGTTTTGCTGAAACATCATCTGATCTGCACCGGAACGACCGGGAAAATGGTCGAACGGACGTTGCGCGACCGGCGCGGCAAAGAGTTCGATGAGGAAGCGGTCGATATCGTACTGCTGAAATCGGGTCCGCTGGGCGGCGATCAGCAGTTGGGCGCGATGATTGCCGAAGGCAAGGTCGAAGCGGTGATCTTCTTCTGGGATCCGATGCAGGCCCAGCCCCACGACGTGGACGTAAAAGCGCTGCTGCGTCTGGCGACGCTGTACAACGTGCCCACGGCGATCAACCGTTCGACGGCCGATTTCCTGATCTCGTCGCCGCTGTTCGGCAGCAACTACTGCCCGGTGGTGAAAGATTACAAAAGTTATATCGAACGGACGCTGAATCAATAGTTCGGTGTTTCGACCACATACTGCGAACGACGACATTCCTGCTGCAGGTTGTCGTCGTTCGCCGATCATGACAAACCTAAACCAACACGCATAACCCGACCATGAAAAAATTGTTACTGTCGCTTACCTTGCTGTGCGCTTCGCTGGCATACGGACAACGCGACCCGAAAATGGACGCATTCATCGACGACCTGATGAGCAAAATGACCCTCGACGAAAAACTGGGGCAGTTGAACCTCGCTTCCGGGGGCGTTCCGGGCGTCGTAGGCGCCGCCGTAGGCCAGGACGAAGCGATCCGCAAAGGATATCTCAGCGCAACCGGCGGCATGGACCCCGCCGCGACGCAAAAAGCGCAGGAGATCGCCGTCAAGGAGTCGCGGCTCGGCATTCCGCTGCTGATCGGTCTCGACGTGATCCACGGCTATAAAACCATATTTCCGATCCCGCTGGCCATCTCGTGCAGTTGGAATCCGGAACTGATCCGAAAAAGCGCTCGGATCGCTGCCGAAGAGGCTTCGGCTTTCGGCATCAACTGGTTCTACTCGCCGATGGTCGATATCGCCCGCGACGCCCGTTGGGGCCGAATCGCCGAAGGTTCCGGCGAAGATCCGTGGTGGGGGTCGGAAATAGCCAAGGCGATGGTAAAAGGATACCAGGGCGACGACCTGTCGGCGCCGAACACCGTGATGGCCTGCGTCAAGCACTACGCGCTGTACGGCGCATCGGAAGCCGGACGGGATTACAACACGGTGGACATGAGCCGCGTAGCAATGTACAATTATTACCTGCCGCCGTACAAGGCGGCAGCCGAAGCCGGCGCAGGCAGCTTCATGTCGTCGTTCAACGTCGTAGACGGAATTCCGGCGACCGGCAACCGCTGGCTGCTGACCGACGTACTGCGCGACCAATGGAAATTCGACGGGTTCGTGGTTTCGGACGCCGGATCGGTCGGCGAAATGACCGCCCACGGCATGGGAGACCTACAGCAGGTCGCGGCGCTGGCGCTGAAAGCCGGGCTCGACATGGACATGGGCGCGAACGCTTTTATCTGGACGCTGAAAAAATCGCTTGACGAAGGGAAGGTAACCCGGCAGGAGATCGACCAGGCGTGCCGCCGCATCCTCGAAGCCAAATACAAACTGGGACTGTTCGACAACCCGTACCAGTACACCGATCCCGAACGCCAGAAAAAGGCCCTGTCGCCCGAATATTTGCAAACGGCGCGCGAACTGGCCGGAGAGTCGATCGTGCTGCTGAAAAACGACCGGCAAATCCTGCCGCTGCAAAAAACCGGCAAGATCGCCGTGATCGGCCCGATGGGCAACACGCGCGGCGAACTGTTCGGCACCTGGGTCATGCTGCGCGAAGAAGCCCCGGCACGCAGCATTTTCGAAGCCGTCAAAGAGGTCGTCGGCGACCGGGCCGAAGTGGTCTATGCACAGGGATCGAACCTGACCGAGGAACCGATGCTGCTGGCTCAGACCGGGAAAAACACGACGCCGACCGAAACGTTGATCGAACAGGCGCTCGAAACGGCCAAAGACGCCGACGTGATCGTCGCCACGGTCGGCGAACCGAGCGGCTGGTCGGGCGAAGCGCGCTCGCGCTCGGACATCGGACTTCCGGAATGCCAGAAAGCGTTGCTCAAAGCGCTGCACGATACAGGTAAACCGGTCGTCGTGGCGATCATGAGCGGACGCCCGCTGACCCTGTCGTGGGAGAACGAACGGTTCGACGCGATTCTCGAAGCCTGGCACGGCGGAACGATGGCCGGCTACGCGCTGGCCGACGTACTGTTCGGCGACCGCGTACCGTCGGGCAAACTGACCGCGACCTTCCCGCAGAGCGTAGGCCAACTCCCGCTGTACTACAACTCGCTGAATACCGGACGGCCGTACCGCGCCGACTTCTGGGCGACGACCAAATACCTCGACATTACGAACGATCCGGTCTATCCGTTCGGATACGGGCTGAGCTACACGACGTTCGATTACAGCGACATCCAGCTCGACCGGGCGGTCGCTTCGGGCGGTAGCGGGACGATAAACGCCACGGTCAAAGTAACCAACACCGGCACCCGCACGGGCGACGAAATCGTCCAGCTCTACATCGGCGATCCGGTGGCCAGCATCTCGCGACCGGTCAGGGAACTGAAAAACTTCCGCCGGATCACGCTGAAACCCGGCGAAACGCAGGGCGTAACGTTCCGCATCACAACTGCCGACTTGAAATTCTACAACAGCGAACTGGAGCACGTCTGGGAACCCGGAGAGTTCAACGTCTGCATCGGTCCGAACTCCCGCGACGTCAAGACGGCCAAAATAAACTGGACAAAATAGCCCTTCCCCGAATGGATCTGCGCAAAGACATCCGGCGTTTACAAAAACGCTATTTCAGGCATTTTCCCGAAGAAAAAGCCGAAACCGGGCCGTTCACGGAATTCGTCGCCCGGTTCGACGGGGAATCGCTGTACGACCGCAAAAACTTCGCCGGCCATATCACCGCCGGCGGCGTGATCGTCAGTCGGGCGAGCCGCCGGGTACTGCTGCTCAAACACCGCCAACTCGGCAAATGGTTGCAACCCGGCGGACACGTCGAAGCGGCGGACGACTCGGTGCTGGACGCCGCCTACCGCGAGATTGCCGAAGAGACGGGCATCCGCAGCGAACAACTGACGCCGCTGACGTTTCCGGGCGAAACGGCGCTGCCGCTGGACATGGACTCGCACTACATCCCCGCTTGCGCTGCGAAAAACGAAGCGGAACACACGCACCACGACATGCGGTTCGTCTTCCTGTTCGACGGCGACGACGACCGGGTGATGATCGACCGGAACGAATCCGACGCTTTCCGCTGGGTCTCTCTCGACGAACTGGCCGCCATTCCCGACTTCCGCGACCTGGCGCCGCGAATCGAAACGCTGCTCGGCGAAGCGGATGCAAAATAACCGGCGACGGCCGAGAGAAAGACGATTTCATAACAAAAACGAAAGGAGGCGGTTTGCGAACCGCCTCCTTTCGTCTGATATCCGCACTACTCCGCTTCCCGTCGTTTCAAGAAAGGCATCTTCACGACCCGGGCCCGAACGGGCTTATTGCGGATCACCACGTCGATATCCGTACCCGGAGCGGCGAAAGCGCTCTGCACGTACCCCATGCCGATCCCTTTTTTCAGCGTCGGCGACATCGTTCCGGAAGTCACCGCCCCGATCGTCCGCCCGTCCGGAGCCGCAAGCGCGTAACCGTGCCGGGGAATCCCCCGTTCGGTCAGTTCGAAACCGACCAGACGCCGTTCCGTCCCCTCCTTTTTCTGGACTTCGAACAGCGGCCGGTCGATGAAGTCGTTGCCGTCGACCGGCTTCGTAATCCAGCCGAGGCCGGCCTCGACCGGCGAAGTCGTATCGTCGATGTCGTTCCCGTAAAGGCAGAAACCCATCTCCAGGCGCAGCGTATCGCGGGCACCGAGACCGATATTCTGCAAACCGTACTCCGCGCCCGCACGCCACAAAGCATCCCACAACCGGGGAGCGTCCTTCGCCGCCACATAAATTTCACACCCTCCGGCGCCGGTATAGCCCGTCGCGGAAAGAATCGCATTCCCGATGCCGGCCACCTCGGTCTTTACGAACGTATAATATTCGAGATTCTCGACCCGTTCCGGACACAACCGCTGCACGATCCGCATCGCCAGCGGCCCCTGCACGGCGAGCTGCGCGATCTCGTCCGAAGCGTCGTAAAGCTCCCTCCCGGGCCGCATTTCGAATTTTTCGCCCTGTGCGACCAGGTGCGACCAGTCTTTGCCGACGTTCGACGCATTGACCACCAACAGAAATGTCCCGGCGTCGATCCGGTAAATCAGAATGTCGTCCACGATTCCCCCGCGACCGTTCGGCAGACAGGAATACTGTACCTTCCCGTCACGCAGCGCGCGGATGTCGTTCGTCGTAACGTATTGCAGGAATTCCGCGGCACGGGGCCCTTTGACCCAGATCTCCCCCATATGGCTCACATCGAAAACGCCGGCCCGTTCACGCACGGCCGCATGTTCGTCGTTGATTCCGGTGAATTCGATCGGCATGTGGTAGCCGGCGAATTCGGCCATCCGGGCGCCATTCTCAACATGATAGCGGGTAAAAGGAGTGGTTTTCATAGATCGGTTGCATTTTTTTTGCGAAAATACGCCAATTTATCCTAATTTTATACCGGATTTCTAAATTCGACGGAAAACGTATGCTGCTGAAAGTCGCGATCATCGTTCTGATCATCTACATCATCGTCGTGACCCGCTCGCGGATCCGGCTGCCGAACCCCGCGTTGCAGGCGACGGTCGACGTGTTGCAGGCCGCCACGCTGAAAGACGAGCACGTGATGCAGATGGCCCGCAAATACATCGACTATGCCGACGCGCAAAACGCGCTGCTGCCGATAGACGATCCCTACGCGGAACGCCTCGATCGACTGACGTCGCGCTACGTAGCCGTTAACGGCGTTCCGCTGAATTTCCGCGTCTACAAAACCGCGCAAATCAACGCCTTCGCAACGGCCGACGGCAGTATCCGCATTTTCTCCGGGCTGATGGATCTGATGAACGACGACGAACTGATGGCGATCGTCGGTCACGAAATGGGACATATCCGCAACAGCGACACGCTGAGCGCCATGCGCAAGGCCTACCTGACTTCGGCGGCCCGGAATGCGCTGGGCGCGACGGGCGGCGTGATCGGTTCGCTGAGCAGTTCGCAATGGGGATCGCTCGCCGAGAAACTGGCCGGATCGCAATTCTCACAGGGACAAGAGTACGCGGCCGACGATTTCAGTTTCGGTTTTTTGCAGCGCAACGGCTACGACCCGTATGCGATGGCCAGCGCCCTCGAAAAAATCCATCGCACCTCGCAGCGGAAAGACGGACAGGCCGACGCAGTACTGCAGTTGTTTTCGACGCATCCCGACAGTTTCAGCCGCGCCGCTCGGATGCGGGCCAAAGCCGATGCGGCGAAAGCCCTGCCTGCCGCCTGAGAATCGTACCGGGCGAAAAAACATTTCATTAATTGGCTTTTTTATCGTACCTTTGCGACGCAAAAAGAGGCCGGACAGCCTTATGCCGAACCCTTTCATTCCGAACGGTTTGCCGATTACAGACTACCGCCGCGAACGGGCGACGCCGGACGATCCTGCCGGACTTCGACGATTATTCTTAATTTTTTTTAATATAAATCGCTATGGCTTATAGAATGATTCTCAACGAGACCTCCTATTTCGGGGCAGGCTCAAGAAAAGTGATCGCAGAAGAGGTCGCAAAACGCGGCTACAAAAAAGCGTTGGTCGTAACCGACAAAGACCTGGTGAAATTCGGCGTGGCCGCACAGGTGACCGACGTACTGAAAGCCGCCGGCATTCCGTTCGAAATGTTCGACGAAGTGAAACCGAACCCGACCGTAAAGAACGTGAAAAACGGGATCGCGGCATTCAAAGCCGCCGGCGCCGACTTTATCGTAGCTATCGGGGGCGGTTCGTCGATGGACACTTCGAAAGCGGTCGGAATCATCATCAACAACCCGGAATTCGCGGACGTGACTTCGCTGGAAGGCGTCGCCAATACGAAAAAGAAATCGGTTCCGGTAATCGCGCTGCCCACCACCGCAGGCACCGCCGCCGAAGTGACGATCAACTACGTCATCACCGACGAAGAAAACGTGAAGAAAATGGTCTGCGTAGACCCGAACGACATCCCGACGCTGGCGATCATCGACCCCGAACTGATGCTGTCGATGCCGCGCGGACTGACCGCCGCGACCGGTATGGACGCGCTGACCCATGCGATCGAGGGACTGATCACGCTCGGCGCCTGGGAAATGAGCGACATGTTCGAGATCAAAGCGATCGAAATGATCGCCAAATGGCTGCCCAAAGCCGTCGAGAATCCGTCCGACATCGAAGCCCGCGACGGCATGGCTACCGCGCAGTACATCGCCGGCATGGCCTTCTCGAACGTCGGCCTCGGCCTGGTGCACGGCATGGCGCACCCGCTGGGAGCTTACTACGACATTCCGCACGGCGTGGCCAACGCGCTGCTGCTGCCGTTCGTGATGGAGTACAACAAGGAAGCCGCCAAAGCCAAATACCGCACGATCGCCGAAGCGATGGGCGTCGACACCTCCGCCATGGATGACGACCAGGCCGCACAAGCTGCCGTAGACGCAGTGAAAGCGCTGGCCGTCAAAGTACGCATCCCGCAGCACCTCAGCGAACTGGGCGTACCCGAAAGCGGTCTTCCGACGCTGGCTCAGGCCGCTTTCAACGACGTTTGCACGCCGGGCAACCCGCGCAAGGCCGTAGTCGAAGAGATCCTCGAAGTGTACAAAAAAGCGTTTTAGCTTTTTCACGGCATAATTAAACCCGAAAGCGCTCCGTTTCGTAAGAGACGGGGCGCTTTCATCTTGTTGCCGGCAAGCGCTATCCCGCCGGAAATTGTTATATTTGCAACGTGCAACGCAAACATGGAAAAGAAACCGATGGAACCGCAGCGTAAAGCCCTCGAAAAAGGCCCGGAAACGGGCCGCAAAGCGAAAAAAAACGTACCGCGCCGATTGATCAAACTGTTCGCCGTACTGACCGGTTCGCTGTTGCTGCTCATCGCGCTGTTGCTCGGAGCCGTAGCGCTGATCCTGACCCCGTCGCGGTTAACGCCGCTGGTGAACGAATACAGCAGTCGCTATCTGGACGCGCAGGTACGGTTCGACACCGTCACGCTGTCCGTATTCGAGAACTTCCCAAACGTCAGCGTCAAACTTTCCGGCGGCGAGATCATTTCGCACGCTTTCGCCGGATTGCCCGACTCGCTGAGAACCCGGATTCCGGCGGCGGCCGACACGCTGCTGAAATTCGACGAATTTTCGGTTTCGCTGAACCTGCCGCAACTGCTGGCCTCGCGCATTTCGATCCGCCGGATCGCCCTGACGCGGCCGAGAGTCTATGCCTACGTTTCCCCGTGGGGCAAAGCCAACTGGGAAATCTTCGCGGCGGACACAACGGCCGGCGACTCCACGGAGCAGGGCGGCGACCTATACCTGAACATCGCCGGCCTGGACATTCGCAACAGCGGACGAATCGTGTACGACAGCAAGCCCGACAAGCTGTACGCTACGGTCGACCTGGAGCACCTGCGGCTTAAAAACACGTTCCGCCACGACTACAAAATCGACCTGAGCTCCGTGAACAGCGTCCGGCTCGATACGCTGGACGCCTGCAGCAGCCTGCCGGTCGCCCTGAAAGGCGGTTTCACGTTCAATCCGAAACATCCCGAAACGATCGCGCTCGATAAACTGAACCTGCAACTGGGAGACATCCCGATAGGATTCGACGGCCGCGTGTCGATCGCCCGGGACAGCATCGTTTCCGAACTGCAGTGCACGATCCGGCCGCTGGCGCTCGAACGGGCGATCACCCTCGTTCCGCCGCAACTGATGCCGATGCTCCGGGCATTCGACACCAACCTCGCCTTCGACCTGCATACCCGGATCGACGGCAGCTACCGGTTCAGCGACGGACGCCTGCCACGGATCGACCTCGACGTCACGACCAACGACGGATACCTCTCCTACAAAAACGCGAAGGCGCGGATCGACCGGTTCGGGATCGACGCTTCGCTGCGCTACGATCCGCAACGGCCGGACTCGACCGGCGCGGTATTCCGCAAACTGGACATCGCCGGATCGGGCATCCGGCTGCACGGCAGCGGCTCGGTGTGGAACGCGATGCGCGATCCGGCCGTGCGGATGAAACTGACCGGAGCCGTCTACCTGGACACGCTGTCGATCCTGTTCCCGTCGAAACAGGACATCGCCGTACGCGGACGGCTCGGACTGAATACCGACGCTTCGTTCCGGATCAGTCAGCTTCAGATCGGAAAGATCGGCAAAACACGGGTAGAGGGCACCATTACGCTCGACAGCCTACTGGTCGATATCCCCCGCGATACGATTTTCATGATGGTCGGCGGCGGGATGATCCATTTCGGGTCGGACCGCAACCGGCAAGACTCGCTGATCGGGAAAGATGCCGAGATGCTGCACACGACCGTCAAAGCCGACACGTTAAACCTCCGCATGAAACGGCAGTGGGTGCTGCTCGGATCGGCCGTATCGGCGTCGGCCCACAGCGCAGCATCGACGCTGAGCGGCGACACGACCGTCGTACATCCGCTGAACGGCCGCGTCGAGGCGCGTATGCTCGCGATGGCGGCATTCGACTCCACCTGGATTCGTCTGGACGGTATGCAAAGCAATTTCAGCATTGTTCCTTCTGAAAAAAATCCGGCGGTGCCGCTGCTTCAATTGGGATTCGACGCACGGGCGATGCAGGCGAAAAGCGCCGTCAACCGCTACGATCTGCAAAACGGGCATGTCGATTTCCGAGCGACGCTGGTTCCGAACCGAATGGACTCGGCTCGGCGGCGGCAACTGCTCGATTCGCTGCAACAGGCCTATCCGTCCGTCGCGCGCGATTCGCTGTTCGCGTACCACCGTTCCCGAACGCAGATGCGAAGCCGTTCGCGCAAAGACGACTTTTCGGGCTCCGACCTCGATCTGTCGCTCGACAAAAGCGCGGCGGAGATGTTGCGCCGATGGGACGCCAGCGGATCGGTAAAAGCCGCTTCGGGACGGCTGCTGACCCCCTACTTTCCGCTGACCAACACGCTGCAAAACGTCGATATTGCCTTTACGACCGATGCCGTCAAATTGAAAAACACACAGATTCAATCCGGACAGTCGTCGCTCGAACTGACCGGCGAAATCTCGAACCTGCGCCGCGTACTACTCGGACGGGGACAGTTGAAGATCAAAATGAACATCGAATCGGATACGCTGAACTTCAACGAACTGATCCATGCCGCGACCGTCGGCGCACAATACGAAAACGCTTCGGAAACCTACCAGAGATCGGTCGCCGAAGCCGAGAACAGCGAACAATTGCAACAGGTGATCGCCGAACAAAGCGGCGTGGACGACACCACCGCAGCGAGTCCGCTGATCGTGATCCCGTCGAATGTCGATGCGCAGATCGACCTGTGCACGCACTACGGCATCTATACGAATCTGCGCCTGAACTCGCTGGCAGCCGAACTGATCGCCCGCGACCGCTGCCTCCAGATCAAAGACATGAAAGCCGAAACCGACGCCGGCAGCATGAACCTGACGGCACTGTACGCGACCCGCAGCCGGGACGACATCATCACCGGGTTCGACTTGGAACTGACCCGGATGAAAGTCGACCGGCTGATCAGCTTGATTCCGGAAGTCGACTCGATGCTGCCGATGCTGCGGTCGTTCGAAGGCGTCGTGGACTGCCAGATCGCGGCGACCGCGGCCGTCGACACGATGATGAACATCGACCTGTCGACGCTGAACGCCGCATGCAGCATCCACGGCGAGAACATGGTGCTGCTCGACGGCGAGACCTTTACCGAGATCGCCAAAATGATGCATTTCAAGAACAAGCAACGCAACTTGATCGACCGCATTTCGGTCAATATGTTGGTGCGCAACAACCAGATCGAGCTGTTCCCGTTCATCATCGAGATGGACCGCTACAAAGCCGCCGTCAGCGGCGTGCAGAAACTCGACATGAGTTTCAACTACCATATATCGGTGCTCAAATCACCGATCCCGTTCCGCCTCGGCATCAATATTTTCGGCACGCTCGACAAATTCAAATTCCGGCTGGGCCGGGCGCGCTACCGCAGCGAGAATATCCCGTCGTACGTCGGACTGATCGACACGACGCGCGTCAACCTGCGGCATACGATCACCGACATCTTCCACAAGGGGATCGAAGCCGCATCGCTCAGCGGGATGAAGATCACGCCGGCCGCCGATTCGCTGACCGTAAATACCGACAGCGAAGCGCTGTCGAAGGCGGACAGTCTCGAATTGCAACGCCAGGGCATCCTACCGGGAATCGACTCCTCGGAAAACGGAACCGACAGCACGGCTGTTCGACAAAAACCGGACACGGCCGTTTCGGAAACGACACCGCCGACGATAACTCCCGCCGAAACGAAAACGTCCGGACGGAAAGAACAGCGCGCCCTACTGAGACAACAAAAGCGGGAACGCAAAAAAGCGAAAACGAACAATTAAAAAAACAACGATATGGCAAAAATTTTCTGCTTACTCGCCTTGTGCTGCCTGGCAGGAGCGTGCGGCTCCGGAAACGAAAAAAAACAGACTACGGCATCCAAAAATTTCCAAATGATCGAAGTTCCCAGTATCCTGGACAACCCGGACGACCGGGCCGCATACATCGGCAAAAATTACTGGCGGAATTTCGATTTCACGGATACCTCGCTGATCGGCAAACCGGAAACAACGGAACAGGCTTTTGCCGATTACGTCCACATCATCGAACACATGAACGCCGAAACCGCCGCCGCATCAATCAAAACCACGCTGTCGAAAGCGGAAGCGGATACGGCAATGTACGCCCATTTTTTAGACCTATTCGAGAAATACCTCTATGATCCGAACTCCCCGATGCGCAACGAAACGCTCTATATCACCGTTCTACGGGTTGCTATCGGCTCTCCGAAAACGTCCGAAGCGGAAAAGACACGCATGCGTTACCGCCTCGACCTGGCTCAGCGGAACCGTCCGGAAATGCCTGCGACGGATTTCGCCTACACGCTGGCTTCAGGAAAGACCGGCACGCTGTACGACATCGACGCCGAATACCTGATCCTGTTCTTCAATAATCCCGGCTGCCATGCGTGCCAAGAGACGATCGACCAGATCAACGATTCGGAAACGGTTCGTAAAATGATCGGGGACAAACGGCTGAAAGTGCTGTCGATGTATCCGGATGAAGACATGAAAGCATGGAAAGAATACCTTCCGACGCTTCCGACGCATTGGCTGAACGGCTACGACGCTTCGCAGCAGATCAAGAACGAAGAACTGTACGACCTGCGCGCCATCCCGACCCTTTACCTGATCGACCGGAAAAAGTTCGTAATCCTGAAAGACGCTCCGTTCGGAGAAATCGAACATTACCTGACACAAAAAGCCGAAAAGTAGTTACACTTTCCGGCTCCGGATATTTTTCTTCTTCAAACCATGCCGAAAACCGGCGGTCAGGACACGCACAGAATCAATAACTGGGCCGTCAGGATGCGCAGGAACATAGTCAGCGGGTAAACGGTCGCATACCCCACCGACGGCATATCGTTGCCGGCCACGCCGTTCGAGTAGGCCAACGCAGGAGGATCGGTCATCGCCCCGGCAGACACGCCCATCAGCGTATAATAATTGACCTTAAGCACCTTCCGGGCAATGATCCCGACGATCAGCAACGGCAGTACCGTGATGATGAAGCCGTAACCGATCCAATGATAGCCCTCCTCGTACAGCACCGTGTGGACGAATCCTTCGCCGGCCCCCAGGCCGACGCAGGCGAGAAACAGCGCAATCCCGATCTCGCGCAGCATCAGGTTGGCGCTCATCGTCGTATAGGTCACCAGCTTATAGTGCGGCCCGAAACGGCTGATCAGAATCGAAACGACCAGCGGACCTCCCGCCAGCCCCAATTTGACCGGCTGCGGAATGCCGGGAAACATGATCGGCACGCTACCGAGCACGACCCCGAGGAAAATCCCGACGAAAATCGGAATCAGATTCGGTTCGTTCAGCCGCCGCATCGAGTTGCCGAGTATTTTCGAAACGGCATTGATCGCCGACTCGCTGCCCACGACGGTCAGCCGGTCGCCCATCTGAAGCTGCAAATTATGGTTCGGGATCAGATCGACGCCGGCCCGGTTTACCCGCGTCACATTGACGCCGTAACCGCTGCGCAGCCGCAGGGCGCCGATATACTGCCCGTTGAGTTTCGATTTCGTAATCATGATGCGCCGCGAAATCAACTGGTTGTCGAGACGTTCCCACTCGTCTTTGTCCATATCGAGTTTCTCGCCGACGAAATCGGTAATCAATCCCATATCGTCGGTCGTGGTCACGATCAGCGCCTTATCGCCGACCGACAGCGGAGTCTGCGAACCCGCGATGTCGATACGTCCGTCCGGATGCAGTACGCGGGAAATAACGAACTGTCTGTTTATTAGTCGCTTGATCTGCAAAACGGTCTTTCCGTCCAGAAACGGATTCTTCACTTCGACCGAAATACGCACGGCTTCGTGCGCACCGCCCTGTTTGACCGTATAAGCCTTGTCTTCCTCTTCGAAACGGATCCTGAAAATCCAGCGGATGAAGATCATCGACAGGATGATCCCGAGCACGCCGAGCGGATAAGCCACAGCATACCCCATCGCGATATCCGGGGAGTCGATCCCGGTCATGTCGCTGTATGCCTGCTGAGCGGCTCCCAGACCGGGCGTATTGGTCACGGCGCCGGAAAGAATCCCGACCATCGTCGTAATCGGCAGACCGGTAATCAAATAAATCACGTAGGTAATTACGACTCCCAGCAGCACGATCCCGGTAGCCATCAGGTTCAACTGGACGCCTCCCTTCTTAAACGAGGAAAAGAAACTCGGCCCCACCTGCAGCCCGATCGAATAGACGAACAGGATCAATCCGAATTCTTTCAGGAAGTGTAACAGGTGCTCGTTGAGCTGCATCCCGAAATGGCTGAACGTGATCCCGACGAACAGAATCCACGTAACGCCGAGCCGCACCCCGGCAATCTTGATCTTACCCAACGCAACGCCGAGCGAAATCACCACGGCGAGAATCAACACCGAATGAGCGACCCCGCCTCCCCAGAACGCATCGTTCCCGAAAAACAAATTGCGAAAAAATTCCTCCATACCGTCTGTCTGCTACGACCCGAGCATCCCTCCGCAAATTTCGAAAACGCGCCCGGAATCTGAATTTCATTTCGGGTGCGAAGTTAATTAAAATATCCGGCATTTCCCGATGCGAAAAAACAGGAAAAAACCTTTTTTTTTAAAATTATTAAGAAACTTTTTCGCACCCGCCCCATCCGTACCGCCCGAAAATGCGAAGCCGCCAGATCGTCCCGCGCCTGTAAAAACACCGATAAAAATCCGGAATCCATTTCTGCGGTTGTAAAAAACATTCCGCAATGCGGAAAAATAAGACGGTTTTATCTTCCTAAAATCAATTAATTTAGTTTATTTTGTAAAAAATTAGGAAAGTTTTCTTCGGAATCGCACCCCAAAATTCAATAACTCAAATGAAAATGAAAAAATCGATTTTACCCGTATTGCTCGCTGTCGCACTTGCAACGGCTGCCTGTACGTCCAACACGAAACGACAGACGGCTACCCTGAGCGACGATTCGCTGTACACGACTTTCCGGGATCCCGGCCACGAATGGCGGGGCAAACCGTTCTGGTCGTGGAACGGACGGCTCGAAAAAGACGAACTGATCCGCCAGCTTCATATTTTCAAAGAGATGGGTATGGGAGGCGCCTTTTTGCACTCCCGCGTCGGACTGAAGACCGAATACCTCGGGCAAGAGTGGTTCGACCTGACCAACGCCGTGGCCGACGAAGCTGAAAAAATCGGCATGGAAGCGTTTCTGTACGACGAAGACCGCTGGCCTTCGGGCAGCGCCGGCGGCATGGTCACCGAGAATCCGGCCTACCGGATGAATTTCGTGACGCTCTACACGATGCCCGCCGAGGAATTCAAGTGGGACAACGATTCGATCGTCTCGGCATTCGTATGCAAGCTCGACGGGATCGACTACTCGGAACTGGAACGGCTGACCCCCGAATCCGACATGACCCGATACGCCGGGAGAACCGTCCTGAAATTCCAGCACGAAACGGAAAAATGCTCCGACGGCTACAACGGGACCACTTACCTCGACCCGATGAACCGAGAAGCCACCGACCGTTATATCTACCTAACGCACGATCAGTATGAAAAACACTGCGGCGCCCGGCTCGGCGGCAACATCCAGGGGATCTTCACCGACGAACCGCACCGCGGCGGATTGTTCACCTCGCACGAAAGCAAAACCGACGGAGTGACCAGCGGTATCCACCACATTCCGTGGACGCCGAAACTGCCGAAAGAGTATAAAAAGACATACGGAGAAGACCTGACCGCCGAACTGCCGAAAATTTTCCTGCGCGAAAACGGCGAACGGGTCAACGACGCCAAATGGCAATACTGCGACCTGGTACAAACGCTGTTCTTGAAAAACTTCGCCCAACCGCAATACGATTGGTGTACGAAACACAACATGATCTATACCGGCCATGTGCTGCACGAAAACAGTTTCTCGAACCAGGTGACCATGCAGGGTTCGCTGATGCGTTTCTACGAATACCAGCACAACCCGGGCGTCGACATGCTGACCGAGCACGACAACTCCTACTGGGTGGTCAAACAGCTCTCTTCCGCCGCCCGTCAGTTGGACAAAAAATGGCTGCTGTCGGAACTGTACGGCTGCACCGGCTGGCAGTTCAACTTTGCGAACCACAAGGCCGTCGGCGACTGGCAGGCGCTGTTCGGCATCAACGTGCGCTGTCACCACCTGTCGTGGTACACGATGGAAGGCGAGGCCAAACGGGACTACCCGGCCAGCATCTTCTACCAATCCCCCTGGTGGAAAGAATATAAGTACGTCGAAGACTACTTCTCGCGGCTGGGCGTGATGCTGAACCAGGGCGCTCCGGTATGCGATCTGCTGATCGTCAACCCGATCGAAAGCGTAATGAGCCAAGTGAGCGTCAAATCGTTCAACGGCTTGGGCGCATCGGCCCCCGAAATCGTCTCGATGGAGCAGAAATACGCAGACCTGTTCCACTGGCTCGCCGGCGAACGCATCGACTTCGACTACGGCGACGAGGAGATGATGGGACGCCTCAGCAGCGTGGGTAAGGACGCCGAAGGCAATCCCGTTTTCAACGTGGGACACGCCTCCTACCGCACCGTATTGGTAGGAAACATGGAAACGATGCGCGAAACAACCCTGAAAGCACTCCAGAAATTCGAGGAGGCCGGCGGCAAAGTGATTTTCGCCGGCGAAGCGCCTAAATTCGTCAATGCCGTAGCGTCGGAAGCCCCGGCGCAACTGGCCGCGCAGAGCATCCGGATCGATTATGCGCAAAAACCGATCGTAGAGACCGTGAAAAGCCTGATCCGCCCCGTAGTACAGGTGACCGATGCGTCGGGTAACGACATGAAAAACGTCTTCGGTCAGGTGCGTCAGGACGGCGACCGCTACTACGTCGTACTGATGAGCATGGACCGCGGCCGGAAGTTCGATTCGGTAACCGTAACGTTGCCGTTCGCCGGCGAAGTGACGCTGTGGGATTGCAAAACGGGCGACGTATGGAAACAGCCGACCGTAAGCTCCGGAGCCGAAGGATCAAAAATACTCACTTCGTTCGAACCCAACGAGGAGAAAGTTTACACGATCTCGGCCGCATCGCCGGCATTCGCCCGGCAGATGCCGGTAATTACCGAAAAATCGCGGATATCCCTGCCCGACACGTACGATTACACGCTGAACGAACCGAATATCTGCGTACTGGACGTAGCCACTTGGCAGATCGACGAACAGCCGGCGCAACCGCTGACCGAAATCATGAAAATCGATCAAGCGGTACGCAAGCATTTCGACTTGCGTCCCCGTGGCGGAGAGATGGTACAGCCCTGGTATGCGGAAAAAACGGACGGAGTCAACTACCAAAAACCGCTCGGCGTACTGAAAATGCAGTTCCCGTTCGACGTAGCGGTCATGCCTTCCGACACCCTCTTCCTGTGTCTGGAAACGCCCGACCGCTTTACCGCCGTAATCAACGGCCGGAAGCTTTCGATGGAACAATCCGCGGGCTGGTTCATCGACAACAGCATCCGTAAATTCGCCGTCCCGACAAACTACCTCCAGCAGGGCCGGAATACGGTCGAACTAATCGCTAATTTCAGCCGCAACCTCGACCTCGAAGCGCTGTACCTGATCGGCGATTTCGGCGTCGAATTGAAAGGCATTCAGCGGACGCTGACCAAACTACCGGCCAAATTGAAAGTGGGCGATATCGCGACGCAGGGACTTCCGTTCTACTCGGGAGCCGTTTGCTACCAGATCGGCAACCTGCCGAAACCCGCCGCCGGCGAACGCATCATGCTGCAAATGCCGGGCTTCGACGGCGGTTGCATCGAACTGAACAACGACTATGCGCACCAGATCTGCGGATGGGCTCCATACCAAATGGACGTAACCCAGGTGGCCGAAAAAGGCGATGTAGCGCAGTTGAACGTGGTGCTTACGCGCCGCAACACATTCGGCCCGCTGCACGCGCTGCCGGCACGTGCAGGAGCTTACGGCCCGTGGAACTGGCGTACCGAAGGCGGTTCGTTCACAATGGATCAGTACACCCTGCTGCCGGCCGGCCTGACGCAACAGCCGACGCTCGTCATCGACGACGTGAAATAGGCGAACCGGATCGAAAATACGGCAAAGGGGCGGGAGCATTCCTGCCCCTCTGCTTTCGAAAAACGAACCATCAAAAACCACGGTAATGAAACGAATAATCGGAATCATCGCATGGACGGCAACGGCTGTGCTGCTGCTCACGGCGCACGGAGCATCCGCACAGAAAAAACGGCTGCATACCGTCCCATGCAGAAACTACGCCCAGGTCGAAGCGTACTTCCGCTATACGCCCGGATGCGGCACGATCGTCAGCGGACACCGCGGCGGCATGGCGCCGGGATACCCGGAAAACTGCATCGAAACGTTCGAAAATACGCTGAGCCATATGCCGTCGTTCTTCGAGATCGACCCGCAGATGACCCGAGACAGCGTGATCGTGCTGATGCACGACCCGACGATCGACCGCACGACGACCGGCAAAGGAAAAGTATCGGACTATACCTACGAAGAACTGCAACGGTTCAACCTCGTAGACCGCCAGGGCACGGTGACCCCGTATAAAATACCGCGCGTCAGCGATGTGATCCGTTGGAGCCGCGGTAAAACGATCCTGAACTTCGATAAAAAAGAGGTTCCCCGCGACGTGCTGATCCGGCTCGTCAACGAACTGAAAGCCAAAAACGTCATTTACACGGTACACTCGGCCGACGACGCGCGCACCTGCTACGGACTCGATCCGGACGCGCACTTCTCGGCCTGGATCGGCGACATGCGGCAATTCCGCGAATACGAAGCCACCGGGATTCCTTGGTCGCGGTTCATCGCCTACGTGGTCAGCGGTACGATGAAACCCGAACAGCGGGAACTGTACGATGCGCTGCACGCAAAGGGCGTCCGGTGCATGATCTCGGTAGCCCCGACGGTCGACCGGCTGCCGGAAGCGGAAAAACGGAAAGAGGGATACCGGACGGAGATCGCCAAAAATCCGGATATCATCGAAACCGATTATCCGCTCGAACTGATCGGACTGTACTGATCCGGAGACGCCTCGGACAAACGTCGTCCCGCTACCGAAAATAAAAACCGCCCGGATTCGCGCGAATCCGGGCGGTTTTTATTGAATACGACGGCGCGTTATTTCGCTTCGTCCTTGATGCAACGCACAGCCTGTCCGCCGAATATCGGACCGTACATTACCTGTGCACGTTGGTAAGTCGCATTATTGGTCAGCAACATGCTATACGATTGGGCCGTCGTCGCACCGGTCTTATCGTTCAGCTTGAACTGATAACCGGTCGAACCCATAAAGTACCCGAGCGAATTGTAATCGAGATCCTTAGCATTGCTGGCATATTTTCCTTCGGCCTGATCGGTCGTCTTGTTGATCGCGCCGGACAGTACGACGTCGAAACCCGCACCGTTCAGATCGGCCAGCGGGGCTCCTTTCTGCTCAGCCACATAATACTTACCGGGAGCGATTCCTTCCGCTTCGTTGCCGGCTCCCGCAAGGGCGTCCAGTTCCGCTTTGGTCGGAATATGCCACCCTTCCGGGCAAATACCCTGCTTGCCTTCCTGCTGATTCCAGTTCGAGGCGGTTATCTCGCTTACGCCGAACGCCGTAGCATAGTCGTACAGGTAACCCATTTTTTCAACGGACGCAGCGTCGGTAGCCGGTTCTCCGAGGAATCCCGGATACCAAACCCCGTTGCCGTCGGCGGGATCGGACGAAGGAGTCTTTCCGGCAGGCAGGTAGCGCAGATTCTCGGCCATCCACCAGCGGTCGTCGGCCAGCTTAACGATCTTGTAGGTAACGCCGCCGTATTCGAGCGACGGCACTCCCTGCGTAATCGTGTACGTAGCCTCCATCGCCTCCATCAACGGCGAGAATTTCGTCGATACGGTAAGCTCGTAAACGAGGGTTTCCTCGGATTCGTTCGCTCCGATCTTCAGCGTAAAGGTATGATCGCCCTTGCCGCTATCGCCCAGGTCGGCGCCTTCGAACGAACCCGCTACTCCGGTAACTTCCCATTCGGTATTACAAACCAGCTTGGCCTTGAACTCGCCGCCGTCCATCGAAGCGGTCGTATCGGCCGGAACGAATGCGATCGAAATCTTATCCTGTTTTACCGTCAGCACGGCCGTAAGCGCGCTCGAAGCGGCTTTGACCGTAATATTTCCGGTTACGTCGTCGCCGGTTTTCGGGGAAACGAAAAACGACAGCGTGGCATTGCCTTTGCCCGACTCCATGTTCAGCGAACTGATATTCGAACTTTTGGAGGTCACCGTCCATGCGACGTTAGATTCCAATTCGGCCGTATAGGTACCTCCGGCGGGATCGGCGATCACTTCCGCCTCCTTGAACTTGAGCACGGGATCGACCGGATCGTCGTTCTTGTCGTCGCTACAGGCGACGAACAGCAAAGGCAGCACAAAGGCGGCCCATAAATAGATCTTTTTTTTCATAACGCATTTTATTTAGTAAAACATTCATACAATCTCTTCTACTTCTTCTATCGTTCCTTCCGCTCAGAACTGGCAGCCGATCGCCAGCGCGAAAACGCTGCGGTTCCGGCCGGCTACCCAATCCAACTTACCGGCATGAACGCCGCTCCATCCCAGATCTCCGTACACGGGCAGGGCGATCCGGCCCACCGGGCGCGTATAGCGCACTCCGAGCGACAGTTCCCCCCGGGTCGCTGCAAGGTATTCGTATTCGTAATTTCGGTACTCCTCGTTGCCCGCCGCATAGACTCCGGGCTCCATATCCGGCACCGAAGAGGCCGTCTGCCCCTCATCGAGCGGGCTGCCGCCGCCCGTATGACATGCCAGCTCGACGCTGCACTTCAGCCACCCGCGTCCGACCCTGAAATTGCGGTCGGCACCGATATGCACCCGTACATTCTCGACATACTGCGAACGGGTGTACGGAAAAACCAGCGAGCCGATCCCGCTGCGATTGTAGTAGTCCGCACCGGCACGCAGGCTCATCACCGGATTGTAACGGTCGGCCTTCCAGTCGAACTCGTACTCCAGACCGGCATTGACCGCACGCTGGCGGTAAATCTGTCGACTGCCGTAGATAACGGTCTGCACCACCCCGCCGATATTTTCGCTGCGCAGGACATTTTCATTGTTCTTCAGGTTGACGTATCGGAAGTTTCCCCGGATCAGATGGACGTTCCGACGATGCGCGACACTCATTACGCCGCGGTATTCCAGTACATCCGATCCGCTGTGCGTCCAGATCGTCCCCTTCTCCCCCGTCTCGCCCTTACGGTACCGGTAGGTGAACTCGTTGAAAAAACGGAATCCCCTGCTCCGGAAAGCGATCTGTAGCGCAGCGCCCTGCTCGGAATCCTTCATCGGCAGACCCGAGATCCCCGGTTCGTTCAGATGCATACCGTTGCCCGTCCACAGACCCTTCTCGCCGAACCACACGCCTTTGTTGAAAAACATATCGTAATTCTCGCCGGTCGTCCCGATTTGCTCGCACAGCACCCGCTCGGTATTTTTGCGGTACAGGTAATTGGCCCCCAGTTCCACCGCAGCGAAACGATACACAAATCCTGCCGAAAGATTCAGATCCATCATCGTATTGCTGTGGCGCAAATCCTTGCGTTTGGCGTAGTTGTCGGCTTCATAATCGATTCTCAAGCCGCCGGTCAGTTTCTTGGTCAGCAAAAAGCCTACCCCGCCGGACAGGATATACTGCTCCCGCGTCTTTGTCCCGGGCGTAAACTCCACCAGATCGAACGGCCGGTCGCCGGGATTCAGCAGAATCGACCCGGACATATGCTGGCCCCGGAAATAGCGGTACTGCATTTTCCCGTAGAATGAAACTTTCTCGAAACGCCTGAACGACTCGGTCTTAAGCCCGAAATCATAGCTGTCGTCGGATTCCCAGTAATTGATAAAACGACCGTTCTGTTTACCGAAATAAGCCTCGGCATAAGAGACACCCGGAACCGGAACCGCGCCGTGAAGCCCCGCCGCATTGTACGACGTGAGCCACCCGTCGCTGCGCGCAATGTAATCGAAATCGTACAACGGTTTCTCCTTCCTTTCCGCCTGAACGGACGGCCTGAATTTCGGTGATTTTTCACGGCATTTCCGGGTGTCGGACACCGGACATTCCGTTCCACGCCCCCGATGCCTTTTTTGGGCGGATGCCGTAAAACCCACCGCCGTCACCGCCAGCGTCACCGATAAAACCGCTATGTATCTTCGTATCCGTATCATAACTTTCATTTTTTCAAGGCACTCCGTCACCGAACGCCCGTATGGAGCGACTGGACGCTGCGCTCGTGGAAATCCTGCGTCGAATTATTGGTATCCTGATAAACGACCCTACCGCCCGCCTTCAGCGTAGCCTCGGCATCGATCCCGCTCGGATCGTTCCCGTAGGCGTACCCGTACACCACCGGATTGCCCTCGATCGCGAGCGTGGCCTCGGCATCGACGTTGCGGTACAGGGTCCGCCCGAGGAAATTCTCAGTCAGCGTTACGTAACCGGCGTCGATCGCAGGCGCCAGCCGTTTCGCATTTCCGGTCGAGCTGCCCGAAAAGACCTCCATGCCGTCCATGATCCATTCGTTCGGCACTTTGATGCAGCGGGTTCCCGGATAACCGGGCTTCAACACCTCGTTGGCCGCGTCGTTCATATACTCTCTGGCGGTGCCGGCTTCTGCGGGCACCTTGAAAAACAGCGTCGTCGGCGAATCGACCGAAATCGTATAAGCCTTCGCCGTTCCGGTCTTCCGAAGCACCTGCATGTAACGGTCAGTGCGCACTTTATCCCCCGGAGTGGGATGGTAAGTCGTGTTGGTATAGTACGTATTGTCGTAGCAGACGAAACAATCCGCACGGTTCAGATCGACCGACAGCGGATACTGCAACGTATGGTCTATCGCCCCGTTGATGCACATTACGGCCTGGCCGCCGGGTTCGAGCGGATAATCCGTACCGCCGCCCGGAAAACCCCACACGCACTCCACCAGCGGCACGTAATCCCGGAACGATTTCTCCCCGGTCTCGGGATCGGCAATCAGCCAGACGTTCGTTCCGTACGCATTGTAAGGATCGACCGTTCCGAAACAGATATTGTCGAGGTAGGCGACCTTTTCGGAATTGTTGTACAGGATCACGTACTTATCGCTCTGATAAGTACCTTCCAGCGGATCTTTCTTACAGCCGCCGCAGTAGACCTCCTTGATGACGATTTGACTGGTTTTGGAAGCCACCAGCGGGATATTCACCGGCTGCGAAAGGTCGCTGGCCGCAGAGACGATCATCTGATCGCGCGCGCCGTTGAAATAGATGACCGCATCCTGCTCCGACACCCGGTCGCGCGCGCTGACCCGGTAAATTCCGAAAGCCACTTCGAACCGGGCCATATCGTCGTTGCCGGCCGAAGCCGTATAGACCGTGCCCCTGTCCACGTCCTCCAGAGTCACCCGCGCGCTCCCGCCCTCCCGGTCGGGATGACCTTCGGGGTACACCAGCCGCACGGTGAGCTCCCGAGTCGTCCCCTCGTACGGATTATCCTTCCCGTCGAGCAAGTCGTTGCACGAACACAACACGACAGCGACCATGCCCAATACGATTCCCGCGATATATTTATACTTTTTCATACTCCTTTTCCGCTAAAATTTTAACCGCAAGGTCAGTCCGTAATAAAAATCGGGAGTCAGGATCACCTTCACCCCGCTCGCATACGAAGCCAGGTACTTGCGGGCATTGGTAAAGTTGTTGGCGTAGAACGAAACCGACGCCACGTTACCGATCTCCTTGGTAATGCTCAGATTGGCCGAAAAATAAGGATCGTACCCGTCCTGTTTCAACTGGAATGAGTTCCCGTTGATTATCAACCCCTTGAGCACGGGATCGTTTGCGGCGGCATCGTCGTAATTGTAGACGTTTCCTTCCAGATCCATATAGTAAAGCGGCCTCAGCGCCGTATAGCTCTCGCCCTCCTGCTCCACCTGGTAGGCCAGTTGTTTACCGTGATAGGACGAGATGTTCCGCGAGCGCGAAACCAGCGACGCCTCCAGGCGCAACGAGATGACCATCCGGATCGACGGAATGTGCGTAATGGCGGTCAGGTTCGCATCGAGACGCTTCGTCTGCCGGCCGTTGTAGGTGGCGGTCGTCGAACCGCCGTTGTCGGCATAAATCCCCACGTACTCGAACGAACGACCCGGAATCGACGAATGCGACTGATTTTCCTTGTAAATGTAGGAAAACCCTTCGTTGACGTACTTCACGTTCGTATAAGCGGCATCGAAACGGAACTGTGTCCGGATCGACGGAATCTGCGGGAAATCGACCGTCACCTCCAAACCTTTCCGGTCGACCGGCGAACTGTTGTCCTGATAGATGTTCTTCACGAAAGTCTTGTCCATCACCTTGGTATCCATCGGCGTGTAACCGGCCGACGGATCGTCCTTGTCGCCCACGAGGATCTGACCGGTGCGGTTGTCCACGACGATGTCGGGATTGGCCGGCATTTTATAACCGCTCGGCACTTGGCTGATGCGGTATTCGAACGGCGAATAGGTCGTATTGAGGCGATAAGGATACTTGGTTTTATTGAAATAACCGGCCACCGATATCCGGGTGCCGCCGAGGGTCAGATCCACCCCGACCTCGATATTCCGGTTACGCATCCACCGCAGGTTGTCGTTGTAAGCGATCGAATAGGGCGTCGTATGGTAGACATACACGCTGCGGTTGTCGGCGTACGAAGCCCCGAACACCTGGATATCGCGGTACAGCGGATCGGGGTAAAGGATATTGAACGACGGCAGTTTCTCGGTGATTCCCCATCCGCCCCGCACGTTCAACTGATTCAGAAAATATTTCCGTTCGCGATTGATCAGCGTATATTTCACATTGAATCGCGGCGACAGGCTCTGTGCCTTGTTGTACTGCATGTTCTTGATCAGGGTCTTCTCGCCGCGGACGCCGGCCATCACCCCGAGCGAAGTCTGACCGAGCTGCAGCGTCAGGTTGTCTTCGAGGTAAACCGCCAGGTTATGCATATACGGAATGTCCGTATACGGCCGGGGACGGAAACCGTTCGGCTGCAACTGCGGATTTTCGTAATACTCTCCCTGACCGACATTGCCGTTCGCGCTCCAGGTGACGCCGGCTTTCACCCGGTTCAGCAGCCGGTCGAAACGGCGCGACCAGTTCGCCTTCAGCGAGATCCCGTAATCCAGCTCTTTCGAGTCGATGAACTGCGTGTTCACGTAATTGACCGGCAGTTGGTTGGCGACGAAATAACCTTCGGTCGTCGCATTCACGGCCGGCTGTTCCGACGCGGTATGTACCGGCAAGTGGTATTTCGACAGCATGTCGGCATAATTCACCGAGGCCGTTACCGCCACGTTCGTAATCCAGGATTTGTTCAGCAGCCAGTCGAGCGAAGTATTGAACCGCAACGCATTGTCGTGCGCCTTTTTCCACTCGCCGGTCTGCGCGTCCGGGTCGTCCTTGGTATTCATGCCGCCGAGATTGCCCGTCAGGCCGACCGAAAAGTTCAGCGGCGTGCTTCCCCGCCTGAAAACGCGCGCATAATTCAGCGCGATTCCGTTCCGCTGGTAAGTCGTGTACGGCGAAACCGGGTTGTCGATCGCGCGCGTATGCTCCAGCGCGACATTCAGCGAACCGAGATCCCTCCCCAGGTCGAAACCTTTGCTCAGCGAAAACTGCTTGGTTTTGGGGTTCGTCGTAAAAGTCGCCGTATAAGGCGTTTTGCCCTTGCGCGTCTTTACCTTGACGACGCCGCTCGTCAGGTCGCCGTATTCGACCGACGGAATACCCGTAATTACTTCGATGGATTCCACGTTGCTCGATGCGATATTCCGCGTGCTCGCTCCGGACAAGTCGCCGAACGAAGCGTTCGTCGACAACCGTACGCCGTCGACCTCGACCGCCGTACCGAACGAAGCGTTCCCCTGCGAGACGCCGCCGTCGCGGATCGAAAACACGTTGTCTTTCATCAGGTTCGGGTTCACGGTTTTGCCGCCCGGCAGCAGGCTCGACACGTCCGAAACGTTGACCATCTGCAAATGGTCCAGCGCCGCCTTGTCGATCACGCACGAAGTGCTCATGCTGTTGCGGTTCTCGCGCGCGGTAACCACCACTTCGGAGAGTTTCAGGTCGGCGCAGCACAACCGGAAAACCAGATCGTCCCTATCGCCGGTCACGTTCAACTCGCTGTCCAGAGCGACGTACCCCAGGCACGAAACATTGACCGGATGCTTGCCGGCCTGCACGTTCCTGATCGAAAAATGTCCGTTGTCGTCGGTAATCGCCCACAGGTTCGCGTCGACCACCGTCACGACGGCCATCGGAACCCCTTTCGACGACTTGCCGATCTGCACTCTTCCGGATATCGTATATTTTTGTGCGGAAACGCCCAGGACACTAACGCTCAGCAACAAAGCAAGTAGAAATTTTCTCATCCAGCAACCCTAATTTAATCAAGCCTCCAATCCGGACCAACTTTTGCAAAGATGAAAAATTTTGTTACAAAAGACAAAAATAAGCACCTTTTTCACACAAAAAGCGATGCAGCATTCCGCAAAATGCCACATCGCAAACCATTCGTAAAACCGGATAATCCTCTATTTCGACAAGGCCTGTTCGATATCGGCGATGATATCCTCCGCATCCTCGATGCCGACCGAAAAACGGATCAAGTCGGGCGCTACGCCGGCTTCACGCTGGTACCAGCGGTCGAGCGACATCAAGGTCATGCCGCAGTCGACGATCATCAAGGCGGCGCATACGGTGGTCAGGGAATAACGCCAGTTCCAAGGGATACGATTGACCAGTCGCAGCATCCAGGGCAGGCACAGCTTCACCCAGAACAGGCCACATGCGTGACGATAGCGGCCAGTTTCAGGTTGTCCATAAAACGGATCGACACGTCGCGTCCGCCTTTCAGTCCGAACGACAGCACGCCGCAGGAACCGTTCGGCAGGTATTTTTGCCCCAAATCGTAGTATTTGTCCCCTTTCAGGCCGCAGTAATTCACCCATGCCACCTGCCCGTTGCCTTTCAGGTATTCGGCTACTTTCTGCGCATTGGCACAGTGGCGCGGCATCCGCAGGTGCAGCGTTTCGAGTCCGAGGTTCAACAAAAAAGCGTTTTGAGGCGACTGGATCGAGCCCAGGTCGCGCATCAACTGCGCGGTCGCCTTGGTGATATAGGCCAACTTGCCGAAATTTTTCGTATAGGTCAGTCCGTGATACGAAGCGTCGGGACGGGTCAGTCCGGGGTATTTGTCCGCATGGGCTTCCCAATCGAAATTGCCGCTGTCGACGATCGCGCCGCCAACGCTGGTCGCATGGCCGTCCATATATTTGGTCGTCGAGTGCGTCACGATGTCGGCCCCCCACTCGATCGGGCGGCAGTTGATCGGCGTGGCGAACGTGTTGTCGAGGATCAGCGGTACGCCGTGGCGGTGGGCCGCGGCGGCGAATTTCTCAATGTCCAGCACGGTCAGCGCGGGATTGGCGATGGTCTCGCCGTACATGGCCTTCGTGTTGGG